>Ga0207687_10001198_pt1 | contig 17729 bp, 18 predicted proteins | sample KBSM54metaG_FD_184399 | JGI IMG/M metagenome (GOLD analysis project Ga0207687, IMG submission 184399) | Miscanthus rhizosphere microbial communities from Kellogg Biological Station, Michigan, USA - KBS M5-4 metaG (SPAdes) (version 2) | ecosystem: Host-associated > Plants > Roots > Rhizosphere >...
CGGACGGAGTTCCTCTCCTCCTCGGCATCACCAAAGCGTCGCTCTCGACCGACTCGTTCATCTCCGCCGCGTCGTTCCAGGAGACCACGCGTGTTCTCACGGAAGCCGCCATCGCGGGCCGCGTCGATTACCTGCGCGGTCTGAAGGAAAACGTCATCGTCGGTCGCCTCATCCCCGCCGGAACCGGCATGCCGGTCTACCGCAACGTCTACCTCGAGAAGGACGAGCCACCCGTGATTCAGCCTTCTCTCGAAGACCTGCTTCGCCCGGAGACGGAAGACGAAGACGCGTTGTCGTTGGCGGACTTCGACGACGAGCAGTAAGTCTTCAACACAGCAGTGCACAACATTCGGGCGGCCGCGAGGCCGCCCGACGTGTTTCTTGCCTGTCGCGTCTTGATCTCGAACGAGTTCAAGACTTCTTGACAGAGTGCGCTACTGCTCTATACTTCCGGACTTCAGCTCAAGAATAACATCACGGTCAGGGTATTTACGGCGTTCTGTCGCGTCGGATCGCAAACGATCCTTACACGTGTGAGTCGCGGAGAATGATCGGTACTAACACTTGGTCGAACGCACTCGTCTGGCGGCTCTTTCGATCGAGGCGAATGCTTTTCGGCGTCATGCTCATTCTGAACGTTATTGTGGCGATCACGATAGCGCTGATTTTTCACGCCGCACTCGCGGGGGACTGGCCGATACTTTGGACCGCCGCATCGACTGCCGCCGCCTTCGTGATCGTTCTCTCGCTCGAGCAGGCAATATTGCGCATGCCTTATACCGCATCGCTACTCACGTACATGACGAAGACCCGTGAGCGTCACCTCGTCACGATGATATTCGGTGCAGATATCCTTCAGCGCTTCCTCTCCGACGGTTTTACGGAAGATCTTGTGCGCGGCGTCGAGAGCCTGCCGTGGATGCTTGAGCGTCTGGAAGAGGGGGACCACCCCCTTCCGCTGGTTTCATATGCCATGTTGCTGGACAAGGCGGCAGAAATGAGGCCCGACCGAATTTGGGCGGTTTGGAACTTTATGGTTGTGCCCATCGATGAAGTGTTTGATACCTCGGGCGCTTTGACGCCAAACTATCGCACGTATTTTCAGACCCTAACGCGCATATATCATCGAATACGGTTGGCGCCGAACAAGTCGCGATTGTTCATTTTCGAGAACGACTCGGCCCGTCGCGTTGCGCAAAACCACGCTGGTTGGTTGACCCTTCAACGTTACATGAAGGAATGGGGATTGGAAGGATATGGCGTGACCTATTCGGCGGTTTTTGAAAGCATCAAGCAGGTATGTCCCGGCGCCACAATGGACGATTTCGTTCTCTTTGGCAGAAGCGGCTTCATGTCCCAAGAATGGGTCATCGGGATGAAGTTGAAGACTCGCGGTGTCGGACTGCGTCATGCAGGCAACGCCATTGGTGATTTTACACGCCTGTGGGACCGCCTCGATAACGAATCCGATCATGTTCTTTTATGAGGTGGCGAAAGTTTGCCGATTCGGGCGATGAGGTATCTGTCCAATTTATGCGATTGCTGACATTCAGAGCAGATCGGCTGACACTTCGCGATGTCGCACCGTCGAATGCTCCAGGTCGATCGGTTGGTGAGCAAGACGCACCAAGGAGCGATGCGTTTACGGATATGATCGGCTCGTTCGTCTGCGTCGAATATCGCGAAAACGACACTTCAATCACAAAGGCTGCTGAGTATTTGAGGGACCTGTTCACTGCTACTTCGCACCATACGGCTGTTATCATTCCATTCTTTCACCTGAGCCGACGTGCCATAGTCGCTGACGATCCGCGGCGCATCCGTAAGGCGATAGATAGTTTAGTCACGAAATTAGACGACGTACCTGTTGTGCAATCCAGTTTTGGCTTTCATAAAGACATGTTTGCCGCCAACTTTGCTTTGGTTCGCGGTGCGCGCGCATTGTATGGAACCAATGACCATCGCCGGCCCGCACTCGAATGCGTGATGTGCCGTTGTAGCGTTGCCGGCAGGGAGAGATTTTGGGTGTTTGTGTGGGCGTCGTCAAACCTGAGTATTGAAAACGTCCGTGCCGCGGCGCGCGATGTTCAATCTCACCAACGTCAATTCGCTACCCCAGATGAAGAGGTGGTCGTCAGTATGGCGCCCTTTGGCGAGACGCCGACAGCGGGCGAGCAACTGGCGGCAAAACTGGGATGTCCAGTTGTCGACGATTCGTATTGCGCCGATGGGCTCCCGGATTGGCGAATAAAAGGGGCTCCGGGGTCTGTCGTGTATCGCAGTTACGAGGGGGAATGATGCGTACGAATTGGAAGCCGGTGTTGGCGATCGCCACGATAGTAATCGTCCTCTTGCTAGCTTATCGATATCTACGGCCGCAAGCCAGTCCTAGAGGCCACGTGAAGGAGTATCGCGTAGCCGTTTTCAGCTATGTGTCCCATCCGGTGCTCGACACGGTTCGCGTGTCCTTCCAGCACGAGTTGACAAATATTGCTGGCAATCGCTCTGCCCGCGTGAGGTTCGAGAATTTTAATGCAGATGGGAGTGACTCGCAGATCCCCGCCTTGGCTGCGAGTATCCTTCAAGGCAACTACAGTCTCATTGTTCCTATTGCGACGCCTGTGAGCCGACAGGTTGTTCTCGATGCGAGCACCTCGACCCCGATTGTCTACTCATTCGTGACCAATCCCGAAAATCTTGGACCGGCTCGCTTTCAGAAAAATGTAACAGGTGTGAGTGACGCGGTGAACTATCCTGCGAACGTCGATCTGATCTTTGCATGGTATCCACATACGTCTGCCGTGGGAATGCTGTATAACCCTGCAGAGCCCAACTCCGTTGACGCCGTGACGCGAACGCGAGCGTTGGTTCAAGCACGCGGCGCGCGGCTCATCGTGGCGTCAGTATCCTCCGCGGCCGATGTCGCATCGGCTGCGGAGAACATATCCAACGATGCCGACGTCTTCTATGTCGGTGGCGATAATACGGTCGTTGGAGCAGTCAAGAATTTGGTCGCGGTCGCCATGCGCAGCAGCAAGCCCGTCTTCGCATCGGACTCGGGTTCGGTTGAAGCCGGAGCGTTGGCCGCGGTCTCCGTCGACTATGAAGAGATCGGAGCGGCGACGGCACGCGCAGCCGCGCAGGTACTATTTGGCAACAAGGCGCCTCGCTCAATCTCTCCGCTGTCGGTGGCGGGAAACAAGACCGTCTACAACCCAATAACCGCGGAGCAGTTGCGGACAACACTTCCAGGAAGCGCCCTCGGAGCGCAGCCGATTCGCGCCGCAACGCGGTAAGGTAAGCTATGGCACCGATCATCAACGCGCTCGCATATTCATTGCCCATCGCTCTTTGCTGCATCAGCATTTGCGTGAGCTTTCGAATGCTGCGATTTCCCGACCTAGGACTAACAGGCGCGTTCATTATCGGCATCTATTCCTACTCGGTGGCTTTGCTACGGAGCGACTCCATTATTCTTGCGGGAATGGCGACCATCGTCTTTGGCGCCGCGGCGGGTGCCCTCACGGGCTATTTACATTATGGTCTACGGTTGAACTCATTATTGGCCGGTATTACCACGTATTATGCGTTCAGGTCGCTCGCGGCACGTTTGGCGCTCAATTTCAGACCTGGCGGAGTGAATACGCCGGTCGTCAATTTCGAGAGCCAGCGCGGCGTAGCGCGGATCTTGATGCATATGATGCCTATAACAGACCGGTTCCTCCACGGCCACGGTCTGCCATATCCGCACGCACTTCTTAGCGCGATAACTATGGTAATTGCGTCCCTTGCAACCGCATGCTTTGCGCGAACGCGACTGGGCGTTGTCCTGCGGGCGTTTGGTGACAATCGGGAAGCCGCTGCAGAAAGCAATTTCCCAGTCGTTCACCTCGGTCTAGCAGGATTGGTACTGGCCGGCGTCCTCGCTGCCTTGGGGGGCGCCGCTCTAATGTTCACAAATGCTCACGCCGCGATCGATTCCGGGAGTACGATCCTGCTGGAGAGTTTTGCGGCGTTCTTCTTGGGTGACTCGCTGGCCCGTTCGATTAGCAGGTCTGTCGCATATCGCTATACTGGTCGACAGGTCATCATTACTGCGCTGTGTGGGACAGCGATCTACTCGTTTCTGCGGAACGTTACGCAGGTTCTGGCGAGTCGGGTCAATTGGCTCGAGGCCACCGATTATGGATTTGCTTTTGCGTTGACGCTTGTGCTCGTTGGCGTTCTCGCAAGCCGCGACGAGCGCCAGGCGTCAAGACCGGTTCCCATCTACTGACATTTTATGTACATCGAACGCTTTCTCTGTACTTGGCGGGACAGTCAAAGCCCCTTCGCCGTGCGTGCGAACAACATCGAGGTTCCCACGGGCGTTGTGACCGTCGTAATGGGGCCGAACGGTTCTGGCAAGACGACGTTTCTGCGCGGGTTAGCGACACATGTAGATTTGGACGTGCGTGTGTTGTCGGCTGTCCCCGCGACTCGTTTCTACTATGTGCACCAGCAGCCTGAGCGAATGCTATTTCCGTCGTTGACGGTGCATGAAGCATTTTACGCGCTTCTGGCTGGAAGGCACGGCGGGTTTTGGAACATGCGCCGACTGCCCGCGTTCGGTGTTTTAATGAATGGTTTACCCGATGTTCTGCGCCATAACTTAGCGAAATATTCCGAGCACGAAGTGTCCAATTTATCCGGTGGTTACAGAGCGCTCGTCGCGGTCGCCGCGGCGGCTGTGGCCTTCCCCGACTGTGGACTTCTGTTAGACGAACCGTCTGCAGGGCTAGATGCCGAAAATCGAATGGCGCTCGCGCACGAACTGATCGCAATGGCATCCGCACGTGCAACGCCTGTGGTCGTCTCCACGCATCAGCAAGACTTCGCGCTCGCCTTGGGAGGAACTAGGCTCGAAGTTCTTGACGGTGTTGTGTCATCCGTCGGAGGGCCGAAATGAGCCGTTTGCTGGTTCTGGCTGGCGTATCAATTGTAATCGGCGTCGCTGCTGATTTCATCGTTTCGAATCACGAGCCATTCGAATGGCGATCTTTTACAAAACGAGCCTTGCGGCACGCAATAACGGTTTTTGTACTGGGTACATTCTTTGAGATGTTCGCTTACATAAACGAGATCCATGCTATTTCTGTGCGTCAGACTACCGATGCATTTTCTCAAGCTCAACAGTCTCTGACGGAGGCGGGGACGACGTCCTTATTCGCGCGAGAAGCGGCGCCACGTCTCGACGGCGCTCGGGACCGCTTGCAGAGAATCGCCCAGGGTGAGATTCCGCTAGATTCGCCAGATGACGTTACGGCGACATGGCTTCGCCTGTTTGGGCTGGTCTCGAACACAGTTAAGGCTACAAATGTGATTGATCCGTCCTTTTGGCAGAAGGCGCATAACATGGGAGCCGAGGCCGCGGCGGGCCATCGTAATGCGATCGCAAGGGGAGTGCGAGTTTCGCGTCTTTACATTATCGATTCAGAACCAAGCGCGAGGCAGGCAATACTCACGCTAGCCCGTCAATACGGTGCGCTCGGTGTTACTAATCGAGTAATTGACCTGCGTCGTCTTGAGCAGCTGTCCGGCTACAACGACTGCCGCACAAAATTGGCTGCGATCGACTTCGTCATTTACGATGAAAGCGTCGTTCTACTTGTGACCCAGTCCGCCCGTAACGAGGTGCTTAGCGGTCGTTTGTCGCGTAATCGAGAGCAGCATGTTGACGTCGCGTCACAATGTTTCGATCAGTGGTGGAAGTCGGCGGAGGATATTAGTAGCGTTAAGTGAGTCGGGTTTGGAGATGTCAAGACTGCCCAATTGGTCCTCGGCATCAAGGAACTGCAGCGCTACCTCGTGGACAAAATCCAGGAGGTCTACCGCTCGCAGTCAGTGCAGATCAACGACAAGCACATCGAAGTCATCTGCCGTCAGATGCTGCGCAGTGTTCGCGTGACGCGCGTCGGCGATACCGACTTCCTCGTCGACGAGCAGGTCGATCGCTTCCGCTTCATGGAAGAGAACGAAAAGGTCATGAATCGCGGCGGCGAGCCCGCGGACGGAGTTCCTCTCCTCCTCGGCATCACCAAAGCATCGCTCTCGACCGACTCGCTCATCTCCGCGGCGTCGTTCCAGGAGACCACGCGTGTTCTCACGGAAGCCGCCATCGCGGGCCGCGTCGATTACCTGCGCGGTCTGAAGGAAAACGTCATCGTCGGCCGCCTCATCCCGGCCGGAACCGGCATGCCGGTCTACCGCAACGTCTTCCTCGAGAAGGACGAGCCACCCGTGATTCAGCCTTCTCTCGAAGACCTGCTTCGCCCGGAGACGGAAGACGAAGACGCGCTTTCGTTGGCGGACTTCGACGACGAGCAGTAAGTCTTATTCGATCGCATGAACTCCTTCGGGCGGCCGCGAGGCCGCCCGAAGTGTTGATTGCCTTCTCTCGTGATAGGTTTTACAGTCGATTGCATTCAGTTATGGAGGTACCGATGAGTCGTCGACGGTGTCGTGTCGCGCTGCTCGCTGCTGTTCTCCTGCTCGTAGCCACGCTACTTCCGGCGCCAGTTCGTCCTGATTGCAACAATCAGCCATATCTCAATTGCGGTTTGACGTGCATGGGCTATGAATGCGTCTTCGTCGTGGGTCCCAATCAGGAAGACCACATGTACGACTACTGCTACAAGGTCGATGATGCCGGCTGCTTGGGTGGAATCCGTCATCCTTGCTGCCCCTGATCCTTCTCCTCGTCGCTACCGTTGCGACGATTACGATGCCCGACCCCTCCACCGGAGTCGTCGACGGCAAGCCGGCAATCCTCGGCTGGCCCGCTGAGTTGCGCGCCGACGGTTACCCAGGCGCGTTGCTATCACCTGAGGCTTGCGACGTTCATCTCGCTCTTTTCGATGAGCCCGAACAGGAACTTCTATTTCCTTGCGGCAGGTGGTTCATTCCGGCGCCGAATCGCTATTCGATGTGGCTCGAGCAGGGCGAAACGATCTCCGGACAGTCGCAGCTCGTAGCTACAGGCGTAGGCGGTTCAGTTGGGCAGCGCAACGTTTATCCGATGCTACCAGCGGGCTACGTCTCGACGGAGGCACACCTCGGCGACGATCAGTCCGCGCGTTTCCTGAATATGAAGCCCGAATACCGCGGCTTTCAGAAATCGGCACGTGGAACCGCAGCGGGCACCCTGATGCGTATGCCGGCCGGCCGCATCACTGGCGGCATTTTCGATCGGAAGAGCGGCGAGGCGATTGCGTTCTTTCGCCCGTTCGACCTCGGTGCGGGACAGCGCGTACGCGTTGCGCCGGTCAAACAAGCGAACGCCGGCGTCTTTGTCGTTCTCAAGTCTCCGCAGGTTCGCCATAAGAAAATCGATCTTGCGTTACACGCAGGTGACCTTGTCATTGCCCCCGACGACATCATCCAAGCCGGAACGAGAAATTACGCGTTCTGGTATTCCGTCAAAGGAACGCGCGCGAAAGTCGAAGTGATCAACGATGTAGTCACGTACGACGGTCCTGACCTTGTCTTGCGTCCGGGTGCGATCACCACTCGGCGCGATGACATGAAACTAAAATCGACCCCTTGATCTCCTTTTTCACTCTTCTCGTGTTGGCGGCGCGCGTCGACGAATGTCACGCCGTCTACGCGCTTCTTCGCGATCCGGAGACACAGATCGTTCTCCCTTGCGAGGCGAAGGCGGGTCTTCCTCGAGATCCATATCGTACGTGGATCGAGCGCGGCGACATGATCTCGCGTCAGCAGCGCGAAGGCGCAGAACTGGTGGCAGCGGCTCGCATCGCGCTGGACCAACTGATCGCGAAGGACAAAGGCGTCCGCTTCATCAACTTCTCCGAAGGGTTCGTCCGACCTGTCGCGGGCGATCAGGCGGCGATTCTGGTGCGCATTCCGCCGGGACGAATCGGCGGTGCGATCGTCGAGCGCAAAACAGGAGACGCGGTGGCATTGATACGCGCAGTGGATGTTGCCGCGGGCACCGTTGCGCGTCGTTCGGCGGAAGGAGCCCCGAAGGGACGCTCCGGCGTTTATCTGGAGATGGCGCTTCCGAAGGAGAAAAAGGGAGTCCTCGAGAAGTTCGCGCTCAGTATCGACGGGCATCTCCGTCTTGCAGACGAGTTCGTCGATGCAGGTTCTCGCGTGTATGCGTTGTGGTTCGACGTGGACGGCCGCAGTGCGAGTCTCATCGTTCGCGGCGCGAATGTTCGATACGCCGGTCGCGACATCGTGCTTCGGCCAGGAAAAATCACGTCAATCCGCGGCGAGTTGCCGCTGAAGCCTTCGCTCGACGTCACCGTGAACGTTGTGGCGAGTAACGTCCCGGCGATGTTTGTGGACGTTGGAGAACGGCGCGTTCCGGCAAAGAACCACGAGACGACTCGAATCGAGTCGCTCGATGCGGCGCCGGTGCGCGTCTTCCTCGAGATCCCGCCGTGGAAAATCGCGCGCATTGCCGACTTGAGCGACGGACGCGATGCGCTCGTCGGCTACGACATCACGCCGATCGAAGTGAGCGGTGTCGTGCACTACGGCAACGATCGTTCAAAGGCGAAGATCGGATTCATGGACCACGATGGTTGGATCGACATCGAGACCGACGACGACGGCGCGTATCACACCGTCCTCTGGTCTCCACGCGATTACGTCACGCGCGTTCTTCCATCCGGCGTCTCCTCACCGTTCATTCAATTGGTGAGGATTGATGAGAGCGGTACTTACGATCTCGACGTTCCGCGATCGCGGTACGTTGTTCGGGTGCGGAATGCTGCAACGGGGACGCCGATCGCGTCGGCGAGTGTGCAGATGGAAAACACATGGACCACGGAGGAGCGCGGGAAGGAGAATGTGGGCCTCAAGATTTCCGCCGACGACAAGGGCGAGGCGGTTCTGCCGCCCTTGCGGCCGGGAACGATTTCCGTACTCGCCGAGGCGAAAGGCTTTCAGCGCTCGAAGCCGCAGCAGGAGTCGGTGAACAACGACGCTGAGCGCACGATCGAAATCGCGCTCGACCCAATCACGGAAACGACCTCGCTCAAGCTCACGTTGGGCGACGGTTCACCCGCCGATGGCGCGGAGCTGATGGCGACGAACAATGATGATGTGATTTGGCGCGGTTCGAGTGATCGTGACGGCTCCGTCGATGTTCCACGATCGGCCCTCGGTGCGCTTCTTCTCATTCGTCACCCGAGGGGCGGCAGCATTGCGCGCGTTTGGGACGGACGGGAGAGTCTGCAGCTTCCGGCCGCGGCGCCGGCGATCACGATTCAAACAGATGACATGCACGCGGCGCAGTTGAGCGTCATCATCGACGGAATGCGCATGAGCGGCATTCGTCTCGCCTTTCTCGCGTCGTCGACTGCAGGCACCGACCGCGATGGACTGTGGAACGCTCGCAATTTGCCGTGTGCGCCGCTGCGTCTGATCGCCTGGAAAAAAGTCGGTCCCGTTGCGATTGCGTCAGGAGCGTACGACGCGCTGGCAACCGCAGTCCCGTGTCCTTCTCCGAATCGAATCGTTCTGCGGCCGATCGATTAAGTTTGTTCACCGAACGCGATGGCAATCTCCGCGAATGCGCTCGCTTTCTTCTTTCGCCCTCGCGTTCCTCATCACATTTGGCTGCGGTCGCACAACAGCAGCGAGGCCGCCCGACGTGTTTTCAACTTGACTTCGCACAGAACGAAGACTAGTTTGTACTACAAACCATGCGCTCATCGAACGATCTTCAGGTCATTCGCGACGTTACCGCGAACCTTTTTTTCTGGCAGGGTCTTCGATTGATCCCGATGGGTGTGGCGCTACTCGCCATTACGTTCATCCTTGGGGGCGCCATTCCTGTACCGAAGGCCCTGGCGATTGTCTTCGCGGTGGTGTTGCTGACGGGAGCTACCGCAATGTCGTCGGCGGTAGGAGCCTACTACCGGCGTGTCTATGGCAGTGTTTCACCCTACCCCGGTCAGCACGCGCAACGCGATCGATGGAAATGGCTTGTCGTTTATCCACTCATGATTGCGGCGACGCTCATCGACATCTTCGCCAGACCAACTCTCTTTGTATCGGGTCTCGTTTGGGCCGCGGCGGTTCTCGCATACCGGATGTCTACGGGGCGGGGCCGCAACCACTACTTTGTGGCTGCTGCGCTCATGGCCGCAACCGCCTTTTTGCCTTGGTTTGGCGTCACCGCTCCAGGCGTGCGAACACTTGATCTTTTTGTCGGTCTCCTCGGCGCCGTCTACATCATCGGCGGGTTGCTCGATCACTTCGAGCTGACGCGCGTATTCCATGAGGTCGAAGAGTGAGACATGAGTAGTCCCTTCGAGCATTTGGCCGAATTGGATCGCCTCATTCATGAGCCGGCGAGACTCGCCATACTCACTGCTCTCTCATCCTGTGGGAGCGCAGACTTTCTGTACCTCCAGCGCCTCACAGGGCTGACGAAAGGCAATCTCTCCGCGCACCTCGCGAAGTTAGAGCACGCAGGCTTGATCGTCATCAGTAAGGGCTACGTTGGTAAGGTTCCCAACACCACGGTGAGGATTACGCGCGAGGGAAATGTCGATGTGAAGGCGCATTGGAAATCGCTGGCTCAACTCCGTAAGCGAAGCCTCGCGTGGCAGCCAGGATGAATTTCAATTCCGAATCGAAGGAGCCATACTCATGCGTGATGTCGTGATCCATTTCTGTCCGGTGTGACCCGTGAAATCCGCAATCGCTGCCAGTGTGGCGGCGCAGCTATCCGGCGACTCGAACCTAGCCGTTACGCGCAAAGAAGGAAGCTTTGGTGAACTTCGCATTTCTGTCGACGGTGAGGATGTCGTCGCTTCCAATCCGCTGTGGTATCCGCGACCTTCATCCGTCGTCGCGAAAGTGAAGGCGTATCTCGACTCCGCGCGGCTCAGTTAGTCGTCAACTAGCAACCGCTTCGTTGCCGCGCCACGTGGATGGCCGGTGATACCCTCCGCGAATGCGCTCGCTTTCTTCCTTCGCTCTCGCGTTTCTCATCGCATTCGCTGCCGTTGCTCAGCAGCCGCCCTCCGTCGAGTCCCGGCTCGCCGCGCAAAACGCGCTCTTCGCTGAGTATTGGGAGACGAGCCTCAAGCTGAATCCGACGCTCGCCACGCAGGTGGGCGACTACCGCTACAACGACAAGCTCGGCGACTTCTCGCTGGCCTCCATCACGCGGCGTCATGAAGTCGATCAGTCGTTCCTGACGCGCATCAAGGCGATCGCGACCGATGGCTTCAGTGAGGAAGACCGCACGTCGCACGATCTCCTCGTGCGTCGCCTGCAGGAGAGCGCTGACGACTGGGATCTCAAGAACTACGAGATGCCGGTGAACGCGATGGGCGGCCCTCACACGGGCCTGGCCGATCTGCCGAATGCCGTGCCGCTCGATTCGGTCAAGCACTACGAGGACTACATCGCGCGTCTTCATCAGATCCCGACAGCGCTGCTTCAAACGGAGGAAGTGCTCCGTCAGGGTGTGAAGGATCATCTCGTGATGGTGAAGTTCCTCGCGGAGAAGGTCCCGGCGCAGGCGAACGGAATCGTCGCGTCGAATCCGTTCCTCACGCCGATCAAGAAAATGCCGGAGAGTTTTTCCGACGCCGACAAGAAGAGGCTGACGGAAGCGATCACGACGACGGTCGAAAAGGAAGTGCTCCCCGCGTACAAGCAGTTCGCATCCTTCATCACGACCGACTACATCCCGAACGGACGCGCGACGCTGTCGATCGAGAGTCTGGCCGGCGGGAAGCGCCGTTACGAAGCCGCGATTCGGCGATTCACGACGACGAATCTCTCACCGGCTGAGATCCACAAGATCGGATTGTCGGAGTACGACCGCATCGTCGCCGAGATGACTGCGCTCGCGAAAGCGAACGGCTATGACGATCTCGCCGCATTCCGCGAGCACATTGAAAACGATCCGAAGTACAAACCGGCGTCCGCGCAGGCGATCGTCGACGACTTCGATCGCTACATCAAACAGATGCGCCCGAAGTTGTCGCAGCTGTTCACGGTGATTCCGTCGGCGCCTGTGACCGTCGAGCCCATTCCGGAGTTTCAGAAAGGTGCGGCCACGCACTACCAGACCGGCACGCCGGACGGGAAGCGTCCCGGCCGCGTCAGCGTCGCCGTTTCGGATTTCAAGAACCGCATGCTGATCAACGACGAAGCGGTCGCGTATCACGAAGGCATCCCCGGCCATCACATGCAGTTGTCGATTCAACAGACGCTCACCGGTCTCCCCGAGTTCCGCAAGCACGGCGGCAACTCGGGATACACGGAAGGTTGGGCGTTGTACGCCGAGGAGCTGGGGAAGGAAGTCGGCTTTTATCAGGATCCGGGTTCGGACTACGGACGTTTGCGATCGGAGCTTTTCCGCGCCGTGCGCCTCGTCGTCGACACCGGCATTCACGACATGAACTGGAGCCGCGATCAAGTCGTCGAGTTCATGCGCAAGTCGCACGCGGTCGACGAGCCGACAATTCAATCGGAGACGGATCGCTACATCTCGACGCCCGCGCAAGCCTGCAGCTACAAACTCGGACAGCTGAAGATCCGCGAGCTGCGCAAGCGCGCGACGCAGCAACTCGGCGTAAAGTTCGATGAGCGCAAGTTCCACGACGCCATCCTCGGCGGCGGCAGTCTTCCGCTCGACGTGCTCGATGAGCGAATCACGCGCTGGATCAACGCACAGAAGTAGCCGGAGCGAATGCTCTTCACTAAGTTCCTTCGAGATGGTGTCCGAAGCGGCGCGATCACGCAAAGCGTCCGCGTGTGGATGGGGCCGAAGGTAACGGCAGGAAAGCGATATCGATTCGAAGCCGGCGAAATCGAAATCGATTCGATCACCGAGATCACGATGGATGACATCACGCCGGCTCTTGCGCGCGCGTGCGGCTTTGCGAGCGTGGCCGATCTGCTCAAAGTCGCAAAGCACGGCCGCGGCGAGAACGTTTATCTCGTGAAGTTTCACTACATCCCGCCGAGAGGCTCGCGCCGGACGCCATGATAGTGTTCGGCCGATGTCGCAACTGGTCGTTCGCGCGTTTTCAATCTCGATCGACGGCTACGGCGCCGGGCCGGATCAGAGTCTCGAACATCCGCTAGGTGTCCGCGGTCCTGAATTGTTCGACTGGTTTTTTCACACCCGCACGTGGAACGCGATGTATGGAACCGGCGAGGGCGAGACAGGCGTCGACGATGACTTCTCCGCGAAGTCGTTCGAGAACATCGGCGCCTGGATCCTCGGCCGCAACATGTTCGGGCCGATTCGTGGTCCGTGGCTCGATGAGAATTGGCGCGGATGGTGGGGCGATGAGCCGCCGTATCACGTGCCGGTCTTCGTGCTGACGCATCACGCGCGCGAGCCGCTGACGATGAAAGGCGGCACCACGTTTCACTTCGTCACCGACGGAATCGAAGCGGCGCTCGAGCGAGCGAAGGGGGCGGCGAACGGCAAAGACGTGCGCGTCGGTGGCGGTCCGGCGACGATCCGCCAGTATCTGCGCGCGCGACTGATCGACGAGCTGCACCTGGCGATTGCACCGGGACTGATGGGACGCGGCGAACATCTCTTTCACGATCTCGACATGCACGCGCTCGGCTACGAGTGCGTGGAGCACATCGCCGGTAAACGCGCTGCCGCACACGTGATTCTGCGAAGGCAATGATCCGACGACTCGCGTTCGCGCTTCTCTTCGCGGCGACCGCCTTCGCGCAAGACAAACCGATCGTGATCGCCGCGTCGACGCTGCTCGATGGCCGCGGCAACGTCGTTCACGACACGCGCGTCGTCGTCGAGCACGGAAAAATCGTGCGCATCGATCCGAAGGCATCGCCGGTCACGATCGATCTTCGCGGACTCACGGTGATGCCCGGCTTCATCGACACGCACGTTCACGTGAGCTGGCATTTCAACCAGAGCGGCGTGCTCGCACAGAAAGATGAAACGCCCGAGGAACAGGAGTGGGCGGCGCTGCAGATGGCGAGCAACGCGTGGAAGGATCTGCGCGCCGGTTTCACGACCGTGCAGAGCCTCGGCGCGAACACGGAGAAGCCGCTTCGCGATGCGATCGATTGCGGCGACATTCCCGGATCGAAGATCCTCACATCATTGCAGCCGATCGCCGACGCGACGCTCACCATCGATCAAATTCGCGAGCGTGTGCGCGCGCTGAAAGCCGCCGGTGCGGACGTCGTCAAGATCTTCGCGTCCACGGGCCTGGGTTCCGGCGGCAAGCCGACGTTTTCGCAGGAGCAGTTGAACGCCGCATGCGGCGAAGCGAAAGCGGCCGGACTGCGCTCGGTCGTTCATGCGTTCGGCCACGCCGTCGGCATGGCGGCGCTTGCGGGATGCACGGCAGTCGAGCACGGACTCCTCGCCGGCGACGACGATCTGCGCGCCATGGCGGAGCACGGAACGTACTTCGATCCGCAGGTCTCGCTCGTCTTCCGTAACTACATCGAGTTGCGCGAGCACTACCCGAATCTGAAAGACGAAACGATTCAGATTCTGCGCGACGCGATCCCGCAAGCCGACGCGCTCGTCGAGCGCGCGATGAAGATCCCGAACTTGAAGATCGTCTTCGGAACCGACGCCGTCGCGGGCGCGCACGGGCAGAACGCGCGCGAGCTCGTGGCTCGCGTGCGCGAGGCGCACATGCCGCCGATGCGCGTGCTCGTCGGCGCCCACTCGCTCGCTGCTGAATCCCTCGGCATGGCGGACAAGATCGGCGCGGTTGCGCCCGGCCTCGACGCGGACATCATCGCCATCGATGGCGATCCGATCGCAGACATCACCGCGACGCAGCGCGTCGTGTTCGTGATGAAGGGTGGCGTGATTGTCACGCGCTGATCGTCCGCATCTTTCTACGTCCTGGAGTCGAACGATCGCTCGGCACTCTGGTGCTCTCCTCACCACGTAGAAAAATTGCCTTCTTCAATTTGCCGAGGGAGCCTCGGTGGGCGGCGATTGCTGCCGCGGAAGGAGCATCGAGAATGAAGTACTGGATCAACACCGTCTCTCTCGCGCACGTCGAACGCGGCGTCGAGGGCGGATTCACGCAGGCGAACCATGGAAAGGCGGCGGGGCTGAAGCGGATGCAGAACGGCGATCGCATCGTCTTCTATTCGCCGCGCACGGATTACCCCGACGGCGAACCTTTGCAGCGATTCACCGCGATCGGGACCGTCATCGATGACGAGCCGTTTCAGGTCGAGGTCTCGCCGGACTTTCGTCCGTGGCGTCGGCGCGTGAAGTTCGATGCGTGCTCGGATGCGCCGATTCGTCCGCTGATCGAGTCGCTCGATTTCATTCGCAACAAGAAGAGCTGGGGCTTCACGTTCCGGCGCGGACTGTTCGAGATCGGCGCCGGCGACTTTGCGAAAATCGCCGGCGCGATGTCTTCAGTTGCCGTGCTCGTAGGTGACGCCGAGGCGCAGCGTGCCCCATGAGTTTCTGCGCACCCAGCGCGCCGACGCCTCGACGGAGTGATCGTGATAGTTCGGATCGTTGCCGAACGCCGGTGATCCGGGCTGCACGTTCCGTTGGCGCGACACGAGGCGTCCCTCGAATTCGAGACGCGATGCGCCGAGCTTTCGTGAATAGCCGCCCTGGAGGATCTCGTACGCGGGATGCCATCGCACATCGTTCGGCAGCACTCGCGGATTCTGGCGATTCTCGACGTCCGCCCATCCGCCGAGAACGCCTGCGGAGACGGAGTTGAGCTCCGACAACTTCCAATAGTGCAACGCGGCGAAATCGAAACCGCTCGCGTCGACATGAAGTGCGTCCGCCTCGAAAAGCTTGGGCGGTTTTGCGGAGTGAAAGTCGGCGCGGTCTTCCATCCAGCGCGACGGCGCGATGCGAACGAACGTTCCGCTCGCGGGCGCGTACGGTTCGTTCGTCGTGTTGTACGTCCACGCGACCGTGATCGCGCGTTGCGCCTGCAGGCGGCGATAGTCCGTTCCCAGGATTCGCAGCGTGTCTCTGCGGAACAACGTGTCTTCCCAATCGACGGTGATCGTCTGATTCGCATTCAGCGGAACACCAACGATCAACTCCGGAGTAAAGAGATGTTCCGCGACCGAGTCGACCGGCACGCGCACGTTCAACGTCGCAAACACGTGCGTACCGAAAAGATCCTGGCGCGTGTATCCGATCTCGTACGCGGAGTAATTCGTTCCGAACTCGCGGCGGTTTCTCAGCACCGTCATCGCAAAGTGCGCGTTGCTCCCGTTGGTGCCGAGGAACCAGCGCGCGCCGAGTGCTGCGTTCTTCCAATCGGTGGTGAAGTCGGAGTAGTCGTAGTCGAACGCATCGTGACTCTTGTCGAGGTCGATCCCACGCGCGTCGACGAGAAAAGAGAACTGCCTCGACTCCGTCACGTTGATGACGACGACGCCATTCGCGAGTGTGTAGTCCGCCCAAACGAGGAACGGCAGATGTCGCAGACGCGCGACTGCGTTTCGCACGTCGTCTTCCGTGTAACTGCCGCCTTCGTGCAACAGCGTTTCTGCGACGATCGCTCGAGTCGAGAAACGATGGGCGTTCCGAACTTCGATGCGCTCGATGACGAAGCGCGATTCCTGGGCGTGCATTGAACCTGAAATGCAGACGAATACGAACGCGGCGACCAGCCGTCGGATCATGAGTGGAGACCTCCGGGCTGCATAGGAGGCAGGGCGAATGCCGGATTTGCGCGATCCATTGACGACATGCAAACCACTGACGTGATGTGATTTGAACGTTTTCGAGCGCGCGCAGCCACAGGCGTTGCAGTACGCGAATCCCTACACAGGTGTCAGTTTTTCTCGGACACCGCGGAGCGTCCGGCGCGGAACAGCGTCGCGCTGATTGCGAGTGCGATCAACACGCCGATGACGATCGCGATCGGACCGCTGACGTATGTGAAGTCCTTCGCCGCGAAGTGAACGCGCGCCAGCGATGCGGAGAACTTCGGCGAGTAGCTGGAGAGACCGATGACGCCTGCGATGGCGACGCCGACGAGACCTTCGCCGGCGATCATGCCGGACGCGGCGAGGATGCCGGGATCGCTGTCGTTCGCTTTCGCGTCGCGCTTTGCGTCGACCATCCGTCGCACGATTCCGCCGACGAACACCGGCGCGAGCGTCGACAGCGGAAGATAAATGCCGACCGCGAACGAGAGTCCCGGCAGTCCGGCGATGATCGCGCAGATCGACAAGCCCGCGCCCGTGCCGACGAGTCCCCACGGCAGCGAGCCGGAGAGAACGCCTTCGATCACCGTCTTCATCAGCGTCGCTTGCGGCGCGGCGAGATCGGGCGATCCGAACGTGAACACCTTGCCGAGAAGAAGAACCGTTCCAGCGATCGCCCAGCACGCGAATGCGGCGCCGATGAACTGTCCCAACTGTTGTCGCGCCGGCGTTGCGCCGACGAGAAAACCCGTCTTGAGATCCTGCGAGATGTCGCCCGCTTTCGACGCCGCGATGCAGACGACGGTGCCGACGGTGAGAATCGCCGCGCGCGCGGACGGATCGCTCCAGCCGCAAAGCACGAACACGACGGAGACGCCGAGGAGCGTCACGAGCGTCATCGCCGAAGTCGGATTCGACGACACGCCGATCAATCCGACGATGCGCGATGACACGACGACGAAGCAGACGCCGAAAATCGCGACGCCGATCGCTGCGACGAGTCGTTGCGCGAATCCCATGTTGCCCGCGAGAAG
>Ga0207687_10001208_pt1 | contig 17692 bp, 17 predicted proteins | sample KBSM54metaG_FD_184399 | JGI IMG/M metagenome (GOLD analysis project Ga0207687, IMG submission 184399) | Miscanthus rhizosphere microbial communities from Kellogg Biological Station, Michigan, USA - KBS M5-4 metaG (SPAdes) (version 2) | ecosystem: Host-associated > Plants > Roots > Rhizosphere >...
GTGGGTTGAGTCATGAATTCAAAATCCTAACATGCCGCCTGTGCGGGCCACGAAAGGTACCAGCGACAAAACGAACCCAGCTTGGGATTTCGGCTATTCCGATCGCAAGACTCTTACCGGGTCGATGCGAACGGCGCGCATCACAGGCGGCAAAACCGCGAGAATGGCCGTAGCGATGAGGGCGAGCGCGGGAGCACCGAGAGCATTCAAGTCGGTGGCCTTCACTTGGTACAGCAACGATTCGACGTAGCGTGCAGAGGCGATGCCGAGGGCCAGGCCGACGAGCGATCCGGCCAAGATCCAGGCGACGATGTCGAATGTAACTCGCCGAGCGATGTCACGCGCTTGCGCTCCGAGGGCGATGCGAATGCCGATTTCACGGCGGCGCTGGAACACGGAGTAATCGAGCACACCATATAAACCGACGCCGGCAAGCAGCACGGCGACAACGGCGAAGAAGAGAGCGAGCAGGGCGAGGAGACGCTCCCGAACGGTCTGCGCATCGATCAGTGCCTGCTGAGTTTGAACGCTGGAGACGCGAAATTCGGGTTGCGCGCGCGACACTTCCGTGCGAAGGATAGACGCCAGGGAAAGCGCGTCGGCCCCGGACGTGCGCACGACGAGGGTCCCGCTGATCAGCATTCTGCCCTTGTCATCGCGAAAATTAGTGTAGGCGACCGGCAACATCCCTTGACGCAGGTAACGATAACGGGCGCTGCGAACTAAACCGACGATTTCGAAACGCTGCCCCCGCATCGCCTCCCAGGTGAGCTGGAAGGTTTTCCCAATTGGATTCTGGCCATTGAAGAAGGCCTTAGCGAATTCCTCGTTGACGATCACCGCACCCGGAGGATCGGCGGGCCGAAAGTCTCTACCGGCGAGAAGAGGGATTTGCATGGTGCCGATCCAGCCGGGCGAAATGTTCATGTTCCACGCCGTGACGCCGTTGGGAGGCGCACCATTGATGGAGACGCCAGTCGTCTTGTAACCGTTGCCATCGAGTACAGGCCAATCGGCAAACGCCACCGATTCGACACCAGGAAGATTCCGCAGGCGCTCGGCCACTTGATCCCATCGGACCACGGGCTCGAGGGGCTGCTGCGTGATGATATTGAGATTCAAAACGCGCGCGGCGGAAATGCCGGTCGGCTGGTTCGACAACCGCCCATACGTAGTGACGAAAAGTCCGGCGACGAACAAGACCAGAAAGCAGAAGGCGACTTGTGTGGCGATGAGCGCGTGCATCCATCGGCCGCCGGCGTGAGGGTCGTCACCGCCCTTGAGGGCGCTGGCTGGCTTGACGGCCGAAGCTCGGAGCGCCGGCGCCAGGCCGAAGAGAATCGTCACTCCCAGCGTGAGCGCCAATGCGAACGTAATGAGTCGCCAGTCGAGCGTGAGGAACAGACGCGCCGGATTGTCCGGGGGATTAATCCTGCCGACCACGAAAGGTCCGGACCACCGAGCGAACAATCCGCCTACGGCGGCGGCGAACAGCGCGAGGATCGCACTTTCGGCTAGCACGAGCTGTACCAGGCGCGAGCGTCCCGCGCCGATGGAGACGCGCAGAGCCATCTCGCGCCCCCGGGCCGTAGCTTGAGCCGTCATCAGATTGGCGACGTTCGCGCAAGCGATCAGCAGCACGAGTCCGACTAACGCGCCGAGAGCCGCGATGGCCTGGCGGTAATCCGTCCGCAATCCGAAGGCTCCGGCAACGGCGGACTCGACGTTCAGCGTCTTGGGAGCTTTCGATACGTCCGGGCTGGCGGAATGAAGCGCGGCGAGCAGGTGGTCTCGAACAGGTTCAATCGCGACACCCGGGGGCAGGAGCACGTATGTCTGATACAGCCCCGCGACGGGGAGCTCGACCAGAGCGTGCATCGTGTTGGGAACGAACATGTCGGCAACCGCGCCGGGCTGAGTGCCGGTGAAGCGCTCGGGCGCAACGCCGACGATTTCGAACAACTTGCTGCTCTGACCGATGCGCCAGTCGGGACCCATGCGAACCGTGCGCCCGATGACGTTCGGGTCGCGCGCGAATCGGCGGGTCCAGTAATCGTAGGAAAGGACGGCGACGGGACTCGCGCCGGGCTTCAGGTCGTCGGATTCTGTGAGCAGGCGGCCCTGAGCAGGCCGGAGTCCGAAGGAACCAAACATCCAACCGGAAACAAATTGAATGTTGGCCTTCTCGATTTCTTGCTCGGAGTTGTACGTCAAATCCAGGGAAGGAGCTGGGGAGACCGCGATCAGTTCTTTCTGATCTTTTGGGTCCTCTTTCAACGACGCTCGCATCTGGCGGAATTGGGTGTATGTGAACGCGCGCGCGAACCCTGGCAGGGAGATTCCATAGAGCCGTTCAGGATTCGCGATCGGCAAGGGCCGCAGGAACAGTGCGTCGATGATGCTAAAAGCAGACGTGCAGGCTCCGATGGCGAGGCCGAGCGAAAGGATTGCCGCTACGGAAGTCGCCTTACGCTTGATGAGCTGACGCCAGCCGAAGACGGCGTCGGCGCGGAGGGAATCAATCCATGAGACAAACTCTTCGATGCGGGACAACAGAGACATGGCTTAGACCGTCCTTACGCTTGGACGCGCGCGACCTTCTAGTAGCCGGATTATTTCTTGTTGCTGCGATTTCGCCTCGGGTGATCCGCTCCCACCCCGGCCGGTGTTCTGGATCGCCAGCAGCATTGGGCTTGAACCGCTTTTGTTCTTGCTCACAGGATCGGCACCGCATTCAAGGAGAGTTCGCACGGCTGCGGCGCAGCGCGTCCGCACGGCGCGATGCAATGGAGACACGCCTCGCTTATCGACAGCATTGGGATCCGCCCCGGCTTGAATGAGGCAAGCAATCGTGGCCGCCTGCGCAGGGGGATTCCACATCGGCGAGCCGGGGCTGCCAACCGCAGCGGAATGCAGGGGCTGGTCGCCGTGGCGGTTCCTTGCGTGGACGTCGGAGCCGCCAGTGATGAGGTTCTGAACTATTTCTGTTTGGTACGCAGCTGCGGCGATGTGCAATGCGGTGTCGCCCGCATAGACATAGCGCCCAATCTCGTCGAGGAAGTATTTCTTGGCCGCCTGACGTGTCGCTCCCGCCTGGAAACATGCGGTCGCCAATTGCGGCGACGCTGCAAGCAGCCGTGAAACCCCGGCGGCGTCATCCGCGACGATGGCCCTCACCAATTTCCATAGGGCCGGATCAGACTTCACGCGAGCTCTTTAGCGATCGTGAGAGGAGTATTGAGACTGGGGAGCCTTGAGGACGATATCCACCACCCGCTCATCCTCGTCAATATCGAAGGTGTCGCCGAACGTCTGGTAGTTCTTGGCGTTGATCTGGATCAGAACCTTGCCCTTGGGAATTCCCGGGATCCTGGCGATGCCTTCTTGAGAGCTCTTTAGCTCCCAGGAAAGCCGGGTCTTTTTCAACAAGAGAGCATTCGCCGACCGGCCCTGGACGAACTTGACGATTACGGTCGCACGATCCACCGGCTTGCCGCGCTCATTGGTCACGCGGATCTGCAGCCGCGTGAGATCGTCGGCCAGAACCGGCAAGGACAGCAGCGCAAGCAGAAGGATCAGTTTCCGCATCGCGCCCATTATCTCACGGGACATCTCTGGAGCTTGGCTCAGGCAATATCGGGCAGCAGAAATTGTCCAGGCTGCCCGGCGGCGTCCGCCACAGCTTCGGCCGCGAGATATCCGCTACGCACCGCGCCTTCCATGATGGCCGGCCATCCCGAACGAGTCCAGTCTCCGGCCAGGAACAGGTTCCTGACGTTTGTTCGAGTCAGTGGCCGCCGCGATTCCATCCCTGGCTTGGCCGAGAGCACCGCTTTGACTTCCTTGACCACGTGGGCCTTTTCCAGCTTCGCGCCGCGAGCCTGGGGAAGAAACTCCTCCAGCTCTCGGATCGCCAAAGCTATGACATCCGCACGCGGCATCTCCAGCAGGCTGCGCGACGCGCTCACCACCAGTTGAACCGCGCGGCCTTCGTGCTTGTTGAAGATCCATTGAATGGTGCGATCGAGCAGAGTGGCGTGGGGCAAGTCGATCACTGGCCGGTCGAACCACAAGTGGATTCCGGTGATAGGCGAGTACTCGAATCCAGAAAGATCCATGTCGAGTCCGGGCGCAACCTCCGCTACCCGATCGAAGGGAAGGGCGCAAATATAGTGATCGGCTCGCAGTTCCTCACCGCGCACCACCACCGAAAGCACGGCTCCATCCGCGATTACGATACGCTCCACGGGGGAGCGCAGTTGGAACTCGACCGGCCCGACGTTCTTCCACGTATCCAGCCGATAGAAATCCCCCAGTGGAACCGCTGGAACACCCATCTCGTAAGAATTCTTGCGCGCCAAGAAGACGAGTCGGAACACCTGAAATCCATGCAGTGCCGCCGTGGCGTCCAGTTCCTCACTGATCGCGCTTACCAGCACCTGCCTCCAGAACCGTTCGATCACGCGCGGCGGCTGGTGCTGTTCCTTAAGCCAGTCGAGCATCGAGATCTGGTCCAGATCGGTGCGCTTCGCGTATTGGCTCTTTATGGCGTTGATCCCCCGCATCACCGCCAGTTTTTCGGACAGGTTCAGGAACTTGAGGGTCAGGAAGGACTCTGTGAAATGCGCCGGCGCGGGTAGCACACCCGCGCGCAGCGTACTGCGCCGCCCGCCCGGTTCGATAAAGATGAAGTCGCGGTAAAAGGTGATCTGGTCTTCGACGCCGAGACGGCGATAGAAGTCCAGAAGATTGACGCAGCAGCGAAGCAGGATGTGCTGGCAGTTGTCGATGGTCTCGGCGTTTTCACCGGTGCCAATTTCGTAGGAAGTGGCGCGGCCGCCCAGAAATCGCCGCGATTCAAGGACCCGAACACCGTGCCCGGCGCCGGCTAACGCTGCGGCGGACGCCAGACCCGCCAAACCTCCGCCAATGACGATTACCTCCGCCATGCGGAGCCGTGTCGTGGAAACATAAAGAGTTATGTTTACACAACCCAGATCTTAGACATCGTGCTTAGGCTACTACCGGGACGCGGCCGCGGCGGCCACCGCCGGAATCGCGGTTGATGAGATCCAGGGCCACAAGTAGCACCAAAACAAAGAAAATGACGTCTTGCATGTCCATAGTAAGAAATTACAGTATGACCGTATCCCGGGCCAAACGACAAGTCCCAGTGGACATAGTACCCGAGGAAATTGTTACCGAGTACCCGCTCCGGCTCGGGCGTGTCCCAGCGTCTTGACGACGTTTTCGATCAGCCGCAGACCACAGTCGCCTTCCAGCGTCAGGATCGACTCTGGATGAAATTGTACGGCTTCCATGGGCAATTCGCGGTGACGGACCCCCATGATGACGCCGTCCTCGCTTTCGGCGGTGACTTCCAGGCAGCTGGGCAGCCGGTCCCGGATGGCGAATAGCGAATGGTACCTTCCCACTCGAAATGTTTCGGGCAGGCCTTCGAAAATACCTGTGCCGCGATGGCGTACGGTGGATGGCTTGCCATGCATAGGGTAATCCAGCACCCCTAACTCGCCGCCGAACGCCTCCACCATCCCCTGCAATCCCAGACACACGCCGAACACCGGGATTTCGAGCTTCGCGGCGTAGCGTACCAGCGCGGGCACACCGAAATCCTCTGGACGTCCCGGACCAGGCGATACCAGGATCAGCGAAGGTGCCAGTTTCTCGATCATCTCGAGGGGAAATCCCGCACGATAGGTGATGACTTCGGCTCCGGTCTGGCGCGCATAATTCGCCAGAGTATGGATGAAGCAGTCTTCGTTGTCGACCAGCAGCATTCGAACGCCGTGGCTCTGCTCCTTCGTTGGGACGTACGGCGGCGCGGCTTTGAACTCCGGATCGAGCACCCGGAAGAAGCCAGTCGCTTTCAAATGACACTCACGATCTTCCTCTTCGGGGATGGAATCGTAGAGCAGAGTCGCGCCCGCGCCATATGCCGCAACGCCATCGCGTAAGTGAACCGTACGAATCGTAATTCCGGTGTTAATGCCGCCGTCGAGTGAAATTAGCCCCACGGCGCCGCCGTACCAGCCCCGTGCGTCTTTTTCCAGATCCTCGATGGCCTGCGCTGCCCATTTCTTGGGCGCTCCGATCAGCGTAACCGCCCACATATGCGTGAGGAACGCGTCGAGCGAATCGAAACCGTCGGCCAGGATTCCCTCAACGTGATCCACGGTGTGAAACAGTCCCGCATAGCTCTCGATCAAGCGGCGAGCAATCACTTTTACCGTGCCGGGTTTGCAAACGCGCGATTTGTCGTTGCGGTCCACATCCGTACACATCGTGAGTTCGGATTCCTCTTTGGCGGAGGACAGCAGCTCACGGATATTATCCGCGTCGCGCAACGGATCTCCCGTGCGCCGGGCCGTGCCGGCGATGGGACACGTCTCCACGCGCGCGCCATCCTCACGCTGTTCCACGCGCACGAACATCTCGGGCGAGGCGCCAATCAACTGCTCGTCGCCAAACTGGAGCAGGAACTCGTAGGGACTGGGACTGGCCTTCTGGATGCGCTCGAACAACTCCGCAGTGCCGCCAGCGTAGGGTGTGCGGAACGTCTGGCGGAGCACCACCTCGTAGTAGTTGCCCAGGCGCATTCCCTCGCGGACCGTTTCGACCTTCGCGGCGTACTCGGCGGATGTATGGTCGCTGACAATAGGGCCAGGCGCCGGCTTCTTTTTGGATTTTTTGATGCGCTGGGCGGCGTGTGGAAGTCCGCGGGTCGTATCCTCGCCGCGCGTAAAGTCAAACTGATACCGCTCGATCTGCTCTTTCTTGCGATCCATGAAATAAATGTCATCGCACAGGAACAAGCGCAAATCCTTGACGCCGGAACGTGGATGCTTTAAGCGGATCGGATCGAAGCGGAACAGCAGGTCGTAACCAAACGCACCTACGAGCGCGAGGCGGCCCGCCAGTGGTCCATGGAACTCGTCTATCAGCGCACGCAGCAAAGAAAAAGCCGAGGGCTGCTTGCTACGTTCCTCTTCGGGAAACAGCTCGGGCAGCGGTTTGAGCCGGCCCTGGATAATGCCGTTCACCATCTCAAAGGATTCCCAGTGAGGATGGGGGCGCAGCACCGGATCGAGCAGACGATTGATGACCTCGCCTCGACCGTTGAGCGGGGTCAGAGTGACATCGCGGTCAGCCGCTACAATCTCGAGCGGTGGGGCAACGGAGGCCACGTCCCAACGTGAGTAGCGCTCAGGATATTCGTAACCGGAAGACAGATAAATGCCGCGCTGGGTATCGAGCTTATGCATCAGCCCGCGCAGGCCCTTTTCAAACGCAATCTTGGAAAATGTGCGTTCGACGACAATGCCGCTGGGAGTGGAATAACTGTCGGGGCGCATAAAACACCGCTGGGGAGTACCCCAAGGATATCATGCGATCCGCCATTCCTTTACACGGGGCTGTTAAACTGATCACTTCCCAGTGATTGCGCAACAAACCCCTCCCGTCTCGCGATTCCGATACCTGGAGCTCCTGTTTTTGCTCGGCATGCTGCAGGCGTTCGCGCCGGTTTCGATCGACATGTACCTGCCGGCGATGCCGCAGATGGAGCAGGTGTTCCACACCTCCGCCGCGGCCGTGCAATACACCATGGTCACGTTCCTGGTGGGGTTCGCGCTGGGCCAGAGCCTGTACGGACCGATCACTGACCGTTTCGGGCGTAAGCCGCCGCTGTACATCAGCCTGGCGTTGTTCATTTTTTCTTCAGCGGCATGCGCATTCGCCCCGTCGATCCGCATCATGTCGTTCTTCCGGCTGCTGCAGGCGATTGGCGCGTGCGGAGGGTCGGTCATCTCGCGCGCCATCGTGCGCGACCTATTTCCGCCCTCGCAGCTACGCCGCATCTTCTCGATGCTGATCCTGGTGGTCGGCGTCTCCCCGGTGATTGCGCCGATGCTCGGCAGCTACCTATTGATCTGGTTTGGATGGAAAGCCGCATTCGTAACACAAACATTGATCGGCATCGCGTGCCTTGCGGGGATGCACTTCCGGCTGTCCGAGTCGCTGCCTGAAAGTGCACGCATACCCTTGCGAGTGGACACCATCGTATCGGCCTATTCGCGGCTGATCAAAGACCGAACATTCCTGGGCGCGTCCGTGGTCTGCGGATTCAGCTCCGCCGGAACGTTCGCCTATATCACCAGCGCTCCGTTCGTGTACATCAGCCTGTACAAGGTTCCTCCGGCGGAATTCGGATGGCTGTTCGGAGCCGCGGCGGCGGGCATGGTCGCGGCCTCGCAGATCAACGGCCGGATGTCGCATAAGACTCCGCTGTGGCGCGTGCTGCGGAACGCAAATCTGGTCCAGCTCGTGGCCGGCCTGCTGCTTTTGACCGCGGTATTGACGAACACGGGTGGATTAGCCGCGGTGTTCGCGTGCATCTTTGTCTATATTGCCGCGCAGGGATTCGTGTTCCCCAATGGTTCGGCCATCGCGATGATGCGCCATGGCGATATCGCGGGAACGGCATCGGCGCTGCTGGGCACCAACCAGTTCCTAATCGCCGCCATCGCGACCATTTTTCTGGGCTTGCTGGATAACCCCGCGGTCCCGATGGCGATGGTGATCGCCGGGTGCGCGGTCGCATCCGCGGCGCTGAATTACCTGACACTGGGCGAACGTCTGGAAATCGCTCCGCAGCCGGTCTAGTCCTAGGCAACTCAAAGCGGATCCGGGATGCGCCGATCGGCTTACCACGGCAGGGATGACGCCCTGCTACATTTGAGAGAACCATGCAAAAAACCAGTGACGTTGCTCAACTGGCTGCCATCACCAAACGCATGCGGCGAACGGCGATCGAAATGATCACCGAGGCGGGCTCGGGCCACCCGGGTGGATCGCTCTCATCGGCTGAAATCGTCACCACGTTGTTTTTCGACGTTATGCGTCACGATCCCGATAATCCGCATTGGCCGGATCGCGACCGGTTCATTCTTTCGAAAGGGCATTGCTGCCCCATCCTCTACGCCGTGATGGCGGAGTGCGGTTATTGCCCCAAAGACCAGCTGATGACCTTGCGCAAGCTCGGCTCCATCTACCAGGGGCATCCGGATGTGCGATTTCTGCCTGCGCTGGAGGCTTCCACGGGCTCGTTGGGCCTGGGACTTTCGCTCGGGCTGGGCATGTCGCTGGCAGCGCGCCTCAATAAAGGAAAGCCCGGCGGCAAGTCGCGATCCTATGTCGTGCTGGGCGATGGCGAAATTCAAGAGGGCCAGATCTGGGAAGCAGCCATGGCCGCGGCGTTCCTGCACGTCGACAACCTGGTGGCGATTGTGGACTACAACCAGATCCAACTGGACGGTTTCGTCAAGGACATCATGAGCCTGGAGCCGCTGGCCGACAAGTGGCGCGGCTTTGGATGGCACGTGATTGAGGCCTACGGGCATGACATCGCGGCTTTACAAAACGCTTTCGGCGAAGCCTCGTCGATGCAGGGTAAACCCACCTGCATTCTGGCTCACACCGTTAAGGGCAAGGGAGTCTCGTTTATGGAGAACAATCCCAAGTTTCACGGCACTGCGCCGACGCGTGAGGAATGCGCGAAAGCACTCCAGGAGCTAGCCTGATGCCCGCCCAGACTAAATACGCCCTTCCCCTGGGCGCAGCCACGCGCGAAGCCTTCGGCAAGGCTCTGGTGGAACTCGGGCGAACGAACCCGGATGTAGTGGCGCTGGACGCGGACCTCTCCAAATCCACTTATACCGCTGGATTCGCGAAGGAGTTTCCGGACCGCTTTATCGAATGCGGCATCGCCGAAGCCAACATGATTGCGATCGGCGCGGGTTTGGCATCGGCCGGAAAGATTCCATTCGCCGCCAGTTTTTCGGTGTTCGCCCTGAATAAGGGGTTCGAGCAATTGCGGGTAACCGCAGCGTATCCCAACGTGAATCTGAAGGTGGTCGGTACGCACAGCGGCATTTCCATTGGCGAAGATGGGCCATCGCAAATGAGCGTCGAGGATCTCAGCCTGGCGTGCTCCCTGCCTGGCTTCACGGTGATTTCGCCCGCCGACGAAACTTCCATGATCGAGCTGGTGAAGCTCGCGGCTGCACACGTCGGACCGGTATTCATCCGGGCTGGCCGCCCTAAAGTTGCCCGTGTATACGAAGCTGGGCGGCAGTTCAAGATCGGCGAGTCTGTTGAGCTGCTGGCGGGTTCCGATGTGACCTTGATCGCCACCGGCCTGCTGGTGGCGGAATCCATTCGCGCCGCGGAAACACTGGAAGCGGAGGGAATTTCGGCGCGGGTGATCGATTTTCATACGGTTAAGCCCTTGGATCGCGAAGCCATTGCCCGTGCGGCGCGTGAAACAGGTGCCATCGTGGTGTCCGAGGAGCATCTGGCCGATGGCGGTTTGGGCGTGCGCGTCGCTCAAGTAGTTGCCGAAACGCACCCGGCACCGATGGAATTCGTGGGGATCCAGAATACTTACGCGGAATCGGCAACCCCGGAGCAGCTTCTCGATAAGTACGGTTTGCTCGCGCGGGACGTCGCTGCAGCGGCCCGCCGCGTGGTCCAGCGGAAGCGGTAAATCCAGTCGATGGCCCAGTCCAGGCGATCGCCAGTCAAGCGCAATCCCAAAAAGAAGCCGAAGAGCGATCTCGAGCAGATCGCCGCGCTCTACGTTCAGACCGGGGCTGTGCTGGTGCGCGCAGGGCGCACGCTCCACGACCATGTCGGATCTTCTCTCTCGGCCGTGGGCGTGCAACTCCAGTTGCTGCGCATGGACCTGCCCGAGGCCCAGGAGCGGCTTGACGAAACCCTTCGGATTCTGGAGGAGGTCCTCGGCCAGGTTCGGGATCTAAGCCAGGAATTGTGTCCTTCACCGGCGTATCGGGGTGGATTGAAACAGGCTCTACTGCGCCTTGCCGATCGGCATATATCCAGCGATTGCAGCATCCACGTGGACTACTCCGCTACCGCCGCCCTACCGGCGGAGATTGCGGCGGCGTTCTACGAAGCGTCCTCCGCAGCGGTGGAACAAGCGCTTCGCCAGGGGGCCACGGTAGTACGTATCACGGCGCGGGGAGCCGGCCCGCTAGTCCTGCGCATCGCGGACGATGGGAGGAAATCCGGCCGTGCCCGCGCCTTATCGGCGATGGGGACCCTTGCACGGCAACAAGGACTAGGGTTTGCATGCACGACAGGAAAAGGTACAATTGTTTCCATTCGTTATGCCATTCGACGTCCTTCTCGTGGATGATCACAAGATCATGCGCGATGGCATCAAGGCCATCCTGAACCGTTCCAGCGAGTTTCGCGTGGTCGGCGAGGCTGAGAATGGTACCGACGCCGTTCAGTTCGTCAGGAAGTGCCGTCCGCAGATCGTGCTGATGGACATCGGGCTGCCGGGATTGAACGGAGTGGAAACTACAGCCGAGATCCTGCGGCATCAACCCGACTGCAAGGTCGTGATTCTTTCGATGTACGACGATGAGCATTCGGTAGTAAGCGCGGTGCGCTCCGGCGCCCGAGCGTTTATTCTGAAACGCGCGTCCGACAACGATCTTCTGGAAGCGCTGCGCATGGTCGCCGCCGGCGGGATGTATCTGAGCCCGCAGGTGTCCGATCGTTTGCTGACGCGCATTCAGAAAGGCGACCTGGAAGCTCGCCAGACCCCCAAGTTACTCGAAGCTCTTTCGCCGCGCGAGGTACAGGTGCTGCGGCTGGTGGCGGATGGAAAGACCAGCAAGGAAATCGCGGTGCTGCTGGACCTGCGCGAGCAAACCGTGCGCAGCTACAGAAAGACCATGATGAAGAAGCTGGGAGTGAACAACGTGGCTGGTCTGACGCAGCTCGCGCTTTCCACGGGCTTGACGCAGGCGGCGCACGGTAGCCCCAGGTGAGCGACAGGATCACCAGGCCCTCTCCCTGGGGTCCGCTGGCCGTCGCGGACGCCCACCTTCATTTCTTCTCGCATCATTTTTTTACGACGCTGATCGCGTCCGCCGCAAGTCTGAAGCCTGGGTTGACGCTCGAAGCCGCGGGCGCGCACCTGGGCTGGCAACTGCCTCCGCAGGAGCCCGAGAAGCTGGCCGAAATTTGGGTGCACGAGCTCGACCGGCATGGCGTATTCGCCTCGGCGCTGATCGCCAGCGTGCCCGGCGACGAAGGCTCGGTGACCTCTGCAGTGCGTGCCTTTCCGAACCGCTTCTTCGCCTATGCCATGGTGAATCCGCGAACGTTAACCGCCGGCCTGCCCGCTGCATTTGCGGAAGTGCGCGTTGCGTGTCTATTCCCTGCCATGCACGGATATTCGATTCAGGACGAATGCGCCAAGCCAGTGTTCGAATGGGCGCAGAGCCAAAAGCGAGCGGTGTTTGTGCACTGCGGCGTGCTGAGCGTGGGCGTCCGCAAGAAACTGGGATTGTCGTCGGCATTCGATATGCGGTTTTCCAATCCCGTCGATTTGCACGCGGTTGCCTTGCGCTATCCCGAGGTCCCGATGATTGTGCCGCATTTCGGGGCGGGCTATTTTCGAGAAGCGCTGATGCTGGCCGACCAGTGCTCGAACATCTATCTGGACACATCCAGCTCAAATAACTGGATGCGTTACCAGCCGGGACACGTGACCTTGCGCGAGGTTTTCCGGCATGCACTGGATGTGGCGGGGCCCAAGCGGCTGCTGTTCGGAACGGATTCGTCGTTTTTCCCGCGTGGCTGGCATCACACGATCTTCGAAGACCAGGCGAAGGCCCTCTATGAGATTGGAACCAGCGAGGCGGACGCGCGGGCCATCTTTGGCGAAAATCTGGTGAGAATTCTCGCGGTCTAAGGCAACGTCATTCATGCATGACGCTTGTTATTAGGACACTCGATACCCTCCGTCTTCGTCGAAAATCTGTGTTCCGGTATCCGTTGGACCCGGTTCCACGCACGGCCGTGCTAGCGGCCTGTTTCCGGCAACCCAGGTTTCGCCCGAACTGTCCCATTCAGGTTTTCCCGGAAGGCTGGTCGGCGGAGGTTTCCGCATTCGCGCCGGCCGCCCTCGCCGCCCCTCGCGAGCAACTCTTGAGTTTGGCGGCGGCCGACCAACCGCCTATACTCACCCACGCGCTCATCGCGCTGGAGCATCGTGGTGACCCGCTGCTCGTGATGGAAGAGCGGGCGGGGCTATGGCGAGCGTTTCGCGTCCCGGTATTCGAGCAGATCATCGAGGCCAACGGCGAGCTGCTGGCGGCCGAGTGCGAGGCGCACGACGGGCTGCATATCGAGGTCCCCGGCTTGAGCTGGGACGGCTACTATATCGAGATGTCTCCCTGCGGCTGCGGCCGCAAAACTCCGCGCCTAACTCCGGTGATGCCCGCCGAACGCGCCCGTAGCGCCGCAGCCTACGCCAGGTAAGCCGATATAATAGCGACAGCCCACTTCGTGCGAACGTGGCGGAACTGGCAGACGCACTGGATTTAGGTTCCAGCGGTTAACAGCCATGTGGGTTCGACCCCCACCGTTCGCACCACGTCAGCAGATTACAGTCTGCTAGGCTCGTTCCAATGGTTTTCACAAAGCGTCTTCGAGAAGGCGTATGTAACGGGTCGATCACCTGCAGCGTTCGAATCTGGAAACGTCTGCATGTCAAGGTGGGTGGCCGTTATCAGATGGGGGAAGGTGAAATCGAGGTGGATTCCATCGAACCGATCTCTCTTCGAGACATCACTCATCAGTTGGCGATTGAGTCCGGGTTTATGGGCGTGACCGATCTACTCAAGGTGGCGAAGCATGGTCCCGGGGACAATGTCTATCTGGTCAGTTTTCACTACATCCCTCCCCACCGTGCCGGAAGGCGTCAGTCCCGTTAGACGCTTAGGTGTGCGATCCGGACTCGCCAAGGCGGTTCAACCGGAGCGACATGATGGTGAGCCATCCCCACCCGACGACCACCGCGAACCAGATTCCCCAGACTCCCACTGGCAAAAATATTCCGCCGAAAAATCCCAACACGACGGCGAAGCCGCTCAGAAGTGATAGGAGCGCTAATGACGACGCGTTCCGACGCCGCATCGCCCGGGCGGCGACGAAGCAACTAACCGCCAGGAAGGTGAACCCCAGGGCTCCCGCGATGAAATGGATCAGCCCCGTGGTACTGATCGACGTCGGTGGGCCTAGGGGAGTGCCCGGGGGAAACCCGTCCACCGGATCCGCCGGGAACATGGATGCTGCGATCATGGACACGCCGTAGCCGCCGAGGAACCACGTCACCGCGCGCGACGTTGGACCCACCACGCGCCCGAATCCCACGGCCACAGCGAGCACCATCAGGCCGGTGATCACAAAGTTCGCGGTCTGGATCCACCCGCCCGGTCCATTCGTGAGCACGCTAAGGGGGTGCTTCGCGAAGACGAATCCGTCCCGGAGGAACGCCTGTCCCAGGCCGACCGCAAGATAGAACGGGCCCGCCCACACGCCACACTGAAGCAGAAACCGCGTGACCGCCGCGCCGCGACCGAGTTCTGCCTGCGCCGTCATGCAACCTAACTCGCGGCGACGAAGCAGTTGATCATCCACTGGATGCCGAACTGGTCGGTGAGCATGCCGAAGCGTGCGCCCCAGGGCGCGTCCATTAGCGGCATCCTTATCTCGCCGCCCCGGCTGAGAGCGGCAAAGAGGCGATCGGCTTCATCCACCGAATCGCAGTCGATGGCGACAGAGAAGTTGTTGCCAGGCTTAAGTGATCCAGCTTGAGGCGCATCGGACGCCATCAGGATCGGTGCGCCGCCCCGCACCAGTTGGGCATGCATGATCTTCGCCCCCGGGTCCGATGACGGCTGGCCGCTCGCGTCGGGATAGGGATTCACCTCCAGCTCGGTCGCAAGACACTCCCGATAAAATGACATGGCTTGGCGGCAGTTGCCGTCGAAGCTCAGGGACGTAGTAACAGTTTTCATCTGTTTCTCCTTTTCTTGGTGGTTCGCAGTTCCACGACGGACCTATCGCGGCCTGCGCGGAGCTTTCTGTACGCCGGGTGGACGGCCGGCATAATGTTCTGCTGGGCGACGATTCGCCCGAGCATACTGGCGAGGGTCGCCCTCTCCCGATCAGCTAACGCTGCGCAGAGATCGGTCTCAAGTTCAAGCGTTAGTCTTCCAATGCCCTCCAGAGCCTTCCGGCCGGCCTTTGTGAGGTATACCCGGTGGCCGCGCCGATCCGATGAATTATCTCGCCGCTCAATGAGCCGTCGCACCTGCAGTTGATCGAGCAGTACCACCAGCCGGCTGGGAAAGATTCCAAAGACGTCGCACAATTCCTGCTGACTCAGTCCCGGATTCGAGCCGAGCATCCGAAGCAGGCCAGCGTGATGCGGCTTCAGCTCCAGGGCGACGAGGCGTTCCTCGAATGAACTCGCAGCGTGCGCGCCAACCTGCGAGAGGAGGAATGCGACGCCAACGGGTGGGACTTTTTTAGGCGTTGCGCGGTACTTAACCGAAGTCATCGTTCATCCGGTTAACTATTACACTCAATGTGCCGCAGGTTGTCAAGGACGTGTCCCTCGGTGGTAGAATTCTGCCGATGCCCTGGAAATCCGTTTTAGTCGTCGCACTCGCAATCGGCGCTTGGAGCGTGCGGGCCACAGCCCAGCAGGCAGACCCGTTGCCGACTCTTGCGGCGAAATTTGAAGCCAGGGTCGAACGCCTTCAGGCCAACATCGAAAGCGTCGAGTCCGTCCGCGCCATCAAGCGCTTGCAGTATGCCTACGGACACTACGTTGAGTTCGGTTTGTGGAACGACTTCGCGGACCTGTTCACGGAGGACGCCGCCACCAACTATCAGCAGGGCGCGCACGGAAAGACGCAAATCCGTCAGCTCTTTTTTGAGCAGGTCGGGCAAGGCAAGCTGGGCCTCTCCGAAGGCCGCATCTACCCGCACATCCTGTTCCAGCCGGTGATCACCCTCGCGCCGGACGGCCGAAGCGCGAAGGGGCGATGGCGCATCCTGGCCATGCTGGGAGGCTACGGAGGCTCGGCCACCTGGTATAGCGGCGTCTACGAGAACGAGTATGTCCTGCAAGATGGCGTGTGGAAGATCAGCGTGCTTCACTCGGAGCCCAAGGTCACGGCAGCGTACACTGCCGCTGGCTGGAAGGATTCCGGAGCGCACGTCCCGTTGCACTACACGGCCGCTAGTCTGATGAAGCCGATCCCAGAGTCACCGGGCAAATTGGGGAGCCGAAGCGCAAGGTCTGGAACTTCCTCACTCAAATCGCTGGCCGGTCGCGTCAACGACCTCGCACGGCGTACCGCCCGGCTGAACGATCAGTCCGAGGTCACCGATGTTCTCGATAGCTACGGATACGCCATGGATCGCAAACTTTGGGATCAAGTGGCGGGACTCTTTGCCGACGATGGAACGATGGAGCTCGGATTGGAGGGCGTCTACGCGGGCAAGGCCAGCATCCGGCACGCTCTGGATCGATTCGGGCCGCAAGGGTTGCGCGAAGGGGAACTGAACGATCACGTGTACCTGCAGACTCTCGTGTCTGTCGCTCCGGATGGGCGCACGGCGAAGGCGCGTGGAGTCGAGTTGATCATGTCGAGTGCCTCTCGCGGCGAGCTGAGCGAGGGCGTCTTCGAGAACACCTTCGTTAAGCAGAACGGCGTCAAACAGGCCGGGGCGTGGAAGATTCAGTCCGTGCACTTCTACCCGCGCATGATCGTGGATGCCGCCACGGGCTGGGCCAAGAGCGCCAAGCCTGCGCCCGGTCCCAGCAAGGAGTTTCCTCCGGACCGCCCACCGACTGCTTCTTATGAGATCTATCCCAAGTTCGCGGTCGCCCCGTTCCACTTCGACAATCCTGTGACTGGAAGGCCGCCCCAATATCCCGAAGGAGTTTCTTTCACGAGGCCAGCGACCGCGGCTGCCGCAGCACCCACGAGCAGACCGGCGATTCGTAACGGGGCGGACCTGGAAACGCGTCTGGCGGAGGTCGAGCGCAGCCTCACCGCGGCGGAAGCCTACGACGCAGCCGAGAATTTGATCGGCGCGTACGGGTATGACCGGGACGATTCTCCGGCAGCGGACGGGTCCATCTTTGTGAGCCAAGTCCTGCAACCGGTGATCGACGTCGCACCGGACGGCAAGAGTGCGAAGGTCCGCGCACGCCAGTTGAATCTCGGTGGCACTTCCGGAGGCGCCGGCTATTGGTCGGCAGGTACCTTGGAGGGTCAGATCGTCTTGGAACAAGGCTCGTGGAGACTCCGGACAGCGCGATCCATCGCCGGCTGGTCCGCACCCTATCCGGGCGGCTGGGGGCGCATTCCTTGAGGCAGCCGCAGGCGCCGTCTGCCCCCTATTGACGTTCTACAAGAGCGGCGGCTTGTCGATAGGGATTCGTTATACTTTCTCTCGAATGGGTGCAGATTCATCGGTGCCGTTTCAGGCAAACGTCGAGCTGCTGCGATTGTTTTTGACGCATCGCGAGGATATCGTCGAGAGCATTGAGGCGATTCTGAACGCCCAGCGAAAGCCGATCGGGTACCTGCAGGACCACTCTCTTTTGTCCCGCCATTTCGAGGATTGTTTCTTTACGCGCGCTGCAGTCACGGACGGCCAAAAACGTGTCCAAACTCATCTGAGGGGCCAACTGGAAGAAGCGCATTGGGCCGGGGGATTCAGACCTCGTCCGGTTCAGGGTCTGCATAACGACCTGATCCATCCGGCGGAG
>Ga0207687_10001209_pt1 | contig 17685 bp, 15 predicted proteins | sample KBSM54metaG_FD_184399 | JGI IMG/M metagenome (GOLD analysis project Ga0207687, IMG submission 184399) | Miscanthus rhizosphere microbial communities from Kellogg Biological Station, Michigan, USA - KBS M5-4 metaG (SPAdes) (version 2) | ecosystem: Host-associated > Plants > Roots > Rhizosphere >...
CCGAAAGGGTCTATCTGTGGCGCAGCCAGATCGTCACTAGCTCGGCGGTAGCGAGGGGAGGGATCGTTGACTTTCCTTCGTTGCCAGAAAAGGATTGGGGTTCAACCAGCGAGGTGAGGGAGGAACATGTACGCGACCATCCGTAGCTACTCGGGCGGCGATCTTGCTGAAGCGTTGATCGAGCGCCAGGAAGACGTCAAAGGTGTTATCGCGGCGCTCGACGGCTTCCGCAGCTATCACCTGTTGCGCACCGCCGAGGGGACGACCTCGATCAGCGTTTTCGACGATCAGGCTGGCGCAGAAGCTTCCACCGCAGCCGCGGCCAACTGGATCGCCGAGAACCTTCCAGATGCGTCGTTCGGCGCACCGCAGGTGACGACCGGCGAGGTTGTCGTCAGCTTCTAGTACCGCCGGAAGCAGGCGCTTTCGAGTGGGGCGGCATTACGGCCGCCCCACGCCTACTGACCGCACAACTGTCTCCACTGGTTCGCCCGCGTTCCGAAAGCGCGACTAGGAATGCTCGACCGCGGCGGGTAGCTTCGTAGTCGCATGGGCGAGACGACGATCCTGGTCTGCGCCAGTGCGGAATCGACGCTGACCCTGAGGCTCGCGAGTGGCGTACGTACCTCGACTGCGAGGACACCGTGGTGCCGTTCTGTCCGGAGTGCGCGGAGCGCGAGTTCGACCAAGCCTGACTGCCGCAAATCGACGGGGGAGCGCTCGTCCGGCCGGCGTAGTGTTCGACCCCGCGCCGGGACCGTTCCCTCAATTGAGGTTTTTTGCAATCGGTCACCTTGAAGGGGGATACCGGCGAGTGCCGGTGAGCGCACGCTAAGAAGCGCTGACGCAGAACCGACCATGGCACTCGTAAAGGACACGAGATGGGTAGGCACCGGAAAGCTTGGAGACTGACAGCGCTTGTCGCCGTGGCGCTCGTCGGCATGGCGATGGCAACGTCCGGCGCCCTCGCCGGTTCGCCTAAAGGCGGCGTCAGCGGCAACTGCGACTGGATGAACACGAGTTTGCCGACACCGTTCGCTCCCTGGGATGACTATGGGCAGTACTTTCTGGTCTCCGGGGGCGACTTCGAAGGCGCCCTGAGCGACTGGACCTTGAACGACGGGGCCGCCATCGTGCCGGGGAATGAGAGTTACCAGCTCGGCTCCCCGTCGGACAGTCAGTCGCTGGCCCTTCCGAACGGCAGCTCAGTGACCACCCCCATCATCTGCGTCACGGCTCAAAGCCCGGACCTGAGAATGGCCGTGCTCAACTCCGGCGCAAAGGATCCGAAGCTCCGGGTCTACCTCAACTTCACCGACGACAAGGGCAACCCGCGGACACAAAAGCTCAAAGACCTGCGCGGCGGGCCATCATGGACACTCACGGACTCGCTCAAATTCCTCGGGCCGGTCAACAACATCCTCAAACGAAACGGACAGGCCACCGTCAGCTTCACCTTCGCAGCTGAGGCCAAGCAGGACACACCGGACAGCCACTGGCAGATCGACGACCTCTACGTCGATCCCTACAAGAGCGGATAACTCAGAGTCCTGAGCAGACCCGGCGAATGCGGGGGAAGCGCTCGTCCGGCCGGCGAGAGCTCGACCCCCGCACCAGGCCCTAACACCGCTTTACAGAGAACTTACCTCAGCAGCGTTTCCGCCTAATACGCCCCGGTTAGCTTGTTTCTCAAGCTCCGCCAAGAGGGCCGCGCACCGTGAAGATTCCGCTCTGAGGAGAGGTTGATGCGTAGGGCATATGGGGCGGGCGGAGCATCAGAGCGGGGAGAGGGGGCTGTGCGGCGGCGTCCTCTCCCACGCCCCGCGCTTATCTGGAAGTGCGGATAGCCAGACTCGACTGTCTCGGCTGCTGTCGTGAGGCGGGTCGTCCGGCCGGTGTAGTGTTCGCCTCCTGCGCTGGGCCTGGCTAGCCCGCGCCCGTCCAGCGGATTGGCTGGTTACGTTTCTCTGACTTGGGGAGAGTTGGGACGGTGCATACGCTGCGGCACTATTCAGTTCGTCTGCGTCGGAGCCGGAGGCTGCCCTACGTCCTTGCCAGATGGGGCTTCATCTTTGCCGTCTTGCTTGCGCTCGTCTTGACCGCCTCCCGATAGCGGGACCTCGCTCGGCCGGCCGGCGATGTGTTCGACGCCGCCGGGCGTTGGAAGCGGTGCCCGGACATCGTCGTGCGCGCCAGTTGCGCGCCAGTGCCTGCACGTGTCAGACGGTCTAGAGCGGCTCTGAGCGGAACGTCGCCTTGCTGGCGAGGAAGGGCTAAACCGCTTCGCTATCCGGAAAAGCGCATGTTCTGGTCTACAGGGGCGGAGGGACTCGAACCCCCGGCCTACGGTTTTGGAGACCGCCGCTCTACCAACTGAGCTACGCCCCTCGGTGCAGGGGCCAGTGTAGCCCCGCGCCTGCCCGGCTTACGAGATCGTCAGGGTGCCCGGGCTGACGGCCGTGCCGCCCGGGGTGTCGACCGAGATCGGCCCGCTGGTGTTGCCCGCGGCGACCACGAACGTGAGCTTCGTGTCCGACTTCACCACGAACGACTCGACGTCGACGCCGCCGACCTGCACCGACGAAGCGCCCCAGAAGCCCGAGCCCCCGACCGTGACGTTCTTCCCGGCGGCGCTCTTCTTCGTGAACGACTTGATCGCCGGCGCGGGCGACGGATCGACCGTGAACGCCGGGCCGTCGATCACCCCGTGGCCGGTCGTCACGCGGGTCGGGCCGCCGGTCGCCCCCGGCGCCGGAACGGCGGTCACCTTGCCGGACCTCTCGACGACGCTCGAAGCAGCGGTGCCGCCGAACTCGACGGCGGTGACGTCGGTGAGCTCGTGGCCGGTGATCGTGACCGGCTGGCCGACGACGCCGTGCGACGGGGAAAGCCTCGAGACCGAGCCCGGCGAGTACGACGCCACGCAGTCGGCGTCGGCATTCGACCACTCGAGCTGGAGGTAGTAGTCGTGGCCGTTGATCACCTGGTTGTGCTTCGAGCCGTTCGACCCGGTGGGCCTGCCGTAGTAGTAGGAGCACTTGTCGCCGTTCTCGCCGCCGGTGACGAAGTCCTCGGCGTCGAGCCACCCGCCGAACGGCTCGGGATCGGTGATCGCCTCCGCATGCTCGTGCGAGGTGAGGCTCAGGACGGCGTCCGCGATGTCTCCGTTCGGCTCCTGGACGTGCTCCGCGTCACGGCAGACGTCCAGGCCGTCGAACAGCGGATAGGCCATGTTCGCGTAGATCAGGGCGTTGCTCCCGGAGCCGACGTTGCCGTGGTAGGCGCAGTAGACGTTGTACGCGCAGGTGCCGAAGGGGCCGCCGCTGTCGACGCACGTCTGGACGCCTCTCGGCGTGTACACGAAGAAGATGTTGGTCGCGCTCGCCGCCCAGCCGTTGCCACTGTTCACGGCGATCGCGTGCTGGATCTCGTTGGTGATCTGGCCGTCGGTCAGGCAGTGCGGCGCTGCCCCGAACGGATCGGCGCAGCCGCTGGCCGGAAGGTTCTGCGTGTCGGTCCAGCTCCCCCCGTAGGTCACGTCGGTGGTGATGAAGTCGTCAGCGGCGACGCCGGTGCAGGCGGCGAGGCCGATCGGTGCGCCCGAGCAGTACTGCGTACCGGCGCCGTAGACGTTGGTCAGGAGGCCGCTGTCGGCCTGGAGATCCTGGAAGTACCGGGCGATCAGGCTCTGGTAGCCCGCGCTGTAGGCCGGCTGGCCGTCCCACGACGTGTAGCCGGTCGGCTGCCAGAAGATCGTGTAGACGGTCGAGCTGTGCATGACCGGCCCGCCGCCGTAGCGGAGCAGGCCACAGTCGGCGACCTTGCTCGGGCCGTGACAGCCGCCGCGGGCGGCATCCGAGGTGACGACATGCGGAGCCTCGCCGAACGGGGGGACGATCCCGCCGATCCGGTGAGCGGGCGGCGAGCCGCCCGCGCCGCCGGCCGCGCCGAGCGCGAGACAGGCAAGCAAGAGCAGAACCGACAGGCACCGCCGCAGACCCACGAGCGTGCAGTGTTCCAGCCGTGGCCGATCCGGTCAATCGCCGGGCGGCCAGAGCACCGCGGGACCTGCGTCGCTCGAACTCGGGATCGTTGCCAGTTGCAGAAGTCCTCGTGCAGGTCACGGCGAGCCGATCGCCTGCGGGAAGCGGAACAGCCGGTCGGGGTCGTACTTGTGCTTCACCGCCGCGAGCCGGGCGTAGTTGGAGCCGTAGTACGCCGCCTGCCAGTGCTCCAGGTCGGGATCGATGTAGTTCACGTATGCGCCGCCGGTGACGGACGGGCGCATCGAGGCGTGCAGGGAGCGAAGCCAGGCCAGCGAGGGCGCCTGGTGCTGCGGAGCGCCCCAGGTGGCGAAGTACTGCATCGAGTGGAGCGGCTTGCGGTGCACGAAGGCGGTCGCGTCCGGGTCGACCCGGGCGATCGCGCCGCCGTAGGAATCCATGATCACCGCGCCCGAGCCGTGACCGGAGCTCTGGCGCGTCTCGAGGCCGCGCTGGAGCGTCCGCGCGGCGGCGGCCGAGAAGGGCTTCTGCACGTAGTCCGACTTTCCGGCGAACGTCGCGCGCCCGAGCGTGCCGTGCTCGGCGACGAGGTGGCAGGCGGCCGTCGACTGCCCGAGACAGCCGGCCCAGCGCAGCATCAGGTCGAGGTAGGCGGACGTGCCGCTCGAGTAGCGGATCGGCGGCGAGGCCTTCGTCAGCGGCGCGAGCAACCCCGCCAGGTGGTTCTCGGGGCCGAGGTACTGGCCGAAGATCTGGAGCGTCGGACCGGTCGCACCGGTCGACAGTCGGCACAGCGTCATCAGCTCGTCGGCCGCGTTCGGCGCCCAGCGCTGCCAGGCGGGGATGATCGTCGGGCCCGATGACCACGGCCAGGTGGCGAAGAAGTAGGAGCCGTTGCCGACCGGAGAGGCGCGCAGCCGGAAGTCGGTGACGATCCCGAAGTTCCGGCCGCCGCCGCCGCGGCAGGCCCAGAAGAGGTCGGCGTTGTGCCGTTCGTCGCAGGTGAGCAGACGCCCGTCGGCGGTGACGATCCGCAGCGACTGGACGGCGTCCGCCGTGGTGCCGAGCTTCCTCGAGGCGAGGCCGATGCCGCCGCCGAGAGCAAGCCCGCCGAGCGCGACGGTCGGGCACGAGCCCGCCGGAATCGTCAGGCCCTTGGCGGCGAGCGGCGCGTAGACGTCGATCAGCCTCCGCCCCGCACCGACCACTGCGCTCTGTCCCTCGACGCGGATCCCGCGCAGCCTGCCGAGGTCGACGACCACGCCGGTGCCGGTCGACCAGCCGGCGTAGCTGTGCCCACCCGAGCGGGGGACGATCGCGACGCCGTTCCGCTGCGCCCAGCCGATTGCCGCCTGCACGTCCTTCACGTCGTTCACGCGGACGACCGCGAGCGGGCGGACGGCGTCGAAGCGCTCGTTGTAGACCAGGCGGGCGGCGCCGTAGCCCGGCGAGCCCGGCGCGAGCACCGGCCCGGAGACGAGACGCGCGAGCTCGGCGACCCGCGGATCCGGAGCGGCGGCGAGTGCGTCAGCGAGCCGTCCGAGCGCACTGCCGGCCGCGACCGCGCCGGCGGCGGCCGCGAGCAGCTCACGGCGGTCGAAGGTGCGCACGTCCCCAGCTTGCCGGACGCGCGCCGCGGATACCATGCCCGTCGATGCTCCTGTACCTGATCCCGCTGTTCGTCCTCGGCTTCCTGCTCGTCCTCTTCGGCACGCTGGTCGTGCTCTCGCGGTTCCGCGGCGGCAGGTACCTGCGCCCGATCGTCGCGTTTGCGGCGAAGGTGCCGATCCTCAAACGGCTGATCGAGAAGGCATCGCAGGCCGCGATCGAGCGCTACAACCCCGAGCTGAGTTCGGCGATGAAGAAGCTCAAGCGGGCCGGCGCCGACCGAGACCCGAACCAGGCGCAGCGGGCGTTGAGCACGCTGACCGCGGACGAGCGTAAGGCGTGGATGGATGCGATGGGCCAGCAGGGCGCACTCGACCAGCAGCCCGCGAACCGCGAGCAGCGGCGCGCGATGGAGCGCATGCAGAAGGGCCGGATGCCTGCGCCGCAGCAGAAGCGGCGCGCGAAGTAGACCCAGAGGGACTGTCCCCGAAGCGGACTGTTTCCACGGAAACGGTCGCGCCACCACCCGGCGGGGTCAGACCCCGGCGGGGTCTGACCTTGAAGACACGACCGGCGAGACGAGCTCGAAGGTGGTCGCGTCGACCAGGCCGCGGTTCGTCAGCCGCAGCGCGGGGATCACCCCCAGCGAGAGGAAGGAGAAGATCATCGTCGGGTTCGCAACGGTCGAGCCGAGGCTTCGGTAGGCATCCTCGAGCGCGAGCGTCTGCCCGGCGACCTCGGCGACGGGGCGGTCGCTCATCAGTCCGGCGATCGGCAGCTCGACGAGGCCCAGCACCTCGCCGCCGGCGACGGCGACCATCCCGCCGCCCACCTCGACCAGGCGATCGACGGCGAAGAGCATGTCGTCGTCGCTCATGCCGGCGACGAGCAGATTGTGGTTGTCGTGCGCGATCGAGCTGGCGACGGCGCCGCGACGGAGACCGAGGCCGTGGACGAAGCCGAGCCCGACCGTCCCCGACCCCCCGTGGCGCTCGATGCTCGCGAGCTTCGCGACGTCGGCGTCGACGGAAGCGCGGATCTGGCCGCCGCTGACGGGCAGCTCCACGGTCAGGTGCTCGGTCGTGACGCGATCCGAGGCAACGCCGATCGCGCGCACCGTCGCGACCTCGCCGGCCGCCTCGACCCTGAAATCCGTCTCGGCCAGCAGGCGACCGAGCCTGATCGACCGATAGGCCTCGGGCGGGTACGAGAACGACGGCAGCTCTCCCGGCTCGCGACCGTCGGCGAGGACGCGGTGCGGGCGGAAGTCCCCGAGATCCTCGACGAACAGGATGTCCGCGATCCGGCCCGGCGCGATCGATCCGAGGTCGTGCCGCATACCGAAGTACTCCGCGCCGTTCACGGTCGCCATCTGGATCGCGACCAGCGGGTCGATCCCGGATTCGACCGCCCGGCGCACGACGCGGTCCATGTGCCCGTCCGCCGTGATCGTCTCCGGGAGGACGTCGTCGGTGACCAGCAGGCAATGCCGCGGGTCGACGCCGTCCTCGGTGAGGACGGCCGCGAGCGCCTCGACGTCGCGGAACGTCGATCCTTCGCGGAACTGGACCCACATCCCGGCACGGAGCTTCGCGAGCGCGTCCTCGCGCGAGGTGGTCTCGTGGCACGAATCGATTCCGGCGGCGATGTACGCCTGGAGCCGGTGGTCGCGGACGCCGGCGAGGCTCCAGTGGCCGGTGACGGGCTTGCCGCGCTCGAGCGTGGCCGCGATCTCCGCGTGGATGCTCTCGTCTCCGTCGATGACGCCGGGCATGTTCATCATCTCGCCGAGCCCGGCGACCCCGTCCCACTCGAGCGCCTCACGGACCTCGTCCGGCCCGAGCTCTGCCCCGGCGTCCTCGAACCCCGGCAGCGCAGGCACACAGGACGGCACCGCGAGGAACACCTTCAGCGGCAGCTCCCGCCCCTCCTCGAGCATCCAGCGCATTCCCTCGAGACCGAAGACGTTCGCCATCTCGTGGTTGTCGATGAACGCAGTGGTCGTCCCGTGCGGAAGCACGGCCTCGGCGAAGCGCGTGACGGTGACCATCACCGACTCGACGTGCAGGTGCGTGTCGATCAGCCCCGGGACGAGGTAAGCGCCTCCCGCGTCGATCGTCTCGGTCTGCGGGCCGACCGTGTGCCCGACGTCGCCGAACATCGCCACGCGGCCGTCGGCGATCGCGATGTCGGCGCCGTCGAGGATCTCGCGCGTGTGCACGTTCACGAGCCGTCCGCCGCGGACGACCAGGTCGGCGGGCCGCCGGCCCATGCAGACGTCGGTCAGCTCGCGCGTGAGCTCGAAAAGCGGACGGCGCGCCATCGCCGGATCGTAGTGACGGAGCCCTGACGGGCGACGGTGGAGGACGTTAGGCTGTCCCGCGCTACGGCCGCGAGGACGCACCGGTCTTCCGGTGTGCGGACGTACGCAAAGGCCGGTGCGGTTCTGCTTCTGCCTCTCCCAGCAGTCCGCACCGGCTTTCTCTGTATCGGCAACGCACGCCGAAGCCTGAGCAACGGCAGGCGGGTGATCTAGGCTCACGGACGATGCTGCTCACCTCGCAGGTCGAGCGCGAGAGCGACCTCTTCGCGCAGCGGCGAGACCGGATGGCGGGCCTCGTCGCGGAGCTGCGCGAGCGCACCGCGCAGGTCGCGGCCGGCGGTGGAGAGAGGTCCGTGGAGCGGCATCGCTCGCGCGGGAAGCTCACGGCCCGCGAGCGCATCGACCTCCTGGTCGACCCGGACAGTGCGTTCCTCGAGCTCTCCGCCCTGGCCGCCTGGGACGTGTACGAGGGACAGGCTCCGTCGTCCGGGATCGTCACCGGCATCGGGATCGTCGAGGGCCGCGAGTGCGTGATCGTCGCCAACGACGCCACCGTGAAGGGCGGCACCTACTTCCCGTTGACGGTGAAAAAGCACCTGCGGGCGCAGGAGATCGCCGAGCAGAACCGGCTGCCGTGCCTCTACCTGGTCGACTCCGGAGGCGCCTTCCTGCCGCTACAGGCCGAGGTCTTCCCCGACCGTGAGCACTTCGGGCGGATCTTCTTCAACCAGGCGCGCATGTCGGCGCAGGGGATCGCGCAGATCGCGGTCGTGATGGGCTCGTGCACCGCCGGCGGTGCGTACGTCCCGGCGATGTCGGACGAGACGGTGATCGTCCGCGGCACGGGGACGATCTTCATCGGCGGCCCGCCGCTGGTGAAGGCGGCGACGGGCCAGGAGGTGACGCCCGAGGAGCTCGGCGGCGCCGACGTCCATACGCGGCAGTCGGGCGTGGCCGACCACTACGCGACGAGCGACGAGCATGCCCTGGCGATCGCCCGCTCGATCGTCCGGAACCTCGGCCCGGCGAAGCCGGCGGCACCGTGGGAGATCACTGCGCCCGAGGCGCCGGCGATCGACCCGGGCGAGCTCTACGGGCTGATTCCGGAGACGTTCCGTGAGCAGGTCGACGTTCGCGAGATCGTCGCCCGGCTCGTCGACGGCAGCCGCTTCCACGAGTTCAAGGCGCTCTACGGCGAGACGCTCGTCTGCGGCTTCGGCCGGATCGAGGGCTTCCCGGTCGGGATCCTCGCCTCGAACGGCGTCCTGTTCGCCGAGTCGTCGCAGAAGGGCGCCCACTTCGTCGAGCTCGCGTGCAAGCGGAAGATCCCGCTCGTCTTCCTCCAGAACATCACCGGGTTCATGGTCGGCAAGGAGTACGAGGCCGACGGGATCGCCCGCGACGGGGCCAAGCTGGTGACGGCGGTCGCGTGCGCCGAGGTGCCGAAGTTCACCGTGATCATCGGCGGGTCGTTCGGGGCCGGGAACTACGGCATGTGCGGCCGCGCATACTCGCCGCGACAGCTGTGGATGTGGCCGAACGCGCGCATCTCGGTGATGGGCGGCGAGCAGGCCGCGACCGTGCTGACCATGGTCGGCGACGCCGATCCCGACGAGATCACCGCGAAGTACGAGCACGAGGGCAGCCCGTACTACTCGACCGCGCGGCTCTGGGACGACGGGATCATCGATCCGCTCGACACGCGGCGGGTGCTGGCGCTCGGGATCTCGGCGGCGCTGAACGCGCCGATTCCGGAGACGGTCTTCGGCGTTTTCAGGATGTAAACGTCCTGTTCGGAGGAAGCGGTGAATCCGAGTCACCCATTACGATCTCGCGGACCCAGACAAGGAGGTTGCTCGTGAAAGCCAGGATTCCAAGGCCGTCACCGGCGATGATCGTCGCATGCGTCGCGTTGACGGTCGCGCTCGGCGGAGGAAGTTATGCCGCGACCAACACGACCACGCTCTCGAAGGCGGGCGTGAAGGCCGCCAAGTCGAACGCGCAGGCCGCCGGCCCGAGGGGCCCGAGAGGCTTCAGAGGGCCGAGGGGCCTCAGGGGCCTGCCAGGCCCGAAGGGCGCGCCCGGCGCGCCGGGCCCGGCAGGACCGGCAGGACCCGCAGGCGCGGCAGGTGCATCGGCGACGGCGCTCTGGGCCATGATCGACAGCAACGGCACGCTCATCCGCAACAAGGGCGTCACGTCGGTGCAGAAGCTCGGAACCGGTTCGTATCAGGTGATCTTCAACCAGGCCGTGACGAACTGCACCTCCCTCGCGACACTGTACGGATCGTCCGGCGAGGTGGCGTCGACTCCGGACATCCTCGGAGTCGTTGCCGGCCGGGTGAATGTGAACACGTTCAACAGCGCCGGAACGGCCACCGACAGGGTGTTCCAGGTGGCCGTCTTCTGCTGATCGACCCATTGGGGCCCGCCCTCGCGGCGGGCCCCGACCCCTCCGGCGGGACCGCTGCGTAGAGTTCCGCGCATGCACACGATCGAGCTCTCCGACGAGGAACTGCGCCTCCTCCAGAACGCCCTCCACGCCTACCTCGACGACTTCGGGCACGAGGAGGCCGATCTCCTCCGGGAGGTCAAGGCGTTGATCGCCAAGCTCAACCGCGAATGAAGGCCCTCCGTGTCGAGCGCGACGGGGAGATCTTCCGCGTCACGCTCGCACGCCCGGAGCGACGGAACGCCTTCGATGCCGACCTGATCCGTGGGCTCGGCGACGCGTTCGCAGGCGTCGGCGACGCCCGCGTGGTCGTGCTGGCAGGCGACGGGCCGAGCTTCTGCGCCGGCGCGGACGTCGAGTGGCAACGTGCCTCGATCGACCTGAGCTACGAGGAGAACGTCGAGGACTACCGGCGGCTGTACCGGATGCTCCAGGCCGTCTACCGCTGTCCCACACCGGTGGTCGCGCGCGTCCACGGCTTCGCGCTCGGCGGCGGCTCCGGCCTCACCGCCTGCGCCGACATCGCAATCGCCGCGGAGGACGCGATCTTCGGCTTCTCCGAGGTGCGGCTCGGGATCATCCCCGGAGTGATCTCGCCGATGGTACTGGCGAAGATCGGCCCGGCCGCAGCGCGGCGGTACTTCCTCACCGGCGAGCGCTTCGACGCGAAGACGGCGCTGCGGATCGGCCTGGTCGACGAGGTCGCGGCCGACCCGGACGAAGCGGTCGACCGGGTCGTCGAGGCGATTCTCGACGGCGGGCCGACGGCGGTCCGCGAGGCGAAGCGGCTCGCACTCGAGCCCGGTGACGAGGAGGATCTGCTCGCGCGCGCAGCGGAGCGGCGCGCGAGCCCGGAGGGCCAGGAAGGACTCCGGGCGTTCCTGGACTCCCGGGGCGGCGAACGCGTCCGCCCCTCGTGGCAGCCGAACGGCGACTAGCACTCGTCCAGGGCACGCGCGAGCGCGCTGCGCTCACCGGCGAGATCCCCGACCACGGCTGCGAGCCGCCGCTCCCCCTCCGCGGTGAGCCGGATCGGATGAACGCGGGCATCGCGGCGCGAGACCGTTCGCTCGATCAGTCCTGCGTCCTCCACCCGGCGTGCGAGCTGCGTCGCGGCGCTCTGGCCGATCTGCAGCTGCTGCGCCAGCCGGCCGACAGTGGCGTCGCCGTCGCGGGCGGTCTTGATCAGCAGCAGCAGCTCGTAGCGCTCCGCCGTCAGTCCGTGCGCCCGGGTCACCTGGTCGGTGCGCGCGAGGAACCGGCGCAGACCGACCCGGAACGTGGCTGCCTCGGCGTACCGTTTGTGAGGGGTTCTGGGCATGTCGTTAATTTTCTCTAAGCATGTGATTAATAGCAGGGTGTGATGGATACCGTCGACACTGATGGGTCGCTCCACGAGCCTTTCCGTCGCCGCCGCTCTCGCTCTCGGAGTCGCCGCCTTCGCGACGGCGAGCAGCGCCTCCGACACGGCAGTTCCCGTCAACCAGTCGCCTCCGAGCGTCGTCGGTGCCGCCGTGGAGGGCAGCGTGCTCAGCGCGCATCACGGCCGCTGGCAGAGCGACTCGTCGGTGTCCGTGGGCAACCAGTGGCGTCGGTGCCTCGCCGACGGAACGGGCTGCGTCGACCTCCCGGGCGCGACCGACCGCATCTACACCCCGGTCACGGCCGACATCGGCCACACGCTCCGCGTCGTCGAGACGGCGGCGAACCGCGACGGTTCCACGGCTGCTGTCTCGGCGGCCACGCACGCGGTGGCAGCGCTTCCTGCCGCCGGGCCGCACAACGCGGCACCGCCGACCGTCGCAGGCTCGGCGGTCGCAGGCGGACGGCTGGCTGCAGCGAACGGAACGTGGACGGGGACCGCGCCGATCCGCTTTTCCTACCAGTGGCGCCGCTGCTCGCCGGCCGGCGGCGACTGCGTCCAGACCTCCGCGACCTCGCGCGTCTACCGGCCGTCTACCGGCGACGTGAACCGGACGGTGCGCGTATTGGTGACCGCGAAGGGACCGGCCGGGAGCGCAGCCGCCCTCTCCAACCCGACCGGCCGCATCGCCAGGGCGTCGTCCCCTGCACCGCAGAACCGCTCCTTGCCGCGGGTCCAGGGGCTGCCGCGGCAGGGAGTACAGCTGACCGCCGACCGCGGGAACTGGGCGAACTCCCCGAACGGCTTCTCGTACACCTGGCTCCGCTGCGACCGCTCCGGGAACGGTTGCGCAGGGATCCCGGGAGCGCACGGTTCGTCCTACACGCTGACCTCCTCGGACGTCGGGCACACCATTCGCCTTCAGGTCGACGCACGCAACACGAGCGGCCTCAGCCGGGCTTTCTCGCCGCCGACGGCGGTCGTCTCCGCGCAGCCGGCTCCGGCCGCTGCGAAGCCGGCGAACACGGTTCGTCCGTCGATCTCCGGCACCGTCCAGGAGGGCAAGACGCTGGCCGGCAACCGCGGATCGTGGACGAACAGCCCGACCAGCTACGACTACTCGTGGCACCGCTGCAACCGGAACGGCGACCACTGCGACTCGATCGGCAGCGCCAGGGGAACGAGCTACACGCTCAAGAGCAACGACGCCGGCAGCACGATCAAGTTCCGGGTACGGGCGCGCAATTCGTCGGGCTCCGACACCGCCAACTCGAACCCGACCGCGGTCGTCCGTGCGGCCGCCAAGCCGGAGAACACCTCGCCGCCGACGATCTCCGGCACGCCGGCCGAGGGAGCGACGCTCGCCGGCTCGAACGGCAGCTGGACGCACGGGCCGACCTCCTACGCGTACGTCTGGTACCGCTGCGACCGCAACGGCAACAACTGCGGCGCGATCAGCGGTGCGCGCTCGAGCTCCTACCGGCTGACCTCCGCCGACGTCGCCGCCACGCTGCGCCTGAGGGTCACGGCCGGCAACTCCGAGGGCAGCACCAGCGCCACCTCCGTACCCACGGCGGTGATCCAGCACGCAACTGCGCCGCCGCCCTCACGCGGCCCGGGCTGCCCGGCCGTCGGCAACCCCGACCAGGTGACGAAGCTCGCGCCACCCGTTCGGCTCCTCGTCGACACGCTGCGGGCCAGCCCGCGCGTCGTCGCACGCGGCACGCAGGAGGTCGTCGTCCGCTTCCACGTCACGTCGAGCTGCGGCGGCCCGGTGCAGGGTGCGCTCGTCTACGCGACCGCAACCCCGTACAACCAGTTCTCGATCCCGCCCGAGGCGGCGACCGGCTCCGACGGCTGGGCGACGCTCGTCTTCCACCGCCTCCGCGGCTTCCCGGTCAGCGGCCACCAGCAGCTGATCGCCGTCTTCGTCCGGGCGCGCAAGCCGGGCGAGAGCGTGCTCGGCGGGATCTCCACCCGCAGGCTCGTCTCCATCCCCGTCCGGCTCGGCTGACCGGGCGCGCGGGGCGGGCGGCGGCGCAGCCCGTACGCTCCCTCCTGATGGCGATCCGGAAGCTCCTCGTGGCGAACCGCGGCGAGATCGCGGTGCGGATCTTCCGCACCTGCCGCGAGCTGGGGGTCGCGACCGTGGCGGTCGCCGCGCCGGACGACGCCGGGGCCATGCACACCCGGACCGCCGGCGAAACGGTCGAGATCTCGTCCTATCTTCACTCTGAGGAGCACATCCGAGCGGCGTCACGCGCCGGTGCCGACGCGATCCATCCCGGGTACGGCTTCCTGGCCGAGAACGCCGACTTCGCCGAGGCGGTCGAGGCAGCGGGCCTCGTGTTCGTCGGCCCGACGCCGGAGGCGCTGCGCGCGGGCGGCGACAAGCTGGCAGCGAAACGGGCCGCGCGTGAGGTCGGAGTGCCGGTGCTCGAAGAGGGCGACCCCGCGGAGCTCGGCTTTCCGCTGCTCGTGAAGGCGGCCGCGGGAGGCGGCGGGCGCGGGATGCGGGTCGTCCGGTCGGCCGACGAACTGGACGGCGCGCTCGAGGCCGCGCGCCGCGAGGCCGGGGCGGCATTCGGCGACGACACGGTGTTCTGCGAGCGTTACCTCGAGCGCCCGCGCCACGTCGAGATCCAGCTGCTGGGTGACGGCCGCGGCGACGCGATCGCGCTCGGGGAGCGCGACTGCTCGGTGCAGCGACGTCACCAGAAGGTGCTGGAAGAGTCGCCGTCACCCGCGCTCGACCCGGCGCGGCGCGCGGCGATGAGCGACGCGGCGGTCGCCTTCGCACGTGCGATCTCGTACCGCAGCGCCGGCACGGCCGAATTCGTACTCGACGGCGGCGAGTTCTTCTTCCTGGAGCTGAACGGCCGGATCCAGGTCGAGCATCCGGTCACGGAGCTCGTCACCGGGCTCGACCTCGTCGCCGTCCAGCTCGAGCTCGCCGAAGGCGGCTCGCTCCCGCCGGTGCCCGAGCTGCGCGGGCACGCGATCGAGGTGAGGCTGTACGCGGAGGATCCGCGCACGTTCCTCCCCCAGGCCGGCACGCTCGAACGGCTACGGCTGCCGGCGGGCGTGCGGGTCGACGCCGGCGTCGAGGAGGGCGACGAGGTCGGCATCGCCTACGACCCGATGATCGCGAAGCTGATCGCGCACGGACAGACACGCGACGAGGCGCTCGACCGACTCGCGGCCGCGCTCGCCGAGACCGAGGTCGAGGGCGTCGTCACGAACCTGCCGTTCCTCCGCTGGCTGGTCGCGCACCCGGCCGTGCGAGCAGGCGACACGACCACGGCGTTCCTCGTCGAGCACCCGCCGCTCTCGGCGCCGCGGCCTTCCGTTCCGGCGCCCTGGGGCGGCGCGTTCCGTCTCAACCTGCCGCCTCCTCCGCCCCACGCGCCGCCCGACGAGACCGCCGACCCGCGCGGTCACGCGGCCGGTGCCGAGCACAGCGCGATCAGCGCGCCGATGCCCGGCACCGTGCTCCGCGTGCTCGTCCGGAAGGGGGACCGCGTGGAGCCCAGGCAGCCGCTGGTCGTGCTCGAGGCGATGAAGATGGAGACCCCGCTCGTCTCGCCTTACGCCGGTGTCGTGCAGGAGGTGCACGTCGCCGAGGGCGACCGCGTAGCCGGCGGCGCGACGGTCGTGGAGCTCGAGGAATGACGGTGCTGCGGCCGGTGGATGCCGGGGCGTTTCTGGATCTGGCAGGATCGCTATTGCTCGCCGACGAGGCGCGCAACAACCTGATCCTCGGCATCGCCGGAACGCTGGTCGAGCATCCCGACCGTTACGGCGAGAAGCGTTTCTGGCTCGTCACCGGCGACGCGGGCGAGCCCTCCGGTGCGGCGATCAGGACGCCGCCCTACAACCTCCTGCTCGGCGGGTGCCGGCCCGGGCCGGCGCTCGGGGAGCTCGTCGAGGCAATCGAGGACGAGCTGCCCGGCGTCGTCGGCGCGCACCCCGAAGTCGACGAGTTCGTCCGGCTGTGGGCGCGATCGCACGCGGTCGAGCCGCGCGTGCTGCGCGAGCAGGGTGTCTTCGCCCTCGAGCGGGTCGAGCCCGTTCCGCCCGCGGAAGGCCGATCGCGGAGCGCGACCCGCGACGATCTGCCCCTGCTCGTGGGCTGGATGGTCGCCTTCGGCGAGGAGGTGCTGGAGGAGGGCGACCCGGGGCGCGCCGAGGCGCGAGAGGCCGTCGAGCACCGGCTCGCGCCCGGTGACGGCGGCTTCGAGCTGTGGGAGGACGGCGGCGAGGTCGTCTCCCTGTCCGGCTGGGGCGGCCCGACCCCGAACGGGATCCGCATCGGCCCGGTGTACACGCCTCCGGAGCACCGCGGCCGCGGCTACGCGACCGCGCTCGTCGCCGGGCTCTCGCAGGCCCTGCTCGACGGCGGCCGGCGCTTCTGCTTCCTCTACACCGACCTGGCCAACCCGACCTCGAACGCGATCTACGAACGGATCGGTTACGTCAAGGTCGCCGAGTCGGCCATGGTTTCGTTCGAGCCCTTGTAACACCGGCACGGTAACGCTGTCGGCCAGCGGGCGATGCGGGCGCAGCGAGCGAGGAGGGGGCTCACGGGTGAACGAGTTCCCCCGTGCTACTAGAAGAGCTTCTGGAGCTTCATCGCCGCGCCCATGTCGCCCTTGATCTTGAGCTTGCCGGACATGTACGCGGCGGTCGGGTTCTGCTCGCCCTTCACGACCTTCTCGAACGTCTCGGCCGAGGTGGCGATCGTGCAATCGCCGCCGGTGTCGCCCTCGTCGACGGTGACGCCGCCGTCGGCGACCTTCACCGTCCACGTACCGGCGCCGTCGATGTCGAAGACGTAGGAGTTGTTCAGGCCGGCGGTCTTGCCGGGATCGACGCGGGACGGAAGCTGCTCGAAGAAATCGCTGACGACGGACACTGGACTCTCTCCTTTTCGATTGACCCGAGCCTAGCGGCTATAGAACTGCAACCTCCGGCTCGAGGCGACGCCGCTCCCCCGTAGCCGGGAGCAGCATCGTCAGCGCGAGGGCGACCATCGGCGCGGCGGCCGAGATGAAGAGCGAGGTGCGGAGATCGATCGAGTCGGCGACCGCGCCCAGGAACACGGCTGCGACCCCGCCGAGGCCGATCGCGAACCCGATCGACAGGCCGGAGGCCAGGCCGATGTTGCCGGGCAGGTACTGCTGCGCCATCACCATCGTCACGCCGAACGTCCCGACGACGGCCGCGCCGACGCCGGCGAGGGCGATCGCGCCCGGGATCCCGCCGACCAGCAGGAACACGAGAATCAGCGGCGTGCTCATGACGAAGCTGCCCATCAGCACGGTGCGCAGGCCGATCCGGTCGGCGAGCGGTCCCGCCAGGAGCGTGCCGGCCGCGCCGACCAGGAGCATCCCCGCGAACACGTAGTTGCCGTACGACTTCGAGTGCCCCTGCGACACCTCGTAGAGCGGCACGAACGTGATCAGGCCGAACCAGGCGAGGCTGCGGAACGTGATCACCGCCAGCAGGATGCCGAGCGAGCGGAGGTCCCTCCGCCCCCCGCTCGTCACTCTCGTGCCGGCTTCCGGCACGAAGCCGAGCAGGTACCTCGTTCCTGCAAGCAGGAGCACCGCGACGGTCACGCCGGGTACGACCAGGAACCAACCGCCCTGCATGCCGAGCGCGACGATGATCGGCGTGACGACGAGCGCCCCGAGTCCGTAGCCGACATTGCCCCCGACCGCGAACAGCGACATCCCGCTCGCCCGTTTCCGCCCGCTCGTGTAGGCGGCGAACTTGGAGCCCTCCGGGTGGTAGGCGGCGGTGCCGAGGCCGGAGACGATCACGAGCACGACCACGAGCCAGTACGCGGGTGCGTCCGCAGCGGCCGCCATCCCCACACCGGCGATCGCGACGCCCGCCGGCAGCAGCCAGACCGCGCCGCGGGCGTCCGACC
>Ga0207687_10001212_pt1 | contig 17673 bp, 16 predicted proteins | sample KBSM54metaG_FD_184399 | JGI IMG/M metagenome (GOLD analysis project Ga0207687, IMG submission 184399) | Miscanthus rhizosphere microbial communities from Kellogg Biological Station, Michigan, USA - KBS M5-4 metaG (SPAdes) (version 2) | ecosystem: Host-associated > Plants > Roots > Rhizosphere >...
CCTGTGTCGTCCATCCCGCGCCGAACGGATGCATCATCCCGAGGGCCGCGTTCTCGACTCCCGGCGTCGCGCGCAGCTTGCCGAGAAGCTCGTCGAAGAAGTTCGTCGCCCGCGGCCACTTCGGATACTCCTTGCGTCCGGGCGGCGGATACGTCGCCGACGGCAACTCGATCGACGCGGTGAGCACGTGATCCGTTCGGAATCCGGGATCGACGGAGAGCAGCCGCTGCAGGCTGGTGAGGAACAGCGCCGCGCCCGCGACGAGCACCATCGCCAGCGCGAGCTCCACGACGACGAGCACCGAGCGTCCGAATGACTTGCGCGGATCGTGCGCGCGTCCGCGAAGGTCGGCGAACGGTCCGCTCTTCGCTGCACGCAGCGCCGGTGCGAGTCCGAAGAGAATAGCGGACACCATCGCCGTGACGATCGCGAACGCGAGCACCGGCGCGTTCAAACCGATCGTCTCCGCGCGCGGGAGTCCCGGCAACATCGAGACGAGCACTTTCGTCGCGACGACGGTGAACGCGATGCCGAGAAGCGCGCCGGCGAAGGACAGCACGAGACTCTCGATGAAGAGCTGGCGCGCGACGCGGCCGCGCGACGCGCCGAGGCTGGTGCGAATGGCGAACTCGCGCGATCGCGCGTTGGCGCGCGCGAGCATCAGACCGGCCACGTTGATGCAGCCGATGAGAAGCACGAGCAATACCGCGCCGCCGAGCATGAGGAGCCGCGAGCGCGCACCGCCCACCACCGCCTCATGCAACGCTTCCACCCTCACTCCTCGGCCCGCATCATCGGCGTTGATCTTCCCCATCCGGGCCATCACGCCGCTCATCTCCGCCTGCGCCGACTCACGCGTCGCGCCCGGCGCGAGGCGTCCGATCACGAGCACGCTGTTCACGCCGCGATACATCGAGTACTCCGGCGACTCGGCGACGAACGGCATCCAGATCGAGATCTCGCTCGAGACGTTGATGTTCGGCGGCATCACGCCGATCACGCGATGCGGTTTGCCGTCGACCATGATGCTGCGATCGAGCACCGCGCCGCGGTTGTAGCGGCGCCGCCACAACTCATCGCTGATGATCACGACCGGCGCGGCGTTCTTGACGTCGTCGGCGGCCGTGAACGCGCGTCCGATGATTGGCTTCACGCCGAGGACTTTGAACGTGTCCCACAACGCGAGCGCGGACGGAACGCGCTCCGCTTCGCGCGGCGGATCGGTGATCGTCGAGTTGCCGCTGTAGAAACCGCTGATCGTTTCGAACGTCTTCGATTGCGCCTGAAAGTCTTTGACGTCGGGATACGACCCGCCTTCCGATGTCGTTCCGTTGTGCGGATCGGTTTCCCAGATCACCATCAGCTTCGACGGATCGCGGAACGGCAGCGGCTCGCAGACGACGCTCCACAAGACGCTGAAGATCGACGTCGTGGCGCCGATGCCGAGAGCCAACGTGAGCAGCGCGGCGAACGTGAAGCCGCGCGAGCGCGCGAGCACGCGAACTGCGTAGCGGATGTCTTGAACGATCGTTTCCATGGCGCTCCTCTTTTTCTAATCGGCTCGCAAGACGGTGATCGGTTCGACGGATGCGGCGCGCGCGGCCGGCAACACGGCTGCGGCAGCGGCGCACAACGCGAGCATCGCGGTGACGGCGGTGAGCGTGAGCGGATCGGTCGCGCCGATGCCGAACAGCAGCGCGCTTAGAAAGCGGCTCGTCATCAGCGCGCCGGCGATTCCGAGCGCGCCGCCGAATGCGACGAGCTGCAGTGCGCGGCGCAGGATCAGACGAACGATGCCGCTGCTCGTCGATCCGAGCGCGAGGCGGATGCCGATTTCGCGCAGCCGAAGCGTCGTCGCGAATGCGAGAACGCCGGCGATGCCGACCGTTGCGAGCAATAGCGCCGCGAAGGCGAAGCCGCCGACGAGAACCGCGCGGAAGCGTTGCGGACGAAGGACGTCGCTGACGACGTCGCGCATCGTGCGGACGTCGCGCACCGGCGCGTTCGCGGAGATCTGCTTGATGACATTGAGCGCGTTGCCGGTCACGGCGCGCGGATCGCCGCTCGTGCGGATGACGATCGTTCGCTCGCGCTGCGAGCGGTTGTCCTGCAGCTCCGGCGTGTAGACGACTTGCGGCGGCGCGTCTTCGACGCTCATCACGCGCGCCGGCTCGACGATGCCTACGATCGTGCGCGGCTGTCCGTGCAGCTTGATCTGTTTGCCGATCACGTCTTCGGTGCCAAAGTTCGTGTTGGCGAATGTGCGGTCGACGATCAGTACCAGCGGCGCGTTCGCGCCGTCGGATTCGACGAAGCCGCGTCCGCGAATCAGGCGAGTGCCGATGCCGTCGAGATAGTTCGGGCTCACGACGCGCGCTTCCGCGCATTGCTCATTGAGCGCGGAGCCGAGATCGAGCGAGTAGCCGTCGCACGACCAGTCGCCATCGAGCGGAAGGATGCTCGTCGTTCCGACCGTCTTCACGCCGGGCAGCGCGGACAGTTTCGCGATTACGTCGCGATAGAAGACGTTGAAGTTCTCGCGCTTCGGATAGTCCTCGCGCGGCGCGCGGACGTGCATCGTCAGCACGCTCGACTCTTCGATTCCTTTGTCGAGGTTGAAGAGGTTCCAGAGGCTGCGGCCGAGAAGCGCGGCGGAGGCGATGACGACGATCGAGATCGCGATCTGCGCGATGACGATGAATTCCTGCGTGCGCAACGCGGCGCGGCTCGCGGTGGAGTTGCGCGAGGTTCCTGGCGACGTCGCGCGGCCGCGAAGCGCGGCGATCGACGGAATCACCGACGCGGCGATCGCGCAGAGTGCAGTGACGAGCGCGGCGAAGAGCAGGACGCTTTGATTCGGCGCGAGGTCGCGCATGCGCGGAAAGCTGTCCGCGGAGAGGCGCGCGAAGAGACGGACGACGCCGGTCGCGAGCGCGATGCCGCACGCGCCGCCGGCGACGGCGAGCACGCTCGCTTCGCTCAGCAATCGCAGGAGCAATTGCCGCGGGGATGCGCCGAGGGCTGCACGCAACGCGATCTCGGGTGCGCGTCGCGAGGTGCGCGCGAGCACGAGGTTGACGACGTTGAAGCACGCGATGAGAAGAAGGAGCGCGGACGCCGCGAGCAGCATGGCCAGCGGACGACGCACATCGCCGACGACCATCTCGCGCAACGGAACGATCTTGACGTCTTCGTCTTTGTCTTCCGGATAGTCGGCGCGAAGCCGCGCCGCGACAGCGGCCACGCGCGTGCGAGCGGTCTCGAACGACACGCCGTCGCGCAAGCGCGCGATCGCCATCAGCGAGCGGCTGTTGCGCGACCAGTCGCTCGGAATCGGCGCGAGCGTCGTCCAGATGTCGGCGTCGCGCGTGTCATGAAGGTGCAGGTCCTCGAATGGCGGCGCGATGCCGATGACCGTGAGCACGTTGCCGTCGATGCGAATCGGTTTTCCGATCATGTCGGCGCCGCCGAATTTGCGCATCCAGAACGCGTGGCTCAGAACCGCCTTGTTGTCGAACCCCGGCACGTCTTCCTGCGGAACGAAGAAGCGTCCGTGCTCCGGCTTGATGCCGAGGGTTTGGAAGAAGCGGGAGTCGACGCCGTTGCCGACGAGAATCTCCGCGGTGCCGTAGCCGGAGAGCGCGGGATGCCACTGCGACGCGTAACTCATCGAAGAGAACGCGCCGCTCTGCTTTTCGACGTCGAGCAGATCCGGCCACGAGATGGTGACGCGCTTGCGCACGTCCGTCTTCGGCGAGAGGTTCATGACGCGCACGAGCTGGTCGGCGCGCGGGAATCCGAGCGGCTGGAGAAGGACGGCGTTGAACACGGTGAAGACGGCGGTCGTCGCGGCGATGCCGATGGCGAACGTCGCGATCACCGCGAGCGAGAAGCCGGGTGATTTGCGGAGGGAGCGGATGGCGTGGCGGAGGTCCATGGCGTCACCGCAGCTCGAATCCGCTGTTGCGCAGGCCGTTCTCCGCAAACGGCAGATGCGTTTCCTCGACCACGCGCCCATCGAACAGATGAATCGACCGGTCGGCGTGCTTCGCGTAGCGTGGGTCGTGCGTGACCATGCAGATCGTCGCGCCGTCGCGATTGAGCTCGCGCATCAGATTCATCACCGCCTCGCCGTTCTTCGAGTCGAGATTGCCCGTCGGCTCATCGGCGAGGACGATGGCTGGATCGCCGACGATCGCACGCGCAACGGCGACGCGCTGCTGCTGGCCGCCGGAGAGCTGCGCCGGATAGTGCTTCATCCGATGCGACATGCCGACGCGCTCGAGCGCGTCGCGCACTTTTTTCTTGCGATCGCCCGTGGGGCCGGGGCGATAGGTGAGCGGCAGCTCGACGTTCTCGTAGACCGTGAGATCGTCGACGAGGTTGAAGCTCTGGAAGATGAAGCCGACCTGCAGATTGCGGATGCGCGCGCGCTCGTACGGCGTGAGCCGCGCGACTTCCGCGCCGTTCAACCAGTACTCGCCTTCGGTCGGCGAGTCGAGGAGGCCGAGGATGGACAGCATCGTCGATTTGCCGCAGCCGGACGGACCGGCGATGGAGACGTACTCTCCCTTCTCGATCTCGAGATGGACGCCGGAGAGCGCGTGCGTCTCGACGTCCTCCGCGTAGAAGATCTTCGTGACTGCGGAGAGATGAATCAGCGAATGCGGTTCGTTCATCGCGTTCCTCACTGGATGCGGATGCGGCGCGCCTTATCCCACGCCGACATGTCCGACAAAATCACTTTCTCGCCCTCGGCCAAACCGGAGCGGATTTCGATGGCGTTGACGGATGTGCGCCCGACGGCGACATTGGTGCGCGTCGCCGATTTCTCGTCCGGCGACAACTTGAAGACGCCGATGGTCTCGCCGTCGTTAGCCTGAACGGGCCGGCCGACGTAAAGAACGTTGTCGAGACGTTCGAGCTCGATGGTCGCGTCGACGGTGAGATCGGGCCGCGCGCCTTTCGGCATCGCGCCGGTCAGCTTGACGTCGATGGTCACGCTTCCTTCATGCGATGCGGGATCGATTCGCGCGACGGTGCCGGCGACGATGCCGTTGCGCGTGTCGACGGAGACGCTTTGCCCGATGGCAACGTCGCGCATCTGCGTCTCGGGGATCCGAAGCTGCGCCATGAGCGGCTCGGCTTGCGCAACGCGTGCGATCGTCGCGCCGGGCGCGACGCGCTGTCCGACTTCGACCGCGACTTGTTGCAGCACGCCGTCGATGCCGCCGCGAACGTGCAGCGATGCGAGTTGATTCGTGCGCAATTCGTACAGCGCGCGCAGCTGATCGACGCGTGCGCGTTGTGCGGCGAGTTGCGCGTCGGCGGCGCGCGCCGCGACGCGCACGCGTTCGTTCTCGATGTCGTTGCGCGTCTTCAACTCTTCGGCGCGCGACTTCGACAGCTTGAGCGTGAGCTTCGATGTGAGACCGGCGGTGGCGAGATCCTGATCGACGTCGGCTTTCAGCTGCGCTTCCGTGAAGTCGGCGCGAACGCGCGCGGCTTCCGCGCGCTGATTCAGCTGCTCGCTTTGGAGCTGCGCTCCGCGTTGCGCGAGATCGGCGACAGCGGCTCGGAGTTGCAGCTCCGCGTCGCGCGCAGCCTGCTCGACTTCAGGATTGGTCAGCTCGACGATGACGGTGTCGCGCGTGACGGTCGCGCCGGGATGCACGACGATGCGCTCCACGCGCGCGTCGGTCGTCGCGGCGATCCATTGCGTGTTCTCCGGAACGAGCGTGCCGATGCCGCGCACCTGGCGAAGCATCGAGCCACGTTTGACGGTGTCGATCCAGACCGCGGAGCGATCGACGACCGGCGCGGCCGGTTTGAGGCTGGCGAGGACGATCGTCGCCGCGAGCGCGAGCGCGGCGCCCGCGCTGATGCGGATGATCTGTTTGCGGCGGCGACCGGCGAGGAGCTCGGGGCGTTGGATGTCCATTGCGCCGCTCCCTTGCGCAAGCGGACTGCCACGCTCAAGTCATTGAAAACAAACGCGACGCCGCGCGCGCCGTGTCGCGTTAGTGGGATTGAAGTGTTCGATTTCGAACAGTGTCGACGTAGTAGTCGAGCAGCGCGCGAACGAATTTCGGATCTTCGTCAGCGATGAGCGTCTTCGCGTCCGTCATCCATCCTTCGATGCAATCGGCCTTCGGCTTCGTGCACGAGATGAAATTGCCGAACGCCTTACGGTACGTCTCGAACTGCGCGCGATTCATCGGCGCGCCGTGTCCCGGGATGAGCGTCGTGAAATCGAGTTGATCGAGATCGTCGAGCGCGGCCTTCCAGTTCGTCGGGTTGGCGGTGTCGAAGAGCGGGACAGGAAGAGTGACGAGATCACCGGTGGCGAGGACTTTCGTCTTCGGCTCCCACACCCAGATGTCTCCGGCGGTTACCGCGTCCTTCACGAGTCCGGTCGTGAGCACGCGTCCGCTGATGACGAGCATGCCCGGCATGTCGATGACCATGTCCGGCATGAGCTTGTCGCCCGCGTCGATGAGCGCGACTTCGTCCGCGTAGGCCTTGTTGTTCTCGATCTGCTTTCGATAGTTCGCGAGGAATCCTTTTCGCGCATCAGCGAGCGCGCCGCTCGCGTAGACCGTCACGTCCGGATACTCGCGACGCAGCATCAGGTTCCCCCCGATGTGATCGAGATGCCAGTGCGAGTTGATGATCGCGACGATCGGCTTCTTCTGCGATTTCGCAAAGTCGATGATCGCCTGCGTGTGCTCGACGTGGCGCCCGGTGTCGAGAACGATCAAGCCTTTCGGCGCGGAGAAGACGACGGTGTTGCCGTCCGGCTGCACGCCGGGAACGAACTTGCCGGGGATGAGATCGACGCCGGAGGCGATGTGCGTCGCGAAGAGGAGGACGAGGAGGGTCATGGTTGACAGGTTATCGCTAACCTTTCACGCACAGGAACTGCTTTAGCGTGTGCTCCACCGCCACCAGATCGCTCTGACTCTCGATCACCTGATCGATGTCTTTGTACGCGGCGGGGATCTCGTCGATCACGGCTTCGTCCTTGCGGCATTCGACGCCCGCGGTCTGCTTCTTCAGATCATCCACCGTGAACGTCTTGCGCGCCTTCGTGCGCGACATTCTTCTTCCCGCGCCGTGCGATGACGACGTGAACGACTCTTCGTTGCCGAGTCCTCGCACGATGTAGCTGCGCGTGCCCATCGAGCCGGGGATGATGCCGCGGTCGCCTTCGCGCGCGCGGATCGCGCCTTTGCGCGTCACGATCACGTCTTCGCCGAAGTGATGTTCGAACGCCAGATAGTTGTGGTGACAGTTGATCGGCTCATCGAACACGACGTCGCGTCCGCGCTTCGCGAAGTGGTGGCGCATCGAGCGGACGATCTCGTCGAGCATCAGCTTGCGGTTCTCGAACGCGTAGTCCTGCGCGAAGAGAACATCGCGGCGATACGCGTCGAACTCCGGCGTCCCTCGAGAGAAATGCGCGAGATCGCGGTCGGCGAGCTGCGTGAAATGCTGCTCCGCGATTTTCTTCGCGCGATTGATGTGGCTTTCCGCGAGGGTCTTGCCGAGGTTGCGGGAGCCGCTGTGGAGCATGATCCAGACGCGGTCGTGCTCGTCGGTGCACAGCTCGATGAAGTGATTGCCGCCGCCGAGCGTACCGAGCTGGCAGAGCGCTTTCTCGGAGAGGCGCGAGTCGCTGTGCTCTTTCGCCCACTCGAGCGCTCCGTCGCTCGGACGCTTGTGCGAGTTGAAGCCGACCGGCACGCCGCGCTCGATGCTTTTGCGCAACGCGGCGGCGTCGCCTTCGCCGAAGTCGTTGGACGTCAGATCCGTTTGAACCGCGGCCATGCCGCAGCCGATGTCGACGCCGACCGCTGCCGGAATCACCGCGTCGCGCGTCGCGATCACGCTGCCGACCGTCGCGCCTTTGCCGAAGTGAACATCCGGCATTACTGCGACGTGATGAAAGATGAACGGCAGGCCGGCGATGTTGCGGAGCTGCTTCTCCGCTTCTTCCTCGACATCGGTCGTCCAGATTTTCACCGGCGCGCCGGCGTCGGTGATGACTCGTTGAATGCTCACGCGATCGCTCGTGCGATCAAGAATGCTGCCGTCGCGGCGATGCCGCCGGTGAGCGTCGTCTGAAACGCGCTCTTCAGCGGACGCGCGCCCGTGAAGTGGCCCTTCACCCATCCGAAGATCGCGAGCGCGGCGAGCGTCGTCCCCACCGAGATCGCCAGCGCCGTCTTCGCGCTGTGCACGAGCATGTACGGCGCGAGCGGCACGAGTCCGCCGGCGATGTACGACGCGGCGATGACCGCGGCGCTGATGCGCGCGCGTTTCGGATCGGGCTTCTCGAGTCCGAGCTCGAAGCGCATCATGAAATCGATCCACTGCTTCGGCTGCTTGCGCATCGCTTCGACGGCGGGGCGAATGTGCTCCTCATCCATGCCGTACGTGCGAAGAATGTCGGCGACTTCCTGCATTTCCTCGCGCGGCTTCTCGATCACTTCCTGCTGCTCGCGCTTCTGCTCGGCCGCGTAATGTTCGGCATCGCTCTTCGCGGCGAGATAGCCGCCGAGTCCCATGGCGATCGAGCCCGCGGCGATTTCCGCGAGTCCCGCGGTGACGACGAGGCCGGCCGAAGCGACGGCGCCGGTGAGTCCGGCGGCGAGCGCGAACGGGACGGTGAGTCCGTCGGCCATGCCGATGACGATGTCGCGGACGACTTCACTCGACGTGAAGTGGCGCTCGAGATGATGGGTTTGCGGCATGCGCCGCGAGAATATCAGCTCACGCCGCGGCGCTTCGCGCGCACTCGCCGACGTCGTGCAGCAGCGACGCGATCTCGAACGGCTTCGGATGCACGCGATAGACGTTGTCCTTCGCGAGCTGGCGATGGATCTCCGATTCGGGAACGGCCGAGGCGATGCTGGTGCGATTGAGAAGGTCGGGACGGTTGTCATGCATGGGGCGCAGCACGGCGAAGCCGTCGACTCGCGGCATCATCAGGTCGAGCAGAATGACGTCATACTCTTTCTCATCGATGAGCCCGATCGCCTCGGCCCCACCACGCGCGGTTTCGATTTGGAGATCGAGCCGTTCGAGCACTCTCGCGAGCATCGAACGAATGGCGTCGTCATCGTCGACGACAAGGGCAGTGAGCTGCTTTCCGGGCATAGCGGAGTTGACCCACGCAAGAATCAATCCCACGCATCCGCGTGAGAGTGATGAACGTAGAGAACGCGTGCGCCGTCTCTCTTTGATGACGATTTTGTTGCTCGTCGCGCCGGTTGCGCTTGCTCACGATTTTTGGATCGAGCCTTCCACTTTTCGCCCATCCGTCGGCGAAATGATCAAAATCGGACTGCGCGTCGGGCAAGATTGGAATGGCGATCCTGTCGCGCGAGACTCGACGCAGATCGACAAGTTCATCGTGCGCGACAACGCCGGCGAGCGTGCCATCGCCGGATTCGAAGGACACGATCCCGCGGGATTGCTGCGCGTCGAGAAAGCCGGCGGCGCGATCGTCGGCTATCGATCGACGACGAAGTTCCTCGAGCTGCCGCCGGAAAAATTCGAGCAGTATCTGCGCGACGAAGGCCTCGAGCGGATCATCGACGCGCGCGCGAAGCGCGGCGAGTCGAAGAAGCCGTCGCGCGAGATCTACTCGCGCTGCGTGAAGTCGCTGCTGATTGCCGGCGACGGCCCGACGAAGTTCGACAAGCCGCTGCGATTTCGCTATGAGATCGTGCCGGTGACGATGACAGCCGGCGCGATCGACGTGCGCGTGCTGTACGAGTCGAAGCCGCTCGCCGGCGCGCTCGTCGTAGCGATGCATCGCGACGATCCGTTGCTGCGCATCCGCGTGCGGTCGGACGCGAAAGGCCGCGCGTCGTTCCAGCTGCCGAAGCGCGGCGTGTGGATGATCAAGTCGGTGCAGATGATTGCGGCGCCGGCGTCGTCGGGAGCGGATTGGGAGAGTCTTTGGGCGTCGCTCACGTTCGAACAATGAAACGCGCGCTCCTCATCGTCTTACTCGCCACGACCGCGTCGGCGCACGAAATCGGAACGACGCAAGTCTTCGCGGTCTTCAAGAAAGACCACTCCTACGCCGTCGACGTCTACGCGTCGTCCGCGACGATTCAGAAGCGCTTGCACGGCGATCCGGTCGTGAAGCATGTCTTCGTCGCCTTCAACGGCATTCCGGTGACGCCGCATGCCGTCGTCACCGCGGACGGCATTCACGTCACGGGTGAGATTCCGCCGCACGCGGAAGTCTTCACGTGGCGCTACGACCTCTCGTACTCCGCCTACATGCTCACGCTCGAGAACGAGTCGCACGGCGTGACGCGGCAGTGGCTCGACGGCGACGCGCGTAGCGCTCCGTTTCCGCTCACTCGCGACGTCATCCCGCCCACGCGCCTCGCCGTCATCCGCCAGTACCTCACCCTCGGATTCACGCACATCGTTCCGAAAGGCCTCGATCACATCCTCTTCGTCGTCGGCTTGTTTCTTCTGACGACGCGCATCAAGCCGCTGCTCGCGCAAGTCACCGCGTTCACGCTCGCGCACTCGATCACCCTCGGGCTGACGATGTACGGTCTCGTGTCGCTGTCGCCGCGCATCGTCGAGCCGGCGATCGCGCTGTCGATTGCATACATCGCCATCGAGAATCTGATGACGACCGAGTTGAAGCCGTGGCGCGTCGCGGTCGTCTTCGCGTTCGGCCTGCTGCACGGGATGGGATTCGCCGGCGTGCTTCGCGAGCTCGGATTGCCGCGCCGCGAGTTCATCACCGCGCTCGTGTCGTTCAACGCCGGCGTCGAAGGTGGTCAGCTGTTCGTGATCGGCGTCGCCGCGATCCTGTTCGCGAACAAGTGGCGCGCGCGCATCGTCGCGCCGGCGTCGATCCTGATCGCGGCGACCGGATTGTTCTGGACCGTCCAGCGCCTGATTACGTGATCGCGCCGATCAGGAGGAACGGCGCCGCAAGAATCAGCAGGACGAAGCCGACGATCGCGATCGGGATGAAGATCGCAAACAGCACCGCGCCGACGGCGAGCACGACGACGAGCTTCACCAGCACGAAGACGGCGAGGAGCGGGAAGAGGACGAGCTTCAACGGCAGCAGCACGAGCTTCACCGCGACTTTGAGCAGCGTCGCCACGAGTACGAGCGCGATGATGCCCATGATGGCGAAGACGATCAGACCGAAGAGCAGCGAAACCATTTTCCAGCCTCCGCTTGATGATACGGCGGCGCCGGTCGCAGGTTGCGTTACAGTCTTCCCTGCATGAAGCGGCTTGCCGTAATTGCCGGAACAGCCGCGATTTCCATCGTTTTTGTCTTGCGATTCGAGCCGTCGCGGATGCTGCTCGTGGAGACGGGACGTCCGGCGATCGCGGCGTTCATCGTGCTCCTCGCGGCGATGGGCTGTGGACGATTTGCGCTGCGGATCGTGAAAGCGCCGGAAGGGCCGATCAGCGACCGGTTGCTGATCGGATTTGCGACGCTGGGGATTTGCAGTGCCGCGCTCGCGCTGATCAGCACCGCGATCGTGCCGGTGTTCGCGGTCGTGGTCGCATGCATTGAAGCGTGGAGGACAGGCGCCTCGCCTGTCCGGACAGGCGTGGGCGCCTGTCCTCCACTCCTTGCGATCGCAATTGCCGTTGCCTTCATCCTCGCGATCGCGCCCGTCAACTCGCCCGACGAGTTGATCTACAAGCTCGCCATTCCGCACGCGTGGCAGATGCACGGCCGCATGATCGAGCTGCCGCTCAACTCCGATTCCTACCTCGCGATGGCGCTGCAATGCGCCGATCTCGCCGCGCTCGCACTCGGCGGCGGCATCGCGGCAAAGCTCGCGCACTTCGGCGTCTATCTCGCGGTGCTCGCGATCGTCCGCCGCATCGGCGGCGACTGGGCCGCGATCGTGCTCGCGTTCACGCCCGCGCTGATGATCATCTCCGGATGGGCTTGGAGCGAGTGGGGCGTCCTCGGATTACTCCTGCTCGGGTACGACCGCTGGTCCCGCGACGACGCCAACGGCGGCGCCTGCGCCCTCGGCTGCGCCATCGCATCAAAGTACACGGCGCTGCCCTGGCTTCTGGCGATGCTCGTCATCAAGCGGAAAAACCTGCTGCGTCCCGCGATCATCATCGCGGCGTTCGGCGCGTTCTTCTACGTCCGCAACACGATCTGGACCGGATCGCCGTTCGCGCCGCTCTTCCTTCCGCATGCGCCGCAAGTCTCCGGCTATCGCGGCAACGCGTGGCTCGGACTGCTGCGCGGCGACGACATCTTCGACGCGCGCATCGTCGACGAATCGCTCGGCATTCTTCTGCCGCTCGCATTCATCGCCGGATTGTTCGCATGGAAGAAGCGCCGCGACCTCGTGCTCATCGGACTCATTCAGATGCCGATCCTGCTCACGATCGGTCCCGGATCGCGCAACATCCTCAACGGCGTCGCGCCGGTCGCGATCGCGGGCATCTCCGTGCTCGAAGGACTTCCGATCCTCGCGGTGATTCCGCTCATCGCGCAGCTGACGCTCGTCGCGTTCACGCTCGAGACGTACGACTTCATCCCGTACATCGCCGGACAGGAAAACGCCGAGCAATACATCGCGCGCACGCGCTCCTTCGCGAAGCCGTACGACTGGATCGCGCACAACACACCGCGCGACGCGCGCGTGCTTCTGCTCGCGGAGAACCGCACGTTCTATCTGGACCGACAGTTCGTCGCCGCCGGCAATCTCGACTCCGAACGCGTCGCGGCCTGGCTCGCGAGCGGCGCGCTCGATCGCGAGCGCTTCACGAACATCCTCATCCACAAGCCCTGGTACCGCATCGGCCCCCAACCCCTCGGCACCATCGAGAAAGAGTACGTGCTGCAGGTCCCGCTGGAGACGCATCGACGGCTGATGCAATTCCTCGCCACGCGCGCGAAGAAGATCTACGAAGACGAGCAGTACGTGATCTACGGCTGCTTGTAGACGACGCCGTTCTTCATCACGAACGACACGCGCTCGAGTTTGTGGATGTCGGTCGCAACGTCGCCCGGCGCCGCGATGATGTCGGCGAGCTTCCCTTTCTCGATCGAGCCGATGCGCTTGTCCCAGCCGAGGAGTTTGGCGCTGTTCATGGTGGCGATGTTGATGGCTTGGAGCGGCGTGAGGCCACCCCATTCGACGAACAACTCGACCTCGCGCATGTTCGTGCCGTGCGGCTCGACGCCGGCGTCGGTGCCCATCGCGAGCGTGACGTGATTCGCGATCGCGAGCTTCACCGCATTGCGCATCGCGGCCGCGGCGGCGAGCGCTTTCTCCGCGCGCTGGCCTTTGAGCACGCCGCTCTTCGCTGCTTTCTCGACAGTCTCGCCGGCGTACATCGTCGGAACGTAGAACGTGCCGCGCTCCGCCATCATCTTCGCCGCTTCGTCATCCATGAACGAGCCGTGCTCGATCGACGTCACGCCCGCGCGCACCGCGAGTTTGATGCCGTCGGTGCCGTGCGCGTGCGCGGCGACGCGGCGATCGAGCTTCTTCGCTTCGTCGACGAGCGCTTTCAGTTCTTCGAATGAGTACTGCGTCGCGCCGACCGCATCGCCTTCCGACAACACGCCGCCCGTCGCGCAGACTTTGATCACGTCGGCGCCGTACTTCACCTGGTTGCGAACCGCTGCGCGGATTTCATCAGGACCGTTCGCGACGCCGTCGCGCGGTCCGCGATCGAGCAGTCCCGGTTTGAATCCGTTGTCGTCGCAGTGGCCGCCGGTGATTCCGATCGCGTGTCCCGCCGTCTGCATGCGCGGTCCGCGCACGAATCCTTCGTCGATCGCCTGACGCAGCGCGATGTCGTCGAACGCCGGCGCACCGACATTGCGCACCGTCGTCACTCCCGCCATCAGCGTCGCCTCGGCATTCGGCACAGCGCGGATGGCGATGTAGCCGTCGAAGTCGCGCACCGCCGAGTCGTTCCATCCGGCTTCGCCGAGGACGCGGCCGACGAGGTGCGTGTGCGCGTCGATGATGCCGGGCATCAGCGTCGCGTCGCCGAGGTCGATGACGCGCGCGCCCGCGGGAACGGCGAGGTTCGAGCCGGCGGCGGTGATCGTGTTGTTCGTCACGATCACGACTGCGTTTGCGATCGGCGCGGCGCCGGTGCCGTCGATGAGGCGCGCCGCCTTGATGGCGACGACGGTGTCGGCAGCGAGCGCGGCTTGGGCGAAGAAGAGCAGCGTCAGGAGTTTGCGCATCGCGCGATTCTAGCGGAGCGACGGCACGTGATTCGTGAAGACGAGCAGGAGAGCGATCGTGTCGGTGAATCCGTGCGCGAGGATCGGCAGCCAGAGGTTGCGCGTGCGCGCGTAGCAGATGGCGAGCGTCAGGCCGGTGATCGATGAATCGACGACGCCGGCCATGCCTTGATAGTAGTGGCCGAACGCGAAGAGGATCGTCGTCAGGATCACGGCTGCCGTCGTCGCGCCGGTGAGATCGAAGATGCGATTGAAGATGTAGCCGCGAAAGACCATCTCTTCGCCGAATGCGGCGAGTGTCCAGATCACGACGAAGCCGAGGAGCGCGAGCTTGACGTTGCCGATGAGCGGCTTGAACTCATCGAGATTCTCGTGCTGATGAAAGACGTGAAGCATCACCGGCTCGGTGACGTAAGTGCTGACGAGTTGCAACCCGACGGCGACGGCGAGCGCGATGAGGATCGTTTTCGGCCAGCTGGCCGGAGTGCGCAGACCGATGTCGCGCCAGCGCAGGCCGCGAAGCCGCAGCGAGATCCAGCCGATGACGAAGAACGGCATGACTTCGCCGACGGGGATGAAGCGCCAGCGAAAGACGTCGTGCCCGAACAGCACCAGCGCGAATGCCGCGATCTCGGCTGCCGCGATCAGTTTGTTGCGTACGCTGGGCTGCTCCATGTTCGTCCCGTCGGGCCAATGTACTCCGACTGCGGACGGATGATGCGGTTGTTTGCGCGCTGCTCGAGGCAGTGGGCGATCCAACCGGCGGCGCGGCTGATGGCGAACGTCGGCGTGAAGAGCGGCACTTCGAGTCCGAGTCCGTGCAGCAGGAGCGCGGTGTAGAACTCGACGTTCGTCTGCAGTTTGCGGCCGGGTTTGTACTCCTCGAGGAGTCGCAACGCGGTCGCTTCGACGGCGCGCGCGAGCGTGTAGAGGTGCATGTCTCCGCCGCGGGTGAACATCCGCTCCGCGGCCGCGGCGAGAACGTCGGCGCGCGGATCGCGCACTTTGTAGACGCGGTGGCCGAATCCCATCAGTTTCTCGCCCGCTTCGATTTTCTTGCGCAGCACTTCTTCGGCGCGCGATGCGTCGCCGATCTCGAACACCATGTCGAGCGCGGGTCCCGGCGCGCCGCCGTGCAGCGGACCTTTGAGCGCGCCGACGGCGCCGACGATTGCGGAGACGAGATCGGATCCCGTGGACGTGATCACGCGCGCGGTGAACGTCGAGGCGTTGAGTCCGTGATCGACGACGGTGTTGAGATAGGTTTCCAGTCCGCGCACGCGCTCGGCGTCGGGCGCTTCGCCGCTGAGCATGTAGAGGTAGTTCGCGGCGTGGCCGAGGTCGCGACGCGGCGCGATCGGCTCGCGGCCGCTCGTGAGTCGCGCATACGCGGCGACGATGGTGGGGAACTTGGCGAGTGGAGGACAGGCGCCCTCGCCTGTCCATCGCGAGGGTAGGACAGGCGAGGCGCCTGTCCTCCACTGGACGCGCTCGCACCCGATCGCTGCGCGCAGCGCGTCCATCGAATCGGCGCCGTCTTTCGCGAACGCACGGAGCACGACCATCGCCTCCGGTGAAATCTCCCGCCGCGACGCCAGCTCGTCGCGAAACGAGTCCGGCATCGGCAGCTCGCCGTTCCACAGCAGCCACACCGTCTCTTCGAACGTGGCGTTGTGCGCGAGCTCCGCGATCGGGTAGCCGGCGATGATCAGTTCTCCCCGCTCGCCGTCGACGAGGCTCAGTTTGGTTTGCGCGGCGACGATGCCTTCCAGTCCCTGGTTCACCATGACGGAAACGTAGATTCGGTGTATGCTTATGTCAATATTGATTCGAGAATCAACATGGCTTTCCGCCGCCGACGCCTCCAAAGCGCTGGGCGTGAATCGCGCGACGCTCTACGCGTACGTGAGCCGTGGCTATGTGCGCTCCGAGGCGCGGCCGGGGACGCCGCGGGAGCGGAGGTACTCGGCGGAGGACGTCGAGCGGTTGCGCCGCCGCAATGAAGAGCGGCGCGATCCGGAGAAAGCGGCGGGGCGCGCGCTGCAGTGGGGGATGCCGATCCTCGAGTCGTCGATCACGCTCATCGCCGGCGGCAAGCTGTACTACCGCGGGCACGACGTCGTCGAGCTGGCGAAGAAGCGCACCGTCGAAGAAGTGGCGTCGCTCGTCTGGACCGGCGTCTTCGACACCGATTTTTCCGACACGCCGATTCACGTGATCGCCGGCACGCGGGGCGACGACGGATTGCCGTTCATCGCGCGCGCGCAGTCGGTGCTCGCCGTCGTCGCGGCGCGCGACTCACTCGCGCTCGACCTCCGTCCGCGAAGCGTGGCCATGACCGGCTGGCGGATTCTCAATCTGCTCACGAGCGTCGCCGCGCAGACGCGCGAGCTCGCGCTGACGATCGAAGAAACGCTCGTGACCGCGTGGAAGGCGCCGACACGCGCGACGGAGCTCGTGCGCGCGGCACTGATCCTCGTCGCCGATCACGAGCTGAACGTGTCGTCATTCACCGCGCGCTGCGTCGCGTCCGCAGGATCGAATCCGTATGCCGCCGTGATCGCCGGACTCGCGGCGATCGAAGGCACGAAACACGGCGGCGCGAGCATCCGCGTCGAGTCGCTGCTCGATGCGCTGCGCCGCACGCGCAATCTCGAGTCGGCGCTCGCCGAGCGCTTGCGGCGCGGCGAGACGATCGAAGGATTCGGACATCGCCTCTATCGCGACGGCGATCCGCGCGCGATCGCGTTGATGGCGATGCTCGGCGAGCGCTCGGCGAAATCGTCGGAGCTCGCCTACGCCCGCGAGTTCGCCGCCGCCGCCGAATCCATCCTCGGCGAGAAACCGACGATCGACTTCGCGCTCGCGGTGCTCGCCCGCGTTCTCAAGCTTCCCAAAGGCGCGCCGCTCACGCTCTTCGCCCTCGGCCGCACGATCGGCTGGATCGGACACGCGATCGAGCAGTACGCGAGCAACGAGATGATCCGCCCGCGCGCGCGCTACGCCGGCGCGTCCGTGAAATCCCCGCCAGACGGCACTTGACGAATATTCAGCCGCGTGGCTGAATAACGCGTCGTGGTCCGGCATGACTCGTATCAGCAGGTCTTCACTGCGCTCGCGCATCCGGCGCGCCGGCGCGTGCTGCTGGCCGTCTACTTCAATGGCGGCTCGATGACGGCGGGCGAGATCGCGTCGATGTTCGCGCACGCGTGGCAGACGACGACGAAACACCTGCAGGTGCTCGAGCGCGCCGGACTGCTGCAGCACGAGCGCAGCGGACGCAATCGCATCTATCACCTAAACCGCAAACGACTGGCTCTGGTGAACGACTGGCTGTCCACATTCAGGAGGAACCCGTGAAGAAGAATGATGTTCCGCAGTTTTTCAGACTCAACGTCGAAGTCGGCGATTTGGAGAAAGCGATCGCGTTCT
>Ga0207687_10001214_pt1 | contig 17667 bp, 15 predicted proteins | sample KBSM54metaG_FD_184399 | JGI IMG/M metagenome (GOLD analysis project Ga0207687, IMG submission 184399) | Miscanthus rhizosphere microbial communities from Kellogg Biological Station, Michigan, USA - KBS M5-4 metaG (SPAdes) (version 2) | ecosystem: Host-associated > Plants > Roots > Rhizosphere >...
CCAAAAATCAAGTATTTGGAAGTTTTCATTGGGCGATCACCTCTCCTTCTCTGGTTCCAGTGCTTACGATCTCCATAAAGCGTCGCGCCACCCGTCGCATATCGTAACTCTCCACATCTTGCCTGCCCTGGTCGGCGAGCAAAGCTCGTAGTTGGGAATCCCCGTAGAGTGTTTCGATTGCGTCTGCAAGGGCATCATGGTTTTCAGCCTCCACTAACAGGCCGTGACGGACTACTTCCGGCACCGCCGCTGCATGCGTCGCGACAATCGGCTTGCCAGCCGCCATGGCTTCGAGGAAAACAATGCCAAATCCTTCCTGAGTGCTGGGTAGACAAAACACGTCTGCGCCATTGTACTCGGCGGCGAGTTGGCCTGCCGTTACATCACCTAGCCAGCGCACGGTGTCCTCGAGATGTAACTCTCTCCACAAGAGCCGCAGGCGGCTGGCCTCGGGTCCTCCGCCGACGATACGCACCTCCACGTCGGGAATTCGCATTCGGAGGATAGCCGCGGCGCGCAGCAGAACGAGAATCCGCTTCCGGGAATAGAACCTGCATACGCACAGCACGATGAAGCGTTGTTTCGACGAAGCACACGCCGGGTTCTCGCGCAAAAGATCCCTCCATCTGTCCAGATCTATCAACTCGGGAATAACCAGCGCATTGGGGACATGATAGAGCTCGTCGAGCCGCTCTGCGCAGTAGCGGCTGGGTGTGATGACCAGGTCCGCTCTCTGCGCATGCAACTTTTCGAGATGTGCTTGGTAGGCCAGACTGACCCGTGTTGAACCTGTCTCGTAAGGCAACACGTCTGCAATGACGCCTTTAATTGACGCGACATGATGGGATGAGCGACGGCCAGCGATCGAATATCCGTCCGCGTCAAAACCGACGATCGTGTCGCAGGGTGAGAAGTCTCGATAGCGGAGCATATGGTTGAAGACAGTCCTCTCGGCGGCATAAAACGGAAAGCGGAATCCTGGCGTGACGAAATTCACTTCGCCGCCCAAGGTACGAATTCCCGTCGCAAGCGTGTCGATGCGCACAAAGCAGCCGCTACCTTTCCAAACATTAAGCGGAATGGCTGTTATGAAGTGAAAGGACATTTCTTTAACTGCGTAAGAAACAGGCGTCTCGGCGGTCTGCAAAAGCTTAGCTAATTACACGTTCTCGGTCCTGCAATTCCTTCGCGTAGATTGCAAGAGCGTAAGCATGGCCACCCAAGTGAATTCACGCCACGTGAACCGAGGAGGTGCCTGCTCACAATAAATGGAGAGTCTTTAAACATGTCCTACTCTGGATTCCCGACTAACTGGGCCGGCCCAAGTGTAAGCCTCCATATTTCACGCTACTGGAAAACCTGTCACGGTGCCGTCAAAAGTGATCGAGGTGGAATCAAGAACGCGTCAAGAAGATTACAAGGTTACGCCGAGCGCATGAGGTTTCAGGCCAGGCCGTGCCGTCAAAGCACCGAGCCTCTAGAGATGTTGACGTTGGCTTGACCGGTTGGGCTCATCTTTTGACAGCGTTTTGTCTCTTCTCGCCCTACACTTGGCTTTGGGTGAGTCACGGAGAACAAAACCAGAAAAGGAAAAGTAACATGGAACCGTCTCGGCCGGAAAACATACACGCACAAATTGCGATACGAGCGTATCAGCGTTGGGAAAAGAGAGGGTGCCCTTTCGGTTCCCCTGAGGAGGACTGGGTTGAGGCAGAAGAGGAGTTGCGTGTTCTTCTGGACGCGCAAAGACCCCCCTTTTCATCAATGTCGATGCAAGCTGTAACGCGGTGAAGTCCCCAAACGGGATATGTCAGGAACAAAACGGAGAACAGGTCCTCTGCGCGTCCGATGCGACGTTCACGATCTCGGCCAATCCCACTGACTCGACGACAATTGCTGTGCTCCCTGTCCGGACGCTCCTGACCGAGCCAATCGTGCCGTCGCATCAGATGTTGGGCAGCAGGTCGAAATACTCATCGTCTTCGTTCTTGCCACCTTCTCCTTTGCCAAGCACCTTTTCCGACTCGATGAACTCGATACGCTCGATCCATTTGACCATCTTGTAGCCAAGCTGGTTCTCCACTCGCAGCCGCAGGGGCGCTCCAAAAACTTGTGGAAGCGGTCGCCCGTTCATGTGGGAGGCCAACAGGCATTGCGGCTTCAGCAGATTGTCCAGGCTTTGCGTGTCGTAATAGGGGCCGCCGTAAAGAGCTTCGCCAAAGGAGAAAAAGGCGACGACTCTCGCTTCCGGTGTTGGGCGCACCAATTCGATGAGCGCTTTCATGGGGACGCCACTCCACTTCGCGATGCCGCTCCATCCCTGGATGCAATGATGCATGGTAATGTGTTCGGTCACACCCAACTTCTCCAGGTCGGCTAAAGAAAGCTCAACCGGATTTGCGACCAGGCCTCCCACCTTGAGCCGGAACGTTTCGAAGCCGGTCTCCGCCAGGCACTTCCAATCGTCCCGAATCGGCATTTTTCCATTGGGCCAGAAGTAAGGCGAGATTTCCTCCTCGGCATACTTCTGCCGCGGAGTCAGGCGATTCAACGTAAGCAGCTGCATCGGATAAGCCACGGACTTGAGCGCACGCTGCAATTCGCGCGGATGGCTCCAGGAGATGTGGTGCGTCACGATCCACGAGAGGACAACTACGCCTATGCCCACAAACCCCAGATACATGCCCAGATGGTCCCGATCATCCGTACCGAGTACAATATGGTTCATATTCCGCGCGAATCCCGTAGCCACTATCAAAGTGACATGTACGATCAGGAAAGCAAAGAAGCTGAGCATGGTCAGGAAGTGGATCGACCTGGCCGATTGCCTCCCACCGAAGAGTCGGGCGTACCAGGGAAAGCGATTCACGATAGCGGGAGACATGGCGATCCCCGTAAGAATCGCCAAAGGGCCGAAGACAAAGACGACGGTGAAATAGGCAATCTGCTGCAATGCGTTGTAGCCATAAAACCCGTTCGGTTCTGCAGGCAAGTGAAAGGTCGCGTAGTGCACCCACGTGTTCCATGCCTGTAAGAGGACGAGCGGCGAAGTCGGCACGATACGCCGCCACTGCTCGGTATCGAAGAGCATGATGACGAAGAGAATGCCAGTGATGATGAAGCCGTGAACGTCGATGAAGTGCCAAACCCGCGCAATGCCAACTGTGTGCCGGTAGCCCGGCGTCCCGACTAGCGGCGAAATATAACGGGCGTCGTCTTTCGCGGTCCAGATGCGATCGCGTGGGACTTTTAACGGGGTAAGCCGGATCCATTCGCTCCCCGGCGTGCAGCCATCGTTGAAATACAGACGAGGATGATCCATCAGGATGGACAGACCGCTGCGAATCAGCATCATCACAAAGAGGAAATTGAAGAAGTGGCAGTAACGCACCCAGACCGGAAACCCGTGCGGCCCGCCGAAGTTGTCAGGATATATCTGAGGAGCGGCTGGAACCTGAGGCAGGCCGGCTACGGCGACTTCGATCCAAGACGCCGCGATTACAGAGAGGATCGCGATACCGATTCCGATCAGGATAGAAGGTCGGATCCAAATACGAAATCGGCGATCCGGTGGATAGTGGACGGCTCTGTGTGCCGGATCGAAAGAGATCATATTGCCTCAGCGAACATGCCGTAAAACAGGTCGTAACCGATGTGCTGCCGAGCGCGAGTTGGCGCGTGGTTGTGTGTCTGCACGCGTCAGCTTATCGCAACGGCCGGTCGCAGGTGGGCCGGCGGCTGGAGCAAGGTCAGAGCCAAGTTCGCGGCGAACAAGCTGACTGCCAATAGTTCGATCACGGCGGAACATGGCAGCAGATGCCAGGCAATCTGTACGTTCGCCTCATACGCCGGGATCTCAGCCGCAACGCGCAGAACGCATCCAATATTGAGCGCGGCCAGCGAAGCCAGCATCAGACGAGGACTGTATAGGACCCGAGCACCGCAGAAGGCAGGCAGAATTCTCTGGCCGATCGCGAAGACCATGGTCGAAAGGAACCCCACGGTGAGGGCGTGCCGCGACGCGCCCCAGATGCCGCCATTCACATCGCTCCAGGAGGCGCGTACGGACAAAGCCGCCGCGACCAGCAGCCACATGTATGCTAGGCGCACAAAGAACGGGAAGCTAGGATGGACGCCCGTCGTCTTGGCGGGACGAGACGACGGTTCGGCGATGTGCAGGGCGAACACGGCGGCCAGAGCCGCAAACGGGAGCAGTACCGCGAACCACGCGAGCCGGCCCGCGAACTCCGCGAGAATCGCAGCCCAGGCGAGGGCAAGAGCGAGAAACAAGAATCGTGACCGAGGCTGGTCGAGTCCCAAGAACACGGGCAGCCACCGCGCGTTGAATCCCCATACGGCGGGAACCAGGAAGCCCCACGTCGCGAGCGTCACCAGACGTTGGTCAGATAAATGCGCGAGTGCAGGTCCCGTGTTGCCGATGGAAACCTGGATCGTCGCAGTGAGATTCAGCGCCAGGGTCACCAGAAAACCCAGGGTCGAGGCCATCACGAGCCACATCCACGGTTCACGTTTGCGCGGATTTGAGGCATCGTCGGCCGCCGATGCCGCCGCACGATGACGCGAGACCGTGCGGAAAAACATCAGGAATGCGGTGAGTTCCAATAGGGCAGCAACGGGAAGCAGAACTCTCCATTGCCATTCCACAACGCCCGCAAACCAGCGCAAGGTAATTCCCGCCGTCCATAGACTGTAGCAATACCACCCACGCCGAATGGCGAACGCAGGCAGATTACCCATTTTGGTCAACGAATAGAACCCTATGCCCAGGATGAACGTCCCAATCCACCCGAAAATCTGCGCGTGTCCGTGGGCTTGCAGAAAGGCTGGGGACAGACTATCGAGCGCGTGACGGTTGCTGATCGAGATCAGGTTCCAGACACCCAGAAATGTGCCCGGCAACAGCAAAAAGATGAGGCCGGTCAGGATGTACGCAATTAACATGCGCTGCATCTTCATTTCGCGCTTGACCACAGCGTTCTGGCCGGCGACGATCAGGCTAATGGCGCTCATTTGCGGCCTCTGAGACCCGCTGTTCCATATGAAGAGCGCGTGGAAAAAGAATGTTGTTTTCCAGGTGCACGTGGTGATGCAGGTCGCGTTCGAATTCCTCTAATCCGTGATAGAGGGCCCGATAGGTGGGGCACGCGGAGTCAGGCACGCGATATCCCGAAGACAGCCCGCGCATCTCGGCCAGCAACTCCCCGGCATCGTCGTGATCTGCGAGCATACGACTGATGGGCGTCTCGACCGAACCGAAGACCGCCGGCGGTGGGGCGGCTCCGCGAGAAACGGCTGATTCCATGTGTTCGAAGTAGGGAAATAGGATGTTCTCTTCCTTGAGCATATGAGCGGAGAGTTCCTGCGTCAGCGCGCCGAACAAGTCGCGAATTGAGGCTAGCTCCGGATGCTCTTGGCCGTGACGGCTCACAACGTTTTCGAGCATGATGACTAGGCGCGGGCTCTCGCTACGAACATAGTTGTGGTGGCGGCCGACAATGTGGCGGATTAACTCTGCGCTGCCGTCCGCGGTCCAGTTCGCCACTTCCACGGAGGGTCCCTCCTCCACCGTTGCCAGCAGATCCAGCGCACGCTGCACGGACACGCCCGCGCGCTCACACGCATCGTTCAGAGTTCGTTTGCCGCCGCAGCAATAATCGATTCCCAACGACTCGAAAACCCTCACGGTGGCGGGATGCTCGATTGCGATCTCTCGTACGGTCTGGTTCAGATCCGGTTTCATAGGGCTTGTCTCCCAACCCAGAATAGGAATAGGCTGGTCTTTTTCAGCACATCTGCGATGGATGGAGTACTGCTGGTCATGCAGAATCTACACCCGGTGACCGTTCGTTGCAATCATCGTAAAGACCCTTGATAGCTTCCGTTGAGCGCCGCCAGCCAACAGGTCTGCCAGTGTATAGCGGTCCAGAGTTGTCAGGAAGGAATTGAGGGCTTCGTTCAATACAGGCTTAAGCGAGCACACGGGAGCGATCACACAGGTGTTCCTCTCGGCGTCAAAGCACTCCGCAATTCGAAAATTCGGTTCGGCTTTCCGGACCACGTCGCCGAGGCGAATCAGAGAAGGCTCCATCGCCAACGACACTCCTCCCCCCCGGCCGGGAATCACGTGCAGGTAGCCGGCATCGCCTAACGTCTGGATCACGCGTACCAGATGATTTTTAGATATGCCGAAAGCGCTGCTGATCTCTTTGGTGGATGCGATCTCTCCGTGGCGGGAACCTAGATATAGAAGAACCCGCAAGGCGTACTCGGAGTGTAGAGTTAGTTGCACTTGATTCAATTACAGCATGTGGATTCGCTGGCGGTCTTCCCGGCAGGGGCAGTTTTCCAATAGCGCGGCAAGCTTGACTTCGTGTCTCGAAGGATGTCGAGTACGGCGGCGCGATCCTCGGCCGAAAGGCGCATAAACTTCTGGCTCGAGTCTTTCCCGGTCAGAACGTCATATAGCCGCTGGTACACCCAATCTTTCGCTATGCCAGGCATCCCGTCAAAAGCCTCGCTGTAGATCATGTAACTGAGCGGGTAACGGAAAAGCCTTTTGTGAAGGTCAAAATCGCGAAGCGACCGGCCCTGCCGGTCCCGCGGTCCTCGCTTGGGAAAGCTTTCGGTAAACGTAGAAACGCCCACAATCCCTTGACCAATGGATGCTTCATCGGCGAAAAGCATATACGTCGTCATCTGATCTACCAAGGCTTCCAGACGGGGGCGCGACTCTTCCAGCTTTCCATCTTTGAGGGCGACCCGCGTCTCCCAGCCGAGTCGTGTAATCAAGTTCGTCATCCGCGTCTGATGCTCAAGAACCATCAGAGCTACGATATCGCTCGTGGAGGTCAAATAGGCGCTCGTGTCGAATCTTCCGGTGAGACTGACTAAGTTCCGATTTCCTCGCAGGTCCAGCACACTGGGCTGATCCGGATTCGAGGCCACCGCGTTTCCATGATGTTGAAACTCAGATGTGCCCGTGACGTACCATCCTCCCCATCGTTGGTCCACGGGAGTACGGCCATCGACGATCAGTCCCTGGCCTGGGAACCGGAGCGATCCATCCCGGCTAGGGATCACGGAAGTGGTCAGGAGTCCGGGCACATTTAGCGTTCCGGGGAGGAGATGGCACGAAATGCAGGCGCTATCGCTGCGCGTGAAACTTGGTTTCTCGGATTTCGCAACGTCTAGTGTGTAGAAGATTACCCCCAGCTTGGGATCGATCGAGGTCAACTCGATCACCTCGCCATGTTGTACGGAGCCGACAGCTACATGGTCATTGAAATACAGCGCTCGAGGTGAGAGCGGAGAAATCTTGGGGCCCTGGAAACTGGTTTTCGAGAATACGAGCATTTGCGAATCGACATCCAACCCAAGGTGCTTCAGCAGGCTCGGCAGATAGCCAAGCCGATTCGGCTCATACTCAAGTTTCGTCTCGCCCTTATCGATTTGCCGTTGCAGCCGCGCTATCGGATCATCCGCCATCTGCGCGTCGTATTGAATAGCGGGATGATCCAGTTGAATGTACGGAAAAGCGAAATCAACCGAATCCGCCAAGACCCACATCGCAGCGGATACAGTCAGTAACCCGACAGCGCCAAGCAAAACGATGGGTCGAGACGTCATTGATTCTTCCTCCCCGGACGGTTAGATTCAGAATTCCAACAAACGTTGCATGTGACATGCAGATTATAGCGCAGCGCTGGATGTCTGGAGCCAACGACTAAATAAAATCCAAGAAGTGAATTGTTAGACGCTCTTAGCTCGGGGTGAGTACGAGAAGGCTCCATCCGAGGCATCTGTTCTTGCTTTCATCCCTTTACTTCTTGACACGTTCTTGACCCGGACACGAACACTCTTGACCGTGGCACGCAGAGCCAGCGTAGCTCGCAAGCCGGAAGTCGAAGACGAGGGTCGGTCGACGGTTTGCGTGGATGGCGGCTGTCATACTGCCGTTGTTGGCGGAGGCTCCGCGAGTCTCCATGGGCTGAGGGATACCTTGCGCTCCACGACGGGTCGGTGGCCTGTCGACGCTACTCAAGAGATGGAAGCAAAAGCTCGGGACTGCTTCGGACCTCCGAGGTTCGGCACCCAGGCCGCCGTGGTCACCAAGAACGACAAGGTCGCGAATGAGATCGCGAGCACAAAGCCTCCGCCCACCGCCGCCGCCCGCCGGAAGCCAGCGATGACGCGATCCGGTCAATGAGTGCTGCCCTGGGAAGCCTTTTGTCAGCCGCCGTGGAACATCATGTCGCCCTCGTAGACGGTAATCATAATCCGGTCGCCGACCTCCGGCATCGTTGCCGCAGCGTACCAACTCCATTAGCTGACGACAGGATCGTTGAATATAGTGCGGCGCATACTACGTCGTGACTTTTGACGTGTTTTTGACCTCGAAACGAACTCTTTTGACCTTGCGTTGACGGCTTTTCCGGTAGCTTGGAACATGGGGAGGGTCAAGTGGCGCGCAAGTCGATAGAGGACGGGTACGCGATGGCCTTGGCCATCCGAGAATCCGAGGAAGTAGCAAATTGACCCAAAGCTTGAAAAGGAGATGGAAATGGCCCCAGTAAACGTACAGAAGATTCAGGGCGCGAACCAATCACAACTCCTGTTGCAGGAGACGAATGACCTTTTGAACAGTGTCCAGACGCGCGCGTTCGAAATGTTCGAGAGGCGCGGTGGTTCTGCTGGCAACGACGTCGACGACTGGCTTCGGGCGGAGAGGGAAGTGTTCCACGTTCCCGACGTGGAACTCGCCGAGACCAAGGGAGAGTTTCAGCTTCAACTTGCGTTGCCAGGATTCGACGCCAAAGACATCCGAGTCGCGGCGCTGCCACAGGCTGTGATTGTCGAGGGAGAAGCTGTCCATCAACATCAGGGCAGTGAAGAGACCGTGCATTTCTGTGAATTCGGTGAACGTCGAGTGTTCCGCCTGATCCCTCTACCGAACCCCGTGGACATAGACCACGTCTCAGCAACGCTGGACAAGGGCCTGCTCAAAATTCGGGCCGTAAAAGCGGAGCAAAGGAAAGGCAAGACAGCCGCTGCCTAAGGCTATGCGGCGTTATCTACTAAAAAGGAGAAAAAATGAAGAGTCTGACTACGAAAACCGTGACAATGATCGCGATGGTTGTTTGTCTGATTGCTTTGGGATCGGCCTTGGCGACACGGGCGAACGCAGATACCTGGGACCGGCTCACGAAAGTGACGTTCAGCGGCCCCGTCGAAATTCCAGGCCAGGTGCTGTCGGCAGGCACATACTGGCTCAAGTTGCTGGATTCTCCGTCGAATCGAAACATTGTTCAAATTTTTAATGAAGACCGGAATAAGGTATACGCGACCATACTTGCGATTCCGGACTACCGGTTGAAGCCCACCGACAAGACCGTGATCACATTCGACGAGCGGGAGGCGAATTCGCCGCCGGCCGTTAAGGCGTGGTTCTATCCCGGCGACACGTACGGTCAGGAGTTCGTGTATCCAAAGGTGCGCGCGGTGCAACTTGCCAAGATCGTCCATCAGCCAGTGCCGTCGATGCCCGCGAATCTGGAGGCGAACACAAAGGTACCGGCAAAATCCGTCGAAGAGCCGTCGGCTGTGGCCCTGAAGAAAGCACCAGTGAAAGCGGAGCAACCCACGGGTGAGGAAGTTGAGATTGCGGAGATCTTCCCAGTCCCACCACAACTCCTCGCGCAAAACACATCGCCGACCCAGTCCGGTTCGCAAGCGGCGCCCGCCCACAAGCTGCCGGCCACAGCAAGTGAGTTGCCTTTGGTGGGCTTACTTGGGTTGATGCTCGCCAGTGCCGGTGTCTTGTTACGTTTCGCTGCAAGGCGGGTTAGCTGAACGTGTGCGATTTGCTACGCTTGCCCTGTGCAAAGTGCCATTGTGGGACCGGCCGCAATGGACTCTGTCAAGGCTAATCGTGAGTTCTCGCCGCCTGGCGCTTGCTGCGGGGTTTGGCTTGGCTTTCTGCGCTCCGGCGCTTTGCGCCCAGGCGGACTTCCAAGTGGAGTCGGATCTCGTTGTGCTACACGTGACTGTGACGGACCATCAGGGGAGAGCGGTCCGTGATCTCCCGATGAGCGCCTTCCACATCTACGAAGATGAAGCGCCGCAGGGCACAGTGTTGTTCCGGTACGAGGACACACCAGTCGCTGTCGGGCTCGTCGTTGACAACAGCGGGAGCATGCGGCGAAAGTTGCCGGAAGTTGTTGCCGCTACGGCGGCGTTTGCACGGTCTAGCAACCCTGAAGATCAGATGTTTGTCGTCAATTTCAACGAACACGTATGGCTAGGCCTTCCTCCCGGTGAGGCATTCGTCAGCGACCCTGGTGAATTGAATGCCGCTATGTTGCAGATCCGTGCGAATGGCAAAACGGCTCTCTATGATGCCGTCGCAAGCGCGTTGGGCCATGTTCGTCAAAGCCCTCTTCCGAGAAAGGTCCTGATCGTACTTAGCGACGGTGGCGACAACGCCAGTACACGTCGGTTTCCGGAGACACTCTCGCTGGTCCAGAAATCTGACGTCGTTGTTTATGCTGTGGGTCTCTTCGATGAATATGACAAGGACCGGAATCCCGGCGTCCTAAGGAAACTGGCCACAGTTTCGGGGGGAGAGGCGTTCTTTCCGAAGGAAGTGTCGGACGTGACCAACATACTCCAGGCGGCGTCGCGAGACATTCGCAATCAGTACACGATGGGCTACGTCCCGAAAAATGTAAAGCACGACGGAATGTATCACAGTGTGCGTGTAAAACTCACTGGAGATCAGGCCCGTCAGTGGACCGTGCGCACACGACCAGGATACTTTGCCGCGCCGCCGGATTTGGGACTGACCGAGTCGCAGAAGGCGAGGGAGAGATGATGAGAGCGACACGAGGGCAGAGTCTGAGATGGGGCAGTAGCGTCCTTGTGACCTTCGGATTGACTGCCCTGATATGGGACGGCGCAGCTATCGTCCGAATACATCTCTACCAAGAGCAAAGCACGGCGACCTTGGATCATGAGAATCTGCTCAGGCCCGTGAAAACGATGCTTGATTCGGTGCCGAAAGCAGGAGCGCTGCTGGGAAGTATCAGCATCCCGCGCCTGAGGGTTTCGTCTGTCATTGTCGAGGGGACGGATGATCACATTCTCACTCTGAGCGTCGGACACATTCCTGGCACCGCGGTGCCAGGCCGCGAAGGAAACGTCGCGCTCGCCGGCCACCGCGACACGTTTTTTCGAGGTCTGCGGAATATCCGTAACCGAGACGAAATTGTGCTTACCACCTCTGACGGGACGCATCTCTACGAAGTCGAGTCCACGCGGGTCGTCTGGCCGGACGATGTGGATGTGCTGAACGACGTCGGCAGACCACTCCTCACACTGGTCACGTGCTATCCGTTTTACTACGTTGGATCGGCCCCCAAGAGGTTCGTCGTCCAAGCGCATCGCCTCGGCAGCTGATCAGGCGAGATCCGACAGAATCGTTGACTGATTCCAGCTTGGCCGGAAGTTTAATGACCGCATCGCAATTTCTTTGCTTTTGTGCTCTCAATGATTCTTGCGTTGAATCAGCTGTGCGTGATCGCGCGTCTAATAAGTAGAGATAGGATTCTACAGGAGGTGCCACATGGGCGCTCTAGGAACAAAAACAGGACTTAACTTGGTGATCGAGTATCTCGATGTATGCAACGCCGCGTCAGAGGCGCATCGCTCTTCCCTTTTGTACAAACCAATCATCGCCGCATACGACAGCTTCTTCGAAAACCGACAAGTTGGCATTGACATCTACGGCAAGGATACTGATGAAATTGAAACCACAGTAACGGTTCGCTTGGTAAATGGGATGTTCGAGCCGGTCCCAGAGACCGAGGCTAATTCGTCCCTTCACCTTAAGTTGAGCCGCCACTACATGGAAGACGTGGTGGCACATCGCGAAGAGTATATCCGGCATCCGGAAAAACTGGACTGGGACTGGCTAAAGAGCCGGATGGGGATAGAACTTCACCACGGACCAACTCGTGGCGCTAATATGCGTCCTCCGAAGATGAGACATTACAAGGCGCCCGCCGAGGGTGCGAATATGCGGCCCCGTTCGGGAAGGTCGGAGTAAAGGGTAGACAGACAAAACCTACTACAACAGATGTGGGCAACTCGACTAACTGAGGGCGCTCCCTAAGCTATCCAAAGGTGTACTCGCGAAAACCACGGCGGACCACGCTTCATGGAAGGGCGACGACGCACCTAGCGTTCGACGCACATGTGATGGAACACAGGTGCTAGTTTGCTCTGATTGCGCTGCGTCGTGCCATCCGCCATAACTCTGTCGTTGTGCACTAACATCACGGCTCGACCCCCCTCATACTGTTCTGGTCTTAGTTTTGGGAGCAAGCCGGCAAGAGCGGCCTCTCTAGGGCCGTAACGCAGTGCGGAAAACTGCGCTGGTGCTTCAGGAAGCGCCTGATAATCTCTTCGGTTTCCTTCTTGTGTACTTCCACCGCAATTGGACTATACGCCTAATCTGAGCTAGGGAACAGATTCGCTGGCCCCTTCTGTCGCTAGAATCCGCTGTCTAGTGCGGCCTTGCTTTATGCCCGCTTGCCAGGTTCAGGATGACTTAGAACGACGCTGGCATGCAGCGGCTGGAGCTTACGCGAAGGCTTCGCAGGAATTGTTAAAGGGCGTCCCTGTACCGGTGGCTGCTGTTGTGTCGATGGCGTCATCCAAGCTGCTAGTGGGCGTGAGTCCACTCGATCCCGTGACGTTCCCTGTAGTCTCGGCATTCCTTAGCACGATGGCGGCCTTGGCAAGCTATTTTCCGGCCCGGCGGGCCGCCAGAGCGGATCCAACGATTGCCCTTCGACATGAATAACGCCTCGGAAACGTGCTGGCCGAACGCACCGTCTCCGTGCTGGCCCACAAGAAACAGCATGGTCGGGCGGCAATCGGCCCTGACTCGATGCTAACAGCGGCACCACTCGATAGAATGGTTCTTGGGAGCACGACAACACTCGGTCATGCGATTGCTGCACCTACTTGCCGGCGAACTCCTGATCGCGATTGGTCTGCCAGGCGTGCAAGCTGTGCCGCTGCAGCCTGCCATCTTAAAGAAAGCTGCGCTGGAGCGTCGATTTCTTCTGCAGGTTAATTACGAACTGCAAAGTGGGCGTCAGGATTTCCGAACGAGCCGCAGTCGGACTGTTATCTTCCAGCGAGCTGGTGCGGTCCTGCACATGCTCGATCTGTCCGATCCGCAAGACGGCTCTGCCACGAACATCCTGGCGACTATTCCCATCCGTCACGAGACCGAGAGTGCCCTCGATGTTGATCTGAATGAAGGGTTCGACAGGGTTTACTCCGAGGAAGACCGCACGGGGGAAGACTATTACGGACGGATCGATAGGCATGATCAGACAAAAGTGAGGCTCTTCGATCGGAAGGTCGTATCCGTGTCGTACCACGATGCCCTCCTGGTGTTCGACCAGGACGCCCGTACCGACGACGGCCAGCGCATCCTCGTTCACTACTATCTAAGTTTGTACAATCCGTCTCCCGACTTCCGCCCGTTCGAGATGAAGAGCTTGCGACGGTTCGGATTCTACGAAACGTACCCGCAGTGGCGTTCAGGCCGTTGGGTTCTGTATGCCATGAAGTTCGACGTTCGCGAGCCGATCGTGTTCGCGCTATCGTCTGCCATTCCCAAGGATTATCGAGCCGCCGTACGCGACGGCGTATTGTATTGGAACCGGGCGTTTGGTAGGTCCCTGATTCGGGTGATCGATGCGCCACCCTCGGTCCGGGCGCCGAGTCCAGACTACAACGTCATTCAGTGGGTGACTTCTGGTGACTTCGCGTCCACGTCATATATCCAGAGCGACCCATTGACGGGACAGATCCTCCACGCGGACATCTTCGTTTTGCCCGAGACCATGATGGATGGAGATCTCGAACAGCAGAACGATCACCTGAGGTACATCGTGGCGCACGAAGTTGGTCATGCGCTCGGCCTACGGCACAATTTCGCGCAGGGCGACGGGATCACGACCGTCATGGGCTATTTCGATTTGCCGCGGATTCTCCAGATCGGCCGGCAGATTCGAATTGGTGCGCCGGCGCAGCCCTACGATACGGCAGTCGTACAGCACGTGTATCTTGGCGCGCCCCTCGACTTGAACACGCTGCCCCCGTTCTGTACGGATGACCAGCAAGGATGCTTGCCGTTTCGTCCGATGCCGAAGGAATCGGACGGCATGCGCGGCGACGCGTTCAATCACTGAACAGCACAGTATGTGGGGATGTGCTTATACTGCTAGAGATTCTCGATCAAAATAACTATTTCAGTACGGATTGATGGGCTCGTGACGAACCCGTCCCTTCAATTCCATACCGTGACGGGACACAGGAATCAGGAAGCGTCAACGATTGGGGTATTTCTCCCGAAGGCTACTTGATATCAGTGACGGCTTTAGCGCGTGGGCTGCTTGTCGCCCTGGTGCTGTTTTTCATCGTGATGTTCCTGGTGGTTCGGGTTCTGCTCACGATTCTGGGGATCGTGAGGGTTCTGGCCCTTCTTAGGTTCCTGATTCTGCTGGCCGTGTTCGTTCTGGGGTTTGCTCTGCTGGTTCTTTGTCATCGTGGACTCCAGATCATAGATACAGTACTCTGCGCGAACGTCACAAGAAAAGAGTCTGGAAAATATAAACTCCCTCCCACCGACAGGTGGCAGGAGGGAGTTGACGAAAGGGGGCAGACCTTCCAATTAGGCCGGAAAGTTGTCAGCGCGAGGGTTTGTCGCCCTGCCTATCATCCTGATCCTTGGGCTCTGATTCCGATCGTCCCGTTGATCTTTCCGTGGCTCAACCCCATTCCCGTGCGCTTGGGGTCATTGGCTTGTTGATTATGTTGACCTTGCTGCTTGTCGGTTATGGGCTTGCTACTGCTCATCTTGTAATAGCCAATTTTTAAACGGGTCTTGATGCGAATAGCCCGGAGTCGGTTACCGCAAGGGACGCACTTCCGGTGTTTTCACATGCTCCGGACGGAAACCGACACCGACGATCCGGGCTGGAATCCGCCGTAGATACGGCCAGCGGCGCAACAGCTTCAGGGGCCACGGGAGCGTGAGGGCATCGGCGCTGCCGAGAACGCGCCGGATGATGTTGTTCTGAATTGTTAACTGGAGCCGCTGCGTCGCCCGCGTCGGGAAATTCCTGCGCAGCTGGACCCGGTGAAGTTCGGGTTCCGACGGCGTCCTATCCACAAGAATCGCACCGAGGATATTGGCGGCGGCGACTGCGTCCTGGATGGCCAGGTTGATTCCAACCCCGCCGATCGGCGACATGGCGTGCGCGGCATCGCCGATGCAAAGGATTCCCGGCCGCGACCATCGTTCAAGGCGGTCGACCGTCACCGTCAGGACGCTCACATCCTTCCAGTCGCGCACTTCCTCCAGGCGGCTGCGCAGGAAGGGCTCAAGCCTGCTGATCTCATCGCGAAACGCCGCCAGGCCTCGTTCGCGGATGCGGCCAGCCTCGCCCTTGGCGATGACGAAGGCGGCCTGCCAGTACATGTCGCGGTTGAGCAGGACGAGAATCCGGCCGCGGTCGGCATGGCCGAAGGTCTGGCCCGGATCGTCAGGGCGGCGGCTGATGCGCATCCACATGACATCCATGGGCGCGCCGAGGTCGATGACTTCAAGACCGGCGCCTTTGCGAACGACAGAATGACGTCCATCCGCGCCGACAACAAGGCCGGCGCGGATTTCAAGCGGACCTTGCGGCGTTGTTGCGCGGACACCCACTACGACGCCGTTGTCTTCAATGAGCCCCGTCACCTCGGTGTCCATGAGAAGGCGAAATGACGGATAAAGCTGCGCCTTCAGTTTCAGGAAGTCGAGAAAGTCCCATTGCGGCATCAGCGCCAGAAATTTGCAGTATGTCGGCACGTGCCTGAAATCCCCAATGATGACTGTATCGGCGCCGACCTGGCCGGCGAGTTCGCGCAGCTCCTGGTGCGGGCGCTTGAGGAATTCCTCCAGAAAGCCGAGTTCGTGGATAATGTCCAGCGTCGAGGGGTGAATTGTGTCGCCGCGAAAGTCACGCAGAAAATCGGCATGCTTTTCAAGAACAACGACTGCGACGCCCATCCGAGCCAGCAGGAACCCCAGCAGCATTCCGGCCGGTCCGCCGCCGACGATGCAACAGCTTGTTTTCAGCGCGCCGGGATTGCTCTTGTCATCGTTCATGCCATCCTCATTATGCGGGGCTGTGCAAACTGGCGCTGGCGCGGATGCTTGACGGTTTTCAGGCGGGGGTGGCGGAGTCTCATGATTTTCATTAATTGCGGCGATTACTGTGTCGAGCGAATAGCAGATTCCCCAAGTTATTGGAAAGACTGAAAACGAGTGAAACGGAATGGAGCTTTTGGACGGGCTTCCACGCACCCAAGGCAGGTGCGCATCGCGGAAGAAGTGATCCTGGCAACACTAGTCTGTCTCCTCTCCCGCAGTGTTGGCTTCCTCTGGCCCCGATGAACTCTCCGCGCCACGTGTCAGATACAGCTTGCCAAGCTAGATCCATCGGCACCAGAGCTCGGGTTGCGAACGTCCTTGTCAATACCTCTCCCAACGCAACTCTATTGACAAGTCGGCTCCGCTGACCCAAACTCCCATCAGTAGCCAAATGGTGTCCTAAGCCTGCAACCCGTCTCGAGAATCACCAGACGAACGTACCTCTCGGGGAGAGCACTACATCGAGCAGGCACAAAAATTCCGTGCCTGCTCAATCGGCAAGGCTGCAAAAAGTGCTAACAAATTGCTAACGGGCCACTCAGAAGCAATCAAAACCAAGGGGGACGTACTTGATGTAAGTTGTTGATCATTCGGAGCAACGATACCCATCCCAAACGAGGTGTCGAACTCATAACCCAAAGGTCGTAGGTTCAAATCCTACCCCCGCAACCATCACAAAGTCAGCCCCGCCAAAGAAGTCCCAGTTTCCCTCGGCCACGTAGTGCAATTCGCCGCCGGCGCTCGCTTCCGGAATCATGCGGATTTCGGTAGTGTGCTTAGCCAGCTTGGCGCGCGCGCGAGCGGCGTCTGTGTTTGGTAGCCCTAGCAGGTCCGCCATCCGGCTGGTAACGAACTCGTGGATATTCCCCGGGTGTTGCTCGAGGGCTTCCCGGGCGGCTGTCTGAAGTCTGCGCGTGATCTGGTGCAACTCGCGCTCTCGCTCGGCGATGGCGTCCAACAGGAAGCCCGAATGACCCGTGTGTGCAATCGCCGCGGTCAGGCGTGTCAGTTCCTGCTCGAGCTCGTGTTTTCTGGTCTGCATCTCGACAATTTCATCAGGGACTCGGGCCTGGAGCTCTCGGATCCGGTGAGTGAACTCCCGGATCGTGTAGTCGATCACGTCCGGCGTCAAAACGTTGGCCTGCAGCTCGCGGAAAAAGTTCCGCTTGATTGCGTCCTGTCGTATCGTGAGTGCATTTGCGCAAGCTCCGCGATTGAAGTGCTCAGAGCAGCCGGAGTCCTTCTTGATCGTTAGCCGACCTTTCCCGCCAACGATGAGCAGGTTAGCGCCGCAGAGCCCGCACTTAAGGAACCCGGTGAGCAGATATGGGCTGGAACTCGCACCAGCGCCAGCGTGCTTGTAGAGT
>Ga0207687_10001216_pt1 | contig 17617 bp, 9 predicted proteins | sample KBSM54metaG_FD_184399 | JGI IMG/M metagenome (GOLD analysis project Ga0207687, IMG submission 184399) | Miscanthus rhizosphere microbial communities from Kellogg Biological Station, Michigan, USA - KBS M5-4 metaG (SPAdes) (version 2) | ecosystem: Host-associated > Plants > Roots > Rhizosphere >...
GAGCGCGGGCAGGCCATCGGTCTCGGTAGCCTTCCGGCTTCGCCCGGCTACGGCAAGATGGCCTTCGCGGATGCCTGGTTTGGCGCCGTAGAAGTGCCATTTCGCGGCCCACTCGTGACGTTCGACGCGGGAGCATCGTGGCGACGAGTCCCGTTTGCGGCCACCACGCTGGAAACACGGGATGGCGAGCTGCTCTTCAACAACGAAAACGAAATCGTTGCGCTCGATCGCAACGGCGTGGTGAGCCATCGCGAGCCCACTCCACAGGACGAAGACAATGCCTCGCACGTCCACGAGGTCGCTCGCCCGCTGCACGGCGCCAAGGTCGAGCTGAGCGGCATGCGCGCGCTCAAGCAGGCCATCTTGCGTGGCTTTCCGGCAGCCGACGGCAGCTTCGTCTTGGCCAGCGGTGGCAGCCTGCTCCGCGTGCGCGCGCTCGACGCCAAAATCCTCGACAGCGACGAGCATGCGTTCGCGGGCGGCGGTGAGTGCGCCGCGCTGCCGATCGGACGCGGCTACGGGTTTTCCTGCGGCGACGGGGACGAGACGCGCTTGTTCGAGTTCGTGCCCCCGTTCGCGGTGCGGCCGCTGCGAGCGTTCAGCGGCGCGCGCTACGTGGCCAGCAGCGGCAATGGCTTGCTCGTGGTGCGTGGCGCCTGTGACGCGCGCCCCGAGCAGAGCCCGGGCGCCTACTGTATCCGTGGAAATGACGGCGGATTTCGCACGATTCGCGTGACCGGCGATCTGGGGGTGGAGCGCGTCGTGGCCCTCTCGGATGGGCGCGTGGCCGTCATCATTCCGCCGCGCTTGGGCGCGCCCGGATTCATTTCCTTGATCGATACGCAAGGCAAGGAACAGCGGGTGGCGTTGAAGCTGCCCGCCAGCATCCCGGGCGCCGACGGTCTGCTCGAACGTGGGCTGTGGCTCGATGGCTTCATCGAGACTTCGCCCGGTTTGCTTTCTGGTTGGGTGGCGGGCTCGGAGCCGTTCGTCGGCGTGCGCGTGGCGCTCGACGGCAACGTGCAGGCGGGCCCCGTGAAAAACAGCATCGACCGCGCCTTGCTCTCGGGGCGCCATGCGCTCCTGGTGGGGCGCACGGGGCGCACTCAAGAGAGCAGTGACGGCGGCACCGAGTGGAGCGAGGTGGAGTTGCCCTCGGAGTTCGACGGTGCTCGCGAACCACGTGGCGAAGCGCGCTTGCAAGGCTGCTCCGAGATCGGCTGCGTTTTCGGAGGCTTTGCGCGCGTGGGCTTCACGCGCTTCGACGCGCAGCGGGACAACCCCAAAAATAAGTCGGCCGAGGCGGGCCAGAGGAGCGATCCGGGCTCACGCTTGCGAATCGCGAAATTGCCGGAATTTGCGCACCCGCCGCAACCGGGAGGGGCGCGTTGGCTGCTTTCCTGTGAGCCCACGTTCGAACAGAGTGAGCCCGCGCGACCACTCACCGCGCGTGCCCGTGCGCCGGCGGCCGCGCTCGCCCGTGGCGAGGACATGACCGTGGCACCCTGGGCGCCGCTCCTCGAGCAACCACCACCACAGCGTGCCGCCGGCGAGCTCGGCTTCGACACGGCCGCAGACAATGATTCGGTGGCGCTGCGAGCTTACGCGTGGGGCGACCGCAACGCGGACTGGGCGCGCACGGGTCACTTGCAAGTGCAGGCGCTCGATCGCTTCCAAGTCGCGCGCGGTATCTTTCAAAGCGCGATCACGCACAGCCCCTGGGCGGACGCGACTGCCGCCTCCGAAGCGTTTGGCTTCGACGGCTCCGGCAATCCGACACTCTGGCGCGCGGTGCTCGAGACGGGACGACGAGCTGGCGCGCTCGTGGTGAGTTCGCGGGGGCTCCTCGATCTGCTTCTGTTCGAGGAGGGCCGCGCGGTGACCCGCGTGCCGAATGTCGGACGCGTCGGGCTCGGCCAATTGTCGAGCGTGGCCAAAGTGGGAGATAGCTGGTACGCGGCGTCGTTCAGCGAAAATCGTGCGCTCATGCTGTCGAAGGTCGCCGCCGGTCACGTCGATCGCCTCGCCCAGTACCCGGATTCGTCGCGAGAGTCGCAAACCGCGACGCTCGTGCGCGGGGTTCACGACGAAGCGCTCGGGATTTGGGTCATTGCCGTCGGTTGGTACTTGTTCCCCATTGATCCAGCCACTGGCGCAGTCAAAGCGCCGCTCGTGGCGAGTGCCGCCGAGCTCGCCAAAGCGCCGCCTCTTTGTGAGCCCGATGCGGATGGCTTTCTGCTCACCGGCAGCCCTTCGCTCGAACCGACGCTGCGCTTCGCGCGTCCCTTCGAGATCGCGGCGAGGCGAGTCGAGGCGCAATTGATCTGGTCGGCGCGCGGACTGTGCTTGCGCGGCTTAGCGGCGGAAACCGAGACGGCCGTGGGTCGCGCTGCGCCTGTCGCACGCCCCTCGAGCAAACCCAGTGAAGGGGTGCCGCTCACCCTCGCCGAGCGTCGGCCGGATGGTCGACGTTGGGGTTTCGTGTGCAACCCTTGACGAATGTTCGTTGCGTGCGCGCGAAACAGCATTGCAAGGATGCGCAGTTTCGCGGGCCGGGCGGCAGTAACTCTCAGCGGTTATTGCGCGTCTCGTTTCAGATCTGAAATCGCGCTCTCCAATGTCGCTGCGTAAGCGCTGAATCAGCTTAAAAACGAGCTTGTACGGCGCTGTGTGCAAACAAAAAGTCGGTTTGCTTTTCGTGGCACCTGCTGCTACTTAACCCCGGTCCGCGCAGAGCGAGGCTGTCCCCCCCCCGGCCCCTTTGCGCGGACACTATTGAGTCCGCGCCCGGTGCCGAGCTGACGCTCCTCCGTTCGAGCTCGGTGGCCTTCAGCCCTTGGCGAGTTTGGCCGCCATCGCTTCACCGAGCTCGATGGCGCGGCGCGTGGAGACTTCGACTGCGTCGATCAGGGTGCGGCGGAGCCCCCCGCTTTCGAGCGTGTGCAAGCCGGCGATGGCCGTGCCGCCCGGGCTCGTGACCATGTCCTTCAAGCGGCCGGGGTGCTCTCCAGTCTCGAGCTGGAGTTTCGCGGAGCCGTACACCGTCTGCGCGGCGAGCAGCAGCGCCGTTTCGCGGTGCAGCCCGACCTTCACTCCGCCGTCGGCCAGCGCCTCGATGATGAGCATGATGTAAGCCGGACCGCTGCCAGAAAGGCCGGTTACGGCGTCGATCAGCGATTCGTCGAGCACCACCGAGCGCCCCACGGCGTCGAACAGCGCCTTGGTGAATTTGATGTCTTCGGCGGTGGCGCGCGAGCCTGCGGCGATGCCCGTCGCGCCTGCGAGCGCGATGGCTGCGGTGTTCGGCATCGCGCGCAGCACGCGCGTGCCTGCCGGCAAGCGCGCTTCGATCGAACGCAAGGGCACGCCCGCCGCGACCGAAATCACCAGCGTGTCGGAGGACAGATCACCCGAGATCTGATCGAGCACGCGATCGATGACTTGAGGCTTCACGGCCAGCACGACGACGTTGGCCCACGACAACAGATCGGCGTTGTCCAAGTGAGTCTTGATGCCGTACTTCTGTTCGAGCTCGGCCAAATGATCGGCGCGCACGTCGCTGCCGCGAAGTTGATCGGCGGTGACCAGCTTCGAGGCGAGCAGCCCGCGGATCAAAGCGCCGGCCATGTTGCCCGTGCCTAGCATGCCGATTTTGCGGTTTTCCATGTGTAAACGCGGTCTCCCTGTGGCGATGACGAAACGTGAAAAGGGGGCTCGGCCGCTAGAGCGGGATCCCGAGCGCGGTCAAAATTGCGGAAAGGCCCGCTGCGTCTTGGCACACGCTCACCCGAGCGGGGAGCGCGCGGCCATCGTTCTCGGCGAACCACACCGCGCGCGCGCCGGCAGCGGTGGCGCCGACCACGTCTGCCTCCCAGGCGTCGCCGACGTGCAACGTTTCGCTCACGCTGACGCCGAGCTCGTCGGCAGTGTATTCGAAGATCCGAGCGCCGGGCTTTTCGAAGCCGAGCCGGCCCGAGTCAGCCACGACGCGAAACGGGGCCGACCAATCCAGTTCGGCGAGCAGCTCGGCCAAACTGGATTGGTCGTTCGAGATGATGCCCACTGGCACGCCGCGCGCGGCCAAACTTTCCACGAGCTCGAACATTCCGGGGATGGGCTTGCGCCACAAGTTGCGCGTGGGCTGCTGCTCCCAAAGCCAATCCGCGACGCGTGCCGCGTATTGGGGATCGGGGGCACCGTGAGCGGGGGCCGCGCCGCCAGCAATCAGGAATTGCCGCATCATTTGCCGCCAAGCCTGGGCGTGACCGGAGGATTTGAGCTCGCCGTAGGCTTGCCACGCGACGGTGTTGGCGCGCTCGGCCGCGCGAGGGTCCTGCGTGCCGCCGAACTCCGCCACGCGCTGCGCGAGGAAATCGTGATCTAGCTCCGCGATGGTCTGACCGTAGTCGAAAGTGATGGCGCGCACGCGCTCTGCTTCAGGAGCCAAACAAGCCTCGCAGTTTCTCCATGAAGCTGTGCTGTTGCGGTTGCACGTCTTCGCCGAGCTCGCGACCGAGTTCCTCGATCAAGGCGCGTGCGCGTTCGGTCAAATGCGAGGGCACTTCCACGCCGACCTCGACCAGTTGATCGCCACGCCCACCGCGAATGCGATACGGGAAACCCTTGCCGCGGACGCGCAGCACCGCGCCCGATTGGGTGGAGGGAGGGATGCGTACTTTGAGCTTACCGGCGAGGCTCGGCACGTCGATCTCCCCGCCGAGCGCGGCTTGCGCGAAAGTGATGGGCACTTTGCACACCACGTCGTCGCCCACGCGCCGGAAAAATGGATGCGCGGCGACTTGAATGACGAGCTCCAAATTGCCCGGCGGTTTGTCGCTCCGCACGCGATTGCCGGCCTGATTGACGGTGCGCGTGGCGCCATCCTCGATGCCCGCAGGGATCTCGACGGCGAGCGTGCGATCGATCTTGGCGATGCCACGTCCGCTGCAGCGGTGGCAGGGCGTGACCGGGATTTGGCCAACGCCGCGGCAGCGCGAGCAGGTGCGCTCGACCGCGATCGGAAACAACGCTTGCTGAAAGCGGACGCGACCACGCCCACTGCACGCCGAGCAAGTCTCGATGCGCGTGCCGGGTTCGGCTCCATTGCCCTCGCACGTTTCGCAGGTGTCGAGGCGTTCGTACGTCACTTCGCGCTCGCAGCCGAGCGCGGCTTCTTCGAAGCTGAGTTCGAGGTTCTTACGGATGTCACCGCGCTCGCCGGTGCGAATGCCGAACGCGCCCAGCAAGTCGCCGAACAAGTCGTCGAAGCCGGCGAGATCACCGAGATCGATGCCGGTGCCGCCGCCGCCGCCCGGCCGGAACGCGGCTTCACCGTAGCGGTCGAAGGCCGCGCGCTTCTGTGGATCGCTCAGGATTTGGTGGGCGAGGTTTGCTTCTTTGAAGCGGGTCGCCGCGTCCGGATCGCCCTGGTTCTTGTCCGGGTGATGGAGCGCGGCCATTCGTCGGAAGGCCGTCTTGATTTCGACCTCGGACGCCTGGCGGGCGATACCGAGCACCTCGTAGGGGTCGCGCACGGACCCGGGTGTAGCATTTTCGCCGAGGGTTTTCGCCCGGCCGCTGGGCACTTGGCCCCGGACCTCCTCGATACTATTCTGGAAAAGTGACCCTAGATGACCACGATGACCGGCGGACGGGCTTCCGGGCGCCGATCGAGCTGAAGGTCGAGTACAAGCGCCTCAACACCTTCTTCGCTGATTACACGAAGAACATCTCTCGCGGCGGTACCTTCATTGGCACCGACAAGCCGTTGCCCGTCGGCACCGAGTTCGTGTTCGCCCTCGGCGTTCCCAACATGACCGACCCCGTGCGCCTGCGCGGCAAAGTCATCTGGACCACGCCCATGGAAGAATCCACCAAAGCCAACCCGTGCGGCATGGGCATCGAGTTTCAATACGACCCCGGCGAGCGCGAACAGAAAGAAGCCGCGGTGGAGAGGCTCATGGCTTTGGAGCTGGGTGAGCACCTGGTGGAGAAGTTGTTGGGTAGGAAGCCTCAGGGTTGAACTGAGATGTCCATCTGCTGGTGATGTATCTCGCGGCAGAGCGTTCTGGGGCGCTTGGCCACTGATTTCAGTTGAGGCGTAGCCGGCGCGGTCAGTTCTTTGTAGGTCTGCGCCGCGTTTGCCGATCGAGATCTGTCAGTCCAAGGACTTCAGCGTCGCCGCATTTCCGTGCATGCGGCTGAAGCGTTCTAGGAGAGATGAGGATCGGAGAGCGCTTCCGCCCCCGCGCCTAAACCCTAGGGCAAACTCAAGTTTGCCGGCAAAGTATAGGCCTGGCCGACCTTGGTGCGGCTTGCGAGTAAGTCTCGCGCGATCGTGACTTCGACGAGATCTACCGCGGAGCTTTGGGCGACGCGTTCGAGGTCTTTGCTCGAGTCGTGGCCGGTTTGGAACTTCAGCATCGCCGAGTAGAAGAGTGCTTCGGTGCGTTCGGAGTTGCTGCGTGCCGCGGCAGTGAGTTCTTGATCGCTGAGTTTGCCGCGCGCCCAGGCGCGAAGCTTGGCGGGCCAACCCGCGTTCTCGTCGATGGCGGCGAAGGCCTCTTCGACCGTGCCATCGCTCGGGACGTTCAGCTTCTTCTCGACGAGTTCGAGCCACAGAGCCACGTACACCAAATCATCGCTACCGAGGCCCGCTTCGACGCCGCGCTGTGCGGCGCGCCGCGCCGCGCCGAGATCGGCGAGTGTCAGAGCGCGACGGGCAGCGTCCAGCACCGTGGCCGTCAGTTGATTGGGGTCCGAACTCGACGCCGCGTAGGCGCGTTCGGTCGCGCGATGGGTGGCTTGCTTGTCGCCGTAGTGTTCCAAAATGCGCGCCAGGAGCCGCTCTGAGCGAGCCTGCGCGGGCCCCGAGTGAGCGACTTTCTGAGCGTCGATCGCGCGGGCCAGCGCCGCGTTCAGTGCGACGGCCGCGTGCTCGCCGTCACCGTGATCGCGATATACCTCGAACTCCATGTTCAGCGCGTCGGTCTCGGCGAGCGGATCGCTCTCGGCCTTTGCCAGCTCGATCACCTGCGACAACGTATGCAGCGCGGCGGCCTGATTTTGCTGCCGTTCGATGGTGCTGAGCGTGAATAGCGATTCCAGGTTCGGCTCTGCGGTGGCCGCGGCCTGGACCAACGGCAAGGCTCGTGCGAGCTCCCCGTGGCGCGTTTCCAGCGCGCCCATCATGTAGCGCAAACGCGCGCTGCTCGGGCTCACGCGACCGACGTGCGCTTTGCTCTCGCCGAGCGCCAAGATCGGCGCAGCGTTGTCGAACGTGCGGCGTGCGCCCGCCAGCTGATCGAGTGCATCTTCGGCCACCAGGGCTTTGCCCACGATGCCGAGCGCGAAGCTCAGGTTGTCTGCGGAGGCTTCTTTGGCGATGGCGGGCGCGAGCACGAGCGGTGCTACTTCGGCCATGCCGCGCGCGACGAGTTCGCTCGCGAGTGGCGCTGCACCCCGCATCGAGCTCGGCTCGACGCGATACAGCTCGAGAGCCGAGCCCCAAGCCGCCGCTTCCATCAAATCGCGATCGACGATGTCGTCCGCATCGGCTGCATGAGCGGCGGAATCGAAGAACCGAAAGAGATCGGCCCAAGCATCGGCGTCACCCTCGGCTGCGCGCTCCAAGCGATCGCGGAGCTCGGGCGCGATCACGCGTCCGAGATCGGCGCGATCGGCGGCGCTGAGCACACCGTGCGGATCGCCATGACGAAGGTACAGCGCGACCAAGGTGTAGCCGCCGCCGCGGAGCGCGCGATAGGCCTCGAAGGCTTCGTCGCGATCGGCGCTGGATTTGATGGGCGAGTCGGCAGCGTTCGATTCCAGGGCACGTTTCAGCCAGGAAATCGTGCGTGAGCTCGCGTCATCGAGCGCGCTCTGCGTCGATTCGAGGAGCGCGCGTTGAATCGACGCGCGCAAATCGGCGCTGGCCGCTTGCATCGGCCCGCCACCGTGCGTGGCTGCCGAAAAGTGCGCCATCGCTTCGAGGTGTGCTTCGACTTCTTTCTTCTCGGGGCCGCTCGGCAGCTTTTGACGCAGCAAGTTGTAGAGTGTGAGCGCGTAGCCTTCCTGACCGAGGCGAGCGACCTCGGCTGCGCCGGCGCTGAGCACGCTGTCGGCTCCCGTCAGCGCCTCGCTGCGAAATTCGCCCGCGCGCATCAAGTAGAAGGCGCCGGTCATTGCGGCCAAACCTGCGTCACGCTCGCCGGCGTCGAAACGGGCGCGAGCTCGTTGCAGTTGGCGCGCGACCACGCCCGCGAGCAGGTTCGAGCGCTCGAGCGAAGCGTCCCCGTTGACGAGGACGCGGTACGCCGATTGCGCGAACACTTCGTCACCCACCGGAGTGACGGGCCCGGCGGCGTTCAACACGGCGCGGGGCGCCTTGGCGTGCGGCGGGTGAACCGCGCACGCCGGCGCGAGACCGAGCCCCAAACACAGCGTCAGCGCGCTGAAAGACGAGTATTTTCGCGCACGGTGCAGCTCGAGCCGAGGCATTCTTTGCAGTCTATACCGCGGACCGTGAGCTCTGCACGCTCGGCTCAGAAGGCCACGTCGCAGTGCAACTCGAGTCCCGAAATGCCACTATCGGCCAGGCGACCGCCGATCGGGAAAATGTAGCCCAAGCTGGGCGAAATCTTACCGAAGCGCGCACCTACCCGCGGCTCGAAAGCGACCTGGAAGCGCGTGGGCGGGGTGGCTCCGGCGGTCGAATTGAACTCGTAGGCGTCGATCGGTTTGGAGGCGACCCAGGCGTCGAGCGCGCCGTAAAACACGGGCTTATCCAGGAACTGGTAGGCGATGCCGCCTCCGGTCACATTCCGCAAAGAAACCTTCTTCAGCTCGTAAGTGCCGCCGATGGTTTGGATGTTCACCGTGCCGCCCACGTTGACGCCCACGACGAACTTGGTGAACGCGGTGAGGGACAGCGGCTTGCGCTCGTACTCGAGACCGACGCCCACGATCACCGGCATGCGCTTGGGCATGAACAGCTCGCCGTCGCGGTAACCGGACGCCGCATCGGCGATATCGTTCACGTAGCCTTGGCGAAACTTCGCCAGGTCGTTGCGGTCGAAATTGCCTTGCGCAACCGGGATGCCGATCCCGAAGTCGATCGGCAAGCGGGTGAAGGTGCCGAGCCCGACGCGATATTCGCCCATCAATTCCGGCGTGCCGAGCGCTTGTGACGATTGCGCGATGCCGAGCTCCCGGACCGACGCCGTCGTCCACGGCAAACGCAGGCCGAGGCTGAACTCGTGTGACACGTCGTAGCGGCCGCCGGCCATCAACGTGAAGGAGGTCGCTTTGCCGGTGGTCTTGTCGGCACCGACGCCCGGCTCGGGTGCTTGGCCGAAGCCGATCAGCACGTTGCCGAACACCACGAACGGGTCGCGGGGTCGAGGCTTGACCACTTCGGGGGGGGCCTCGGTGACGGCGGGGGCGGCCTTCTCGTCGCCCGCCTCGCCAGCTTCGGTCTTGGGCGCGAACGGCCCTTTATCGCTGGTCTCTTTCTCGGCCGGATCGTTCGAGTCCATCATGCCGGCGCCGGACTTCGCTTCAGCCGCGCCTTTCTTGCCTTTGGCGAAGGCGGGCCCGCTCACAAAAACCAGAATGATCGCCGCTCGGATGACAGTTCGCATGCGTTTCTCCCGTTAGCCCGCGGGACGTTAACACGCGAGCTTCCGAACGCGCTAACGTATCGGCTCTCTGTCTTTGCCGTTCGACCCGCGATCCGGATCACCGCTGCCGAGATGAACGACGCCTCTGTCCGTCCACCGCCCAAGCGCCTCGCCGACTTCGAGATCATTCGAAGGCTCGGCGCGGGGGGCATGGCCGAAGTCTTCCTGGCCAAGAAGCGGGGCGCCGAGGGCACCTTCAAACTGCTCGTTTTGAAGCGGATTTTGCCCGCTTACGGATCCTCGCGCCGTTTTCGCACCATGTTCGCCGAAGAGGCGCAGCTAGCGACGCGCCTCAACCACCCGAACATCGTTCAGGTGTACGACTTCCAAGACTACGGCGAGGAGGGGCAGCTCCTCAGTATGGAGTACGTCGAGGGTCCCGATCTGCGCAAGCTGATGCGGTCCGCGCAGGCGAAGGGTCAGCGTATTCCGCCGTACGTGTCAGCTTACATCATCGCCGAAGTCGCGAAGGGTTTGCACTACGCGCACGAGCGCAAAGACGAAGCCGGTAAGCCGATCGACATCGTGCACCGCGACGTGTCGCCGCAGAACATTTTGATGAGCTTCGACGGCGCGGTGAAAATTGCCGATTTCGGCATCGCCTCGGCCAACCTGTTTCGCGAAGAACCGGGGGTTTTGAAGGGCAAAACCGCGTACATGTCGCCCGAGCAGGCGCGTGCCGAGAAGGTGTCGCGGCGCACGGACATTTACTCTCTCGGCGTAGTTTTTCACGAGCTGCTCACCGCGCGACCGCTGCACGGTGCGGCCGAAGGGCAGGAGCTGCTCGAAGCCGTGCGCGCCGGCATCGTCGAACCGCCGAGCACGTACGTCCGCGAGCTGCCGAGCGAGCTCGAAGAGATCGTGATGCGCGCGCTGGCCAAAAACCCAGACGAGCGGTTTCAGACGGCGCGCGACTTTGCGGCGGCCGTGAGTCGCGCGCTATTTCAAAAACAACAGTTCGTCGATTCGCACGTGCTCGAAGTGGTGCTCGCCGATCTCGTCGCGCGCGAGCACACCTCGCCCGGCGTGCAACCGGGTTCGGATGTCGCGAGCGAGATGCCTCACGGCAGCGAAGCGCCCGATGATCTCTCGTCGGTCGCGCACGTCGCGGCCACCACGGGCGCCGGCGGCAACGACGAAAATACCGGGCCCGGCCGTTTGGAGCGCGGCTCGCCGCGCGGTCGCGTGGGCCGTGAAGTGCGGCACGTGGCAGTCGTTACTTTGCGGCTCCACGGCTTCGATCAGCTGGTGACGAGTGTGGGCCGCCAGCAGGCGAGTCGTGTCGCCGAACAGCTGCGTCAAACCCTGGGCGAAGTGGCGTTTCGTCGTGGCGCGCGCTTCGCGTGGGAAGCCCCGCCGCCTTCCCCGGAAGATCCGTCGCCGCTTCCCTTCATGGCGCGCGCGGTCGTGGGTTTGATGGCCAATCCCTCGCGCGCCCCGCTCGACGCGGTGTGGCTCGCGATCGACGTCCATGAAGTGATCCGCGGCGCGTCCGAAGATTTGCCCGTGGGGCTTTTGGCGAGCGTGGGCATCGTGCGCGGCATCGCCACGGGCGAACGCGATCGCGCGGGCCACTTGATTCAGCACGCGCTGCAAGAGCCCGCCAATCATTTGGCCGACTTGCTCGGTGAGCACGCCCCGCCGGGCGTGAGCTGGGTAGCAGGCGGGCTGTACCGTTTGGTGCGCCGTGATTTCGTCTGGGGCGATGCACCCACGATCAAGATCGACGACGCCGAACGCCGCAGTTTGCCGCAGGATATGCGCATTTATGCGCTGCTCCGCCCGCACACTCGTCAAGAAAAACTGGACGAGATGGCGCTCGCGCCGAGCGATCTCATCGGCCGCGACGTCGAAGTCGCGGACTTGCATGCGGCCTACTACGGCGTCGTGGGCTCCGGCCAGAACCCAGGGCAGGTGTCGGCGCGCGTCGTCTATGGCGAGATGGGCATCGGGAAGACGGCGCTGCTCGCGGCGTTTCTCAATGAGCTCCCGCCGGATGCGCGCGTGCTGCGCGTCGAATCGTCGCCCGCGCTCAGCGAAGTGCCGTTCGCGACCATCAGTGAGTGGATCCGCGAGCTCACCGGCACGCGCGTCGATCAACCCATCGAGCAGGCGCGCGAGCTCATCACCGATGCGCTGGGCGAGTTCGCGGGCGAAGAAGAAGCAGCGGACGTGATCGAGCGCATGGCCGAGCTCGGTACCGGTCGCGTTCGGCAAGCCGCCGATGACGCGGACGTGGCCGAAACCCGCCAGCTGATCGGGCTTGGAATGCGCCTGTTTTTCGCGCGCGCGGCCACCGACGCGCCGCTCGTCGTGGCGCTCGATGGCCTGCAGTGGAGCGATCGTCCGAGCCTCGATCTGATCAACGAGTTTTTGCGCCGCGCCGATCCGCTGGCCGTGCTCGTGATTCTGCTCACTCGACCCGAAGACCGCGTGTCGAGTTACATCGAAGGCCTGGTGCGCATCGAGCTCAAGGGCTTGAGCGCCGAACATCAACTGCGCCTGTTGCAGACCCGTTTGGGCGTGACGCAAGGCGTCCGTCAAGTGTGCGCCGATCTGTTGCCGCGCGCGGGCGGCAATCCGTTCTTCCTGCTGGAGATGGTCGATGCGTTGCTCGAGCGCGGCATGCTCGAAATCCGTGAACGCGAAGGGCAGCAAGAGCTCGTGCAAGTGGAACGCGTGGGCGACGCGAGCTTGTCCTTGCCGTCGACCCTCGAGCAGCTGATCGCCGATCGTCTGAATGAACTGCCGCCCGAAGAGCAAGCCGTCATCGAGTGGCTGGCCGTTGCTGGCGGGCCGCTCACCTTGACCGATTTATCGGCCATTTTCGGCGAAGATCCGGCAGAAGCCGTGACGCGGCTCGCGGCTCGCGGATTGTGCGAACTCAAGGGAGACAGCGTCGACGTACGCCATCCGCTCACGCGCGACGTGGCCTACCGCGCGCTCGACCGGCGTCGTCGTGTGCGCATGCATCGCGCGCTCGGCGAACATCTGGCGGGCACGCCGCTCGGCAAAGGGCTCACCGCGGCGATCGTCGCGCGCCACTTGGCCCGTGGAAACGCGCGTAGTGAGGCTGCGGGCTTCTACATGGAGGCGGCAGAGGCCGCGCGCTCGAGTTACCAAACGCAACTGGCCAAACGTTGTTACCGGCGGGTGGTAGCGCTCGTGCCGGACGGTGACATCCGTTTGCTCGAAGCGCACGAAGCGTTGGAGTCGATCTGCCGCAATCAAGGTCGTTGGCGCGAACGCCGGCTGCACTTGACGAAGCTGCGCGCGCTCGCGCGCCACGCAAAGAGCTCCGAGTGGGCCGCGACGACGCTGCTACGAACGGCGCAGTTCGAGCTCGATGCGGGGCGCTTGGCGAAGGCCTTGAGCTCGGCGCAGCGCGGCGAAACCGTGGCCACCCAAGCCAATTCGCCGATTCTCGAGGTGCAGGCGCGCACGTTGATGGCCGAAATCCTTCACGATATCGGCGACATGCAGGGCGCGCTTGCGGCCGTCGATCGCGCGCTCGCGACGGCTGACGGGCATGGCGTTCCTAACCGGCTGCGCGCCGAGGCGTTGCGGCTCCGCGGCACCTTGCTGCGTCGTGTGGGGCGCGTCCACGAAGCGGTCGAAGCGCAGGCGGAGGCCATTGCGGTGTTTCGTCAGGCCGGGGTGCGCAGGCTCGAGGCGCGCGCGAAAAACTCGCTGGCCTACGCGCTCTTGGTGCTTGGCCGCTTCGAAGACGGCATCGCGCTGGCGTTGGATGCGATCCGCATCGATCTCGCCATCGGCGGTCGCTTTCAGATCGCAAAAACGCTGAGCACGATCGGCGAATGCTATTCGAGCCTCGGCGATTTGGAGCGCGGCCTCGCGTATTTGAAGCGCGCGCGCGAAGCGCACGAACGCTACGGCGATCGCGACTCGCGCGCCGACACGCTGCTCTCGATGGCCGAGATGCTGCTCGAGTACAACGATCTCGAAGGCGCCGAGACGCTAGTGGGTGACGCGGGCGCCCTCACGGCCGTGACGGGCAGCGCTTACGATTCGGTGCACGAGAAGATTTTGCGCGCACTCTTGGCGCGCCGGCGAGAGAATCACGCGCGCGCGGTGATGTACGCGTTCGACGCTCGTCAAGCCGCCGAAGCGCAGGCGTACGTGTCGTTTCACTTTTACGCGATGGCCATCGAAGCGCGAGCGCGCGTCGATATGGGCGAGGAGCACACGGGCATTTTGCTGGCCACGACGGCGATGGGCGCGATCGACACGCTCCAGGGCTCCGAGTACGGCCTCTCGACTCGCGCGCTCGGTTGCGAGGCGCTGCGCGTAGCGCGCTCACCGCAAGCCGAAGAAATGCGCGAACGCGCGGCGCGCTATGCGCGCTCGCTCTTGGATCACATTCGCGATCCGTTGTTCCGTCGCACGTTCGTCGAGCGGCGTGTGGTGCGCGCCGTGCTGAATCCGCCCGGTGAGCCCAACGCCGAGCTGCCGTCGCGGCCGTAGGATCACTTCACCGTAGAGCTGGCTCGCGAGCCGTCAGCCTTCGGCGGTGGCTAGTTCGGATTCGAGCTCGCCCAGCGTTTTCGTGTCGCGCTTCTCGGTCGCGATCGCGATGCCTTGCTTGAGCCACGCCACCGCTTCGTCTTTTCGACCGGCCTCGCGCAGGGTTTGCCCGGCCATCAAGTACATCGGCAAATACTGAGCGTCCTGCTTCTGCAAATCGCTGAAGGCACGCAGCGCGTCGTCGACGCGCCCTTCTTTGCGATACTCCATGGCCAAGCCGTAAAACGCGAAAGAATCCACCTGACCCGAGGCGGTCAGCTTTTCCAGCATTGCCAAGCGCTTGTTCATGACCCGGGGGGTTTTAGCTCGCCGCTCGCGAGGGGTCGCAATGATTTCGAAAAAGTCGCTGTAATGTTGGTATTTTGCGCCCAAAACGCCGGTCATTCCCGTGACGGGCCGGCCCGAACCTGCTACGACGCGCCTCTGCCGGGGTCGTTTTCGTGGCTGCGGCGTGGAAAAGGACCAAAGCCATGTTTCGATCGACCACTGTTTCTGTTCGCTTCCTGCTCGGCGCCGGGCTGCTCGCGCTCGCTTCGACTGCCGCGTGCAACAAGCCGCGGCACAAGTCTTCCACGGCGACGCCGGCTGCCTCCGGATCGGCCGCGGCGCTGCCGGCGAACGCGACCCCGTGCCAGAAATACGCCTCTGCGCTGTGTGACAAGGCCGGCAAAGAGTCGGAGACGTGCCAGCAGTTGACCGCGCTGTCGGACATCTTGTCTCCGAACGCGTGCAAGGCCGGCCTCGGCGATCTCGCTTACTCGACCAAGAAGCTCGCCGAAGCCGGCAAGTCTTGTGACGAGCTCACGACCAAGCTCTGCTCGGCCGTCGGTGAAGCGAGCGAGTCGTGCAACCTGGTCAAGACGCAGACCAAGCAGTTCCCGCCGGCGCGCTGCAAATCGATGCTCGAGCACTTGCCCGAGATCGTGGCTGACCTGAAGAAGATGGAGCAGGCCAATCAACCGCTGAGCCCGGACGTGGCCGCGACCATCGCCAAGAGCAGCGGCCCGGCATTTGGCCCAGAGAACGCCAAAGTCACCGTCGTCGAGTTTTCGGACTTCCAGTGCCCGTACTGCTCACGAGCGGCGACCGTGGTCGATCAGATCAAGCAGAAGTACAGCGACCGCGTGCGCTTCGTGTTCCGCGAGTTCCCCCTGCCGATGCATCAAAATGCGCGCGGCGCAGCCGAGGCGGCGCTGGCTGCCAATGCCCAAGGCAAGTTCTGGGAGTTCCACGACAAGCTGTTCCAGAACCAGGGTCAGCTCACGCGTGAAGGCCTAGAGGGCTTCGCTAAAGACGCAGGTCTGAACGTCACCACCTTCAAAAAGGCGCTCGACGGCAAGACCTACGCGGCCGACGTCGACTCGGACGTGAAGCTCGGCGAAAGCGTCGCCGTGCAAGGCACGCCCACCATGTTCATCAACGGCGCCCGCGTCGCCAACCCCACCAGCTTCGAGACCGTCTCCCAACAGATCGACACCGCGCTCAAGAACGCGGGCTGAGAGCACAGAAAAGCGAGAGCTCCAGCAATCCCTCAGGAGCTCTCGCTACTCTCTCTCTCTCTCTCTCTCTCCTCCTTTCGCGCCCGAGCGCGCGCGAAGGGCCCCAGCCGACTGCCCTCTCTGCTCCATTCGCGCCCATGCGCGCGCGAAGGGCCCCAGCCGACTGCCCTCTCTGCTCCTTTCGCGCCCCTGCGCGCGCGAAGGGCCCCAGCCGACTGCCCTCTCTGCTCCTTTCGCGCCCCTGCGCGCGCGAAGGGCCCCAGCCGACTGCCCTCTCTGCTCCTTTCGCGCCCATGCGCGCGCGAAGGGCCCCAGCCGACTGCCCGGAAATGGAACGCCGCTATCAGTCTTGCGAGGCAGATCTCGATCGGCACCAGAAGAGAGGTCCACAAGAACTGACCGCACAGGCGCATGCGATCCATCAGCACCGCGACAGTGGCCAAGCAGAGTGCGCGGAACTCCGCCAGAATAATAAAATCCGGTCGGCGCCACAGTTGCAACTCCAACTTCAACTCCCTAACACTCACTCACTCATACTGCAGAAACTTCGCGTGAATGCGCTTCACGCCGTGTTCCGAGAACTTGGCGACGACGGTCGGCGCGTTGCCGAATTCGACGCGTTCGACGATGCCTTCACCGAATTGCTTGTGATACACGCGCGAGCCGGGGCGCACTTGCACTCCTTCGCCTACCTCGCCGTCGTCCGTGTCGCGCTCGACGATGCGGGTGCCAGGCGGTAACGAGACCGCGCGCGGCGCGCTGTAAGGCTGTGCGTACGGGGCAGCGCCCCAAGCCGTGCCTTCGCGCGTGATGGTGTCTTCCGGCAAATCACGGAGGAAGCGGCTGGGCGAGGCGTAGCGCGTCTTTCCGAAAATCGTGCGTGAGCCCGCGTGCACGATGTACAGCCGTTCGCGCGCGCGCGTGATCGCGACGTAGGCAAGCCTGCGCTCTTCGTCGATCTCTTCCGGCTCTTCGTGGCTCACGCGGCTGTACGGAAAAACGTCTTCCTCCATGCCGGTGAGGAACACCGTGCGAAATTCCAGCCCTTTGGCGGTGTGCACGGTCATCAGCGAAACGGTGGGGGTGCCCTCGAGCGCGTCCACGGCGGCCACGAGCGACACGCGCTCGAGATAGCCGGAAAGCGACGGCTCCTCGTTCGTCGTCTTGACGATCTCTTCTTCGTATTCGGCGATCGAGCCGACGAGTTCTTCCAAATTGCCCAGGCGCGCATCGCTCTCGGCCGTGTCGTCCTTCACGAGCAAGTCGCGATAGCCGGTGACTTCGAGCACGCGACCGGCGAGCGTGTGCGGGGAGAGCTGCTTCGCCTCCTCACGCAAGCCCTCGATCAACGCCTTGAAGATCGCGAGCTTCTTGCGGCCCGCGGAGCCGAGCTCCGGATCGCGAGCGGCGATGTCCAGCGTATCGTACGCGCTCATCGAATTCTCGGAGGCGGTATCGAGCAAGTGCTCCACCGTCTTCGAGCCGATGCCACGCGCGGGCACGTTGATCACGCGCACCAAATCGGTGTTGCTCATCGGATTGACGATGAGCCGCAAATAGGAGAGCAAGTCTTTGACTTCGGCGCGCTCGAAGAACTTCATCCCGCCGACCACTTGGTAGGGAATGTTGCTGTTTCGAAGCGCTTCTTCCAACGTGCGCGACTGGGCGTGCACACGGTAGAACACGGCCATTTGGTCGGCTCGCACGCCGCGTGCAATCTCACTCTGAATCGTGCGGGCGACGAAAGACGCCTCTTCGCGTTCGTCCCGCACCAAACGCACTTTGACGGTTTCGCCGGGTTCGTGCGCGGTCCACAGCTTCTTCGGTTCGCGTTCGTTCGCCGACTCGATCACGCCCAGCGCCGCGCGCACGATGTTGCCCGTCGAACGGTAA
>Ga0207687_10001218_pt1 | contig 17606 bp, 12 predicted proteins | sample KBSM54metaG_FD_184399 | JGI IMG/M metagenome (GOLD analysis project Ga0207687, IMG submission 184399) | Miscanthus rhizosphere microbial communities from Kellogg Biological Station, Michigan, USA - KBS M5-4 metaG (SPAdes) (version 2) | ecosystem: Host-associated > Plants > Roots > Rhizosphere >...
TTTTTTTCGCGCTCGTCGCCGAAGGCAAATTCGAACGCGCCAAGCTGAGCGACAAGAACGAAGATTTGATTCGCGTGTACCGCGCCCTCAGGGACCACGCCGATCTCGTGATCGCCGAGCTCGCCAAGCTGTGTGAGAGCGGGCACTCGGAAGAAACGTACTATGCGGTGCGCGCGGCACGCCCCCGCAGCGCGAGCGCCCGCGCCGCCCGCCTGATTTATTTGAACAAGACCGGCTACAACGGTCTGTACCGAGTGAATCGCAGTGGCGAGTTCAACGTGCCGTACGGCCGCTACAAGAAGCCGCGGATCCTGGACGAAGCGCGCTTGCTGGCGGCGGCCGAAGCCCTGCAAGGGGTCGAGCTCGAGGTCGAAGATTTCGAAGCTTCGTGCGCCAAGGCCGGGCGCCGTGACTTCGTGTACTTCGATCCGCCGTACGTGCCCGTCTCGAAGACGGCGAGCTTTTCCAGCTATCACTCGGAAGCGTTCGGTTTGCCGGAACACGAGCGGCTCGCCAAAGCGTTACACAAGCTCCACAAACGCGGCGTTTCGACGCTACTTTCGAACTCGGACACGCCCGAGACGCGCAAGCTCTATCGCGGCTTCGAGACCAACGTGGTGCTGGCCAAGCGCGCCATCAACTCCGACGCGACGCGCCGTGGGGCCGTGCAGGAGCTGCTCGTTCACGGCAAAGCGAAGGCTCGCTAGCCGGTCTCTTTTTTCCGCGCATTTGCGGATTACGAGTTGAATGTTCGCCAGGCGCCGCGACTCGAATTAGTGTGGCAGATTAGTCTGTCGTCCATTCCCTGGGAGGCCCGTTGCGTCGTCCGGAAGTGCTCTGCAAAGCGAGTTTGGTGTTGTCGTTCTTCGGAGCGTCCTTGGCGTCGAGCCAGCCGGCATTCGCGCAGGACGCGCCGCCAACGAATGATCCGCCGCCGGTAGCCGCAGCCCCCAGCGACCCACCGGCGGTCGATCCCGCGCCGGTTCCGGATGTTCCCCCGGCTCCGCCGCCAGCCACGCCGCCTGCCGCGCCCATGCCGGATGCACCGCCTCCGGCTCCTGCGCCGCCAACCGGAAGCGCCACCTTCGAGCCGTTGCCGGACGCGAAGCCCGCGCCTGCTCCCATCGCGAAGCGCCCGCGCATCGTGCGTGACGCGCCGCCCGCCGAGGCAACGCCAGCGCCGCCTGAGGCACCAGCGCCAGCGCCCATGACCACCTCGGGCAGTGCGCCCGTCGGTGACGCCAATGCCGGCGACGAGAACGATACGGATGGGTTATTCGGGCCGTTTCGCATCGGAGTGCTGGTCGGCACCGGCGTTCCTGACGTGCTCAGCTTGGGAGGCGCGATCAAGCTGACGCGCTTCTTCGGTGCGGGCATCAACGTCGGTGTGATCCCGACCATTCGCTTGTCGTTCTACGGCGAAGCGAAGCTCGCCTACCAAGAGTACGACGCGTACGGTCGCATCTACCCGTTCGGCGGCTCCTTCTTCCTCGGCGCTGGCGTGGGTTACGCCTCGATCCGCGGCATGATCACGCAAACGTACGACTTGTCGGCGTATAGCGCGCTCGGCCTGCCGAAATCGGTTTCGATCGAGAGCCAAGGTTCCGTGCGCACGTTGGTGTTGACCCCGCAGCTCGGCTTTCAGCACATGTTCGGCTCGGGCTTCACCATCGGCATCGACGTGGGTGCGCAAGTGCCGATCGCGCCCAGCGACGCGAAGTTCACGACCGCGCCTCCGAAGGGGCTGCCCGCGCAGTACGTGCAGCAATACATCACGCCCAACGACGAAAAGGTCCGCAGCACGCTCGACAAGATCGGCCACACCGTGATCCCCACGATCAACGTGAAAATCGGCTGGTTTCTGTAGCGCCCGTCCCGCGATTGTAGTCGCGGCATAAGCAACCGAGAGTTGGCCCCGGGTCGTTCTGACTTTCGTGCGCTCCTCTGCAAGCATCGTCGTGCCTCGACGCAACAGGCGTTGTACAGACGGCGTGCTCTACGGTGGAGCGGGTGTTCGAAGTAGTCATGAGTTATCCGAAGATGCGCACGGCGCGGCCGTGGTTGGTGGCGGGAAGTTTGGTGTTGGGCGCGGCGCTGGTTCTGTCCGCGTGTGGATCGTCCTTCAGCGCCGCTCCTGCGGGAGATGCGGGGGCGAACGATAGCGCTGGTGACGACGGCGGAGGCGACGCCGGTGAAGGCGGGCAAGCGGGGCACGCGGCGGGCCAAGGTGGCGTGAACTCCGGTGGCATGGGCGGCCACGGCGGCGGAGTGGTGCTCGGCAACACACGCACCGAGAGCTGCATTGCGTACGCCGAAGCGTACTGTCAACGCAGCGCCGAGTGCCACGGCACGATGCCCAAGAATTGCTTGGAAGTATCGTTCGGTTGCCCGGACCTGATCTTTTCGCCTGGGGCAACGCGCACCATCTCGAGTGCCAACGCCTGCGCCAAGTCTTACCTCGGCTTTGCTTGCGACAAGATGAATGCGGGCGATCTGCCCGACTGTGTGACGCCCGGAACACGCAAAGCGAACGAAGCGTGCCTCTACAATTCGCAATGTGTGTCGCTCTCGTGCAGTGCCTCGGGCAACGCCTGCGGCACGTGCGCGGCGCTCGGCAGTGAGGGCGCAGTGTGCTCGGCAACGGTGCCCTGTGAGAGCAGCCTCGTGTGTGATCCCAGCGGGCACTGCGCGGCCACCCTCTCGAGCTCCTGCGCGAGTAGCTGTCCGGTCGATCAATACTGCGATAGCGCGCTCGAAAAGTGCAAAAATCGGCCAGATTTGGCGCAGCCGTGCACCGATGCCACGGGCTGCGTGAGCACCGCTTATTGCGACTCTGTCGCGCACACGTGCGTCGCTCAGCCGACGCTCGGCTTGCCTTGCGGCATGGGCAGCGACGGCTCGAGCAATTGCGCCGGCGATCTGTTCTGTTCGACGGTCGCCTCGACGATGGGAACCTGTCAGCCGTTACCGATGGTGGGCGAGCCCTGTTTCTCCTACTTCAACTCGACGACCCTCACCAACGTGGACGTGTGCGCCGACGGCGCAACGTGCAACACGGCGACGACACCGCCCACGTGTGTCGCTAAGGCAGCGAAGGGTGCCGCGTGTTCACTCTCCACCGATTGTGCGACGGGCCTCTTGTGCACGTGCTCTGACGTCGGCCGTGCCAACCCGGGCTGCACCAAAGCCTGCTACGACGTGCGCGTGGCCGGCCAAGCCTGCGGCTTACCCGGAGTCGTTTGCCACCCGGGTTTCGATTGCGTGGCTGGGCTTTGCCAGGTGCGCGATAGCCAGGGCACGTTTGCTCGCTGTAGCGGTGCCGTCGGCACAGGAGGCAGCGGCGGCGCTGGTGGCGGAGGCTGAGGCCTATTCTGCTGCGGCGACTTTGGTTTCTTGGCGCGCCCGCTGCGCGACCTTGCCCAGCATGTCGAGAGCCGCGATCCGATACGCTTCGGCGTAAGTCGGGAAGTTGAAGATCGCGTCGATGAAAATCTCGAAGTGCATGTTGCCGAGCATCGCCATCTGCCCGATGTGCACCAGGTCGGCGGCGCTCTCGCCAGCCGCGTGCGCGCCCACGATCAGGCCGGTTTCAGGGTGCGCCACGAGTTTCAGCATGCCGTCCTCGGCGGCCGAAATTTGTCCGCGGGCGACTTCTCGGAATGGGGCGCGGCCAACGAGCGCAGCGCCGAAGCGTTTGACGGCGTCTGCCTCCGTGATGCCCACGCTGCCGAGTTCGGGGATGGTGTAGATGCCGACCGGCGTCGCATCACGCAGCGTGCCGAGATCGACACCGAATGCGTGGCACACCGCGCGTCTTCCTTGATCCATTGAGGTCGAGGCCAGCGCAGGGGGACCGATCACGTCGCCGACGGCGTAGATGTGTGGGGTCTTCGTGCGGCAGTGTTCGTCGACGGCAACCAGGCCGCGCGGCGTGAGCTCCACTCCCGCCGCCGCGAGACCGAGGCCCTGTACTTGAGCCACGCGTCCGAGCGCGCAAAATAGCTTCTCGCTCGTGACCACTTGGCCGTCGTCGAGCGTCGTTTGCACCTGAGAAAAGCCGTCCCATTCGACTTTCTCGAGTTTCCGGCCGCCCAAGAATTCACCGCCGGATTCGCGCAGCTGGCTGGTGAACAAATCGGTGAGCTCCGGATCCATGAAACCGAGTGGCCGCGGCGCTTTGTCGATGATCGTCACGTGAGAACCCAGCGCGGCGAAAATCGAGGCGTACTCGCACGCGATGACACCCGAACCGAGCACCGTCAGCGATTGCGGCAGGTAGGAGAGCGAGAGGAGCGAGTCACTGTCCAAGATGTGCTCGTGATCGACGGGGACTTCATCCGGGGTGCGCGGCGAGGAGCCGGTCGCGATCACGAAGAAGCGCCCGCTGACACGCCGCTTCGCACCAGAAATGCCGCCGATTTCCAATTCAGTCGGCGAAACGAAGGTCGCCACGCCCTGGCACGTCTCGATCCGATTGCGGGCAAGCTGCGCGCCCATGTAACGCTCGTGAGAAGCGATGACTTCCTCTTTGCGGGTCATCAAGCTTTCGATTTGCACGTGCTCCGGCATCTTGACGTCCAGCACGTGCGACGTCAGTCGTCGAAATTTGCCGAGCGCTTGTGCCGTCTCGCGCAGTGTCTTGCTGGGGATGGTCCCGAAGCGCACGCACGCGCCGCCGACGCCGCGGGCCTTCTCCACGAGCAGCACGCGATGCCCGAGTTTTGCGGCTTGCACGGCCGCCTTTTGACCGGCAGGCCCACCGCCGATCACGACCAGATCGAACGAATCACTCACGACAACACCCCCGCGGTCTCGCGCACGACCGTCGCGCGTTGGACGATCTTTGCGAGCACGTCGGGGTAGATCTCGAGCGCGGCCAGTGAAGGATGACCGGCGAGCGCTTCGCTGGTCAGCGCGCCACTCTCCACCGAGAGGTGCGCGAAGGTATCCGCGAGCGAGACGATGCGCACCGAGACCGACTCTTTGTCGGGCGTCGTGGTGTGGTGCTTGGACACCGCCGTGGCCACCGTCTCCGGCAAGCCCCAAGCCTTGGCCAGCGCGGAACCCGCGATTTCATGCAGATCCGTTACGACGGCGAGCACGGCTTCTTGGCTCGCGGCTTCCTTGGTTTCGCGCAGTAGCGTGACCAGGGCCTGCAGCAGCACGGGTCGGCCGACGTCGTGTAAGAGGCCACACAAGAACGCGTCTTCGACGTTGTTCCGGGTTTGGCGCGCGATCTCTTGCGCGAACAGCGCGGTGGCGACGGAGTGTTTGAACACTTCGTCGAGCTCCGCCTCGTAGCCTTTGGCTTTGAACACGCCGGTCTTGCACGCGATCACGAGTGCGATTTCGCGGATCTTCCCTGCGCCCACTCGCGCTACTGCTTGCTGCAAACTCACGATCTGCGCACGTGGGCTATACACCGGGGAATTCACGATGCGCAGCACGTGCGCCGAAAGCGAAGCATCGCGTTTCAACATCTCGGCGATGGTCTTCGCGTCCACGTCGTCGCGCGCGGCGGCAGACGTCACTTCCATCGCGACACCGGGCAAGAGTGGCAGCTCCAACTTGCCGCTCGCGACCCGCGTTTCGAGCTCGCGTCGGATCCCTTCCGAAACGGCGCCCGTGGTTTGACGACTAGAAGCGAGCTCGACTTGGCTTTGCATCGGTAGAACGGGCGCGCGAGGGGCGCGCCTCACCGATGAACGGTCGAACGGCGGCGGAGTGAAGGGCTGCTAAAAAGATAGTGATTTTAGCGGGTTACCACGCCGGCGGGTACCGCCGGGCACCGATGGCGCCGCGTCTTTCAGGCTTGCGCGTCGGATTCGAGTTCGGCGAACAGGCCGGCAAGCTCGCGCTTACCGCGCAGCGGCGCGCAAAAACGTGAGGCGCGCTCGAGCAACAACGCTTCGAGCTCGTCCGCGCGGGGGCCGAGTTCGCTGACGTTGGTGCGGCAGTCCACTTCTTCTCGCTCCAAGGCTTCTTCGTTCTTCGCGAGCGCGGAGCGGAGCTCTTTGATTTGGAATTCGAGGTCATCGACCTCGCCGCGTCGGGCGGTCACGCGAGCTTCCGATTCTTTCAAGCGTTGCTTCGAGACGCACCAAGCGTCCACGATTTCCGCCGAACGCCGATAGGCGGCTGCCAATTCCGGGTAGGGCTCGACGAACGCGGAGCGGCCTTCCCAGCGGAGGATCTCGGTGAGCGAGCGCTTGAGCTCGCTGGCAGGGCGATCCATATCGAGCGTCAACGCGGCGGCGCCGGCGAGCGCGCCCTTCAATTCGTCACGGGCGCGACTGGCATCGACGCCCAGGGCGTCCACCGCGTGGCCCAAGCGTTGCCGGATATCACGGCTGCGCGCTTCGATGCTCTCGAGGGCCCGCTGTTCGGCGACCGCTTTGGCGCGCAGCTCGCTGATTTCCCGGACCAGCTTCTTCACTTCCATGAACAGCTCGACGAGCTCGGGCGGCCGTTGACTCGGGAAGGCTTGCCCGAGCATCTGTTCGAACACCGCGGTTCGCCGCACCCAGCGATCGATGGCCACCGGCGGCAGGGTTTTCGCGGGTCCGCGCGATTCCGCTTCGTCCCCGAACGCGTCTTGTTGGATGCGCAGGCCGATGGCGCCCGCGATGGCCATCAAGTCCGCTTGCACGCGATGCGCGTCGACCGGGCGATCTTTTGCGTCTTTGGCCAGGCATTCCATGACCAAGCGCTCGAGCGCGTCGGGGATCGAGGGATCGTGAGTCTTCGGTGAAGCGGGCGCCTCTTTCAGGTGCTTGATGAAGAAGGTCGTGATGTCCGTGGCGTCGAATGGAAACGTGCCCGTGAGCATCTCGTACATGATCACGCCGAGTGAATACAGATCGGCAGACGGCCCTGCTTCGATCGAGGTGATGCGTTCGGGCGCCATGTACTGCGGCGTGCCGAACACTTCACCGGCGCCGGTCAAGCGTGAGTCCTGCATTGAACGAGCGATGCCGAAATCGAGCAGCTTGACTTGGTCCGTCCCGTTCGAGCCGAGGGCCAAGAAGATGTTCTCGGGCTTCAGATCGCGGTGGATCACCTCGAGGTCGTGCGCGCGAGCGAGGGCGCGGGCGATCTGAATCATGATCGGCAAGCCGCGCTCGAGCGGAACCTTTCCGCGTTCGAGCACATCCGCGAGCGTCTCCCCCTTGAGCAGCTCCATGACCAGGTAGACGTTGCCTTCCGGCGTCTCGCCCTGATCGAAAATTTCGATGATGTTGGGGTGTGCGAGCTTCTGGGCCGCCTTGGCCTCGCGCCGGAAGCGCTCACGGATGATCTCGTTCCGCGTGTACTGCGGGCTCATCACCTTGACCGCGCACGGACGGTCGACCAAACGGTGGTGGGCCGCGTACACCGTGGCCATGCCGCCCTGCCCGAGGACCTCCTCGATTTGGTAGCGCCCGCCGATGGTGGTGCCGATCAGCGGGTCCTGAAGTGCGACCAACGCCCCGCCGCACAGGAAGCACGCCGCACTGTCGTCGGGATACTTCAGCTTGCACTGCGAACACGACTTCATGCGGCCCTCGCTATCCTCACCGGTTCGTTTGCCGGATGAAAGGGGTTATCGCCCGGGCTGAAGAATCCACTAAAATCAGGGAGCTAACTGCTCGTGGCGCGCGGCGGAGCGCGATATGGTACAGCGGCTGCAGCCGCAGGCGAGCGGCACGAGGTCACTTGGCGGTAGAGCGGCGACAGCCCCTGAAGATCGAGGTTCCGAACCCAAAGCAGGAATCACTGCGCTTTGGGCGGGTGGGCATTATCGTCATGGTGGGCTTCGCAATCGGCATCGTTTGGCCCCGGCTCGCTGGCTTCAAACTCGTGCCGAGCGTGCCTTCGCAACCGGCCGAGAGCAGCAGTGCTGATTTGACCGGAGCTCCTTCAGACCCGAAGGCCGGCACCGCCGCCACAGTCGCCAGCGCTGAACCCGAGCCGGCGAAGGTGGACCCGCCGCCCGCTTCGCCCGTCGACCGGCTCCAGATCAGTGACCCGCAGTTCGTGACTTGCAAGACCGCGGGCAAGAAACACAAAGACGACTGCGATCACATCGCGTTCGATGGCCTGGCGCGGCCACACATCCAAGCGCTGGCCGCGTGTGAAGGCGCCGACCGTATGGTGGGCACGCTCTCGCTCGGTTTCGATTTGGATTTCGGTAGCGAAAAGCTGAAGGGCATCAAGAACGGCAAGAGCACCTCGCTCGCGCAGGGTGATGTCGACAAGCTGATGGCCTGCGCCAAGAAGGAGTTCGCGAACGTGTCGCTCGTGGGCATGGCCCACCAAAGCGAGACGTATGCAATTTTCTACAAGGTGGACTTCCCGAAGCCCGATGCCAAAGGGGTCACGACGGACGGTGCGGCCGAGCCGGCAACCGGTGACGTCACGGAGGCCACGGGGCACGCCACGGTGAGTTGGGACGTGGCCCTGGTGCGTTCCACCGCGAGTCGCGATGGCGCCGTAATTGCTCGTGTTTTGCAGGGCACGCGGGTCACGGTCACTGGCCGTCGTGGCGATTGGTATCGCGTGAAATTCGACGTCAAAGGCAGCGTGGGCTGGGTGTACCGCACGGCCATCGGGATGTGAGTCCGGCGCTTGGCGCTGGCGGGCACGCGCGGCCTGCGTTACATCAAATAGGTGACGATCAGGAAGCCCAGCGCCCTGCCTGCGCCGCCCGCAAGTGCGGAAAAAGCGGCGCCGGACGTGGCCATCGTTCACGGTGTCACGCCGGACGGCGAGGGCTTGCAGATCTTGCGTGCGCGCGACAATCGCTTGGAGCTCGGGGCCATCCGCCCGCTGCGCGAAGGCGCGCCGATCTCGGGTGAAGTCGTGCGGCTTCGGCCGCGCGAAAATCAGCCGCTCGTGTGTGACGTCGACGTGGAATACAAGCCGCCGGACACCACGAGCGATCGGCAATTGCCGCAAGCCGCGCAACGCACGGGCCCGGCGCAAGTGGCCAGCGACGAATACCGTCGCAATTGGGACGCGATCTGGAATCGCGAACCGCGCAAATCTGGCTTAGCGAATTAGTGCTGCGTCTCAGAAGTAACAATCGTTTCGGGGTTGGGGCCCCGAAACCTGAGGGTGGGGCCCCGCTGGATTACGCGCTTCGACGCGCTTCGTGACACCGGAAGGGGTGTGATCCCCGAAGGGGGGCACTCCAGCGGGGCGGGAGCTGTGCTCCCGACGATTAGCCGTATCAAATCGCGTCGAGCAGCGCCCGCACTTGGCTTTGTGCGACGACGAAGGTGGCGTCCGTGCCGCTGATGCGCGCGTAGAAGACGCTCATCGAACGCCACGCATCACCGGCTCCGAAGGTGAGGCTCAACGGATGACCGAGCTTGGGCGTGACGCGCACGATCAGCGTCGGCCTGCCCAAGCCTTCGCTCGCTGTTGCGGGCCCGAGGTGTAGGGCGGCTTCGGGGCGCAAAGTTCCGAGCGCTTCTAGTAGATCTGCCACGCGTTCGTCGGGAAAGCTGCCCTTGGGCGAGGCACTGAATGAGTCCCCGAATCGTTCGAACACGAGCTTGCGGCCACGCGCTTCGAGCGTGAAGCCCTGCAGCGCCGAGGGCTGCGCCGGAAAGATCGAGCGATTGATGAGCAGCAAATCGAGCGTGTCGCGGACGGTGCGCGCGAGCGTGAACACCGGGCCGTCGCGATCGAGAGTGGCGAAGACGCCGAGCGCGGTGTCGTTACCAATGCGCAGCGTGTGCTCGAGCTCGGGTTGGTTTTCGTTCTTGGCTTTGAAGTGAACGCTCAGCACCGGATTTTGGAGGCCGAACGTGCCGTCGTCCGTTTCGGCGACGAAGCGCTCGGCGTCGAGCGCGCCCAATGCTTGCACGACATCGGTGGCGAGCACGCCATCGGGCTCGAACCCCTTCGGCTCTTCGAGACGTAAATTGCCGTCGGGTCCGCGGCTCAACACCTCTTTGCCAGCGCTGCGCGTGATTTCGGCCGAGATGAAGCTGGATGGTCCAAATTCCACCAGCTTTCGCGCCCGCAGCAGGGCGGGGTTCGGTACGAAGGCGCGCGCTTGCTCACGCGGAATGCGCAGCACCGCGCCATCTTGCTCGCGGTACACGCTGAGGTTGCCATCGCCATCGCGCTTCCCGATGCGCACCACTTCTTCGAGCACGTCTTCCTGATGAGCGGCGGAGCTTCGAAGCGTGACGCGCGCTTGTTCCGGTTCGAGCCCGAGCTCCGTCAACTTGGCTGCGTCGACCAGTTGGCCTTGGGCTTCGAGCAGGGCGCTGATGCGTTGGTTGCCGGCTTCGAGCTCGACGTCCGAATCCGTGCTGCCGCGAAGCAAGAAGCCGGACCCTTTGCGCACGAGCCGGAATTTCGTCGGGCCACCGCTGATGTCGAGCTCCTCCACTTCATCGCTGTGCAGGGCGAACGCGTGATGGTCGACGAACGCGTCGCGAGTGAGCGCGAGGGTGGCCTCGAGGTCACGCGGGACACAACCTGCGGCCGCTGGCTCCGCCCGCAGCAGCACGAATTGCGAGGGATCGCCCGGGCATGCGCCGCCGACGTCGAAGCGTAGCGGTGGACCGGTATCTGCCGGTTGTAGCTCGAAATGGCCGTGGTCGGCGCCGAGCGCGCCGCTCGCCGCGGCGGGGTCGAGAAAATGGCTGGCCGAGAGCCGTGCCAACTGAAAAAACAAACTGCCGACCAATTCGCGATCGGCGCGCTGCTTCGGATTGCCGTCGACCAAGAAGGTTTTGCCGACGCCGTGGACGAGCGTGACCTGCAAATTTTTGCTCGTGATACTGAGGCGATTGACGTTGCTTTCGGTCGTAGAAACCAGGCTGCGCAGGCGAAAATCGTCGAGATCGACGGCCAAATCTTCGACCACGGATTTAGCGAGCAACACCGTCTTCGGTTCGATGCCAGCGCGCTTCACGCGTGCGTAGTGGGCGCCTTCGGGAACCGGGGCTGCGCCGCCGAGCCAGATTTCATGGTTGCCTTGGCGCGTGTGGAGGGTGATCCGTAGCGTGGGCGTCACGAGACCGAGTTGCGCGTCGGGGAGGCCGCCCTCGACGGGGCGCAAGCTGCGTGCGCTGCTGAGCGTGCCCAGCAGCTTATCGACGGTCGCGGTGTCGGCTGGCTCGTGCACCGGCGCGGTCAAGCGGAACGTCGGGGCGCCTGCGTCCGAGCCGGCGGTACTGCGTTCGATCGCGATTTTCTGGTCTTTTTCGCTCAATTCCAGCGAAATTACGTCTTCATTGCGGAAGGCGCTGAGCAGATTCTGCTCACGGCCCACGTTGTCGCTCGTGCTCTGGGAATCGCGCGTGGCCCACAGTGCAATGCCGGACGCCACGGCCAAAGCCAACAGGCCCACGTTGACGATGGTGCTGCGCGAGGCATTCATGACGGGCTCTGGCGCGATTTTCGTTCTAGCGAGCGCCTTCGTACCATGACGAAGATGCCCAACGCCGCCGCACAGCCGGGCATGTAGATCAAGACGTAACGCAGCACTTCCCCGAGCGATTGCTCACTCAGTGACAAGCCGACTTCATGCTCCGTCTTCTCCGGGACGCTGACCAACGCGGGGCGCGCGCTGAGCCAGCTGAGCGCGTTTTCGGTGAACAAGCGATCGCCGTACAGCGACGAGTCGCCGTAGTTGCGGTTCCAGACCAAGTTGGCAGCGCCGGCGAGCACCACGCGCGGACCGTACTTTGCCGTCGAGCCGGGCGGCTTCGGGAGCTCGGCGGCGACGGCCAACGTGTAGGCCGAGCGCGGCGCCGCGCTCGGTTCTGGCGGCGTGCCCGTCGCGTTGAGCAGCGGGTTCAAATCGCGCAGCGTGTAGGCTTGGTCACTGCTAGTGAGCAGCACTTTGGCCGGCGAATTGCCGGAAATGCGCAGGCTTTGCCCGCTACTCACCAGCACGCGTGAATCCACCTTGGCGCCCTCGCGTTCCAGCCCGCGCGTCACTTCGTGCGGCTTGGGGATGGAGAAGAACACTTCGCCGGCCCCGCGCGGCAAGCGCAGCGCGGCATTGGTCTCGAGCACGAAGTCTTCGCCGAACTCGACGCCGATCGAGCGCGCGACCGCGCCGAGCCCAGAGCGCCGCACGTGGCGATCTTCACCCAAGAGGGGTGCGGCCAGAATGTACGCGTTGCCGCCCGCTTTCACGAACTCGGCGACGCGATTGCTGGCGCTCTCGGCAAACTCGACCGAAGGCCCTGGCACGACGAGCAGCTGGCAACCTTGCAGGCTGCTGCCCGGCGCGGCCAAATCGACGGTCACCACCTCGAAGTTGCTCTTCTCGAGCCGGCGCCGCACCTCGGCCAAGCCCTCCGGACCGACGTCATCGATCGACAGCTCGCGATGTCCGATCGAGAAGCAGGCCTTGGCTTTCTCGGTGCCGAGCACGTTGGCGATGGCTTCGGTCAGTGATTGTTCCAGGCGGGGTTGGGCCTTGCCGCTCTCGTCGTCGTAGTGAACGAGCTCTTCATTGGTGATGAACCAATGGCGTTCGCCGCGGGCCACGACGATGCTCGCGTCAGTGACGACGCGGCCGTCTTCCGAGCGGCCCGCGAGCAGCCCGAGCTTTTGCTGCAATGCCGCAAATTCTGCCGGATTCTGATCAGGATCGACGAATTTGACGGCGAGCTTCGTGGTCTCCGCGCCGTAGGCGACGAGCATCTGGCGCACGCTGACGGTCAGCGGATCGGCCTTGCCCAGGAAGACCGTCACATCGAGCGACTGATCGAGCCCGTGCAAAATCGCGAGCGTAGCGGGAGACAACGTGTACAGGCGTTCGTGCGTCAGATCCCAACGCCTGTAATGGCGCGCGACGAGCACGTTCAGGTTCACCGCGACGAGCACGGCGGCGAACACACCAATGGCGGCGAAGGCCTTGAACTTTCGTGTCACGGCGCCCTGGGGAGCTCGCGCCGGACTCATCCCCACCTCCACGAATCCACCACACGCACGGTCAAGAACAAGCCGACACCGGCAAGTGACGTATCGAACACGATGCGCCGGAGATCGAGGATGCCCTTCGAGAAATCCTCCATTTGGCTCATCATCGAGACGTGCGCACAGATGTCGCGCAAAATGCCGGGGTCGAAGATGTATTCACCCACGCCCAAGATGAACAGGCCGAACTCGACGAACACCGTCAGCAAGAGCGCGATCAGCTGACTCTGCGTCATCGCGCTCATCAGCGTGCCGATGCCGAGGTAGGCCGCGCCGATACCCAAGAGCCCGAGGTAACTCGAGCCCACGACGCCCCAATCCACGGTCCCGGTTTTACGCAGAATCACCACGTAAAGCAGCGTTGGCGCCCAGATCGCGGCGTAGGTGGTGAGCGTCGCGAAGTACTTGCCGAGCACCACGCCAGTGGGCGTGACTGGGGCCGTGAGTAGCGCTTCGATCGTGCCGCTGCGGCGCTCTTCGGCGAACACGCGCATGCTGAGCGCCGGGCACACCAGCAAGAGCGTCATCAATAAGAAGATCGACTCTTGCCCGAAGTAAGCTTGAAGCGGGCCGGTATCGACCGAAACATCGGCCATGCTCGTGAAGTGCGTGATGATCGAATAGAAGATCGCGCCCTGCAGCAGCAAGAACACCGTGAGCAACACCCACGCTAGGGGAGTGACCCATAAGCTCAGCAATTCTCGCCGGTAGACCGCGCTGAAGCCGTTCACGTTCCGGCCTCGCTGCTTTCGGCGGTGGGGCTCGCTTCGTGACGCGTGAGCTCACTGAAGATCTGTTCCAACGAAGCTTTTTCCGGGATGAGCGCGTGCAAACCGATGTGCGCGGCGGCGAGCGCCTCGACCACGGCCTCGAGCACGCGTTCGGCGTCGGCATCGGCAGCGAGTGAAACCTGCAGCGTGCGCCGCTCGGTCGTGTCATCGGGAGCGAGCGCTGTCGCCGAGATGACGCCGGAAATCGCCTGAATCACGGACTCAGCCGCGCGCTTTGCATCGCGCACACCGAGCTGATAGCCAGCGGCTCGCTTCTGGTTGCGCAGCGCGTCGATCGTGCCTTCTGCCACCAAGATCCCGCGATCGATCACCAGCGCGCGTTCACACGTGGCTTCGACCTCCGACAAGATGTGCGTCGAGAGTAAGATGGTGCGATCGTCGCCGAGCGCTTTGATCAGCGCGCGCACTTCCCGGATCTGATTGGGGTCGAGGCCAGCCGTGGGCTCGTCCAAGATCAAGAGCGGTGGGTTTGCGACCAGCGCATCGGCGAGGGCCACGCGTTGACGGTAACCTTTCGACAAATGCTGGATCACGGTCCCCGCCATGTGACGCACGCCCGCTCGTTCCATCGAGCTGCCCACGGCACTCACGCGCTTGGCGCGCGGCACTTCCTTTAGCCGCGCGCGGAACGTCAGGTACTCTTCCACGCGCATTTCCGGATAGAGCGGCGCGCTCTCCGGCATGTATCCGAGTGAGCGGCGCGCGGCGAGCGGCTGGGCTGCGATGTCGTGCCCGGCGATGCAAACGCGGCCACTCGTGGCACCCAAAAAACCAGCGAGTACCCGCAATGTCGTGCTCTTGCCGGCGCCGTTCGGCCCCAAAAATCCCACGATTTCGCCCTTGCCCACCGTAAAGGACAAGCCCTTCACGGCCACGACGGTGCCGTAATCTTTAGTGAGCTCGCTGACCTCGATCATGGCGCTACGCTGACGGACTTCGGCAAAACAGCCGCGGTGCTCGATGGCCCGCGGCTGCTTCCCTACTCATGCTCAATGGAATGCGCCGGGCTCACGCGCCGGCGGTGGCTTCTTCGCTCTCGTCGTCGTCGTTGGCTTCGCCGTCTTCCAAGATCGCGCCGTGGCACTTCTTGAACTTCTTGCCCGAGCCACAGGGACACAAATCGTTGCGACCGATCTTCGGTGCGGGCGGAGCCGAACGGCGCGCCTGAACCGGGAGCGGAGCGGCCTCTGGAGTCGGGTCGCTTTCGCCCGGGTGGCGAGCCACCGCGGCTTCCAGCTCGGCGCGATGCTTGGCTTCGGCCTGCGCTTCGATGGCGGCGAGCTCTTCGGTGCGATGCACCTGCACGTCGAACAGTTTCGTGAGCACGACGCTGGAGACCTTGGCCATCATGTTCAAGAAGAGGTTGTAGCCTTCCTTCTTGTATTCGTTCTTCGGGTCACGCTGGCCGTAACCGCGCAGGCCAATGCCGTCCCGCAAATGCTCCATGTTGGAGAGGTGTTCGACCCAAGCTTCGTCGATACTTTCCACGTACATGTGGCGGAAAGCGCGCAGTAGCAGCTCGACGCCCACGTCCTTCTCTTTGGCGACGTAAGCGGCTTCGGCGAAGCGGTACAGCTCGCGCACCAAGTGCTCGGTGTCGCCCACGTCGTCGATGCTCTTGTCTGGGTCGACCTTGAAGTGCTCGCGGAAACCCTGGTGGATGCCCTTCCAATCCCAGTCTTCGGCTTGCTTGTTGGGCGGGCAGGTCTCTTCCACCACGGCGCCCACGACGCGATCGAGCAAATCGAGCACGCGCTCGCGTTGCTCCGAAAGGCCCTGGGGTACGAGCTCACTCAGCTCTTCGTAGACGCTGATCGGGGTGCGCTCGCGACGCCCTTCGAGGTCCAGCTTCACACCCCACTGCAAGTAGATCTCGATTTGGAGCGAGGGTAGCTCGACCAACAGCTTGGCTTCTTTCAGCTCGGCTTCGGTTGGTGCCCGGGTCTTCCCGTTCTCGCCGATGGGTTGTAGTGGCGGGTCGCAAAACATGCCCACCAATTGCGCGACGAGCGGTTTCGTCCGCTCCAAGATTTGCGGGTCAACCGCGATTTTCCGCGCATCGCCCGTCGATTTGCCGGTCTCGTCGATTTCTTCCGGCGCGTAACGGCCGAGCAGCAGTTGTTGACGGAGCGTGTACACCGTCTTCCGCTGCGCGTTCATCACGTCGTCGTACTCGAGTAGGTTTTTGCGCACGTCGAAGTTGCGCTCTTCGACCTTGCGCTGCGCGTTCTCGATGCTGCGCGACACGAGCGGGTGCTCGATGGGTTCGTCGTCGGGCATGCCCATGCGATCCATCAAATTCTTCACGCGGTCGCCGGCGAAGATGCGCATCAAGTCATCTTCGAGCGAGAGGTAGAACTTGCTGTAGCCCGGATCGCCCTGGCGACCGGCGCGACCGCGCAGCTGGTTGTCGATGCGGCGCGATTCGTGGCGCTCGGTACCGATGATGTACAAGCCGCCGAGCGCGACGACTTCGTCGTGCTCGACTTTGCACTGCTCGGCCACTTGAGCCACTAGCGCGGCGAATTCTTCCGGGTGCGATTCCGGCGTCTTGCCGGTCTTCTTGAACTCCACGCCGGCGATCATTTCGGCGTTGCCGCCGAGCATGATGTCCGTGCCGCGCCCGGCCATGTTGGTCGAGACGGTGATGGCGTTCTTCTTACCGGCCTGCGCGACGATGAAGGCTTCGTTCTCGTGGTGCTTGGCGTTCAGCACGTGGTGCGCAATCTTCTTTTTGGCCAGAATGCGCGCGATCGCCGAGCTCTTTTCGACGCTCGTGGTGCCGACGAGCACCGGGCGGCCCTCTTTGTGGTGCTCGAGGATGTCACGCGTCAGCGCGTTGAACTTCTCGCGCTCCGTCTTGTAGACGACGTCGTGGTCGTCTTTCCGGATGTTGGGCTTGTTGGTGGGGATCGCCGTCACCATCAGCTTGTACGTCTCGGAGAATTCGTGGGCTTCCGTTTCGGCCGTACCGGTCATGCCTGCGAGCTTGTTGTAGAGCCGGAACAAGTTCTGGAACGTGATCGTGGCCATCGTGCGGCTTTCCTCTTGGATGCGCACGTTCTCTTTGGCTTCTACCGCTTGATGCAGGCCATCGCTCCAACGACGGCCAGCGAGCACGCGGCCCGTGAACTCGTCGATGATGAGCACCTTGTTGTCCGGTGACACCATGTAGTGCTGATCGCGCTTGTAGAGAGCGTGCGCGCGGAGCAGCTGGTTCAAGATGTGCAGCGTCTGCACGTTGACGGGATCGTACAAGTTGTCGATGCCGACCAAGCGCTGCACGGTCTCGACGCCTTCGTCCGTCAGCGTCGCGCTGAAGCCTTTTTCGTCGACGTTGTAGTGCTCGTCCTTGATGAGCTTCAACGTCACTTCGTTGAGCGAGCGGTACTTCTCGCTGGCGGCGTCGGCCGCGCCGCTGATGATGAGCGGGGTGCGCGCTTCGTCGATCAGAATCGAGTCGACTTCATCGACGATCGCGAAATTGAGCGGGCGCTGCGCGTATTCGAGCGCCGAGAACTTCATGTTGTCGCGCAGGTAATCGAAGCCGAATTCGTTGTTCTGCCCGTAGCAGATGTCCGATTGGTAGCTCTTGCGCTTCACTTCGTCGCTCTGTTGATTGACGATCGTGCCGATGCTGAGCCCCATCCACTTGTAGAGGCGGCCCATCCACTCGGCGTCGCGCGTGGCCAGGTAATCGTTCACCGTGATGAGGTGAACGCCTTTGCCTTCGAGTGCGTTCAGGTACACGGGCAGCGTGGCGACGAGGGTCTTGCCTTCGCCGGTGCGCATCTCGGCGATCGAGCCGTTGTGCAGGACCATGCCGCCGAGCAGCTGCACGTCGTAGTGGCGCATCTTCAGCACGCGCCGGCTGGCTTC
>Ga0207687_10001223_pt1 | contig 17577 bp, 16 predicted proteins | sample KBSM54metaG_FD_184399 | JGI IMG/M metagenome (GOLD analysis project Ga0207687, IMG submission 184399) | Miscanthus rhizosphere microbial communities from Kellogg Biological Station, Michigan, USA - KBS M5-4 metaG (SPAdes) (version 2) | ecosystem: Host-associated > Plants > Roots > Rhizosphere >...
CATTCTGGCCAGTAGTGGCGTCCATCACCAGCAGAACTTCATGGGGCGCGCCGGGGACAATACGCTGCGCGGTTCGCTTCATCTTTTCCAGCTCAGCCATAAGGCTTGTCTTGGTGTGAAGGCGGCCAGCGGTATCAATGATGACGCTGTCAGTGTGGCGGGCTTTAGCAGCATTGAGCGCGTCATAAAGCACAGCCGCGGGGTCGCCACCCGGCTTGGTCTTGATAACTTCCACGCCCGTGCGCGAGCCCCAGACCTCAAGCTGTTCAATGGCCGCGGCGCGGAAGGTGTCCGCGGCGCAGAGCAGAACGGTCTTGCGTTCAGTGCGCAGAGCGTGCGCCAGCTTGCCGATGGTGGTTGTTTTTCCCGTGCCATTTACCCCAACAACCATGATGATTTCCGGTTCACCTTTCGCGGGTTTGCCGGCTCGCGCAGGCGTAGCGTTCAGGATGGCAAGCACCTGCTCCTTGATCAGCTTTTTGAGCTCGACCGCGTCTTTGATCTGCTTGCGATCTGCTTTCTCGCGCAGTTTAGACAATATTTCCTGGGTAGTTTTCATACCCAGATCTGCGCCGAGCAGGATGCCCTCCAGATCGTCCAGCGTGCTGCTGTCGATGTCCTTGGTCAGGGCTATCACTTCATCAATGCGCTCGCTCAGGTTCTCACGCGTGCGCGTGACGGCCTGCTTCATTTTGTCGAGAAATGACGGTTGCGGTGTTCCGAATAAGGTCTGAATCATTTTTTCATTCGCATCGGTTTTGGGACGGATTCTATTTTGAGACTGCGGAGCGATTTCTAACTTGCGTTTCTGCACTACCCACAAAAGAACTCCGCATCCAATCAAGCCAAGGACTATCCATAGCCAGTAACTTGAAACAACAGAAGATAGCAGCATGTCTCTTCAGTGCCCGGTCTCCATCTTTTCATTATATCGGTACGCCTCTCTGGTATTCACTGTCAAAGCTCCCACTTAACGATTTACGAGACATCAGCCCATAACTTAAGCTACAGTTTGGAAGAAAGTGAGCGATATGCTGAATTTGTGACGGCTTTTTCGCCCATTCTGCAGCTCGCGAACGAGCGGCCATGCATCTAAACACATGAATTCCGGGAGAGCGAGAAGACGATGACCGAATTAAATAAAGGGCGACAGTTAGACATCGACGAGATGCGGCTGATCGCGGATTTACGAATCATGCATTCCAAAGTGCACGAATTATTCGAGGTTGTCTCGGTGCTCAAACGAGGGCACGAAGAAAACTACATCCGGAGATTTGCCGATCACGTAATACTGGAGAAAGACATCCAGCGTGTGGATGAGATATACCTCTGGTTTGTCAGCCTGAAAGAAGAAGGACTAAAGCTGAAGAAAAAGTGAGCCGGCGCGGCAGGCAGGGGACCCAGCCGACTGATTGTAAGTTTATGCCTGAGTCTGAGCGCTGACTGCGGCAGCGGATGCGGCTTCCTCGCCGCTCACCGTGGCAGCTCGATGAATGCGCAGTTTACCTGTCTCAAATACCTTGGTCATTGCTGCCACCACTGTGGGATCAAACTTGGTGGCCGCCAAAGAGTTGATAATGCGAATCACATATTCCGGATCCATTGCGGCCTGGTATGGGCGGTTCGTAGTCATAGCGTCAAAAGTATCAGCAACCATGATGATGCGCGGCATCAGGGGGATCTGATCGCCCTTAAGTCCATGAGGATAGCCGCGGCCATCCAGCGACTCATGATGCAGTTCAATGCCCGGCAGCATGTCACGCAGGGCTTCCACCGGGCGCAGAATTGCGGCGCCTTTGGTAGTATGCGTCTTCATGATCTCAAATTCTTCCGGCGTTAGCGCGCCCGGTTTTTTCAGGATGCGGTCTTCAATGCCGATCTTACCCACGTCGTGCAGCTGCGCGGAGACACGAATCTTCTCGATGTCTTCCTCTTTCAATCCCATTTCAGTGGCGATGAGAACGGAGTAACGCGTAACGCGGTCGGAATGGCCGCGCGTGTACGGGTCTTTTTCGTCGACCGCGCCGGCCAGCATCTGGATGGAGCTCAAAAACAGCGTGCGGTTTTCTTCCGCGGCTTTCTTAAGATCGTCGACGAACTGTTCCAGATCGTCGGTCATGGTGTTGAAAGTCTGGGCCAACTCGCCAAATTCTGTGCGGCTCTTTAGGCGGACACGATGCTTGAAATCGCCGCCGGCAATGGTGCGGCTGGATTCAGTCAGCACATGCAATGGCGTGGTGAGACGCCGCGCGGCCCAGATCCCGACAAAAATGCTGAAGGCAATGGCGATTAACGCTGCGCGGATTGCGTCACGGCGCATGTCAGTGATATCGATGTACGCTTCTTCCTGCGTTTTCTGCGCGACAACGGCCCAGCCCAAAGCGGTCACAGGGAAATACGTGCCGAGCATGGGAATGTGGTTCTTGCCTTCCTGGACGGAGTAGTCCATGGTGACGGCGACCGGCACTTTACCTTTTTGATCGACGAAATTCTTTACCAGTTCGTTGGAGTTCATGTCCTGGCCGGTGGCATAGCGCGGACTGGGCGAGGCCACGACCCGGCCTGAACGATCAACAACGAAAGTATCCAGATTTTGCGTGCTCTTGGCCTGCTGGAGCTGCTTCACCAGATATTGCAGGTCTATCACCAATTCCAGCGATCCAAGATATTCGTGATTATCACTGAGGACGGGCTTGCCCACCACCATGACCGTGCGGGCCTGTTTGCCAGAACCGATGGCGAGCGGGTCCCCGTTATATTCGCGACCGGCATGTGCAGCCGCAAGACCGTGTTCCAATTCCCGTTCCAGGAACGTATCGGGGTCAATGATGCCCGCGTTCATCGTGAGCTGGTTTTCCGTGTTTACCAGCCGGGCGTACGGGACGATTGAATCCGGATCTTCAATGTAATTCTGCAACAGCGCCTTTACGTCCGGGGCCTCAACATTTTTTCCGCTCAGGTTGCTGTTGCTTGTGACCTTGATAGAAAAGGCAAGGCTGGAAAGCGTGGAATCGATATCTTTCTCACGCTGCGCAATGGATTGGGCCAGCGTAGTGGTTACGCTGTTCTGCAGAAGCTTCTCATTGCTGCCCAGGGTTTCCCGGTTTCTGGCCACCATCTTGGTGGCGTAGAAATAAAGCGGCACCACTCCCACCGCTATCAACACGATGAGAATCAGGTACAGAATCGGTATCCGGGCGGGCAACGGCAGTTTCATAAAGCCAGAGACGTAATCCTCAAATTGTATGCTGAAATCACCCTAAATCTAACCAAAAAAGAGCGGTTATCCGCTGTTACGGAAGTACTCCAAATTGGTGCAGGGTATTCATTCCGTCATGCATGAATTAGGCAATTTGCCTGAGAAAAAGCCATTTCAAAGCCATAGGATGGGACTTGAATGAGCAGAATCTAGAACTTGTCTTCCACTTTGCCAGGTCTGGTCATTAGTTCCCGAATGGCGTCATGAGGGGACTTGCCGTCATGCAGGATGGCGTACATCTGTTCGGTAATTGGCATTTCAACCTGATATCTTTTTGCCAGGCCCAGGGCTGCGTTCGTGGTAAGAACGCCTTCGGCCACCATGCCGTGCATGCCGGCGATAATCTGCTGCAAAGGCTGCCCCTGGCCCAGAGCTTCACCGACACTGCGATTTCTGGAGAGGCCTCCGGTGCACGTGAGCACCAGGTCTCCAATGCCAGAGAGACCAAACATGGTTTGCGGTTTAGCGCCGCACGCCACGGCGAGTCGGGTGATTTCGGCCAGCCCCCGCGTGATTAAAGCAGACACTGAATTATGGCCCAGTCCCAGGCCGCTGCACACGCCCGCGGCAATGGCGATCACGTTCTTAAGCGCGCCGCCCAGTTCAACTCCGGTGAGATCGTCATTCATGTAAACGCGGAAGCTGGGATCGCTGAAGTCTTTTTGCACGCGCGCCGCCAGGGTATTATCGGCAGAGGCCACAGTGACGGCGGTTGGGTGCTTCTCCGCTACTTCTTTCGCAAACGACGGGCCGCTGATGGCGCCAATCTTTGGCTCAAATCCGCAGAACCGCCCCACAACTTCATGGATGACTTCAGTCATGCGCAGCAGAGTGTCATTTTCAATGCCTTTGGTGGCGCTCACAAAAAGCATGTGGGGTTGAAGCCACTGCGCCATGTGCTCAAACGTCCGGCGGCAATGGTGCGAGGGCATTACGCTAACAATGATTTCCACACCGGAGAGAGCTTCCTTGAAATCATTTGTCGCCGTAATCGATGCGGGCAGTGCGCAGCCCGGAAGAAATAGATCATTGATGCGCGTGCGAGCAACGCTTTGCAAGACTTCTTTTTCCAGCGCCCATAGTCGGACCTCGTGGTCGCCGCGACGGCCCGTCACCATGGCCAGGGCAGTACCCCATGCTCCAGCGCCGATAACGGCTATCCGGCTCAAAGTTGTTTCTCCGCGACCTGAGGTTTACTTCCGCCGAATCGGTTCTCAGTTCCGGCAAGCAGGCGGCTGATGTTCTGGTGGTGCTTGAGGATGATGACCAACGAAACGCCGGAAGCCAACAGCAGAGAGAGCCAGTCAGGTTTCTGCGTGAAATATGCGGCAATGGGGAATGCAATGGCGCCAAGAATGGAGCCGAGAGATACGTAACGGGTGATCGCAACAACAAGAATGAAAATTGCCAGAGCCACCAGAATTGCTTTGGGAAACAGGATACAGAACACTCCCAGCGCCGTTGCCACACCTTTGCCGCCTTTGAAGCGCAGCCAGACAGGGAAGACATGGCCAAGGACAGCGAACAGAGCCGCCAAGGACATCAGGCGCAAGGGAGGAGCGCAAGAATATTCGAAGAAGTCGCCGCAGAGATTGTATTTTGACGCTGCAAGAACCGCTGCTAACCCAACCGCCGTTGCGCCTTTCAAAGCATCCAGCGCCAGCGTTGCGATTCCCAGTCCTTTAGCGCCAGAGCGCGCGACGTTGGTAGCGCCAATATTGCCGCTGCCGGTCTGGCGAATGTCCTGGCCGCGAAAAATGCGCACGAGGAGATATCCGAAGGGAATCGAACCCAGCAGGTAAGCGACAGCGGCGACGATGAGATAAAGAATGATCATCAAAGGTAATGCTACTCGAGCGTGAATCGTTCCAGCTTGGTGTATTTCGATCCACCTTTTTGCGGCTGGCTCTGGTACAAAAAGAATTCGCGCGCAGTCATTGTACCGAACTGCGGCGGAGGACCATCCAGCAACTGGCGCAATTCGCGCAACGGGCGCGAACTGGTCCGGGCCAAAGTCAAATGGGGATGATATGGCTTGGTTTCACGCGGGAAACCGAGTTTTTCCAATGCAGAATCAATGCTTGAGGCCAGGCGCGGCAAGCTTTCGGCGCCATCTACTCCGGCCCAGAAAACCCGCGCTGCGTTTGGATTGGGAAAGAATCCCACGCCGGTAAACGTCACTTCGAACGGCGCGGCCTTGATCGAAGCCAGCTCGGCTTTTATTTTTCCTACTGCGGCATCATCCACGTGGCCAATAAACTTCAGGGTCACGTGCAGGCCTTCCACGCGGGCCCAACGGGCTTCAGGAGCGAGCGCGCGTGCTCGTTCCATAAAGTTGGTCAATGCAGCGCGAACCTCAGCAGGGATGTCCAGTGCGATGAAGAGGCGCATATCACATTAGCTTGCGACGGACCATATCAAGGGCCTGTTGCGTGGCCCAGTGGCGTATGCGGTCGCGATCGCCGGGGAAAGTACGCTCGATGACTTCTGTATGGTTGCCGTCCGCCAGCGCATGGAAGACGAGGCCCACGGGCTTTTTATCCGATCCGCCCGCCGGTCCGGCTACGCCCGTGATGCCAATGCCGAAACTTGATTTGCAGTTATTGCGAATGCCTTCCGCAAGCGCCGCCGCAACCTGGCTGCTTACAGCGCCGTGTTCTGCAATCAACAGGGGCGGCACTCCGGCCAGGGCTGTTTTTACGGAATTTTCATAAACCACCGCGCCACCCAGGAAGTAACGCGAGCTGCCGGGAACGGATGTGATCCTTTCGGCCAACATGCCTCCAGTGCACGATTCGGCTACGGCCAGCGTTTTTTCCCGCATGCCCAGGTAATAGCCCACGATCTGCTCCATGCTCTCACCCTTGGTGGCAAAGATGGCATCTTCAAATTCATCTTCAAGCAGGGTAGCGAGCGCATCGACTCGCTTCTGCGCTTCCTCAATCGAACCGGCCTGCGCGCGTAGATGAAGCTGCACTTCACCTGGCGTTCCAGCAAGGATGGTGGTTTCCACGCCTTGAGCTGCTTTATAAATCGGCGCAGCACGCTTATCGACCATCGATTCGCCGATCATGCCGATCTTCAATTCGCGTGTAGCGATATGTTGCGCCGGAACAAGCCTTTTCAGGCGCTCGAAGACGTGCTCTTCAAACATCGCGCGGAGTTCATGCGGAGGTCCGGGCAAAAGAACAATGATTGCGTGACCATACTGATCGTCGATATGCAGGAACTGTCCCGGCGCTGAGCCACGTTTGTTATCGAGCGCGTCTGCGCCATCGATAACATCGCCTTGGCGCTCATTGTTTTCCGCCATCTTCCAGCCGCGGGCGGCAAAACGGGCGCGCAGGTCTTCCACAATACGGGCGTGTCTTTTAAGCGGACGGCCCAGCGTTTCTGCCACGCACTCACGGGTAAGATCGTCTTCAGTAGGGCCTAGACCTCCCATAAAGATGACGATATCTGCACGTGAAAGCGCGATCCGCGCCACGTTCACCAGATCAGTGCGGCGATCACCCACAATTGTTTTGAAGCTTACTTCCACGCCTAGTCGGTTCAGTTGCTCGGTGAGGAAGAGCGAGTTCGTGTCCTGGCGGAAGGGAGTCAGCAACTCCGATCCAATGGCAATGATCTCAGCGTTCACGTTAGCAGTTTAAATGAGAGGAAGGCCCTGCACGCCCCAGGTGAGATGGAAAACGGCATTGGTAGTGACCAGCACCGCGCCGCCCATGCGCGTGAATGCAAGCCCGATGAGGCCATTTCCGGCAATTGCCAGGCTGGCGCGTTTATCCGGCGTGATTCTTACGATGCCGCGCTTGCCGCCCAACGATGCAGCAACGTAGAGATTCCCCTGCGCGTCAAACGCGAGTCCCTGAGGCCGGCCCAGTCCTTTATAGAAGATGGTGACTGTGCCGTGGGGATCGACGCTGTAAACGGCGTCAAAGCTCGAATTGGTAGGGCCAGTCACGTACAGAGTGCCTTCGGGCGCAAAGGCCAGATGATAAGCGGCAACGCTGGGCTCCAGGGTCGCAAATACAAAGATCTGCCGGTCCGGCGCGATGCGCCAAATCGTCCCGCTACGATCACCAACATAAAGATTGCCGGATTTATCAAAAGCGATCCCCGTGGCGACTCCCATTCCCTCAGCGTAAGTGCTAAGCGTGCCATTGGGAGCCACGCGGTACACAGTGCCGTCATAGCGCGAGGAAACATAAAGCTGTCCCTGCGGGTCAAAAGCCATGCCGGTGGCGTTCATCAGCTCAGGCAGAAATGGCTTGACGTTGTAATCCGGATCAATCTTGTAAATCGCAACCGGCACTTTCTGGCCGCGACCGCCAGAATAGGTGACAAAAATGTTGCCGTCGCGATCAATGGCAGGATTGGCGACAGGATGCAAGCTCTCAGCAATGGGCTGGGCAATCTTGAGTTCGCGACCGTTGCTTACATATCCATTGTTCTGGACCGTGACCAAACCTGACTGTGCGCCAAAAGGCACGCGCGCGATTACAAAATCTTCTGAGCTCACCACAATGGGGCCGCGCATGCCGCTGAACAAAACTTCAGGTCGCGCGAGTTGAGGGGGCTTGAGGGCGCGTCCAAGAATGCGGACCTCGCCTCCGGGGAGTGAAGCGGGCGGGTCAATGGCATCAATATAAGGGTTGCCATCTACGTTCTTCTTGCCCAGCAGGCTTTCTGTAATTCCCATGGAGGGTGGCCTAACGCGCTATAAAATGCAGCCATATCTGAAGCAAGGCAAGCGCGTACAGCCCTGCGCCAACGTCATCCATCATGATTCCGGTACCTCCCGGCAGCGCCTCCAGGCGGCGCAGCGGGAACGGCTTCACTATGTCAAAGCTACGAAAGAGTATAAAACCCGCCAGCATGTATTTCCAATGCAGCGGAACGGCGATCAACGCAATCATCTGGCCGGCGACTTCATCGATCACTACAAATCCGGGGTCTTTGATGCCGCTTTCACGCGCTACCACGGTGGAGGGCGGAATGCCAATCAGAGTCACCAGCACAGAAATAACGATAGCGGCGGGAACAAGCCAATCCGAAGGGAGCCACAACCCAAGCGCCCACCAAAGTGCAAGAGTGGCGGCTGACGCCCACGTCCCGGAACCGGGCTGAAGGTGGCCAATGCCGAAGAACGTGGCGATGATCCAGGAAAGGCGGGAACGTGTTGGTGAGGAACTATTAACCAAGCAGACCTGTATGAGATGTCACAAAAAAGGGTTTTTGACTCGAAGTTCGCCAAACCGCTGTTCGTGTTGAAAATCTTCTGAATAGAGGATCTTGCACCCGCTTTCCCGCGCTGCTGCCACAATCAGAGAGTCGTACCAAGGCAGGCGATAACGGGAATGAAGTTGCAGAGCTTCCTTGTACGTTTGTATAGATTGCACAACCAGCAAGGGCTGGAACATTGTTGATAGATAATCTTCTGCTTCCGCTAATGTCATTGCCGGTTGAAATTTTCGAAACGCGAGATTAAAAAATTCCTGAACTACCTGTTGACTTACAACTCCTTTTCGCGTGGAAACAGCTTGTTTGATTAATCGGCGCGCCTGTTCTGCCTTTTGGGCAGCACGGGCATCGAACATATAAGCAAAAATATTGGTGTCCAGAAAAAATTTATCGTTCATGCATTTCGTCGCGGGTATAGGGGCCGCGAGACTTGATGTGCCGTAACCGCTTCATCAGGGCGTCTACTTTTTTAGCGTCCTGAGACGTCCCGGCGAACTGCTCAAGCCACTCCCTGAACGCCGCATTCAGCGTCCTTCGCTGAGCTCGGGCCACAAGCCGAGCTTGCTCGATAAGATCCTCATCTGCACTCAATGTAATGTTTTTCATACATAAATAGTGTACACGATAATCGTGTAACTGACAGGGTGGAAGTTGAGGCCGAATATTCGATTGCGAGCTTATTGCTCAGAAGAATTGCCGTCAGGATCTGCCTTGCGCCTTGATTGCTGTTCAGCAAGGTCCTCAAGCAGCTCAGGATCATTGATCTTGGTGGAGATCACATACCCGCCGCTGGCCCACTTGCCCAAATCGATGGTGCGGCAGCGGTCGCTGCAGAAGGGGAAGTCTTCCTGCGTCCTCAGCACAAGCGTGCGGCAGATAGGACAGCGAAGTGAAAGTGGCTTTTTCTTCGGCATACAGAATTAGATGATAGGCGATTAACCAACGATGCGCGCCACCAGATCGTAGTCATGGGCCTCAGTAATCTCGCAGCGATAGAAAGTGCCCGGCACCAATTCCTCGTGATCGCCAAAATCGTTGATAAATAATTTACCGTCAATTTCAGGAGCGTGCATTTCAGTGCGGCCTTCCCATAGAAGGTCAGTTTCTTCTGAAGGGCCGAGCGCAAGCACGTCATACTCTCGCCCGATGAGTTTGCGTTTACTCTTTTTGCTGATCTGGCGCTGAATCTGCATCAGCTTCTTGCGGCGGCGTTCAATCTCGCGCGGCGGCACTTTGTCGCCAAGATGGTAGGCAGCAGAGCCGTCTTCGTCGGAATAACTGAAAACGCCGAGCCAGTCGAACTGCGCGGCTTTGACGAACTCGCAAAGTTCCGCAAAGTCGGCTTCTGTTTCGCCGGGGAAGCCGACGATGAAAGACGTGCGCAGCGTCAAGTTCGGGATGGTGCGGCGCATCTTCTCTATCGACTTCAAAAAGATCTCAGCTCCTGCGCCCCGCTTCATGCGCTTCAGCACGGATGAGGATGCGTGCTGCAAGGGAACGTCGATATACGAGCAGATCTTTTCGTGCTGCGCAAGGGTCTCCAGCAGCTTGCCAGTGATCTTGTTGGGATAGGCATAGAGGAAGCGCACCCAGCGGAGGTCTTCAATCTGCGCCAGCCGCTCAAGCAGCAGAGCAAGACCGTCTTTTAGGCCAAGATCTTCACCGTAGCAAGTCGTGTCCTGGCCAATGAGGGTGATCTCACGCACGCCGCTGGCCGCTAGTCGCTCGGCTTCAGCAATTACGGATTCAAAATGGCGCGAACGAAACTTCCCGCGAAGCTGCGGAATAATGCAAAAGCCGCATGGATGGTCGCAGCCTTCAGCGATCTTGATGTAAGCCGATGCTTTGGGCGTCGCCAGTACGCGCGGCGTGGTTTCATCATAAAGATAGTTAGGAAGGTCAGAAATTGCTCCGTCCCAATCAGCGCGCGAGAACCGTCCGCTTTGCTCGCGGGCTATGCCCTCAGGACGCGCTGACATGCCGGACTTCAGAGTTTGGCTATTCGAGCCCTGATTCAGGATGACAAAAGGCGATTCATCAGCGGGTGCGCCGACTCCGTGAATTCCGGCGGCAGACAGAATGGCATCGAGTTCGCCGGTACCGACCACGGCGTCAACTTCAGGAATATTTTTTTGAATTTCCGTGCGATAACGTTCCACCAGGCAACCGGCGACAATCAGTTTCTGCGCCTTGCCGGTGATCTTGTGCTGCGCCATTTCCAGGATGGTGTTCACCGATTCCTGCTTGGCTGAGTCGATAAACGAGCAGGTGTTTACCACGATCACGTCGGCGTCTTCAGCCCGCGCCGTGATTTGTGCGCCACCGGTTTGCAACATGCCCATCATCACCTCACTATCGACGAGGTTCTTGGGGCAGCCCAAGCTAACAAAGCCGACCTTTAGAGGGCTTAGGCGAGGTGCGGTTTCTTCCTGCGGAAGAGTTAGGGTTGGGTTCTCAACTGTCATGCAATCTATCTATTGTAGCATCGAAAAGGCCAGTGTTTTTGCGGCTTTGCCTTGGGTTAAGGTCGTCCGGCGAGTACAATTTTAGTGATCGCGGAACCAAAATTATGACAAATCACGACAGGGTAAGAACAACGTTGCTAAGACCGGTTTTGGCGACTCTCGCGCTGCTTTTCATTATGACGTTTGCTTGGGCCAAGGGCGGAAAAACGCAGGGCACAGTAGTGAACCTGCAGGATGCTCAGGGGAAAAACGTTGGCACGGCCACGCTTTCGTCAGCCGCAAAAGGCGTTGCCATCAAACTGAATCTGCATGATCTCCCGCCAGGCGAGCATGCCATCCATCTGCATCAAACAGCAAAGTGTGAAGGCCCGGACTTCAAATCAGCCGGACCGCATTTCAACCCCGACGGAAAGAAACATGGCTTGCATAATCCTGAAGGTCCACACGCGGGAGACGCTCCGAACTTTAAGGTTGACGCCAAGGGCAAAACCAGGGATACGGTAGGCGCACCCAATATCACCTTGGGCGATGATCCGCATTCGGTGTTCACCGGCGGAGGCACGGCGCTGGTGATTCATGCCAAGGCCGATGACGGCAAGACTGATCCCTCCGGCAACTCAGGCGACAGGATTGCATGCGGAGTGATCACGAAATAGAGAACTGCGCGAAGGAAGTAAGCCGCGAATGCACGCGAAAAGCGCGAATGATTTCTGATTTGCGTTCCTTTGCATTCGTTGTGGTTTCGATGCGTGAGCTTTAAAACTTATTTTGCTCGATCTCTCGCTATGCTCGAGATTTTAATCAGTTATTGACTCGTTACGATCCTGCCCTCGGCCGTACGCTCCACCACGGGAGCGTAGATTCCCAGCAGCTCACGTCGCCACCATGTTCCTTCTTTGCGTTTGGTATCGCGGTCAGTGAACCAATATTGCCAGACCACCGCACGGACTTTCTGTGGAGGCGCGCTGCTGAATGGGTTGCCGGCAAAAAGCGTGAGCACGTCCGCGTCATTGGTCAATAAGCGCGCTTCAGTCTGAATCACCCACGGGTAATTGCGCCAGTGGGTGAGCGACGCAAACCACAAGTCCCATTCGAAGCGAGGCTGATAAGGAGCATAGATACCGGGCGCCTTGTGGATATCCTGCGGCTTGTAACGAAAAGGATAGGGCATCCAGTTCTGGCCGTCGGCTGATCCCTGGAACTCAATCTCATAACGCTCATGGGTCATGTTGGCGAACAGGCCATACTGGTTGGCGATGCGAAATGGATCGAGTGCTCGTGCCGGAGCGAGAGGAAGCAGTGGTGCGTAAGGAATCATGGCGAAGAGCAAAGCGTTAGTCGCGTAGAAGATCCAGCCAAGATAGATGATTGCAACGCCTCGCCACAGCGGTCGCAGCCAGCCTGCAGAGCGCGCCGCCGCCGCTTGTGCGTCTGATGACTCCTTTGCGACCCGCGTGCCCCAATTTTTCCAGCGCGCCGGAAGGACGAAGCGGCCAAACCCATCGTCGATCAAGAGAAAGCCCAGAACCAGAACAAGGTAATTCAGGAACGTGTAATTTGCGGTCAGAATGATCCCAATCTGAAAAGGCGTGACGATCAGGAAGCAGATGATTTTGAAGCGGCGAGGAAGAAAGAGCATCCATACAAGACCCAGTTCGGCGGCCAGGGTCATGAAAGCAGTGGTTGCGTGGAACCAATGCGGAAGTTGCTGCACGTACCAGCCAATCCATGTGGGCAGTGGGCCGTTCTGGTAGTAATCGTCCATCGCGGTGAGGTGTCGCCAGGAGTAGTCACCGCTGGTGAGCTTGACGGTGCCAGATTCAAAGTAGATGCGGAACCATTCCCAGCGCAGAAGAAACAAACTGAGGCGCGAAGGAGCATTGGTCGCGCCCAGGCCGGGCCGCAAACCGGGTGGCGCAAAAAAGAGCGAGATGAAGCCAGCCTCCAGGAGCATGCCGTCCGACTGAAAGCCGGAAAAATCCTGCGCCGCAGCAACGAACGACAGAAAACAAACCAGGCAGACCGCCAAGGACAGACGCGGCCATAAGTTTAAGATGACTGCAACTGAAGTGATCAAACCGACCCATGTAATCAGCATCAAGGCATGATTGCCGGCACCAAACCAGAGAAGCGTTGGCGCAAACCAGAAACGCTGCAACCCAGGATAATAATTTGCTACGTCGCGCAAATAGCTTCCGGCAGGCAGGATTCCGTTAGGCCCAATCATGCCTTTGATCTGAAAAATGAGCGAGTAGAATGCGGAAAAATAGATGACGCCGAGGCAGCGGAGAAATATCCAGCGCGGCAGCAGGTGTGTGCGCGCAGTTTCAGCGGGAGCTTCCGACCCCAGCAGCCATTCTGCAGCTTGTGAAATGCTCAACATGAGCGGTCTAAAGCGGATTATATCGCCGGCTCTAAAAGCCTTCTGATGTGTGCAAGGCCGACGCGGAGGGCAGAGGGACGTTCCCTATTGTGCAATCCAATGAGCGAGATTTTGCAGTATTGTTAAGCCAGCAGGAACACGGAACTTGGAGGCGGAGTGATGCTGAAACGAATTTTAAGAGCGATGACATGCGGACTATTGCTGATGGCCTTGCCCAACATGGGGCTAGCGCAGGGCAACAGCCAGGGCAAAGGCAAAGGCCACAACAAACAAGCGCAGTCTAACGATGATGATCGGGATCGCGACAGCGGTCGTGGCGGGCGTATTGTGTTCAGCGTGCGGGACCGCGACACAATTCGCAGCTACTATCAAGACCGCAATTCCAACCTGCCGCCGGGATTGGCCAAGCGCAACGGAAACCTACCTCCAGGATTGCAAAAGCACCTGGAACGCGATGGCACTCTGCCTCCAGGATTGCAGAAGCGGGTGCAGCCATTTCCAGAAGCCCTGGAGCGCCGCCTGCCGCCGCTGCCGGATGTCTATCGCCGAGTCACGCTGGGCGTTGACATTATGATTCTTGACCGGCGCACGCAACGGATTGTGGACATAATCCATGACATTTTGCGGCCGTAGGGCCAGCGATCGACAGTTTCAGGGCAAAGATTATTTCTTTCCGGCGATCTCTTCATAGAGTTCGGGAAGCAGTTGAGCGTCTTCCACCGACGCATCAAAGCGGGCGCGCTCATAGTGTTCGGTAAAGAGTTCCACATCGTGGCGCATGCGCGGATCGGGAATGGACGAGGCGAACTCCTCCGCGGTTTGCGACTGTTCTTTACGCACGCCACGCCGCGCCATCATCTTGAGCATGCGTTGATACCAGAAGCTGGCGGAGGTGCGCGGGGCCTTTTGCGGATGCCTGAGAGCGCGCGTACGCTGGATGGTGCGCCACGTCATGGGCGCAAAGGGCATGGCCAGGAGCAAACCCAGCAGCACACAACAAAGCGCCATCTGCCGGGGCGAAAGAGCTTCCAGCCTGCGCTGCCAGCGGCTGATGAGTTCCACCACACCAAAATATTTGCGCTCCGCCCACGCCCGGAAATTAGATTGAGCATTGCCTGTGGCGGTGCTCAGGTCTGAGCGCAACTTCATCTGATGGGTGAAATCATAGTTTACGATCCACTCACGCCAAATCTGCCGAGCCGCGTCAAGGTATAAACCCACGCGTGACCAGCCAGTTTGTGGCCCGTCAGCGTTGCCCGCGGGAGTGGGATCAAATGAGACCCAGCCGTACTCCGGGAAATAAACTTCTACCCAAGAGTGTGCATCTTTTTCGCGCACGATGTAACTGCTGGTGAGGTCGTTGTATTCGCCTCCGCGAAAGCCATTTACGATGCGAGATGGTATGCCGAGCGTGCGCAACATCATGGTCATAGAAGTAGCAAAGTATTCGCAGTGGCCCTTCTTACGGTCGAAGAGAAATCGGGCAAGGGGATCAGGCTCACGGAGGCCGGGCAATTGCAGCGTGTAGCCATAATTGCTTTGCAGATAGCGCTCAATATCCCTGGCCCGCATGTAGTTTGAAGTTGAGGACGCTGTTACCTGCCGGGCCAGTTGCGCTATACGCGGATCAAGAGTGGGAACCTGCAGATACAGGTTCGCTATATGCGCGGGATAGTCCGTGGAGTTGGAATCGCGCACGAAAGGCTCAGGATTGCGCGTATCGGCTTCCGCGGAGTAGATGCCTACGGTCTGTCCGCTTTCGCTATCCCCGGCGCCGGAACCATTGTCAGGGAGATGAGCATTGAATATTGAGCCGTCTGACTTGATCTCCAGAATGCGATAGTCGCCATTAATCTTGAGCGGAACGGGCGCCAGAAAAAAAAGGTTCAGGCCAACCGGTTCCATCACCACGCGATAGGTAAGCGTTTGTAGATGAGGTCCGGAGCGCAGCCTTTCAGAATAAAAAGAAAAATTGCTGATGCGGGTGAGGTCCAGCGGAGTATTGTTCAGGCCGTGCTGCGTAGGAACTTCCAGCGGGTTCCACCAGTGCCGTCCGTCAAAGTTTGCCAGGGTGATGCCGCGCCAATGCGGGTTGCTGGAAAGTTTGCCGAACTGCACTTCAATGTGCATTACAACGTTGCTGGATTGCTGAATCTGGCCAATGCCGCCCAAATTTACTTCAGGACTGAACCCTGCGACCAAAGAACTTTGCACGCCAAGATTACGCAGATATCCGCTGCTACTTACGCGCGGCAGGACGAAGAAAAGCAGCGCAGCGCCGGCCAGAGTTAGCACGCCAAGAAAGCCGGAAATCCCCGCCAAAGAGCCGTAAAACTTTGCATCGTGATGCGGCGGAACGCCAGCGGCCAGCGTTTCCTTTTCTGAGCGCCGCATCTCCATGCTGACAAAAGTCGCGATCGCCACCAAGATAAACAGGGAGAAAGTAAGCAGGAAGAGCGTATCCACCGTCAGCACGGCAGCCGCCAGCAGCATTAAGAATGAGAGGATGGCCAGATACATCAGGTCGCGGTCACGCCGGACTGAAAATATCTTGATGACCATGCTGAACAGCACCATATGAACCGTGGCGTTGATAAAGCTCTCAGAGAAATAAAAATAATCCGCCGCGTAAAAGGCGAAATAGATCAAGGTGAGGAACGTGGTCCAGCGCTCAGAGATGACCAGGGTCTTACGCATGAGCAGCAGATAGCCGCGCAAAAGCAGCGCGGGCAGCACCAGCGCAAGAGAAGGCGCATCTAGCTTGTTGGTGCCCATGAGCGCGGTAAAGCCGACGACTACAAGGATGTAAAGCGACCACTGAAAGAAACGATCAGCGCTGCCGGAACCGGGAACGGCCTTCATGGCGGTGAGGTTGAGACTGCGCGTGGACACTCCATTATTGTCGCTGAATTTGGGGGCAGAGCAAAGCGCAATCCGCGCGCCCGTGACCGAACGTAACCCTCAATTTTGTCGCTCTGCTCCAAACCGCTTCGGCATCTCGCATGTGGTAGGATTTGTCAGCCTTGACGCGGCGGGTTCCCACCCCGCCAAGCGCAAAAGCGGCGCATGTCGGGCACCCTGGGGTTTGGCGCGTACGACGGCCTTCGCCCTGAATCATCAGTTGCTTCAACAAACCCGGGTGGACACAAAGATGTTAGAATCGGAAATGCCGGGTCCCGCGCGACGCAATCCCGCCAATCCCGCCAGGTCCGGAAGGAAGCAACGGTAACGGGCTAGTGCGTGTGCAGCGGGGTGCCCGGTAGGTTTCCATGAAAAGGCTTTTTTCAGTCCTCGCTGCAATCTTTCTAATCATCGTTCTTTGCAAAGCTTTCTTGCCTGAATGGATCGTTTCCGGCTTTCACATAGACTGAGCGCTCTCATTCCGCGCCACAAGCCCCCAGCTACCGCTCGTTTCTAAAACCACTTACAATATTAGGTTTACACATACCGACTCGGAGAACCTTTTTTGGCCAATCTTGTACGCGCGAAAATCTCAGCCCTTGGAACGTATGTCCCGCCGCGCCTACTGACGAATGCCGACCTGGAAAAAATGGTCGAGACTTCCAATGAATGGATCGTCGAGCGCACCGGAATCCGACAACGGCACATTGTGGACAAAGGAGTGGCCACGTCCGATCTGGCAATTGAAGCCGCGAACCAAGCTTTGCAGGAGCGTGGCATTCCCGCCACTGAGATTGAGGCGATTTTTGTTGGTACAGTTACGCCGGACATGCTGTTTCCGGCCACGGCCTGCATTGTCCAGGACAAGATTGGCGCCAAGGGCGCGTGGGGTTATGACATTTCCGCAGCCTGCTCCGGTTTTGTGTACTCACTGCAGACCGCGGTGAAATTTGTGGAGTCCGGCGCGCATAAACGAGTGCTGGCAATTGGCGCCGACGTGATGACCTCAATCATCAACTATCAGGACCGAGCCACCTGCATCATTTTTGGCGATGGAGCCGGCGCTGTGCTGGTTGAGCCCGCGACAGACGACAATTATGTGATCGACTTCATTCATGAAGTGGATGGTGCAGGGGCATGTTCACTGTTTATGCCGGGAGGCGGCAGCCGCAATCCCACTACGCATGAAACCGTGGAAAAGAAGATGCATTACGTCCACCAGGACGGTCAGGCGGTGTTTAAATACGCCGTGCGGAAGATGGCGGAAGCCTCTGAAACGGTGCTGACGCGCAATGGGTTTAAAGGCAGCGATGTGGCGCTTTTCG
>Ga0207687_10001228_pt1 | contig 17549 bp, 17 predicted proteins | sample KBSM54metaG_FD_184399 | JGI IMG/M metagenome (GOLD analysis project Ga0207687, IMG submission 184399) | Miscanthus rhizosphere microbial communities from Kellogg Biological Station, Michigan, USA - KBS M5-4 metaG (SPAdes) (version 2) | ecosystem: Host-associated > Plants > Roots > Rhizosphere >...
GGCCGTGCGACAGCTGCCGCGACGCCGACACTGCCAGCGGGGACGCCGACCCGCTGACGATGTCGTAGACCAGGATCGACCCACTTCCGGTCCGGTGGAAGCCGAACACCATCTCCGCCTTGCCGTCGCCGGTGAGGTCGAGCTGGCGGACGTTGACCTGGGCGATGCCCATCGTCTCGCTCAGCCGCAGGTCGGTGAGCCAGGCCCCCTTCCCCTGGCTCCAGTGGAGGACGTACGCCTGCCACTCCTTCAAGGCCCCCGAGGGGCGGTATTCGGTCAGCCACACCCACGTTCCGCCGGCCATCGCGACCGGGGCGCACCCGTCGAGGGTCCAGCTGGCGTCGCCGAGGGTGGTGCAATCGCTGTCGGGACCGTTCGTCGACTGAAGCGTCGGCTGGGGGGCCGGCTCGAGCAGGGCGCCGGCATCCGTCACGACGGTCCCCGGGTCCGACGGGGCGGGGCCGGCGGTGGTGGCCGGGGCGCCCGTGACCGGTCCACCGGTGGTCGCGGTGGGCTCGCCGCCGAGTGTGGTGGTGACGGCGGCGGTCGACGTCGTGGTGGCGCCCGTGGCCACCTCCTTCCCGTCGCCGCTCGAGACGGCCCGGCCGATCAGGAAGGCGGCCACGACGACCACGACGAGGGCGACCACGCCGAGGCCCGTCCGGACACGTCGATCCATCGACTCATCATCCACCCCCGGCTGCCGCGCCGCGTGCGCGGAACGCGAAATGTTGTGAGAGCGTTGATCCGGGTGGACACACGTCGTCCACGAGGAGCTAGAAGTGAGCAAGAACACAATCAAGACCTATGTGCTGCTGGCCGGGCTGGGCGGGCTGTTGGTGCTGATCGGGTCGTTCTTCGGCCGGGGCGGCGCCGTGATCGGCCTCGTCATCGGCCTCGTCTTCGTCGGGGGCTCCTATTGGTTCTCCGACAAGCTGGCGATCAGGTCGGCCCGGGCGGTGCCCGTCTCCGAGGCGGAGATGCCCGAGTACTACCGGATCGTCCGGGAGCTGACCAGCAAGGCGGGCATGCCCATGCCGACCCTCTACATCACCCCCGACCTCCAGCCCAATGCCTTCGCCACCGGCCGCAACCCCCAGCACGCAGCCGTCGCCGTCACCCGGGGCATCCTCAACATCCTCGACTGGGACGAGCTGCGGGGCGTGCTGGCCCACGAGATCAGCCACGTCGACAACCGCGACATCCTCATCGGCTCGGTCGCCGCGGCCGTGGCCATGGGCATCACCTTCATCGCCCGGATGGCGATGTGGGGCGCCATGTTCGGCGGCGGCGGCCGCGACGACGACAACCGCAACCCCTTTGCCCTGCTCGCGTTCAGCCTCCTCGCCCCTCTCGCCGCGGGCGTCCTGCAGATGTCCCTCAGCCGCAGCCGGGAGTACGAGGCGGATGCCTCCGGTGCCCGCCTCATCAGCGATGGCGAGCCCCTCGCCCGGGCCCTGGCCAAGCTGGAGCAGGGGGCGCGGGCGGTGCCGATGAACGTCGACCCGGTGCAGGCCCAGAAGTACATCGTCAACCCCCTCACCGGCCGCAAGGTGCAGTTCGCCAAGTTCTTCACGACCCACCCGCCGATGGTGGACCGCATCCGCCGCCTCCGTTCCGGCGAGTGGAAGGGCTGAGCCGCATCCCACCCCCACTCCCCCGTACGGGGGAGGATCGAGGCGGCTAGCGGACGGGAGCATAGGGGCGTCCCGACCCGAACCCGCTTCTTGGTCGTTCTCGCCGCCGTCACGTCCCTGACGGCCGGCGCCACCGTGTCGGCGCGCGCCCAGACCTCGCCGTCGCCGCCCACCACCAAGGGGCTGCTGGAGCAGGTCCTCACCGAGTTGCTCTCGCCTCCGCCGGCCCCGCCGGTGCAGACGGCGGTGGCCGCGCCGGTCCCTCCGACCGCGCCCGTCCCCACCGCTCCGCCGGCGACGGCGCCGCCCACCACGGCCGCGCCGGTCACGTCGTCCCAGGTGATCCCGGACGAGTACCAGGGCGCCATCGACTGGAGCCGGGCCCGCAACCCCCGGTCCACGGCGCCCCTCCTCGACGCCCTCCGCCGGCTGGAGGACCTCGGCCTCACCGCCGAGGAGGCGGCCGTGCTGGGGATGGGCCGGTTCCCGGTGGCCGGCCCCGCCGACTGGGAGGACGACTGGCACGACCCCCGCTTCGGGCCGCCGTTCCACCTCCACCAGGGCAACGACATCTTCGCCGACCGGGGCACGCCGGTGATCGCCCCCGACGACGGCACCGTCCGCTTCGAGGACGGCGGCCTGGGTGGACGGGCGGCCTACGTCACCGCCGCCGACGGCACCTATTACTACATGGCCCACCTCAACGCCTACGAGCGCTCGCTGTACAGCGGGGCGACGGTGAAGCAGGGCGAGATCGTGGGCTACGTGGGCAACACCGGCAACGCCGAGAACGGCGCCCCCCACCTCCACTTCGAGATCCATCCCTACGGCGGGGCGGCCACCAACCCCAAGCCCATCCTCGACCAGTGGCTGGCCGACGCCCTCGACCACGTCCCCGCCCTGCTGGCCGCGTACGGGGTCAATGTCCCCCGGGCCATCACCTCCGCCGGACTGCTCCGCCGCTTCGACGAGGGCCGTTTGTCGGGGTCGGGCCGGTCCCCGGAGACGGCCCTGCTGTGGGCGTCGTCGGTGAGCGCGGGGGGCGGCTCCCTGCGCCTGGCCGAGGTGGCCGCGGTACGGATGGCGGGCAGCATCGACTGGGACCGGCGGGCCACAACCGCTCAGGAGCAGGCCGACATCCTCCGGGAGGCCCGGACCGTCGCCAGCTCGGTCCTCGTGCCCCTCACCCCGCCGCTGGTGGTGGTGCTACTCGGGCCCGCCGTCAGTCACGGAAATTCTTGAACTGCAGGGGTATGCCGAAGTCGTGATCCTTGAGGGCGGCGATCACCGCCTGGAGGTCGTCACGCTTCTTGGCCGACACCCGCACCTGCTCGCCCTGGGTCGACGATGACACGCCCTTGGGGGCGTGCTCCTTGACGAAGCGGTTGACCTCGCGGGCCTTCACGTCGTTGATGCCGGCGGTGATGGTGGCGGTCTGGCGGACGGCGCCCTTCGCCCCTTCCTCGACCTTGCCGTAGGTGAGCGCCTTGAGCGACACCGTGCGCCGGACGAGCTTCTCCTCCAGGACCTGCACGAGGGCCCGCATCCGGTCCTCGGTGGCGGACTGGAGCTTGATCTCGCCGTCGCTCAGCTGGATGGACGAGCCCGTGTCCTTGAAGTCGAAACGGGTGCCGACCTCCCGCTGGGCCTGGTCGACGGCGTTGCGGACCTCCTGCAGGTCCACTTCGGAGACGACGTCGAAAGTGGGCATCGGGTCAACGGTATCGTGTGGTCGCCTGCGTACTTCACTGGGGGTCGGTGCCCGAGCGGCCAAAGGGAGCAGACTGTAAATCTGCCGGCACAGCCTACGAAGGTTCGAATCCTTCCCGGCCCACGTCAGTCACGCATCGAGGGCGGTCCACGGCGACCGCCCTCGACCACGCCAGCCCGGTCACAGGGCCGAGCACTGCCCGGTCCTCGACGCCGCCGCGTTGGGCTGGCCGGCGTTGGTGGGGACGGGGTTGTTGCCGGAGCAGGCCAGGACCCCGCTGACGGCGTTGGCCTTGATGATCGTCTTCCCGGAGCCTCCGTTGGTGACGGTGACGTTCGTGGTCACGGTGTTGGCCCCGAACGTCGCGCCCAGGTTGGCGGTGAGGGTCACGTCGCCCGTGAACCGGTTGCCGGCGCACCCCTGGGCCGGGTCGCCGATGCGGACGTGCACCGGCGCGTTCGACACGACGAGCGCGGGATTGGGCGGCGGCCCCGTCACGGTGGCCGCGCACAGGCTCAGGAAGCTGGGGGCGTTGGCGGTGATGCCCCGGCTGACCTGGGAGTTGACCACGCTGAGCGCTCCGCCGGGGTTGACCGTGACCGGGCCCACGACCTGGGCGCCCGTGATGAGCACGCTGTCGCCGGCGTTGACGACCACCGGGCCCGGGACGGAACCCGTGAGGGTGCGCGTGAACGGCGGGGGCTGGTTGAAGACGACGGTGTTGTCGGTGCTGGTCGACGCGGTGTTGGGGGCCCCCCTCAGGTCGGTGGCCCGCCCCGCGCCGATGGTGGCGATCACCGTCCCCGGCGACGACATCCCCGAGACGGCGACGTTGAACGTGGCGCCGGTGCCCGCCGGGGTCACCACGGCCGTGGTCGCCCCCGCGGTGCCGGCGAGGGTGACGTCGCTGGCGTCGAAGCCGGTCACCGGCTCGTTGAAGGTGGCGGTGAAGTTGACCGGTGACGAGGTGGTGGGATCGGCCTGGCCCGGGGCCTGGTTGATGGTGACCGACGGTGCGAGGTTGTTGACCGTCAGCTGGAACGCGGCCTGGTTCTTGTGGCCGCCGGCGTCGGTGGCGGTGACGTAGAGGATCTGGCTCTTGTCGGGCCCGGGGGTGGCCGGATACGACCACGACCAGGTGCCGTTGTGGTTGTCGACCAAAGTGCCGAGCGCGGGACCGGTGAGCGTGACCGCGTCGCCGTCGGCGTCGGAGTAGGTGCCGGTCATGGTGGCCGTCTGGCCCTCGTTCACCTGGACGGTCGTCCCGTTGGCGTTGACGAGTGGCGCCTCGTTCCCGTCCGGCCCCACCACGACCAGCTCGGAGACCATGCCGTTCACCGCGTGGAAGAGGATGTGGCAGTGCAGCACCCAGCGGCCCAGGCCGCCGCCGGGAGTGACGCCGTCCATCAGCGGCCGCTCCAGGAGCCGGACGCGGAAGCGCAGGGTGTAGCGCGCCGGGACGTCGATCGTGTCCAGGAACTCGTGGTAGGGGAACGTGAACGTGGGGAAGCCGACACGGGTGAACTCGAGGGGTTGGATCGGGAAGCCGTGGAGGTGGAACGGGTGGTTGGCGTCGGTGGCGTTGGTCACCGTGAGCTCGAGGATGTCGCCGATCCGGGCGTAGCGCGCCGACCCCTCCTTGGGGGCCGCCGAGTAGTCGCCGGGAAAGTCGTGCACCCCCTGCACGCCGTTGATCCCGAGGGCGCTCCCGGGGCTCTGCGTCAGCCGGATGTCCTGAGAGGCGAGGCCGGTCTTCCCGAGGACGGCGGGGTCGAGGAAGCCGCCCGTCGCCGGACCCAGGACCTCGATGGGAGCGTTGACTGCCAGGCGCAGTGGGGTGCCCGCCGCGATCGAGTACCCGCCGGCCGGGCCGGTGACCTTGAAGTGCGCCACCGGGACGGTCGGGACGTTCGAGAAGCCCTGCCCGGTACGGGAGTAGTCCTCCGTCCACAGGGTGGCCACGCCGCTGGCCCCGCCGGGAATGACGGCGACGATGTCGGCCCTTTCACCCGGCGCGAGCAGGGTCTCACCCTCGTCGTACTTGGTGTTGAACCCACCCGGGGTGCCCCCCTCCACGATGGCCCGGTCAAGGTGGCCCTCCTCGCCGCCGACCCGGACCAGGGGGACGAAGACGCCGGTGCTCGTGGTCAGGCGCAGGCGCATGTACCGGACCGCGCTGGAGTTGATCATCATGAGGCGCAGGCCTTGGCCAGGTTGGACGTCGAGTGTCGACGCGCCGGGCGCGAGGGCGCCGGGAGCGGCGGGCGACCCGGCCCGGCCGCCCACGTTCTTGCCGTTGGTGAGCACGGTCTGGCCCTCGTTGGTGCGGCCCGCACCCCCACCCTTCTGGATGTTGGGGACGTCGCCGGCGGCGAGTGGCCCCGGGAGGGGGTTGCCGTGGTCATCGATCGGGGTCTGGCAGAGGGTGGTCGGGGTCGGCGGGGCCTGCGCCGGGAGGGGCCCGCCCCCCACCCACGGGAGGGCCGGGTTGTAGGTCTTGGTGTCATTGGCGCCGGGTGCCTTGCACACGGTGATGTCAGAGAGCACGAGGGTGCGGGTGCGGCTGGCGTCGGGGAGGACGCCGGAGCTCACGAGGGCTGGTTCGTTCGGGTCGGCCACGATGATCGAGCCGTACAGGCCCTTGAACACCTGGTTCGTCGAGGAGTGGTGGTGCGGGTGATACCAGAGGATTCCGGGCCGGGGGACCTTGAACCGGTAGAGGAAGGAACCGCCCGGCGGGACCTGGTTCTGGGTGACGGGGGTGCCGTCGCTGGCGTTGTTGACCTCCACCCCGTGCCAATGGATGCCGGTGGACTCGCTGGCGAGGTGGTTCTCGAAGTGCACGATCACGGTGTCGCCGACCTTCAGCCGGAACTGGGGCCCGGGAATGGTGCCGTTGAAGGTCATGGCGTGGGCCATGACGCCGTTGCCGATGTCGACAGTTGTCTCGTCGGCGACGATCGTGGTTTCGACGATGTTCGGGTCGGGGTTGGTGTCGGTGACAAGGGGGACGCTGTAGGGGTCGCCGCCCGAGGTCGCCTTCGCTCCCTCGACCGACCGGATGGCCACCACCGCCGTGAGCAGCAGCATGATCGCCGACGTCAGCACCAGGCTCGAACGACGTCCTTCGTTTGCCGATGTTGTGCCCATGTCCCCCCAGAGCCCTCGACCGGCCCACCTGCCGACGGGGCGCAGTTTAGTTCGGCCGGCTCGTGCCCACCCGGCACCGACCAGTCCCGTCGGGCTCCGCGCCGGGCGCCGCGGGTGGCCCACAGGGGTGGGCGGGATACCCTGCGAGCCCTTGCGAGACTGGAACTGCGTGCGGCGACGAGGTCACCGAGGCCACGTGTCGGCGGCGGCCGGGGCCGCGGCCGCCCTGCTGCTCCTCTTCTGCTCACCTGCCTCCGCCCACGAGACGCAGGTCGTCGGCGACCTCCGCCTCACCGTCGGTTGGGGAGAGGAGCCGGCCCTGACCGGGGCCCCGAACACGATCGAGTTGTCGGTGACCGACCTGGCCGGCGCCCCCGTCACCGACCCCGCCGCCTCTCTCACCGTCGAGATCGCGTTCGGCGGGGACCGGTTGGTCCGTGCGCTGGCCCCGGGTGAGGTACCCGGCACCTTCGCCGCCCGGGTGATCCCCACCCGCGCCGGCACCTACACGTTCCGGGTGACGGGCACCCTGCGGGGCGTCGCCATCGACCTCACCTCGACCTGCTCGGACACCACGTTCGACTGCGTGGGCGACGTCGGGGACATCCAGTTCCCCGTCCGAGAACCCTCCGTCGGTCAGGTCGAGGCCCGGCTCGACCGAGAGGTCGCCCGGGCGGGGAGGGCCGCGGCCGCCGCGGCCAGCGCCCGAAAGCTGGCGTTCGGGGCCATCGCCGTCGCCGTCGGCGCGGTCGCGCTCTCCGGGACCGCGCTGCGGAGGGGTGGCCGGCGAGGCTGACATGCCCCGTCACGCACGCTTCGCGGTCCCCGTGCTCCTGGCCGCATGTCTGGCCGCCGTTGTCGTCGGCGCCGACGCCAGGGCGGCCTGGGCCCACGCCGGCCTGCGTTCGTCCGATCCGCCGGCCGGTGCTGTCCTCGACGTTCCGCCGACGGCGGTGCGCCTCACGTTCCTCGAGGTGCCGGAGCCGTCGCTGGCGATGATCCGAGTCACCGGAGCCGACGGCACGTCCTACGCCGCAGGTTCACCGACGGCGATGCCGGGGGACGACCTCACCCTGACGATGCCCGTCCAGCTGGACGAGAAGCGGGCCTACACCGTGACGTGGCGGGTCGTGTCGGCGGTCGACGGGCATCCCTCGGCGGGGTCGTTCTCGTTCGGCGTCGGAGTGCCACCCGACCGGCTGGCGGTCTCGAACGCGACCGGCGCGCCGTCGACGCTCTCGCCGCTGGAGCTCCTGGGACGGTGGGCCTTCTCGTTGGGGCTGATCGCCGTCCTGGGCGCGGCGACCGCCGGCCTGTTCGGATTCGCCGGGTCCCGGGGGTCCAGCCGCCGGGGGGGCGTCGGTCTGGCGTCGGCGGTCTTGGGCCTGGTCGTGCTGGCCGAGGCCCAACACCGGGCCGCGAGGGCCCCGTTCGGCGACCTCCTGGAGACCTCGATCGGCCGCGCCCTCGTGTGGCGGGCCGTCGCCCTCGGCGTGGTCGCGGCCGGGCTCGTCGTGGGACGCGCCCACCGGCCCCACGTTGCCCGCCGAGCGGGCTGGCTGACCATGGCGGGCGCCGGCGCGGCGGTCGCAGTCCACGTCGCCGCCGGTCACGCGGGGGCCCGGGGATCGCTCCTGGTGCCGACCGTCGCGACCCAATGGGCGCACGTCGTCGCCGTCGGCGTCTGGGCAGGAGGACTGGCGGCCCTGCTGGTGGGTGTCCGGGGAGCGCCGTCCGACGCGAAGGTGGCGGCGGTCCGCCGTTTCTCGGCGGTCGCCGCGCCGACCCTCGCCGTCATCGTCGTGACCGGGGTGCTGCGGGCCCTCGGCGGCGTCGCCACGTGGTCCGAGCTGGGGTCGACGCCCTACGGGCGGTTGGTGGTGACGAAGCTGGCGCTGGTCTCGGCGATCGTCGGGCTGGCGGTCGCCAACCGCCGCCGTAGCGGGCCACGGGCCGCGACGAGCCTGCGCCTGCTCCGCCGCCTGGCCGGTGGGGAGCTGGTGCTGGCGATGGGCGCCCTGGGCGCAGCCGGCCTCCTCGCCAGCCTGCCTCCGCCGGCGACGACCCGGGGCGCCGAGCCCCTCGGCCTGACCGCGACCGGCTCCGACTACGCCACGACCGTGCGCGTCCGGCTCACGACCGAGACGGCCGTCCCCGGGCCCAATCGGTTCGCCGTCCGGGTCACCGACTACGACTCCGGCCGGGACGTCGTCGCCGATCGGGTGTCGCTGCAGTTCCGCCCCCTCGACGACCCCTCCACCGCCCCGAGCCGGCTGGTGCTCGAGCCGGTCGGCCCCCGGTCGTACGAGGCCGTCGGCACGAACCTGTCGCTCGACGGCCGATGGGCCGTCACCGCCCTGGTCGAACGAGGGCCGGACTCGGTCTCGGTTCCGCTCGAGGTGCAGACGAGAAGTGCGCCTCAGTTCCTCTCCCTCGAGCGTGTGCCGGGAACACCTGTGAAACACACGGTCCAGTTGGTGTCGGGAGGGGCGTCCCTCCGGGTGTGGGCTGATCCCGAGCAATCGGGCCCGACCCAGGTCTACGCCACCTACTTCGACCGCTTCGGCGAGGAGCTTCCGGTGGGGGAACCGGTGCTGACGACCGGCACGGGCCCGTCCGCCCGCCAGCACGCCATGCGGCGGCTGGGCCCGAACCGGTTCGTCGCCGACGTCAGCCTCGAACGCGGCCGTACCGTCGTCGCCGTCATCGCCCGCACCGTCACCGACGACCAACGGCTCAGGGGCCTCGTCACACTGGACATCCCCGGTCGTTGAGCCGTCCGGCGCGACTCGAAGATCGACGGCTCGTGGCCCTACGCTCGGAGCCGATGGATGCCCCCCCGTTGCCCCGCAAGCTCCCACCCGCACCCACCGCGGCTGACGCCCGCATGCGCCGCATCCTGCGCATACCCGACGACGGGCCCCGGGCCAGCGCCCGCTCGGCCGAGAACGCGTTCTCGACGTCGGTGTTCATCTCCGCCGTGCGCTGCCTGATCACCTACGTGGTGCTGCCGATCGTGGGCCCGATCGTCGGGCTGGCGGGGGGCGTCGGACCGGTGGTGGGCCTGGTCGTGGGCACGGCCTCGTTCGTCGCCATCGTGGCCTCGATGCGCCGGTTCTTCCGGGCCAACCATCGGTGGCGCTGGCGCTACACCGTCGTGGGCGGCCCATCCTCGTGTTCCTCGTGGTCCAGGCGGTCATCGACGCCGTTCATCTCCTCCGGTAGCGACCACTGGCGGCAGGTGACGCTCAGGCGGTGGGCGGCCGCCGCTCGCGGGCCAGCGCGTCGACCCGGGGGTACATCCTCTCCGCGTAGCGGATGTGGCGCAGCTTCTCGGCGAAATCGAGGTGCTCGGGATCGTTGATGCCGAGCGCCTCCTCCATGTTGGCGGTGACCACCGTCTCCACCCGGTGGCCGTCGGCGGCCAGGATGCCGATCACGTCGGTGAGGTAGTACTCGCCCTGGGCGTTGTCGCACCCCAGCCGGTCGAGGGCGCCGACGAGGGCGACGGCGTCGAAGCAGTAGGCGCCGACGTTGACCTCCCGGACCGCCAGCTCCTCGGGAGTGGCGTCCCGGGCCTCGACGATGCGGGCCACCCGCCCGTCGTCGTGGCGGACGATCCGGCCGAAGTCGGGCGGATTCTCGAGCTCGATGGTGAGGGCGACGGCGGCCGCGTCGGTGGCGTCTCGGTGGTCGACCACCGAGCGGATCGTCGCCGCCGTCAACATGGGCATGTCGCCGTAGAGGACGACCACGTTCCCCGCGTAGCCGTCGAGGAACGTGCGGGCCTGGACGACGGCATGGCCCGTCCCCAGCTGCTCCGTCTGCTCGACGAACTGCACCCCCGAGTCGGGCAGCGCATCCATCACCTGTTCCCGCCCGTGCCCCACCACCAGGACGATCTCGTCGACGCCCGCCTCCCGGGCGGCGTCGATGCAGTACTCGACCATCGCCCGGCCGTCGACCGGGTGGAGCACCTTGGGCAGGTCGGATCCCATGCGTCGGCCCTCGCCGGCGGCGAGGACGACGGCCCGGGTGGCCCGGCTCATCCGTCCCCCGTCGGACGGAAGCTGGAAACGGCGGCGGCCCGGTTGTCGAACGCGGCGAAGACCCGGTTGAGGCGGGTCATGACGAACATCACCTTCACCCACGGCGGCGATCCGCACAGGCGGACGTCGCCCGGCCCGATGCGGACCCGCTTGAACAGCCCGACCAGCTCGGCCAGGCCGGCGCCGTCGACGACCTTGACGTCGGTGAGGTCGATCACGAAGTCGTGGACCCCTTCGGCCAGCAGCCCGCCGAAGACGCGGTGCAGCTGCTCGGCGTGGGCCGCGTCGACGCTCCCGCCGAGCACCACCACGGCGACGCCGCCCTCGTTCTCGGTCGTCACCTCCACGTCCGGCCAACATAGCCCTCGATACGGCGGGTCCCGTCAGAGCAGCCGCTCCATGAGCACGACATCGAGCCAGCGTCCGAACTTGCGGCCCACCTCCCGCTCGACGCCCACCATCTCGAATCCGCACGAGCGATGGAGGGCGATCGACGCCTCGTGGCCGTCGACGATCCGGGCCATGACCGCGTGGAAGCCGTGGCTGGTGGCCAGCCGCAACAGCTCCTCGAGGATCGCCCGCCCATAGCCCTGGCCCTGGCGGTCGCGGCGCACGTAGATCGAGTTCTCGACGGTGGTGGAATAGGCGGGACGGGGCCGGTAGGGGGCCAGGCAGCCGAAGCCGACGACCACCCGGTCGTCGGCGCCCCGGTCCTCGGTGACGACGATGGCGGGATGGACGCCGGCGTGCTCGATGAGCCACGCCCGTTGGGCCTCCAGCGTGCGCGGGACGAGGTCGAACGTGACGGTCGACTCCGCCACCTCGGGGTTGTAGATGGCGCGTATGGCTTCGGCGTCCTCGGGTCCGGCCAGCCTGATCTCAAAGGCGCGGTCGGACCGGCTGGCTATCATCGGAAGGACCGCGCCCCCTTAGCTCAGTCGGCAGAGCACAGCCATGGTAAGGCTGGTGTCGTCGGTTCGATTCCGACAGGGGGCTCCACCGTCCCGCCACCCGACCCCGAAAGGGAAGGGCTGGGGCGGCTTGTACGATGGGTGACCGGGCCTTGCGCCCGTTCCACAGCCCGCCAGGCGGCGTAGCTCAGTTGGTAAGAGCACTCGGCTCATAATCGAGGGGTCGGCGGTTCGAGTCCGCCCGCCGCTACCGCACGAGAGGGGTAGCACCACATGGCGAAGCAGAAGTTCGAGCGGTCGAAGCCGCATCTCAACGTGGGCACGATGGGCCACATCGACCATGGCAAGACCACCTTGACGGCCGCCATCACCAAGGTCCTGCACGAGCAGAACCCCAAGGTGGCCTTCACCGCCTTCGACCAGATCGACAAGGCGCCGGAGGAGAAGGCGAGAGGGATCACCATCTCCATCGCCCACGTGGAGTACGAGACCGCCAAGCGCCACTACGCCCACGTCGACATGCCCGGCCACGCCGACTACATCAAGAACATGATCACCGGCGCGGCCCAGATCGACGGCGCCATCCTGGTCGTCAGCGCGGCCGACGGCCCCATGCCCCAGACCCGGGAGCACGTGCTGCTGGCCCGCCAGGTGGGCGTGCCCTACATCGTCGTCGCCCTCAACAAGGCCGACGCGGTCGACGACGAGGAGCTGCTCGACCTGGTCGACCTCGAGGTCCGAGACCTGCTCAACGAGTACGAGTTCCCCGGCGACGACACGCCGGTCATCCGGGTGTCCGCCCTCAAGGCCCTCGAAGGCGACCCGGCGTGGACCCCGGCCATCAACGAGCTGATGGCCGCGGTCGACGACTACATCCCGCTCCCCGAGCGCGACGTCGACAAGCCCTTCCTGATGCCCATCGAGGACGTGTTCACCATCACCGGCCGGGGGACCGTCGTGACGGGCAAGGTCGAGCAGGGCATCGTCAAGGTGGGCGACAAGGTCGAGATCGTCGGCCTCGGCCACAACCAGCAGACGGTGTGCACCGGCGTGGAGATGTTCCGCAAGCTCCTCGACCAGGGGCAGGCGGGCGACAACATCGGCGCCCTCCTCCGCGGCATCAACAAGGACGACGTGCAGCGGGGCCAGGTCCTGTGCAAGCCGGGATCGATCACCCCCCACACCACCTTCGAGGCCCAGGTCTACGTGCTGACCAAGGACGAGGGCGGGCGCCACAGCCCCTTCTTCCAGAACTACCGGCCCCAGTTCTACTTCCGCACCACGGACGTGACGGGCCAGATCACCCTGCCCGAGGGCACCGAGATGGTCATGCCGGGCGACAACATCGCCCTCACCGTCGAGCTCATCACCCCCATCGCCATGGACGAGGGCCTGCGCTTCGCCATCCGTGAGGGTGGGCGCACCGTGGGCGCCGGCCGGGTCGTGAAGATCATCAAGTAGCGACGCCCCTCTCCGGGGGGCGGTTTTCCCGGCGGTCGACGCTGCCGTAGAGTGGAGCCACGTGACGGAAAGGAAAGCCCCGGATGGCCAAGGGCGAGAAGCGCGTCAAGATCACGCTCGCGTGCGAGCAGTGCAAGCGCCGCAACTACATAACGATGAAGAACAAGCAGAACGACCGCGAGCGCATGGAGATCAAGAAGTACTGCAAGTGGGACCGGACGCACACCACCCACCGGGAGACCCGCTAACCGACGAGCCGGTCGACGGCGAGTTCGAGGAGCCTTTCCGTAACCTTTCCGGGGCGGACGGGGTCGTAGGTGCGGTGATACCAGCTGAAGAGGCTGCCCTGGTGGAACGGGCCAAAGCCGGCGATGTCAATGCCTTCGCCGAACTCGTCCGCACCACCCAGGCCGAGGTCTACACGCTGGCCTACCGGCTCACCGGGAACGACGACGACGCTCGCGACGTCGCCCAGGACGCCTACCTCCGGGCCTTTCGGGGCTTGAAGCGGTTCCGGGGCGACGCCCGTTTCTCGACCTGGATGTACCGGATCACGGCCAACTGCGCGTCGACCCACCTCTCCCGCCGGTCCAAGGCCGGACACGACGAGCTGTCCGACGACGACCCCATGCCCGACGAGCGGCCCGAGTCAAACCCCGAGGGGATGGCGGAGGCGGGCGCCCTGCGCGACCGGATGACGGCCGCCCTGGCCGAGCTGGCCCCGTCGTTGCGCGCCGTCGTCGTCCTGCGTGACGTCTACGACCTTCCGCACGAGGCCATCGCCTCGGAGTTGGGGATCACCGAAGCGGCAGCCAAGGTCCGGTTGCACCGGGCCCGCCGCAAGCTGCGCGAGCGGCTGTTCCCGATGCCCGGAGAGGAGAAGGCCCGTGCGGTCTAAGTTCGGTGTGCGTACCGCCCCGGTGTCGACCGCGGGTGCTTCCCGCGCCAACGGCGTGTCCTGCGACACGGTGGCGGCGGCTCTGCCCGGCATCGTCGACGGCCTCGACGTGGCCGAGCTCGACCTGCGCCGTCACGTCGAGACCTGCCTGCGCTGCCAGGCCGAGCTGGCCCAGTACCGCAAGGTCCTGCGGGCGCTGCACCAGCTGCGCACCGAGCTGCTCGAGCCCAGCCCCGGCCTGCTGCCCGACGTCCTCGTCGCCCTCGAGGCGGCCGGAGAGCGGGGGGCGATGCGGTTTCTCCTGACCGGCCGCCGGGCCGCCTACCTGGGCGGCATCGCCGCCGCCACCGCCGCCGGCGCGGCGGGCGCCATCGTGCTCGCCAGCCGCCGCCACCGGCGGGTGGCAGTCGCCAGCTGACCGACGCACGCACCTCCACCCGGCGCCGCCGCCGACGGGTCGCCCCAACGGTCCGGTGGGCCCTGAGCTATCCTCGGAGTACCCACGCCCACCGGGCTGACCGAGGGCAGTAGCTCAACTGGTAGAGCACCGGTCTCCAAAACCGGCGGTTGGGGGTTCGAGTCCCTCCTGCCCTGCTGGTTATCGAGACCCCGCGTCCAAGAGGTAATCGTGAATCGACAGATGAAGCGGATGATGCAGCGTCAGGGCCAACTGGCCCCCGACGGCACACCCGCGCGCCGCGAGCCGACCCGGCCCGCGGCCCGTCCGCCCAAGGAACGCATCGGCGCCACCGAGTACTTCCGCCAGGTCCGGGCCGAGCTGCGCAAGGTGGCCTGGCCCTCCCGGGGCGAGGTCGTCAACTACTCGATCATCGTCCTGGTGGCGCTGCTGGTGCTCACCGCCCTCATCTTCTTCCTCGACTATGTGTTCGGGAAAGCGATCATCTTCCTCTTCCAATGAGCGACCCAATGAGCGACATCGACCCCACCCCCGACATCCTGGGCTCCGCCTCCCTGGGTGACCCCGACGAGGCCTCCTTGGGCGACGTCGCCCCCACCGCCGTCGACGTCCTCGACGCCGGCCCCCCTCCCCAGCCCCCCATCGTGTTCGACGACGGCCTGGCCGACGACGACGAGGGCGACGACGAGGTGCCGCCGGTCGAGAGCCCCTACGACCGGTCCGGCTCGTGGTACGTCGTCCACACCTATGCCGGCTACGAGAACAAGGTGAAGTCCAATCTCCAGAGCCGCATCGCCTCCATGAACATGGAGGACCGCATCTTCGAGTGCGTCATCCCCATGGAGGACGTCATCGAGTTCAAGGGCGGCAAGCGGGTCACCGTGCAGAAGAAGGTGTTCCCCGGTTATCTCCTGGTCCGCTGCGAGCTCGACGACGACTCGTGGCGGGTGGTGCGCAACACGCCCGGGGTCACCGGCTTCGTGGGGCTGGGGGCCAAGCCCACGCCGCTGTCCCGCAAGGAGGTCGAGAGCATCCTCCAGGTGCAGTCCGGTGGCACCGAGGGCGTCACCCGCAAGCCCGCCCGCCGGCCCATGTACGAGGTCGGGGAGAGCGTCCGGGTGCGGGAAGGGCCGTTCGCCGACTTCTCGGGCCAGATCGCCGAGATCAACGAGGACCAGCTCAAGCTCAAGGTCCTCGTCAACATCTTCGGCCGGGAGACCCCGGTCGAGCTCGAGTTCAGCCAGGTGGCAAAGCTGTGATGGCATTCGTGATCGGGAGTTCCAGGTAAATGGGCAAGCGTCGAGTAGCCGCCGTGGTGCGGATCCAGATCCCCGCAGGGGCGGCCACGCCCGCACCGCCGGTGGGCACCGCACTGGGCCCCCATGGGGTCAACATCATGGAGTTCTGCAAGCAGTACAACGCGGCCAGCGAGAGCCAGCGGGGCACGGTCGTGCCGGCCGAGATCACCGTCTTCGAGGACCGGTCGTTCACGTTCATCCTCAAGACGCCGCCCACGCCGGTGCTGCTGCGGGCCGCGGCGGGGCTGCCCAAGGGGGCGACCAACCCGGGCAAGGAGACGGTGGGATCGATCACCGACGCCCAGCTCACCGAGATCGCCAAGCAGAAGATGCCCGACCTCAATGCCAACGACCTGGAGGCGGCTCGGCTGCAGATCGCGGGCACGGCCCGCTCGATGGGGATCACGGTGTCGCGATGACCCACACCAAGAAGGACTCCAAGAAGTACACCGACGCCGTCCGCCGATTCGACAAGGGGCGCCTCCACGCTCCCGGCGAGGCCGTCGACCTGGTGAAGAACCTGGCCGCGGCCAAGTTCGACGAGACCGTCGAGCTGGCGGTGCGCCTGGGCGTCGACCCCCGCAAGGCCGACCAGATCGTCCGGGGCACGGTCGGGCTTCCGGCGGGCACGGGCAAGGAGGTCCGGGTCGTCGTCTTCGCCGCCGGGCCGGCGGCGGAGGAGGCCCGCGACGCGGGAGCCGATGTCGTCGGCGCCGACGACCTGGTCGCTCGCGTCCAGGGCGGGTTCCTCGACTTCGACGTCGCCATCGCCACCCCCGACCTCATGGGCCAGGTGGGCAAGCTCGGCCGGGTGCTCGGTCCCCGCGGCCTCATGCCGAACCCCAAGACGGGCACCGTCACCATGGACGTCGGCCGGGCGGTCCGGGAGTTCAAGGGCGGACGGGTGGAGTACCGCACCGACCGCTACGGCAACATCCACGTACCGATCGGCAAGGTCAGCTTCGACCGCAAGGCCCTCCTCACCAACCTGCGGGCGGTGGTCGAGGAGCTCGGCCGGGTCAAGCCGGCCTCGGCCAAGGGCAAGTACCTGCGCGGCATCACCGTGTCGTCCACCATGGGCCCCGGTGTGAAGCTCGACGCGGGCAACCCGGTGCGGGCTGTCGACGACGAGTTGGCCGCCACCACGTAAAGGCCGGCTGGTCTCACCACCGCGCTAACCCTCAACCCTGAAGTAGAGGGTTGAGGGTTTTTCCACAGGCTGGGTCCAAATACTTGGAACCGGCGCGCTCCGGAGCTAGCCTGCCGTCCTCTGTCCTGATGTGGGCGTGGACTGGTCCTCGCACGCGGCCCGGGCAGGGTGATACGGCGGTCTGGTTATGCCGAGTCCGGGAGAGGACGAATATGGGCGTAGCGACTGGTCCGGAGCAGGACAAGAGGGCCCCCCTTGCCCTGAGCGGCGCCGTGCTGGCCGGTCTGCTGGCCTTCCTGGGGGGGGCCACGCCAGCGGCCGGGCAGACCACCACCAGCAGCACCGCGCCCACCATCACCGTGGCGCCCCAATCCGGTGCCGGGTCGTCGGTCGGACGGGCCAACAGCGAAGCCAACGCCGGCGCCGTCTCGGTGGGCAGCGGCGAATCGGGCGGCAGCGGGTCGGCGCGCAATGACACCGACCTGGTCGCTGTCGGCGGCGAGGGTGGCGACGGAGGCGCCGCGATCCCGTTGGCCACCGGCGCCGACACGCTCGTCGGCGTCGGCCTTCCCGGCTCGAACGACGGGGCGATCGTCGCCGTGGGCGCGGCCTCGGGCGGCGACGGTGGATCGGCCACCGTCAACCTCAGCCCGGTGGCCTTGTCGGGCGACAGCGGCTCCGGCTCCGGCCAGTCCTCCGCCACCAACTCCGGCAACACCGGCGACGCCACCTCCAGCGCCGTTTCCAAACCGACCTCAAGTTCGGGGAACACCGGCAACAGCGGCAGCACCGGCTCCGCCACCCCCAACCCCTTCTCGGTCAACTCCGGCCTCCTGAACATCACCCCGGCAGTGAGGGACGAGGGC
>Ga0207687_10001232_pt1 | contig 17531 bp, 16 predicted proteins | sample KBSM54metaG_FD_184399 | JGI IMG/M metagenome (GOLD analysis project Ga0207687, IMG submission 184399) | Miscanthus rhizosphere microbial communities from Kellogg Biological Station, Michigan, USA - KBS M5-4 metaG (SPAdes) (version 2) | ecosystem: Host-associated > Plants > Roots > Rhizosphere >...
GACGATTCGCTCGCGACGTCGCTCGGCCTCGAGAGCCTGGAGCAGCTCAAGGGCCTGCTCAAGGGCCAGATCGAGCAGGAGCTCAACGGCCTCACCCGCACGCACATGAAGCGCAAGCTGCTCGATCAGCTCGCCGAGGGCCATGATTTCCCGGTTCCGCCGACGATGGTCGAGGCCGAGTTCAACCAGATCTGGCAGCAGCTCGAGCATGAAGCGACTCATGAGGAGGATCCCGCCGCGGCACTCGCCGAGATGGAATCCGAGCGCGCCGATTATCACGCGATCGCCGAGCGCCGCGTGCGGCTTGGCCTGCTCCTGTCGGAGATCGGCCAGTCGAACGGCGTCGAGGTGAGCCAGCAGGAAATGAACCGGCTGATCGCACAGGCCGCCCAGCAGTACAGCCCCGAGGATCGCACCCGGTTCATCGAATATGTCCGCTCCGAGCCGATGGCGGCAGCTCAGCTGCGTGCGCCGCTCTATGAGGACAAGGTTGTCGACTGGCTGTTCGAAAAGGCCGAAATCAGCGACCGCGAAGTGACTCGCGAGGCGCTGGAAGCTGCGATCGAATCCGAGGACGGCTTCGATACCGGCACGCACACCCACGATCACGACAACCACAAGCCCAAGGCGAAGAAGGCAGCGGCGAAAAAGGCTGCTCCTGCGAAGGAAGAGGCTCCTGCCGAAGAGGCCAAGCCTGCGAAGAAAGCCGCCGCCAAGAAGGCCGAGCCAGCTGCCGAAGCGCCTGCCGAGGTCGCTGCCGAGCCGGTGAAGAAGCCGGCCGCCAAGAAGGCCGCGAAGCCGGCGGCTGAAGAGGCACCTGCCGAAGCGGCGCCCGCCAAGAAGCCTGCGGCGAAGAAGGCTCCGGCGAAGAAGTAGCTGATCCCTCTCCCCTTGTGGGAGAGGAAAAGGGGGGGCTGTGACCGTTACGACGAAGATTGCCGTCCTCCTCCCTTGCTACAACGAGGAAACCGCAATCGCGCAGACCGTCGCCGGTTTCCGCGCGGCACTCCCCGACGCCACCATCTACGTCTACGACAACAACAGCCGCGACCGCACCGTCGAGGTGGCCCGCGCGGCGGGGGCGATCGTCCGGACCGAGCGTATGCAGGGCAAGGGCAATGTCGTCCGCCGCATGTTCGCCGATGTCGATGCCGATATCTATGTGATGGCCGATGGCGACGCGACCTATGATGCCACCTCGGCCCCGGCGCTGATCGCCCGGGTTCTCGACGAGCAGCTCGACATGGTGGTCGGATCGCGCGTGACTCAGGAAACCGCTGCCTATCGGCGTGGCCACCAGTTCGGCAACAGGGCGATGACCAGCATCCTGGCGCAGCTGTTCGGCCGGAGCTTCACCGACATCTTCTCGGGCTACCGCGTCTTCTCGCGGCGATTCGTGAAGAGTTTCCCCGTCCTGTCAGCCGGCTTCGAGATCGAGACCGAGATCAGCGTCCATGCGCTCGAGCTCAAAATGCCCGTCGGCGAGGTCGAGACGCCTTATTACGCCCGGCCCGAAGGCTCCGAATCGAAGCTCAGCACCTATCGCGATGGCTTCCGGATCGCGCGCACGATCATGACTCTGTACCGGATCGAGCGGCCTTTGCTGTTCTTCGGCGCGGTCGGCCTGCTGTTCGCGCTGCTCGGCGTCATCCTCGCGGTGCCGCTGATCATCACCTATTGGCACACCCATCTCGTGCCGCGTTTCCCGACCGCGATCCTCGTCACAGGCCTGATGATCATGGCGGCGCTCAACGGCTTTGCCGGCCTCATCCTCGATACGGTCGTGCGCGGGCGGCGCGAGATGCGGCGGCTCGCCTATCTTTCGCACCGCGCTCCGGGCGGGGATGATCGGCGAGAGGTTGGGCACGGGGCTTGAACTCGTTTCCGCCAGCGCCGATGTAGGGCGCTCTAGGGGCACAAGGATCCAAAGGCACATCATGCACAACCCGTTCGACACCGGCGACTTCGCACGTCCTCTCACCAATGCTGGCTTTTCCCAGTCGCCCGAAGGTGGCCTCGTCCCCATCGTTATCGAGCAGTCCAACCGCGGCGAGCGCAGCTTCGACATTTATTCGCGGCTGCTGCGCGAGCGGATCATCTTCGTCACCGGCGGTGTCGAGGATCATATGGCCTCGGTCATCACCGCCCAGCTGCTCTTCCTGGAGTCCGAGAACCCCAAGAAGGACATCTTCATGTACATCAACTCGCCGGGCGGCGTCGTCACGGCGGGCATGGCGATCCATGATACCATGCAATATATCCGCCCGCGGGTCGGCACGGTCTGCATCGGTCAGGCCGCCTCGATGGGCAGCTTCCTGCTCGCGGCCGGCGAGCCCGGCATGCGCGTTGCGCTGACCAATGCCCGTATCATGATCCACCAGCCTTCGGGCGGCGCGCAGGGCATGGCGTCGGATATCGAGATCCAGGCCAAGGAAATCCTGCGCATCCGGCACCGGATGAACACGCTGTACGCGCAATATACCGGCAAGCCGCTCGAGGAGATCGAGAAGGCGATGGACCGCGACAAGTTCCTCGAGGCGAACGAGGCGAAGGAATTCGGCCTGATCGACGAGGTGTTCGACAAGCGCCCTGCGGTTACGGACGACAGCGCCCCCCCGGTGCTGCCCGCATCCTGACGCCCGCGAAGACCCCCGCCGGCGCCCGGGTCGCTGACGACCCGGTGCCGGCGGCACTCGCGCGTGGGTCCCTGGGGCAGGCCGCGACCACCTGTGCCCCAGAAACATCAGACTCACTGCAACGGGTTGTTTCCTGTTTCTGAGATAGACATATTGGCTATCGTCGGAGCAGAACTATCATTAGGCTGCTGCGCCGGGCATTGGTGACGGTGAGTTCAGAGTCCCTCGCGGACGCGACGGGTGTGCGTAATCGAATGAAGGTACCTGGTTTATGACGAAGCTGAGCGGTGGCGACTCGAAGAGCACGCTGTATTGCTCGTTCTGCGGCAAGTCGCAGCACGAGGTGAGGAAGCTCATCGCCGGGCCGACCGTGTTCATCTGCGACGAATGCGTCGAGCTCTGCAACGACATCATCCGCGAGGAAACAAAATCCGCGCTCGTCTCGAAAAAGGACGGGGGCGTGCCGACGCCGCAGGAAATCTGCGACGTGCTCGACGATTATGTCATCGGCCAGAAGCGCGCGAAGCGGGTGCTCTCGGTCGCGGTGCACAATCATTACAAGCGCCTCAACCACGGCCAGAAGGGCGCCGACGTCGAGCTTGCCAAGTCGAACATCCTGCTCGTCGGGCCGACCGGCTGCGGCAAGACCCTGCTCGCCCAGACCTTGGCGCGAATCCTCGACGTGCCCTTCACCATGGCCGATGCCACGACGCTGACCGAGGCCGGCTATGTCGGCGAGGATGTCGAGAACATCATCCTGAAGCTGCTCCAGGCCTCGGACTATAATGTCGAGCGGGCGCAGCGTGGCATCGTCTATATCGACGAAATCGACAAGATCAGCCGCAAGGCCGAGAATCCTTCCATCACCCGCGACGTGTCGGGCGAGGGCGTTCAGCAGGCGCTGCTCAAGCTGATGGAGGGCACCACCGCCTCCGTCCCGCCCCAGGGCGGCCGCAAGCATCCGCAGCAGGAATTCCTGCAGGTCGACACGACCAACATCCTGTTCATCTGCGGCGGCGCGTTCTCGGGCCTCGAAAAGATCATCGGCGATCGCCTCCAGGGCAAGTCGATCGGCTTCGGCGCCTATGTCGCGAGCCCTGAGGAGCGCCGTACCGGCGAGACGCTCAAGTCGGTCGAGCCTGAGGATCTGCTGAAGTTCGGCCTGATCCCCGAATTCGTCGGCCGCCTGCCGGTGATCGCTACGCTCGAGGATCTCGACGTGCCGGCGCTGGTGACGATCCTGACCGAGCCGAAGAACGCCCTGGTGAAGCAGTATCAGAAGCTGTTCGACATGGAGGATGTGAAGCTCGGCTTCACTGACGACGCGCTGGTGCAGGTCGCCAAGAAGGCGATCGATCGCAAGACCGGCGCGCGCGGGCTGCGCTCGATCCTCGAAGGCATATTGCTCGACACCATGTTCGATCTGCCGGGGATGGACTCGGTCGATGAGGTGATGATCGACAAGGATGTGATCGAGGGCCGCAAGGAGCCGATCCGCGTCTACGCCAAGAAGGATAAGGCGGGCGCCGGCGCCGCGTGATGGTTGGGGAGGGTGAACGACCTTCCTTCGTAACTGCTTTCGGATTGCTGGGCTTAGGGGCATCGCTGAACGCCCTTCTGCTTTGGGTAGCTCTGTCGCTGTGGGGTGACGGCGGCTTGTGGGTTCTGTTCGCCTATCCCTTGGTTGCGATCGTTTATGGCTTGCCGCTGGCGGTGAGTTACCTTCGGTCGGTGTATTTTCGGCAGATATTGATCTACTTTGTCGCGCTTCTGCCAATAATCTACCTTATTGCGGTTATCGTGATGTTGATCGCCGGTGTTGCCACTTACCACGAAGGGAGTGGACTCCAGGATTGGCTGGATCCGATCTATGGCGTGGTCGTCGGGAGTACTGTTTCAATATTCGTGCTGACGCGTTTTTCGTTTACTCCTTGCTTTCGATTCAAGGTTGTTGTTGCGACCATTGGCGTTCTCGCGCTGGTTTCGACGTTTGCAGTCCCCCTTGTCGTGACTCGATATTGGTGGAATGCAAATTACTTCAGTGACCTGCCGGCCAATAATCTCGAAAAAGCGATCGGCTTCCCGTTCCTCTGGCAATTGGTTTTTGCGTTCTTCGCTGCGTTGTTGCTGCAACGCCACCACGAGAGCGCCAGATGAGCTCGGTATTGGCAGCGAGCAAAGCAGATCGCGCGGCCATCGCAGCGATGCTCGCCCGCGCCTTTGGCGAGGACCCGGCGACGAGCTTCATCTTCCCCGACCCCGTTCGGCGGGCGAAGCAGCTGCCGAAACTGTTCGCCTTGCTGTTCGATGAGGACGTGCACGGCATGCGGCTCGTTACGGCGGGCGGCGAGGCGGCGACCCTGTGGCGCCCGCCAGGCGGCAACCGGACCAGCCGACTCGACCTGCTGCGCGAGGCAATCCCGCTGCTGCGCATTTTCGGCACCGCGCTCGGCCCGGCGCTGGCGGTCTCCGACGCGATCGACCTGCATCTCCCGGACGGGGAATATTGGTATCTCCACATCGCCGGCTGCGAGCCGGCCCAGCAGGGCAAGGGCTTTGGCGGCGCCGCGGTGCGCTCCGGGCTCGAGCGCATCGCGGCGAGCGGGCTGCCCGCCTATCTGGAAACGCCGCTCGAACGGAATATCGGCTTCTATCAGGGGCTCGGTTTCGAGGTGACGGCGGACTGGGTCGTTCCCAAAGGCGGGCCGCGCTTCTGGTCGATGTGGCGGGCGGCTTAGTGCAATGACCCGTCATGCCGGACTTGTTCCGGCATCCATGCTTCCGCAAGAGCCTCCAAGCGTTGTGTATGCGGGTTGATGGACCCCGGAACAAGTCCGGGGTGACGTATCGAGTTGATAAAAAACGATTCTATTCGTCGTCCGCCAAGAAATCTCCAAGTCGATCCAGCCGCCGCTCAACAGGCGAACGCCGGTCACGAATCCATTGCTCCAGCACCGCGAAACCGGCAGGTTCCAGCCGGCAGGTGCGCACCCGCCCGATCTTCTCGGTGCGCACCAGCCCGCTTTCCTCAAGCACCTGAAGGTGCTGCGCCACCGCCGTCAGCGTGATGTCGAGCGGTGCCGCGAGGCCGGAGACGGAGAGGGGCCCCGCGGTCAGCCGCTCGACGATCGCCAGACGCGACGAGTCCGCGAGCGCGCGCAGCACGCGGTCGACAGGGATGGCCCGATCTTTCGTCACGCGCCCGGCAATATCGCCGCCAGCCGATCGAACAAGACGCGCCAGCCATGCTCGCGCATCTCGGGGCCGCCCGATCCTTCGTAGAATATGCCCTGATGCGTGCAGACCAGATCGGTGCCGGCCTCGGTCGGCACGAGCTCGATCGTCACCAGCGCGACCGAGATGAGCTTGCCGCCGAGCGTCATGCTGGCGGCACTGACGATGCGCTGACCCGGCACGATATCGTGATATTGCTCGCGATTGGCGATCTCGAGGCCCTCGAACGGCGTCTCCGGGCCAAGGTTGAAGCGCAGGATCGAATCGCCGCCGACCCGGAAATCCGACGTGAACTCGGCGAGGTCCTGGCCGTCGCGATCGGCATACCAGCGGCGTTTCTGATCCTCGCGACTGAAAGCCTCGAACACACGCTCGGGCGGTGCGGGATAGCTCTTCTCGATCACGAAAGTGCTGTGAATAACGGGTTGTTCCATGACGCCACGACTCCATTAGTGAAGTGATGGCTTCAGTATTGCGACTCGACAGATAATTGTCAAGTGTGCACTTCAGTATCGATGCGACGTGCCGTCATCAGCGCGCCGCCCTGAAATCCGAATAGGTCGCCTCCGCCTGCATCCGCCCGGCCTTGCCGAGCATCGATCCGCTCATGTCGCTGATCGCCTGGCTGGGCACGGCATGTCCGTCCGGCAGCATGCGATAGCGCTGGTCGATCATGATGCTGTCGATCGCCGCGACCAGCATCATTCGAAAGCCCTTGGTCGATTTCAGGCGCACATGTTCGACCAGGGGCATCTTCTCCTTGATGTTCACAAGGACCTCGGCCTGGGTGTCCGCCGAGGCATCGTGCGATCCGATCATCAGCGTGCCCGCGGGAAGGCGCGGGAAGCGGTACAGCACATAGCCGGGCCCCGGACTGGTCCTGCTGGCCGGCGCGCCGATCCACTTCGCCAATTCGCCATAGGACGGCACCGGCCCGCGCTTCATCTTGTGCGCATCGGCGCTCTCCTTCGCCGTGGGCGCGCGTCCATCGACACCGACCAGCGACCATTGATCGGCGGCGGGCCGTCGCGGATCATATTGCTCGATCAGTATTTTGCGGGGCTTGCCCGTCTGCTGGATCGTCATGGTGCGGCGGAAACCATAAGCGGACGCGCTCGTGCCTTTCGCGGCCGCGACGATCTGGTTCTGCACCTCGTCGGCGTGCGCCGCGCTGGCGGAAAGGCATGCAGCCAGCGAGGCCACGAGCAGGACAGGTTTCAGCATGATGACTCCCGAATTTCCCCAATCCTTCCGCGAGTATTGCGGCGGGGAAAGGGCCGTACCGGCCTTCGAAAAGCCGTGTTCGGTTCAGCCGCCGGCGATCGCGCGGGTCCGCATCAGCACCGCATAGCTCGCAAGTGCCAGGAACAACCCTGTGAACCACGCATAAGCGTAAAGCCCGGTCCAGAAGCCGCCGATCCATCCGAATGCTCCGGGTGCCACTGTCGCCAGGAATCCAGGCAGGTTCGGCAGCAGGCCGATCGTGAAGGCGGCTAGTGCGCGCCCGTTCCAGCCGCCGGCATAGGCGTAGCGGCCGCCCTCGCGGTACAGGTCGTCGACATCGAGCTGCGCGCGGCGGATCAGCCAGTAATCGGCGATCAAAATGCCGGCGATCGGCCCGAGCAGCGCGCTATAGCCGGTCAGCCAGACGAAGATGTAGCCGCCGGTCGTCGCCAGCAGTTTCCACGGCATGATCAGCACGCCGATCACTGCGGTGATCAGCCCGCCGGTCCGGTAGGAAATCCGCCCCGGCGCCAGCGACGAGAAATCATAGGCGGCGCACACCAGGTTCGCGGCGATGTTGCACGAGATGGTGTCGATGGTGATGACGATCAGACCGATCAGCACCAGCGGCCCCGCCAGCGTGCCGGAGAGCGCGACCGGATCCCAGATCGCATGGCCATAGATCACCACGGTGGCCGAGGTCGTGATGACGCTGGCGAGCGCGATCAGCCCCATGCCCGGCGGCAACCCGATCGCCTGGCCGATCATCTGGTCGCGCTGGCTCCGCGCGAAGCGGGTGAAATCGGGGATATTGAGCGCGAGCGTACCCCAGAAGCCGATCATGCCGGTCAGCGACGGCCAGAACACCAGCCAGAATTGCCCTTCCTTGGCGCCGCCCGGCACGAAAGCGGACGGGCTGGCGAAGATCGGCCCGAGCCCGCCCGCGCGGTCGACCGCCCACCAGACCAGCGCGATGCAGACCAGAATCTTGACTGGCGCGGTCCAGGTTTCGAGCCGGCGGATCGTCGTCAGCCCCTTGCGGACGAAGAAGAGCTGCAGCGCCCAGAAGGCAGCAAAGGCGAGCGCTTGGCCGATCCCCATGTCGAGCAGCGGGATGGTCGCGCCCTTCAGATCCTTGCCGACCAGCACGCCGAGCAGGGTAAGGAGTGCCTCGCCGCCGATCCAGGTCTGGATGCCGTACCAGCCGCATGCGACCAGCGCGCGGGCGAGCGCGGGTAACCGCGCGCCGCGCGTCCCGAACGAGGCGCGCGCCAGCACTGAATAGGGGATGCCGTAACGTGCGCCGGCATGGCCGATCAGCAGCAAGGGCACGAGCACGATGACATTGCCGAGCAGCACGGTGATCGTCGCTTCGCCCGCCGACATGCCCTGTTCGATCAGCCCTGAAGCGAGCATCCAGCTCGGCACCGCGACGATCATCCCGATCCAGAGCGCGGCGTAATGATACCAGGCCCAGGTCCTTTGCGCGGCATCGGTCGGCGCGAGATCGCGGTTCCAGAGCGTATCGGCGGCTTGGTCTGTCATGCGGCTTCCCCTTGAGCGGGAGAATGTCTGATTTGCGGGTCAGCGCAAGGGGCAGAAACATATCCAGCCATCGTCACCCCGGACCTGTTCCGGGGTCCATGGTTCCGCGTACGCGACGCCTGAAGCTCCTGCGGAGACATGGATGCCGGAACAAGTCCGGCATGACGACGGAACTCAGAAAACCCCCGGCACGAACCTTTTCACCCGCGCGGCATAGCCATCATAATCGGCACCGAACTGCGCGCGCAGCAGGCCCTCCTCATGGCGGATCCGGAACCAGGTCGCGAGCGCATAGACCGGCACCCCGACGATCAGGTTGCTTGTGTGGCCATAGGCGATCGCTATCGCCACCATGAACAGGAACAGTGCGACATAGATCGGGTGACGCACAAAGGCGAAAGGTCCGGTCTGGACGAGTTGGTGATCCTCCCGGATGCGCGCGACCAGGCTCCAGTTTTTGCCCATGGTGCGCGACGACGCATGGAACAGGAGGACAGCACCCAGCATCAGCACCAAAACGACGAAACCCCCGACCAGCGCCCGGTGGGACATCGGGTCAAGCGTGACGCGGATCTGGCCATAGCCGACAATGGCGATGCCCACGCCCTGGCCCAGAATCCAGATGATCGAGGCGTTGTTGCGCCGCGCCACCGCCACCTTCGGCGCGCGACCGGCGCGCAGCCGCGCCGCGATCAGCGCCAGTGCGAACAAGACGAAACCGATCGCGAGCGCGGCCGGGCCGGGCAAGCCGACCGGATCGTTGTGAAAAATCATGTTCATGCGGCCTCCTGGCCCAGGCCGCCTATCATGTGTGTGTTATTTGAGCAATACACTATCATTTCGCCCTGGACTGTGCCGTTCGCCAGGCCTGATATTCTTCGACCGCGCGTGAGCGCTTGAGGATCCGGCTGTCCGGATCGATCACGACATGCGCGCCCGGCGCTACCGCGATGCTGCCGGTGCCGCCAGTCATCGCCAGCCGCTGCACCTGGCCGTCGATCTGCACCTCGACCGGCATCGGAAAGGGAAGACCGGCAGGCGCCTGCCATGTCAGCGTCAGCGTGCCGCCCGCGCGCGTCTCGATCAGTTCAGGCAACGCCGCCTGGCGAAGATAGACGTCGAAGAACCAGCCATAATCCTTGCCCGTCACCTGTTTGACGAAGCCCTCATATTCGGGCGTAGACCCGTAACGCGGCTTGAAATTGCCCGGCTTCGGGTCGGTCCGGCCATAAACGGCAAGCCGGGTCACATCGAGAAAGGCCTTGTCGCCAATCAGGTTGCGCAGGGTGTGGAGCATCCAGGAACCCTTGTAATAGATGTCCTGGCCGGGCCCGCCCTTGTCGGTCTCATAGACCTCCTCCTCGGTGCGGACCTTGCCCGAGATGATCGGGCGGAGGTTGGCGATCTGGTTGCGCTGCTGGTCGAGCATCGTCGCATAGCGCGCCTCGCCCTCGCGCCAGCGGCCGTAAAATGGCTGCATATAGCTGCCATAGCCCTCGTGCAGCCAGTAATCGTCCCAGTTCGCCGCAGTCAGCTGGTTGCCGAAATATTCATGGGCAAATTCGTGGTGGAACAGCCAGTCGAACCCTTCGGGCGCCTTGGCATAGCCATTGCCATAGGCGTTGATGGTCTGGTGCTCCATGCCCTTGTGCGGCGTCTCGACCACGCCGAGCTTCTCGTCACCCCAGGGATAGGGGCCGATCTGGCTTTCGAAGAAATCGAGCGTCGGCGCGAACTCCGCGAACAGGGCCTTCGCCTTCGCCTCCTCGCCAGGAAGATACCAGTAGTACATGGGAATCTCGTTTCCGAAGCGGCTTTTGTAGACGCCCGATATCTCCTCATAGGGCGCGACATTCAGCGCGATGCCATAGGTGTTTGGCTGGTGGACGCTCCAGTTCCAGGTCGTGCGGCCATCGGGCAAGGTATCGACGCCGAGCAACCTGCCGTTGGAAGGTGCCTTCAGCCCCTTGGGAACGGTGATGTGCAGCGTCACATGCGCCGGCTCGCCGCTCGGGAAATCGAGGCACGGCCAGAACAGATCGCAGCCATAGCCTTCCGCCGTGGTCGCGAACCAGGTTCGGCCATCGGGCGTCTTCGACCAGACCATGCCGTCGTCCCATGGCGCGTTCACCGCGACATGCGGGGTGCCGCCATAAGTGATCGTGGCGGTCACGCTTTTGCCGGTGGCGACCGTCTGGGGCAGCGTGATCGTCAACCGCCCATCGGGATCGACAAAGGCGGAAGCGGGGAGGGGCCTGCCGTCGATCGAAACCGCGCTCGGCGCGATATTATGGTCGAGGTCGATCACCAGCCTGGTCAGCGGCGCTTTGGCGGTAAAGACGAGCGTCGCCACGCCCTTCAGCCGCTCGGTCTCGGGCAGTATCTCGAACTTCAGATCGGCCGAGTCGAACGCGAGCCTGGCCTGGTCGGGGTCGATCGGCCCGCCCGATCGTTGAGTCTGGACGCTGATCGCGGGCTCGCCCTTTTTGGGCAGGCTCGCGGCGGCAAGCGGGAAGGCGGCGAGCACGAGACCGGAGGCAAACAGCGAGCGAAGGAACATGCGACCACCTTGCTTGAACCGATACGGAGCCGCTCGATCGGCACGCGTAAAAAACACGCCTATGGTGCCAATCGTCACGCGGAGATTGATGGATCGGTTACCTACACCATATAAGAGATAACTTGTGCCGCGTTCAGGCACTCCCGGAGTATCCATGACCCAGTCCTACCCCGTCCTGCCGCTTCGCGACATCGTCGTCTTTCCGCACATGATCGTGCCGCTGTTCGTCGGCCGCGACAAGTCGGTTGCGGCGCTCGAAGCCGCCATGGCCGCAGACAAGGAAATTTTCCTCGTCGCCCAGCTCGACCCGGCCGAAGACGATCCCGAGCGTGAGGATCTCTACGATATCGGCGTCACCGCGACTGTGCTCCAGTTGCTCAAGCTTCCCGACGGTACCGTCCGCGTGCTGGTCGAAGGCAAGCTGCGCGCCTCGCTCGATGTGCTGTCGGCGAACGAGACCCATCTCACCGCGACCGTTTTGCCGGTCGAGGAAAACCTCGCCCAGGGCACTGAAGTGTCGGCGCTGATGCGCTCGGTCGTCGATCAGTTCGAGAATTACGCCAAGCTCAACCGCAAGCTCCCCGCCGAAACCGCGGTCCAGCTCGGCGAGATCGAGGAGCCGTCGCGGCTCGCCGATGCGGTTGCGTCCAACATTTCGGTCAAGGTCGCCGACAAGCAGGCGCTGCTGGTCGAGGCCGATCCGGCGCGCCGGCTCGAAATGGCGTTCGCCTTCATGGAAGGCGAGCTTGGCGTGTTGCAGGTCGAGAAGAAGATCAAGAGCCGCGTCAAGCGCCAGATGGAGAAGACGCAGCGCGAATATTATCTCAACGAGCAGCTGAAGGCGATCCAGCGCGAACTCGGTAACGAGGGCGAGGAAGGCGAGGGCGACGAGGTCGCCGAGCTGACCCAGAAGATCGCCAACCTGAAGCTCTCCAAGGAAGCCCGCACCAAGGCGACCGGCGAGCTCAAGAAGCTGAAGACGATGGCGCCGATGTCAGCCGAGGCGACGGTCGTGCGCAACTATCTCGATGTGCTGCTCGGCCTCCCCTGGGGCAAGAAGTCGAAGATCAAGAAGGACATCAGCGCTGCCCAGGCGATCCTCGACGAGGATCATTATGCGCTCGAGAAGGTGAAGGACCGGATCGTCGAATATCTCGCGGTCCAGGCGCGCACCAACAAGCTGAAGGGGCCGATCCTGTGCCTCGTCGGCCCTCCCGGCGTCGGCAAGACCTCGCTCGGCAAGTCGATCGCCAAGGCGACCGGCCGCGAGTTCGTGCGCCAGTCCTTGGGCGGCGTGCGCGACGAAGCCGAGATCCGTGGCCACAGGCGCACCTATATCGGCTCGCTGCCCGGCAAGATCGTCACCAACCTCAAGAAAGCCGGCAGCTCCAACCCGCTGTTCCTGCTCGACGAGATCGACAAGCTCGGCCAGGATTTCCGCGGCGATCCCGCCTCGGCTTTGCTGGAAGTGCTTGATCCGGAACAGAATTCCAAGTTCCAGGACCATTATCTCGAGATCGACCTCGATCTTTCGGACATCATGTTCGTGACGACCGCGAACACGCTGAACCTGCCCCAGCCCTTGCTCGACCGCATGGAGATCATCCGGCTCGAAGGCTATACCGAGGACGAGAAGGTCGAGATCGCCGAGCGGCACCTGATCGAGAAGCAGATCGAAGCGCATGGCCTGAAGAAGGGCGAGTTCAAGCTCACCACCGAGGGCCTGCGCGCGCTGATCCAATATTATACCCGTGAGGCCGGCGTCCGCACGCTCGAGCGCGAGATCGCCAAGCTCGCCCGCAAGGCACTGCGCCGCATCCTCGAGGGCAAGACCAAGAGCGTCACGATCACGCCCGACAATCTCGCTGAATTCGCCGGCGTGAAGAAATATCGCCATGGTCTCGGCGAGGAAGAGAACCAGGTCGGCGCGGTGACCGGCCTTGCCTGGACCGAGGTCGGCGGCGAGCTGTTGACGATCGAAAGCGTCACCGTGCCCGGCAAGGGCAGCGCCAAGGTCACGGGCAAGCTCGGCGACGTGATGAAGGAATCGATCGAGACAGCGCTCAGCTTCATCAAGGCGCGGTCCCCGAGCTACGGCATCAAGCCGAGCATCTTCGCGCGGAAGGACATCCATATCCATCTGCCCGAGGGCGCGGTTCCCAAGGACGGCCCCTCGGCGGGTATCGGTATCGTCACCGCCATCGTCTCGACGCTCACCGGCGTGCCGGTGCGCCGTGATATCGCGATGACCGGCGAAGTCACGCTGCGCGGTCGCGTGCTGCCGATCGGCGGCCTGAAGGAGAAGCTGCTCGCGGCACTGCGTGGCGGCATCACCACCGTGCTGATCCCGGCCGAGAATGAAAAGGACCTGGAGGAGATCCCCGCCAATGTCCGCGAAGGGCTCACGATCATCCCCGTCGCGCATGTCGACGAGGTGCTCCGCCTGGCATTGACCGGCCCGCTCACCGCGATCGACTGGACCGAGGCGGATGATCTCGCTGCCCAGCCGCCCGCGGGAGTCGCGCCGATCGGTGGTGAACTTCACCACTGATCGACAGGGATTAAGCACTGAACGACGCGTTATCGCCGTTTTGGACGGGCTTGCGCGTCGTTTTGCTTTGACAGCCCGGTTTCGACCCGCCTTACTGTACCACCGGCCTTTGCGCCGCGACTCATTTCACGTGCACATTTTCAGGACGGGGGTTCTCCAGGCATGAACAAGCAGGAACTGATCGGATCGGTCGCGGACGCGTCCGGACTGGGCAAGGGCGATGCCAGCAAGGCTGTCGAGGCCGTGTTCGATGCAATTTCGGGCGCGCTCAAAAAGGGTGATGAAGTCCGGCTGGTCGGCTTTGGCACGTTTTCGGTCAGCAAGCGCAAGGCGTCGACCGGCCGCAACCCGCGCACCGGCGAGCCGATGACGATCAAGGCGTCGTCTCAACCAAAGTTCAAGGCCGGGAAAGGCCTGAAGGACTCGGTCAACTAAAACCGATGGGCGGGCAGGGCTGGACAAGCCGCGCCCGCCTGCCTTAAGGCGAAAATATTGGGGCGGCGGCGACGCCGCCCTATTCCGTTGGCGCCCCCGGAAAATTCCGGATGAGGCAGCCGCACGGGCGCGTAGCTCAGTGGTAGAGCACACCCTTCACACGGGTGGGGTCGTAGGTTCAATCCCTACCGCGCCCACCATTTTCTTGATGAGGCGGTATTGCGCCCCGTTGACCCGCTCCCTCCGTTCGCGCGATCCAGGCTCTGGCTGAGGAACGCTGCTTCTCCCTCTCCCAGCGGGAGAGGAGTGTTGGGTGAACAGCGCCCCGCGCTGTTCAGGCCATGCCGGGGGCATGGCCGACCCAACACTGGGCCCAAGCGAAGCTTGGGAAGGGTGAGGGTGAGTTGGGAACGAGACCATCAGCGTATTGCCCTCAACCTCACCCCGCGCTGCTACGCAGCTTGCCCCTCTCCTGAAAGGAGAGGGGAAGAAGGTCGAGCCCGAACCTAAGCCGCTTTCCCGGCCGCCAAGATCCGCGCCAGCGGGTTCGGCTCAGGCTCAGCCACCTTGTCCAGCCTGTTCACATCGCGGTGATTGAACGGCTCTTCCCGCCCACGCACCGTCAGCGTCGTATCGATGACATAGCTCCACGACCCATCCGCATGGAAGTCGATCTCGATCCGATAAGCGTCGGTCCGAAAGGCATGTTCAAGAAAAGCCGTCGAGCAGATGCCATATTCGGTCTCCCCGCGCGTCGCAGTCAGCACCAGCTTCGAGGCATCGGCCGCCGCCTTGCCGGACGCGATCGCGACCTGCCCGCGCGGGATGGCGATGGTCTGGAGCACAAGCCCGGTCGCAGGCTCCCACAGCCAGTAACCGACCTGGTCGTGGAAGGTGATATCCTCCTCGGGCGTGTTGATATGGATATGATAGCGCAGGCCGTAAAAAAGCTGCGGGCCATTGGCCTGCGGGTCGATGGGTTCGAACACGATCCGCTCGCGAAAGACGCGGCGCTCCGGGCCATCGGCCTTGGGGTTGAGGTCGACGCCGTCTCCACCTTCCCAAATCCCCGCCAGCCGCCGCAACGGCCCGAGATTGGCTAGGGTGTCCGGATCGACATCGCTCGGCTCAGTGAAAATATCCGCGGGAAAAGAGTCCATGGGCGTTGCCGGCCTTTCCTTTTTTGGTGACAGTTTACGTAACTAGAAATGCTCTCGGCACCCCCGATAGGTGTGACATAATTCACCGCCATCGCGCGGCTCTTTTGGCCGCTTTCCTTTTGTAAAACCGCAATATTGCTACCGGCGTCCCGCTCGAATTATGTCACAACCCGCCGCCGGGAAGGGCATGTCACCAGCCCCAGGGCCGCTCGCGAAACCATTTGGTGATGACGTATTTCGTGCCGCTGCGCACCTTCATGCCATGATGGAGCGTGGCGGCGTTGAGCGATCCATCCGGCCGCCGATTGTCCCATGCCAGCAGCTTGCCGGTTTCGGGCTGAACGATCTTGTCGATCGCCTTGAAGCGCGTCGCGCCGCCGGCTTCGGGCTCGTTGAGATAGATCATCACTGTCCAGGTGCGGTTGCCCGCCACGCCGCAATAGCGCTCATAATCGACGCCGGCGGGCTCGAAATAATCGGTGTGCTGCTTGAATTCCTGGCCGACCGCATAGCGCTGGCCCTGCATCGGCTCGCCATATTGGCCGTCCAGCCCGGTCAGGTCGAGGATGGCGTTCTCGACCGCGGCGACGACCGGGTCGCTGCTGTCGAGGTCGCAGGTCTCGCTGGTGCGGAAGGTCGGATCGCCATTGTAATCGGACAGGGTCGATGGGCGCCGGATCGCGTCGATCCTGTCGCATACCGCCCGGCAGGTGGCGGCATCGAGGAAGTTGCGGCGCAGGAACAGGGTCAGCTTGGGGCTCGGCACACGCTGGATGCCCGGCGTCCCGGCGAGGCGCGCCACCACGTCATGGGAAGGCTGGCCGGAACCAAAATTCGGTCGGGATATGGCGGAGTCGGCGGTGTCAGTCATCGGCGCGGTTTCTGCCAAAGCGCGCGGCGATTGGCCAGCCCGGCCGCCAACCTTGCGACCGGTGTCGCCTGAAACGTCTCACGAGCTTCACAGCGTTGACCTACGACTGTAACAATCGATCCCTAGCACCGCGGTGATCGAGGATTTTTTTGCGCATGCGTTTGGTACTGGATGCGCGGGCACGCGCGCTGTTGCGGCGGCTGCCTCGCACCAACGTCTATTCGGCGCTCGAGCTGGTGTTGCTGGCTGGGCTCGCGGTGCAGTGCGCACGGCTGTTCTGGGTGCTGGCGACGCCGGTCGCGCCGCTCGGCGCCTGGCAGCCGGTCCAGCCCGGATTCAACGGCTCGCCCGCAGCCATGCTCCAGGGCTTCGATCCCTTTTTCCGGCTGAGCGGCGGCGATGGCAAGACGACCGTGGTCACTTCGCTTCAGCTCACTTTGTTCGGCACGCGGACCAATGAGGCGACTGGCGCCGGGTCGGCGATCATCGCCGGCCCCGACGGCGTCCAGACCAGCTATGCGATCGGCGACGAGATCAGCCCGGGCATAAAGCTCAAATCGGTCGCGTTCGATCATGTCGTGATCGATCGCGGCGGCGCCGAGGAAAATCTGTTCATCGACCAGAGCGGTGCGGTCGCCCCCGTCTCACCGCCGCCTGTTGCCGGGCCGTCCCTGCTTCCGTCGAACCCACCGCCACCATCGGCTGTCAGCAAGAGCATCGCCCCGGCGCAGCTCCGCACCGATATCGGCTTCATCCCCCGCATCGATGGCGGCCGGGTGAGCGGCCTCACCGTCCGCCCCCTTGGTTCGGGCGCCCTGTTCCGCCAGGCTGGCCTGCACGATGGCGATGTCATCACCGCGATCGGCGGGCATCCGGTCACTGGCCAGGGCGATTCCGAGCAGCTCGCAGCCTCGGTCGGCAAGGGCGGCAGCGTGCCCGTCACGGTCGAGCGCGGCAACCAGACCCTTTCCCTCACGATCACGATTGCGCCCCAATGAAGAAACTGATCCTCGCCTCGGCGCTCGCACTGGCGATTGCCGGCCCGCTTGTGGCGCAAAACACCATGAACGTCCGCGATGCCGATATCCGCGCCTTCATCGCCGATGCGGCGCGGGTGACGGGCCGCACCTTCATCATCGACGCGCGCGTCCAGGGCAAGGTGACCGTCGTCACTGATCGGCCTCTCTCCCGCTCCGAATATTTCGAGATATTCCTCTCAACGCTGCGCGCGAATGGACTGGTCGCCGTGCCGACCACGAACGGCGCCTTCCGCATCCAGCCGACCGACAATGCCGTGTCGCAGCCCAGCCGGGTC
>Ga0207687_10001237_pt1 | contig 17469 bp, 12 predicted proteins | sample KBSM54metaG_FD_184399 | JGI IMG/M metagenome (GOLD analysis project Ga0207687, IMG submission 184399) | Miscanthus rhizosphere microbial communities from Kellogg Biological Station, Michigan, USA - KBS M5-4 metaG (SPAdes) (version 2) | ecosystem: Host-associated > Plants > Roots > Rhizosphere >...
CGCGTGCGCGGCGAGTCTGGCGTCGCGTTCGCTCCTCGCGCCGCGCACTTCGAGCTCCATCACACGCGTTGCGCCTTCGCCGTCGCGGACGATGAGCCACGCGAGGTTGCGGCAGACCGCGTCGAGTGCGCGTTGAAAATCATCCGTGTTGCTGGTTGACGGGTTGCCCAGTTTCCCACTTGCCAGCAAGAGCACGGTGTCGTTCGTCGACGTGTCGCCGTCGACGCTGATGGAGTTGAAGCTGCCATCGACCGCGAGTTTCAGTGCGCGCTGCAGAGTCGCGGGATCGAGGTCCGCGTCGGTCATTACGAATCCGAGCATCGTCGCCATGTTCGGGTGAATCATTCCGGCGCCCTTCGCGACGCCGACGATGCGGCCGCGTTTGCCGCCGAGGGTGAATGTCGCCTGCGCGATCTTCGGACCGACGTCGGTGGTGAGAATTGCGTGCGAGAGCGCGTCGATGCCACCGCTCGACAGACGCGTGATCGAGTCCGGCAGCGTGTCGGTCACTTTCTTGTGCGGAAGCACGACGCCGATCACGCCCGTCGACGCGAGAAAGATCTCGTTCTCGCTGCACGCGAGAAGTTGCGCGGCGCGCGTGCGCACGCGCTTCGCGGCATCGAGTCCTTCGCGACCGGTCACCGCATTCGCGCAGCCGGCGTTCACGACGACGCCCTTCACGCGTCCGCCGCTCGCTTTCAGCGCGTTGCGTGACAACACGACCGGCGCCGCCTGAAAGCGATTCTTCGTGAACACGGCCGCGGCGTTCGCGCCGTCGGGCGCGACGATGACGCCGAGGTCGGGACGCTTCTTGCGAATGCCGGCGCGAACGCCGGAGGCGAGAAAACCCTTCGGCAGTTTCACTCGAGAGTCTCCAGTGCTTTGAGCGCGGCTTCGCGCACGCGATTCGGATCGGTGCCGCCGATGGCGCTCTTCTTCGCGAGGATCGTCTCGATCGTGTTGTGCGACTTCGATCCTTCGCGTCCGACGATCTCGTGCGCCTCGCGGAACGGGATCCCTTTCGCGGCCAGCTCGTCGGCGGCGTCGGTGGCGAGCATCATCGGCGACGTCGCCGCGGCGCGCATCCTCGCGTGATCGAGCTTCAACCGCTCGACGAGCGCGATCGTCGCGGGAAGCAGCGTCGCGAGCACGACCCGCGTGCGGAACAGCGGCTCTTTGTCGAGTTGGAGGTCTTTGTCGTACGCGAGTGGGATTCCCTTGAGCAGTGCGAGGAATCCGGCGAGCTCGCCGACCGCGCGTGCGGCGTGGCCGCGTGTGAGCTCGAGGATGTCGGGATTCTTCTTATGCGGCATGCGCGACGATCCCGTCGCGAGCGCGTCGGGCAACTCGGCGTATCCCGCTTCGTCGCTCGTGAAGAAGATGAGATCTTCGGCGAAGCGCGAGAGGTGCGACAGCGCGAGCGAAGCGGCGAAGAGATACTCAGCGCCGAGGTCGCGATCGGAGACGGAGTCGAGCGAGTTGGCGGTGGCGCGCGCGAAGCCGAGCGACTTCGCGAGCTTCTCGCGATCGATCTTGATCGGCGTTCCCGCCAGCGCCGCGGAACCGAGCGGGCATTCATCGCCGCGCTTCTTCGCGTCGGCGAAGCGAGTCATGTCGCGCTGCAGCATCGCCACGAATGCCATGCACCAATGTCCAAACGTCACCGGCTCCGCTTGTTTGGAGTGCGTGTAGCCGGGCATCGGCGTCGCCGCTTCATCGAGCGCGCGTTTCGCCAGCGCGTGTGCGACGCCGCGAACGAGATCCTGCGCTTCGCTGCAGGCCTTCTTCAGCCAGAGGCGCAGATCGGTCGCGACCTGGTCGTTGCGCGAGCGGCCGGTGTGCAGTTTTCCGGCGAGCACGCCGATCTCTTCGTAGAGGCGCGACTCGACGTACGAGTGGATGTCTTCGTGATCGCCGTGCGTCGGCGCCGGAACCCGCCTTAGCCCCGCAATCATCTTGTCGCACTCCTCGGTCGTCAGCGCGCCGCCATCGACGAGCGCCTGCACCCAGGCAATCGATCCCTCGACGTCCTCTTCGAACAGCTCGCGGTCGAACGAAAACGAGTCGTTCAGCCGCCGGAGAAGCTCCGACGGCGGCGCCCCGAATCGCCCGCCCCACATCTTGGTGGTCACTGGTGCGCGACTTTCGCTCCGTAGGATGGGGATTCTTCGCCGTCTTCGCGGCTCGGAATGACACTGACGGCCATCGGCGAGAGACGCTTGCGTCCGCGCAGCGGCAGTCCGAACAGCTTGATGAAGCCGGCCGAGTCGGTGACGTCGTAGCCGGTCATGTCGAATGACGCGAGATCCTGCTGATACAGCGAGTACGGCGACTTGCGTCCGACCACCATCGCGTTGCCCTTGTACAGCTTCAACGTCACTGTACCGGTAACCGACTCCGTCAACTTGTTGACGAACGCGTCGAACGCTTCCTTCAGCGGCGAGAACCACTGGCCGTTGTAGACGAGCTCCGCATATTTCGTCGCGAGGCGCTCTTTCTCGTGCGAGCTGTCGCGGTCGAGCGTGATCGATTCCAGTGCTTTCAATGCGGTGACGAGCAGCGTGCCGCCCGGCGTTTCGTACACGCCGCGCGACTTGATGCCGATCAGCCGATTCTCGACGATGTCGGCGCGGCCGACGCCGTGACGTCCGCCGATCTCGTTGAGGCGCATGACGAGATCCGCCGGCGTGAGCTGCACGCCGTTGACGGCGACGGGCGTTCCTTCATCGAACGTGATCGTCACGCGCTCCGGCGTGTCCGGCGCCTCGGTCGGATCGACGGTCAGCTTGAACATCGACGCTTCCGGCTCGAACGACGGATCTTCGAGCGGTCCGCCTTCGTGCGAGAGATGCCAGAGATTGCGGTCGCGCGAGTACGGATCTTTCTTCGTCACCGGCACGGGGATGTTGCGCGCCGCGGCGAAGTCGATGGCGTCTTCGCGCGAAACGATCGGCCACTCGCGCCACGGCGCGATGATCTGCAGCTCCGGCGCGAGCGCCTGATACGCGAGCTCGAAGCGAACCTGATCGTTGCCCTTGCCGGTGCAGCCGTGCGCGAGTGCATCGCATCCAGTCTGCAGCGCGACCTCGACCTGCTTGCGCGCGATCAGCGGGCGCGCCGTCGACGTGCCGAGGAGATAGTCGTGCTCGTAGATCGCTCCCGCTTTCAGAACGGGGAAGAGATAGTCGGCGGCGAATTCTTCTTTCGCATCGATGAGATGGAAGTCGCACGCGCCGGTGCGATACGCCTTCTCGGCGAGTCCGGAAGTCTCGTCCGCCTGGCCGACGTCGACCGCGACCGCGACGACGTCGCAGCCGTAGTTTTCCTTCAGCCACGGAATGATGATCGAGGTGTCGAGTCCGCCCGAGTAGGCGAGTGCTGCTTTTTTGATCGGCTTCTTCACGCTGCTTTCTCCTGGGCACCCGCGAGCACTTCGTCGAGGGCATTGATGAATTCAGTGAATGCTTTCTTCGGCGTCACGTACGGCGGAAGCAAACGAATCACGTTCGTGCGCGCGGTGCCGACGACGAATCCCTTCGTCATCAGTTCCTTCTGCAGCGGCGCGGCGGCGCGATCGAGCTCGATACCCCACATGAATCCGGAGCCGCGAACTTCGACGATCGACGGATGCTTCGCCTTCAGCTGCGCGAATTCTTTCGCCAGCCATTCGCCGGTCTCGGCGACGCGCGCGACGAGCGAGCTGCGCTTGATTTCATCGAGCACGATGGCGCCGAGGCGGCAGGCTACGGGATTGCCGCCGAACGTGGTGCCGTGATGTCCCGGCTTCACGAGTCCTTCGATCGCGTCACCGGTGATGACGGCGCCGAGCGGCAGTCCGCCGCCGAGCGGTTTCGCGAGCGTGACGATGTCCGGGACGACGCCGCTCTTCTGAAACGCGAACATCGTTCCGGTGCGTCCGAGTCCGCACTGGATCTCGTCGAAGACGAGCATCGCGCCGCTGCGGTCGGCGATCCGCCGCGCGGCGGCGAGGTATTCGTCGGTGAGCGGGATGATGCCGCCTTCACCCATCACCGGCTCGAGGAAGATGGCGCACGTGTTCGCGTTTACCGCGGCTTCGAGTGCGGCGATGTCATTCGGCGCGACGAACTTCGCGCCCGGCACGAGCGGCGCGAACGGCGTGCGATACGCCTCGTGTCCGGTGATGGCCAGCGATCCGAACGTGCGTCCGTGAAAGCTTTCTTCGAGCGCGACGACTTCACTGCGTCCCGGATTCGCGAGGCGTGCGAACTTGAGCGCCGCTTCGTTTGCTTCGGTGCCGCTGTTGCAGAAAAACGCGCGCACCATTCCGCTCGCGCGCACCAGCTCCTCCGCAAGGATTCCCTGCGACGGGTGATAGAAGAGATTCGAGACGTGCAGCAGTGCGTCGGACTCGTCGCGCAGCGCTTTCACGAGGCGCGGATGGCGATGCCCGAGGACGTTGACGGCGATGCCACCGAGAAGGTCCCAGTACTCCTTGCCGTCGGCGTCGATGAGACGCGCGCCCTTGCCGCTGCGCGGATGAAACGCCGTGCGCGCGTAAGTGCCGAGGACGAATGCGCGCTCGCGCGCTTCAACGGCTTCGGGAGATTCGTCATGCAGCAACAAGGTTGGTTCCTCCGTTTTCGCCGATGGCGATTTGATTCACGCCGTTCTGCAGCGCGTGCAGCGCGGCCTCGAGCTTCGGTTTCATTCCGCCGGAGACGTTGTCGATCCACTCTTCGACGGCGTTCGCGTGCAGCGACGGAACGACGGCGCCCTTTTCGTCAAGGAGTCCGGCGACGTCGGTGATGAATTGCAGCGACTCCGCTTGCAGTGCGACGGCGACGGCGGCAGCGGCGGTGTCCGCGTTGACGTTGAACTTTCCGGCGACGCACGAGACGACCGGCAGCGTGCCGCTGATCTCGATCGCGTTCGCGCTGATGACGCGTCCGACGTTGAGCAGATCGATTCCGTCGATCGGCGGATGCTTCTCCGCGATCAGGACCTGCGATCCGCTGATGCCGGTGGCGTTCACGCCGAGCGCGATCAGCTCATTCACGATGAGCGGATTCACGACGTTGTCGAGAACGTCGATGACGATCTCGAGCGTCACGTCGTCGGTGATGCGCAGACCGGCGTGCGTCTTCTTGGCGATGCCGCGCTCCGCCAGCGCGGCGTCGATGTGCTTGCCGCCGCCGTGCACGATCACGAGCTGCTCGCCGCGATGCCACGCGCGCGCGATGTCGCGCAGCACGGCGTCGCGGCGCTGCGCGTCGTCGAGGAGGCTGCCGCCGAGCTTCACGACGTTCACTGCAATCCCTCCGTCTCGTCGAATCCGTACATGCGATTGAAGTTCTGCACCGCTTGCGACGCGGCGCCTTTGAGCAGGTTGTCGATGACCGACACGACGACGGCGCGGCGTCCGCCCTGGAGCAGCTGGTAGCCGATCTCGCAGCGCGGCGTGTTGACGACGTTTTTCAGCTCCGGCAGTTTTCCGGCCGGCAGCACGCGCACGAACGGCGCGTCCGCGTAGACGTCGGCGTACATCTTCGCGATCTCTTCGTCGGTGACGGCGCGCGTGAACGCGACGTGCATCGTCGACAGGATTCCGCGCACGGTCGGCAACAGATGCGGCACGAAGACGAGCGTGGCGCGATCGCCGAGGTGCAGTCCCTGGCGGATCTCCGGCTCGTGGCGGTGATGGCCGACGCTGTACGCCTTGAAGTTGCCGTACAACTCGGCGAACGACCACGACACGTCCGATTTTTTTCCTGCGCCGGACACGCCGCTCTTCGCGTCGCAGATGACCGGCTGATCGCGATCGAGGATGAACGTGAGCGGCCGCAGCGCGAGGATGATCGACGTCGGATAGCAGCCCGGATTGGCGACGAGGCGCGCTTTCTTCAGCTCGCCGTTGCACCACTCCGGCAGTCCGTACACCGCCTCGCCGAGGAGTTGCGGGTTCTCGTGCGTGAAGCCGTACCACGTCGGATAGAGCGACGGCTGGTTGAGGCGAAACGCGCCGGAGAGATCGATGACTCGGATGCCGAGGTCGAGGAGCTTCGGCGCGATGTGCGCGGAGACTTCGTTCGGCGTGGCGAGGAACGCCACTTCGGCGCCGCTCGACTGGATCGCGTCGAAGCTGAAGTCGCTCGACGAATAGAGCGCGGCCACGCTCGCGTGCGGGTGGCGATCGAGGATTGCGGCGAGCTCCTCACCGGCGTAGCCGGTGGCGCCGACGACTGCGGTCGGGATTTTCATCGTGAGTTCCGCGCCGGGGCGATGCCGGCGGTCTGTTGGATGTGGCGCGCCATGGCTGCGGCGGCCGACGAAGTAGCGAGAGCGATGAAGATGGTGTCGTCGCCGCCGACGGTGCCGAGGACGTCGTCGAGGCGCGCGGAGTCGATCGCTGAGGCGAGGACTTGCGCGGCGGCGACCGGCGTGCGGACGACGACGAGGTTTCCCGCGGCCTGCGCGGAGAGAACGGACGTGCGGAAGAGGCGATTGACCTTCTCTTCGCGATCTTCACGAAGAGTGAAGGCGGAGATCTGCGTGACGGTGGCGAGCGAGCCGGGAGCGACGTAGCCGGCCGGCGTCTTGGCGACGCCGAGCTCGCGCAGGTCGCGGGAGAGCGTCGGCTGGGTGACGCGGAAGCCGCGCTTACGCAGGAGAGCGAGGAGCTCGTCCTGCGAATGGACGGGTTCCTGACCGATGAGGGCCAGGATCTCTTCGCGGCGCCGGGCGCCTTCGCCCGCTGCATGAATATTCATCATCACGAATTTTTATTCATCCTTCGGGAAATGTCAACAATTGGGGAGGGTGGGTATTCCGGGAAAGGCTGGCGGCTAGCGGGAGGCGGCCCGGCCTCCTGCCGGCCGCCGGCCATCCCGGGCCCACACCATGCATGTCCCCGTTTCCGCTATGTCACGCGTCGAACGAACCGAAGAGCCCAAAGTCCGCCAGCCCCGCGAAACCCAGCCGAATCCGCGCAAGATCAGCCGCACTCCCGGCCTCGCCGAAGGCGACGAGGTCACGGTCGATGAGGCGATCCGGAACCAGGAGCAGCGCGAAGCGCGCGACTGACTCGCGCTGCTGGCAACGTTCGGTCTCGCCAGTCCGCTTGGGAGAGAAAGGCCTCACCGCCACAAACTCCGGCTCTTCGCCGCGACTGAGAAGTCGATCAGGGGCAGCCGCACACGCCTTTGTGACTCGAGCAGCAGCCGGACTTGTTCGCGCAGGAGAAGCACGACGGTGAACGCGTCCCGTCGCAGCACAGCAATCCGCCGCTCACGGGCGGGGGCGTTGGCGTCGGCGGCGCGTTGACGACAATCGATGTGGCCCGCTGAATCGCGCCGCAGCTTCCGGTTGCACTCAGCGTGATCGTGTCGGTACCGGAATGCGAACCGCTGTAGGAGACGAGCGCGTTCGAGTTTCCGGAGCTCGGACTCAGCGGATTGCCGAGGGAAGAGCTGAGTGTCCAACTGGCGGCGTTCGAGACGGACACGCTGATCGTCGCCGATCCGCCTGACGAGATCGCGTTGGGCGACGCATTCACTGACGCCGATGCGCCGGTCGTGACGTTGATCACGGCGACCGCCTCCGCGCCCGGACCGCAGGTGTTGCTTGCGTGTCCCGAATACGCGGTGCTCGACGACACGCTCACCGCTGTCGATCCGTTCGCGGGCAGTGCGGATCCGACGCCGTCGATCGAGACGGTGGCTGCGGGATCGGAGGACTGCCACGTCAGCGCCGTCGTTTCGGTTGCGCACACGCTCGTGCGCGTCGCGCGAAGTGTCAGCGTCGGACGGGAGCACGTTGAAGATCCAATGGTTCCGACTGCCCGTCGGCGACCGACAGCGGGCGAGGACGGCACGAAGAACGGATTGAAGTTGATACCGATCACTGGATGAAGCTCGACGCCATTCGGTGCCGCACCGCGCTGATCCTGGAGATAGTCGAAGAATCCGACGCCTCGAACCTCGACCGGTAGCGCGACGTGTTGGAATGCGGCCGACACGTTGAAGCGTGCTTCGAATGCCTGCCGCGCCGCCGTGATCACTCCGCTGAAGCTGTTGTTCGCGCCGAGACAGTCGCCAGCGGGAATCTCGGCGACGATCGTCCGTCCTGCTTCGTCGGCGAGGACGAGATAGTCATCGCCGTCATCGTCGCGGCGGAAGTCGACGAGTGTCGCTGTCACCGAATAGATCGTGGTCTCGATTGGTGCGACGCGAGTCGCTTGCGGAAGCGGACGCGGCGCGCTCACACCGCGAAGCGAAACGATCGTGATCGGAATGACGCTCACTCCGATTCGCGAGACGTCGTCGTCGCTGGCCGTCTTCACGGGCCAGCGTTCCACGCCGCAATCGGCCGCGAGACGCAGCGCGATCGCGATGGTGAAAAGCGCGGCGTACGTAGCGCGCATGACTCACAGGACACGCGCGCGGAGAAAAGGTGGGGCGGACGAGGCGTCCGCCCCATGAGAAATCGCTACTGCGTCACGGTCAGGCTCGTGGTGTCCACCACGAAGCTCGTCTGCAGCGTCGTGTCTTCCACGCCTAGGAAGTAGACGCGGATCGTCTGGCCTTTGTAGGCGAGGAGATCGAACGTCTTCGTCGTGTATCCCGTGGCCTTGTTGAGGTTCGAGTACGTCGCGAGCGTCGCGAGAACCGTGTTCGAGGAATTGCGGATCTGCACCTGCATCGTGTCGTACGCGGTCGTCGTCGTGGTCTCGTCGCTGTCGATGTGCAGGAAGAACTTCAGCGTTGCCGCCGTCGCTGCCGCCGGAATCGTCACCTGCTGATACATCGTGTCGGTGTGTGAGGAGCCGTAGCCGTCGAGCCACGCGTACCACGCGCCGCCATGCGGGGCCTCGCCGGTCGAGTTCGTGACGACGCCGGCCGTGTGCGTCCAATTCACGTCGCCGGAGTCGAAGCCGGGATTGAGCAGGATCTGCGTCTGCGTTCCGCCGCCGCAGGACGCGGTGACCGTCACCTGCGTCGCGTTGCCGACGTTCGAGCCGCACGATGCGTCCGTCGCCTTCGCGTTGATCGTGTGCGTGCCGGCGGCCGGCGTCCACGCCAGCTCGTAGAAGCCGGTCGACGAATTGAACGGCGCGTTCGTGTATGCGCCGCCGTCGATCGAGACCTGAGCGGACGCGATGCCCGACGCATCCGATGCCGACACCTTGATGGTTGTCGCCGTGCAGCCGATCGTCGCGCCGTTCGACGGCGATGCGATCGACACCGTCGGCGCGGTCGTGTCGCCGCACGCGGTGCCGCCGTACGTGATCCACATCGGCGCCGACCAGAGCGTGTTGCCGTCGGCCTGCACGACTTTCACGTAGTAGAAGAACTGCTGTCCCGACGTTCCCGTTTCCGTCGACGACATCGTCGACACGCTCGTGAACGTCTTGTACGCCGCGGTCGGCGTGGCGCCGCCGATCTGTCCGCGCCACAGCTCGATGCGCGAGACGGCTTCGCCGTTCGGGTCGTACACCGCGGCGCGCAGCGTGATCGACGTGCCTGTCGCCGTGAAGATGTCGCCCATGATGTGCGCGCCGTCGCTCGTCGCGAAGACGAGCTGCGCATTCGGATCTTCACTAGCGAAGAAATGACGCGCCTTGTGCGCGCTCATGATGTTTGTCTTCGTCAGCGCCGGCGAGACGTTGTTGCGGATCAGATAGACCGTGCGCGTCGGAAGGCCGAGGCCGAAGTTGTCGCAGTGCGAGTCGTGATCGCCGGTGGGCGCGAGGTGGAAGCCTTTCACGAGCGCGCTGTTCCAGCGTCCGCTGTAGTCGGTCGCGCCGATGTTCGCGGCGGCGCAGTTGGTGTTGACGTTGAACGCGAGTCCGCTGCGCACCGCGATGCCTTGCAGCGCGGCGTCGGCATTCGCGTCGAAGGCGAAGCCGTCGAAGTGCGTCGAGTCGGGATGCGCGAGGATGCCGAGCGCTCCGACCGGCGACGGATTCTGCACCGAGCGCAGATACATCGTGAGATACGCGCTGCGCTTCGCCGTGTAGACGTCGAAATAGCAGTTCGTGCCGGGCGTGCATTCGGCGGTCGGGCCGGTGCACGTCGAGCAGGTTTCCCATCCGAACAGCTTCGGCGTTTCGATCAGCGTGACGTGACCTTGATCGGCATTCGTCAGGACGCCCCACTCCATTCCGTACAGTCCGACGAATGACCCGTTGACAGTCGCCGTGTTCGCGGCGCTGAGTCCCGACGCGTAGCGCGCTTTCACGTTCGCTTCGGTTTTGGATGCGCCGAGGGCGTCGTCGATGAGGTGGTTGTGTTCGTTGATGAGCCAGTAGTCCATGCCCGCGCTGTTGCGTGCGTAGTTGTAGACGGCGGCGGGATCGAACGTGCCGCTGCCGTACGCGTTGCCGGACGAGCAATTGGTGATCGGCTGTCCGCCGTCGGAGTAGTTCGAGTGGCTGTGCGTCGAGCCGTAGTAGAAGTTGTAGCCGAAGCCTGCTTCGATCGGCGCGTTCTGCTGGATCTGACACGACGTCGCCATCGTCGATGCGCGCAGATGCGTCGACGACTCGGCGTCGAGCAGATAGTCGACGACGAACTCGCCGGTCGATGCGAACGCTTCGTCCTGCGGCGCGACGTTCTCCACGTCTTCATACGTCGCCGGCGTCGCGCGCCGCTCGCCGTCGCGCACGTAGCGCGCGCGGAATGTGTAGTGATAGATGCCCGGCTCGACGAGTTGTCCCGCTTCGTCGTGACCATCCCAGATCGCATCGGCGATCGCGGCGCCGCGCGCGTCGATGCGCACCGATCCGCTCTTCGTGAAGACGAGCCGCGAGTCGCCCCCCGTTGGACCGACGACGTCGAGGCGCCACAGCGCGCGTCCGTACTGCTTGTAAAACGCCGCCTGCTGATACGACAGGATCGAGAACATGCGCACCGTTCCGAGCTCGCCGGGCAGCCATGGCGAGAACTGGTACGTGTCCGTGCCGATGTACGCGGCGAAGCGCGAGTCGCAGTCGTCGTGTTCCGTTTCTGCGAGCAGTGCCGGCGCGATGAGGATTCCGAGAGCGAGGATTAGAGAGAGTTTTTTCAAACCTTTGCTCCTTTACGGTGCGGTGATCGACCAGATGCCGCGGCCATGCGTCGCGGCGTAGAGACGGCCGTCGGGTCCGACGTGAATGTCCATGACTGTCGTGAACGGGAGATTGCCGCCGAGGCGCGACCAGTGCGCGCCGCCGTCGGTGGAAACGAGGGTGGAGAGATCGCTCGCGACGATCAGCTTTCCGTTGCGAACGATGATGTCGTTGACCGGAACGTCGGGGAAGTTACCGCTGATGTTCGTCCACGTCGCGCCGCCGTCGATCGTCTTCCAGATGTGGCCGAAGCCCGCGCCGGGACCTTCCGTCCACGTGCGCGAGAAGCCGTTGAATCCGACGTAAGCCGTGCGGCCACTCGCGTCGGCGGGATCGACCGCGAGGCCGGAGATGTAGCGATTCGGCAAGTCGCTCGGAAGCGCGAGCTGATGCCACGAACCGCCTGCGTTCGTGGAGATGCCGCGCGTGAAGCCGTCGTTGTTACACGGGCCGCACCACGCGCTCCAGATCACGTCGTTGCGGCTGGCGAGCGTCGTCGTGGAGTGTCCGAGTCCGTTGTTGAATGCGGGCGTCCACTGCGATCCCGTCTGAATCGAGAAGCCGCCGTTCCACGTCCAGACATACTGGCCACCGGCGACCCAGTGATCTTTGTTCGCGCCGTCGGCGCGGAACGGCGCGATGAAACGCGGATTCGGATCGCCGGGCGACACGTCGCGAATCGCATGCGTCGTTCCGTCGGAGCGTCCGCAGTTCGTCGTCACCTCGAGCGAGAGGAAGACGTACTCGCCCATGACCTTGCAGCCGTCGTCGGGATCGACGAGCGTGTCGCCGCCGTCGCCGCCGAACGGTGATCCCATCGATCCGGTGGCGTCTTCGGGGAGAAGGAGCGAGCCGCCGTTGTCCTGCAATCCGCCGGAGACCGCGACGCCGCCTGCGACTTTACCGACGCCGACCGAGTAGTACTGCAGCGTGCGCAGATTTCCGTTGAGGCTCGTCCATCCGCCGGTGCCGTTGAGATTGCGGGCGTACACGCCGCCGTCATTGCCGATGTAGACCTTGCCGCCGGCGATCGCGACGGAGTGTTGATCCGAGTGCGGCGCCATGCCGCAGGTGTTCTGCGCGTCGTTGAACGACCAGCATGGGAAATCGAAGTTCCAGTACGGCGCGGCGGTGATCCAGCTTCCGCCGGCGTTGCGCGTTTCGTAGACCTCTTCCAATCCGACGAAGACGTGCAGCGAGTCGGCGGGATCGACGACGACGAAGTTGTTGTACCAGGCCTGAATGCCGGGGCTGTAGCCGCGGCCGGAGTTCGCGTGAAGCGCGGAATCGGTGCCGCCGAGTTTGTCGGAGTCGCCGATCTTGTTCCACGGACCGCTGACGTCGCCGCTCGGCGAGTCGTAGATGCCGGAGAGCGCGGTGTTGCTGTTGTGCGTGTACTTGTTGATCGACTCGACGACCGCGTAGAGATGCGTGCCGTCGGCGGAGTACGCGAACTCGGTGTTGCCGATGTCCTGCGGATTGAGCGCGCCGCCCGGATTCGCTTTCGCCCAGCTGTTGCCGGCGTCTGATGAAAAGTAGAAGCCGTTGTACGCAGCACCGCCGCGCCACGCGCAATTGGCGATGATGCGCTGACCGTTCGACAACGGCGCGATCGCGACGTCGTTGCAGATGTTGTCGTACGGGCTCGTCGATCCCGGCACGGGATAGAGCACGCGCGTCCACGCGCCTGATGCCGTCGTCGAAGAATGCTTCCACACGCCGCGCGAAGTCGCCGCGTAGATGTTGCCGATCGTGTCGAACTTGATCTGATTGATGAACGTGCTCTCGAGCTCCGTGCCGCCGACGCGCATGCTGCTCGTGAAGACGCTCGTGCGCGGACTGGTGAGGCGATAGACGCCGGAGCCGACATAAGAGGTGCCGCCTGTGTTGCCTTCGCCGGTGGCGAGCCACAGCGCGCCGTCCGGTGCGAGCTCGACGTCGCCGACCGAAAGCGTCGGCAGTCCGTCGGTCATCGGTGACCACGTCGCGCCGCTGTCGGTCGAACGGAACACGCCGCCGTCGGCGCCGCCGGCGTAGAGCGTTCCAACGCTGTCGGCGGCGAAGCCGGTGATGCGGCCCGCGACGTTGCCGGCGCCGCCGCTGGAGTTCGAGAAGAACGGATCGCGATAGCGCGGATCATCCGAGTTGTACGGACGATTCGTCACTTCCTTCCACGCGTCTTTGCCGTAAATCGGCAGCGACTGAAGCGAGGCGAAGGCGGCCGAATACGCACCCGGAGCGACGAGCCCCGGCGCGGTGCGCGCCTGCGCGAATTGCTCGGCAGCCGTCTGCACTTCGTGGCTTTCGTCGCCGGCGGCGCCGACTTTCGCGCGATTGCGCTCACGCACTTCGAATCGCTCCGATCCGCGCGGGAGTTCACTGCAGGAAACCAGGGGGAGGATTCCGACCAGAGAGAGGGCGATGAACAGCTGTGGCCTCGTCATTCGTTGCTCCTTGAAGCGCTGCCGGACGGCGGCGCCAGTTTCTTGTTCTTGCGGGGATTGACTGCGGGGGTGAACGCGCGCGCGAGAATCGCAAGGGCTATGCCGCGCGCGAGCGACGAAGAATCAATGACTTACGTCACACCGGCGGGTCGAATGCTGCGCCGGTGCGCAGACGTTGACCCCGCTGCTGGACTAGAATTTTTCCAATGGAGCACGACGACCGCGGATTTCTCGAAGTGCTCATCGGCGATGGCCGCGTGCTGTTGACGCTCACCGCAATCATTCTGATCGGCGCCGGCGGCTTCGCTTTCTTCCAGGCTTCGACCGGACATTTCCTCCCCCACGACACCGCCTTCCTCGGCATGACTTCAGAGCAACTCTGCGCGCTTCACGGCTGCCGCATCGTGCACTTCATGGTGCATGACCGCGTGTCGTTTGCCGGCGTGTTGATCGCGATCGGGACGATGTATTTGTGGCTGTCGGAGTTTCCGCTGAAGCGGCGCGAAGGATGGGCGTGGTGGGCGTTCGCCATCAGTGGCGTCGCTGGGTTTCTGAGTTTTCTTGCGTATCTCGGTTATGGGTATTTGGATACGTGGCATGGGGCGGCGACGCTTTTTCTCGCGCCGATTTTTGTTGGTGGAATGGTCATGACGCGGCCTCGTGTGGGGCAGACATTCTTGTCTGCCCGGCCAGACAGGAATGTCTGGCCCACACTGAAGTCGCGGCAGGGCATCGGACGCGCGCTCATTCTCGCTTCGACATTCGGAATCGTTTGCGCGGGACTCACGATCATGACCGTCGGCATGACGCGCGTGTTCGTGCCGACGGATCTCACGTTCATGGGCGTGACGATCGCGGAGTTGCGCGCATTGAACACGCATCTCGTGCCGCTCATCGCGCACGATCGCGCCGGTTTCGGCGGCGCACTCGTGTCGTGCGGACTGGCGATGTTCATCGCCGCGCTCTACGGATTCCCGTCGCGCAGTTTGTGGCAGGCGCTCGCGATTGCCGGCGTCGTCGGATTCGGAAGCGCGATCCTCGTGCATCCCGCCATCGGTTACACCGACGCGTTCCATCTCGGGCCTGCCGTCGTCGGATGTTTTGTATTCGCGATCGGGATGGCGATGAGCTTCAGCAGCAACCGCTCCCCGGGATATGCCGGTGATCCGGACCGCTCAGTGCCGGCTCGAACGTAACTCGCTCACCTCGCACCGCGCGCATCCACGCGCGAGCGCTCGCGCCGAGGATCACGAAGACGCAGATCATGAGGATGGCCGTGAGCGCGGCGTCGATGTTCCCGGTCGCGCCGCCTTTCGGCAGGAAGTTGTCGAAGATCGAACGCCAGCCTGCGTACAACGTCGTCGACGCGACGAAGGCGAGCGGGAACATCGTCGTCCATGCGTATTTCGCGCGTCCCGAGTTGAGGATCACCGCCGTGCCGACGCACAACGCCACGGCTGCCAGGAGTTGATTCGCGATCCCGAACATCGGCCAGATCGTCGAGATCGATCCGGTGAGGATGAAGTAGCTCCACGCGCAGACGGTCGCGAGCGTCGCGAGAATCGCACCGGGCGTCCAGCTCGTGTCTTCGAAGCGCGGCGAGAAGCGCGCCGCGAGCTCCTGCACCATGAATCGCGCCACGCGCGTGCCGGTGTCGATCGTGGTGAGAATGAACAGCGCCTCGAACATGATCGCGAAGTGGTACCAGTACGACATCAATCCGGAGAGGAACGGCACGTTCGCGAAGATCTGCGCGAAGCCGACGGCGAGTGACACCGCGCCGCCGGTGCGTCCGACGAGCGTCTCACCGACGAGGCGCTCGAAGTCGTGCAGATGCACCGTGCTCAATCCCAGCTTCGCGTAGACCGCGGGCGGGACGTTGATCGCGTAGTAGTCGCCGGGATGCAGCGCGCAGACGGCGATCAGTGCGACGCAGCCGACCAGTCCTTCGCACAGCATCGCGCCGTAGCCGATCATCCGCGCGTCCGACTCCTTGTCGAGCATCTTCGGCGTGGTGCCGCTGCCGATGAGCGCGTGGAATCCGGAGATTGCGCCGCACGCAATGGTGATGAAGACGAACGGATACAACTTGCCGGGGATGATCGGACCGCCGCCGCCGATGTACTTCGACAGCGCCGGCGCGTGAATCGGCGGCGCGACGACGATCGTGCCGATGACGAGCAGCGCGATCGTGCCGAGCTTCATGTACGACGAGAGATAGTCGCGTGGACAGAGAAGCATCCACACCGGCAGCACCGACGCGATGAATCCGTACGCCGCGATGGCGATCGTGATCTGCGGCCTCGTCAACGTGAACAGCGCGCCGATGACGGTGCCGGGAACGAAGCGTCCTGCGATCACCGCGCCGAGAACCGCGAGCGCGCCCCACGTCGATCCGATCTGAATCGCATTCGGCGCTTTCGATTTGTGCAGATACAAGCCGACGACGAGCGCGATCGGAATGGTGAGGAAGATCGTGAACGTGCCCCACGCCGAATCGGCGAGCGCGTTGACGACGGCGATGCCGAGGCCCGCGAGCGCGATGATGACGATGAAGAGGATCGCGATCATCGCCGTGACGCCGGCCACCGGCGAGATCTCGCTGCGCGCGATCTCCGCGAGCGAGCGTCCGTTCCGCCGCACCGACGAGCAGAGAATGATGAAGTCGTGCGCGGCGCCGGCGAAGACGACGCCGAACGCGAGCCACAAGAGTCCCGGCAGATATCCAAACTGCGCCGCGAGCACGGGACCGATCAACGGACCCGCGCCGCTGATGGCTGCGAAGTGATGACCGAACAAGACCCACTTGTTCGTCGGCACGTAGTTCTGCCCGTCATTGAATCGATGCGCCGGCGTGATGCGCGCGTCGTCCAGCGCCATCACCTTCGCCGCGAGAAACGCGGAGTAGTAGCGGTAGCCGATCGCGCCGACAGCGAGGAAAAAGAGGATGAGCGGGAGAGCGTTCACGGGTGAATGTTAAATGTTGAATGTTCAATGTTGAATGTTGAATTTGCCTCGCGTTCAACATTGAACATTCAACACTGAACATTCAACATTCTCCCCATGCTGTACCCGCCCGGTCCGAAATCGTGGATTCCCGGCGCGAACCTTCGCGCCATGCAGCGCGATCCGATCGCGTTTCTGTCGCGCCTCGGACGCGAATACGGCGACGTCGTTCACTTCACGTTCGGGCCGCAGCATCTCTACTTCTTCAATCATCCCGACGCGGTTCGCGAGATCCTCGTCGTGCAGCAGCGCTCCTTCCACAAGGGCCGCGCCCTTCAACGCACCAAGATCATCCTCGGCGAAGGCCTGCTCACCAGCGAAGGCGAGCATCACAAGCGCCAGCGCCGGCTCGCGCAGCCGGCGTTTCATCGCGACCGCATCGCGCGTTATGCGCTGGTGATGCTCGACCGCGCGCGCCGCACGCGCGACCGGTGGCGCGACGGCGAGACGATCGACGTTCATCACGAGATGATGCGGCTCACGCTGTCGATCGTGGCGAAGACGCTGTTCGATGCCGAGGTGGAGAGCGAGGCGGACGAGATCGGCGGAGCGCTGACGGATTTGATGAACATGTTCCCGCTGCTCCTGAATCCGTTCGCGGAGTTGCTGCGACGACTACCGCTGCCGCAGACGCGGCGCTTCCAGCGATCGATCAAGCGCCTCGATCAGACGATTTACGCGATCATCAACGAGCGTCGCGCGTCCGGCGAGGATCGCGGCGATCTGCTGTCGATGCTCCTCCTCGCGCAGGACGAAGAGGGCGACGGCGGCGGCATGACCGATCAGCAACTGCGCGACGAGACGATGACGCTCTTTCTCGCAGGACACGAGACCACGGCGCACACGCTCAGCTGGACCTGGTACTGCCTCGCCCACAATCCCGACGTGGAAGCGAAGCTGCACGAGGAGCTCGATCGCGTCCTCGAGCGGCGC
>Ga0207687_10001239_pt1 | contig 17456 bp, 10 predicted proteins | sample KBSM54metaG_FD_184399 | JGI IMG/M metagenome (GOLD analysis project Ga0207687, IMG submission 184399) | Miscanthus rhizosphere microbial communities from Kellogg Biological Station, Michigan, USA - KBS M5-4 metaG (SPAdes) (version 2) | ecosystem: Host-associated > Plants > Roots > Rhizosphere >...
TCGCACTCGATCTCGATGCAGAATCCGCTCTCCGTCATCGCGCGCCGCGGCTTCAGCGCGACCGCAATCAACTGGCGCTCCTGCGCGCGCGATCCGCAAAACGTGCAGCGCTCGATTCCGAATCGTCGCCCGCGCTTCTATCACTCCGGCGAGACCACCGACTTCGATTTCGTCGCGCACACGCTCGCTCGCCGCGACCCCAACGTTCCGCTCGTCGCCTTCGGCGTCTCCCTCGGAGGCAACGCGCTGCTCAAATGGCTCGGCGAGCATCCGTCGCAGTCGATCCTCACCGCCGGCGCGACGCTCTCCGTTCCTTATGACCTCGGCGCGGGCGCGAAGGGACTGGAGCGCGGCGCCGGTCCGTTTTACGTCGCGTCGTTTCTGCGAACGCTGAAGAAGAAAGTGGCGCGCGTGATCGAAGAGTTTCCGGAGACGCGCGCGATCCTCGATCTCGATCGCGTGATGCGCGCGAAGACGTTCCGCGAATTCGACGACGCCGCGACCGCGCCGCTGCACGGATTCCGCGACGCCGACGACTACTACACGCGATCCAGCTCTCTCCAATATCTCGGCCGCATCACGACGCCGGCGCTCTGCGTGAGCGCGGAAGACGATCCGTTTCTGCCGCCGGACGTTCTGCCGCGCGTGCGCGAAGCGGCGTCGCCGTCCGTCGAGTTGCGCGTGACGCAGCGCGGCGGCCACGCCGGCTTCGTCGCCGGCGGCGCGCCGTGGAGCTGCCGGTATTGGGCGGACGAGTTGATCGTCGATTGGCTGGCTGCCGCCGCCTCCGCATGAGACGACCGCTGCTCACGCCGTCGCTGCGCGTAGCGTTGCTCTCGATCTGCACGGCGGCGTACGGACTCGCGATCGGCATCTCGACGTTTCCGCACTGGATCACGAAGTCGACGCCGGATCAGCTTCCCGGATTCCTGAAGTCGCACGATCTCAACGCGCATATTTCGTTTCGCTTCTTCGCGGCGCTCGCCGCGATCACGATCGCGACGACGTTCGCTCTGCGTCCGATCGTCAACCTGTTGACGAGAGCGGACTCGCGCGCGTGGTCGCGCAACGGCGCCGCGTTCGCGATGATGGTGGCGGTCTGGTACGCGACGCTTTCGAACGTCGTGAGCTGGACGCTGATCCCGACCGCGCTCGCGATCGCAGTCTGCGCGGTGCTGCGTCGCGTCGACATGCGATTCAGCCGGCGCGACGCGATCCTCATCGCGTCCTTCCTCGCCGCGTTCATGGCGTTGACCGACTTCACGTCGCTCAACGTTCAGCAGGCGCTCATCGTCGCCGCCGGCGCGCTGCTCGCGCTGCGCATCGCCATCGTCTTCATTCGCCGCGGACGCGCGCTCGAGCCGGCGCTCTGCTTCGCGCTGTCGCCGCTCGCGCTGATGATGCAGGCGCACTTCATGTCGCGCGATCAGCGTCACGCGGGCTGGCCGTCGCTCATCGTCATCTTCCTCACGCCGATTCTGATGCGCGTCTTCATCAGCAACTCGCCGATCGCGCGGCGTCGCATGCGACTCGCGGTCGCATTCGCGATCTATCCGATCGCGGCGTACGGATACGTCAGCGCGTCGGGCTTGCTGTCGGCCGAGGGAAAGCCGCGTGTGAGCTTCTTCGAGGAGATGCAGCACATCACGCCGGCGCATCAGATGACGCTCGGCGCGAAGCCGTACGTCGACGTCGTGCCGCCACACGGACTCATTCAGGACGCTCTCGTCGATTACGTCATTCTCGAGACGGGACCGCAGACGCTCGGCAACGTGCTGCGCGCGCGACTGACCTTGAACGCGCTGCTGGCGATTGCGTGCTATGCAATCGGCACCGCGGCGACGGGATCGCCCGACATCGGATTCTTCGGCTTCGCCGCCGCGGCGATCTACGGACAGGGCGCGGGCGTCGTTCGATTCGCGCCGTCGGTGATCGCGCTGATCATCTGCATCTCCGCGCTGCGCCGGCGAAAACCACAATGGCTCGCGGCCGCCGGCGTCATGGCCGTCATCGCGGGTCTCACATCGATCGACTTCGGCCTCTACGGCGTCTGCCTCGTCGTCTTCGCGGCGCTGCGCTTCGAGTCACGCGCAGCGAAACTGCGCGCGCTCGCTGCAGGCGTGATCGGCGGCGTGATCACCGGCGTCGTCGCGGCGATTCCGATGATCGTCGGCGGCTGGTTCGTCGCGTATCTGCGCGTGTCACTCTTCGAAGTCGCGCGCCTCGGGGCCGCATACGCGCTGACTCCATTCGATCCGACGCCGGCACTCAACAAACGCTTCCCCGAGTTGCTCGGAGCGCTCATCGATCCGGCGTCGCTCGCGTACATGGTGTGGATCGCGTCGCTGCTCGCGCTCTCAGTCGTTCTCGCGCACGGCGTGCGCGCGCGCGGCCGGCGTCGCGCCGCGATCGACGCCCTGCTCACCATCGCCTTCTACATCCTCATCCTCGGCATCGCCTACGCCGAACGCCATCACATCTATTTTCAGATGGTGATCTGGCCGCTGCTCGTCGTCGCCGCGTATCGCCTCTCGCGCACGCGCAGCACCGCGACGCGGCTCGCCGCGCCGGCGCTCGTGCTGCTGATCCTGATGACGATCAACTTCACCGTTCACTTCGCGATCATCGGATGGCTGCGCCACGCGCGCGGGCCGGTCGAACCCGACTGGCACGAAGTGATGATGCCGCGCGCGCGCGGCGCGCTGTTTCGCGACTCCGACATCCTCACGCTCAACAGCATCGTCAACTACATGAACGCGCACCTCGGCCCGAACGACACGTATTTCGATTTCACGAACCGCGGGCTCACGTACTTTCTCCTCGATCGACGCATGCCGGTGCGGCAGGTTGAGGTCGCGTATTACGAGCCGGAGGAATTGCAGCGCGAGGTGATCGATCGGATCGAGCGCAATCCGAACGTGCGATTCGCGATCATACCGGCGTCGGCCGGCGATCAGAGCGGCGTCGACTTGATCGGCAACGACATTCGCGCGCCGCTCGTCTGGAAGTATCTGCACGAACGATTCGAGCCCGACTTCGAACAAGGAGCGGTGGCGATCTGGAAGCGAAAGTAGAATCGCCGTTGATGGCGACCACTCTTCTCGCGCGCTTCGCGGCGTTCATCGCCGAGCGCCATCCATTCGCGCTGCGTCCCGCGATCGCGGCGCTCGACATGACGCTCGGCGGACGCAACGTCGACGAGAACGATGCGCGCGCGATCGAGTCGCTGCGCGAGCCATTCCGGCGTCTGCTCATTCAAACGCTCTCCGACTTTCTCGCGCCCGACGCCGCAGCGTCGGAGAAACTCGGCGAAGTGCCGGAGACAACGCCGCGCACGACCGTCGGCGAGCGACTGCGCCAAGCGGTCGTCGAAGTCGTCGAGTCGTGCGACGGATTCATTCGCCGCGAAGTGATCGCGACCTCGCTCACGCGCGACGAGAAGCTCGAGATGCTGCGCGGAATGATCCTCACGCGCGCGACCGACAATCGACTCAAGCAGTTCTTCACCGGCGGCGAAGTGCGGTACGGCGCGGCGTCGTTCCAGGGCAAAGGATTTCGCTCGCTCGGACAGGAAGCGATTTACGCCACCGCGATTCGTCTGCGCCGCGGACCGAATGCCGACGTCATCTCGCCGATGATCCGCGACCTCGGCGCCGTCATCGCGATGCACAACACGCCCGAAACGATTCGCATGGTGCTCAGCGCGCAGATGGGAAAAGCGGGACCGCCGATGAACGGCAAGGATCTGCATGTCGGCGATTACGAGCACGGAATCCTGCCGGCGATGGCGCCGCTCGGAAGTCCCGCGCTGACGATCGCCGGAATCGCGATGGCGTTCGCGCTGCGCGGCGAGAATCGCGTCGCCGTCGCGTTCGTCGGCGAAGGGGCGACGTCGCTCGGCGAATGGCACGAGGCGATCAATGCATGCGCCGCGCGAAAGCTCCCCGCGATTTTCTGCGTGCAAAACAATCAGACCGCGCTGTCGACGCCGGTGCATGAGCAATCAGCCGTTCGCGTCTTCGCGGACAAAGCGAGCGGCTACGGCATCCCCGCCGTCACGATCGACGGCACCGATCCCGAAGCGATCGCCGCCGCATTCGGATGGGCCGCGGAACGCGCGAGAGAACGTCGCGGTCCGACGCTCATCGAGTTGGTCGCGATGCGCATGTGCGGACACGCGCATCACGACGACATGCTCTACCTCGGCAAAGACCCGCAGCCGTCGTGGGAGTACCCGCCGCTGAGCGATGCGGGCTACGCGAATCGCGAGCTGTACGACTACTGGTGCGCGCGCGATCCAATCACGACGTACGCGGCGAAGCTCGGTGTCGACATCGAGCCGCTGAAGCAGGAAGCGGAGGATCTGGTCGAACGCGAAGCGCGCGCGGTGATCGAAGCGCCGTGGCCCGATCCGTTGCTCGCACGCGAAGGCGTTTACGCGTCTACGTCGACTGTCACCGCATCGCTCGAAGTCGAAGACGCGCCGCCGTTCGATCCGAAAGGCAAAACGCTTCTCGAAGCAGTCATGCTCGGTGTCGGCGATGCGCTGCGCGCCGACGAGCGCGTGTTTGTCTACGGCGAAGACGTCGGCGGCAAATACGGCAACGCGTTTCTGCTTTTGAAGCCGCTGCTGCGCGACTACGGCGAGCGCGTGATCAATTCGGTGTTGTCGGAATCCGCGACGATCGGCGTGTGCATCGGCGCCGCGCTCGAAGGGATGCGACCCATCGGCGAGATCCAGTTCAATGACTTCGTCGCGACAGGATTCAATCAACTCGTCAACAACGCCGCGAAGATTCGCTATCGCTGGGGCGGTTCGGTGCCCATGGTGTTACGCATGCCGTGGGGCGGACTGCGCCACGCCGGTCCGTATCACTCGCAGAACACCGAGGCGTGGTTCTATCGGACGCCGGGCCTGAAGATCGTTGTGCCATCGACGCCGCACGACGCGCGCGCGCTGATGGCCAGCGCCGTCGCCGATCCCGATCCCGTTCTCTACTACGAGCACATCGCGCTCTATCGCGATCCGCGCATCAAACAGATGTTGTCCGATGAGGCGCCGTCACCGATTCCGATCGGCCAAGCCGCGCTACGCCGAAGCGGAAAGGATCTCGCGATCATTTCCTACGGTGCGTACGTGCACATCGGAATGCGCGTCGCCGCGACGCTCGCCGACGACGGCATCGAGTCATCAGTCCTCGACCTCCGCTCGCTCGCGCCGCTCGATCGCGAGGCAATCCTCGAGCTCGCGCGCGCGTGCAATCGCGTGCTGATCATCGAGGAAGACACACGCACCGGCTCGATCGGCGAATCGATCGCCGCAATCATTCAAGAGGAAGCGTTCGAGTTTCTCGACGCGCCCATCCGCGTGATCGGCGCACTCGACACGCCCGTGCCGTACTCGCCGCCGCTGGAGGAGGAGTTCCTCGCGAGCGAAGAGGACATCGAACAGGCGGCGCGGGAGTTGATGCGCTACTGAAGCGCAAGCGTCACGCGCGATAAACACCGCGCACCCACTGCGCTTCTTCCTTCGTCAACGCGTCCCCAATCTTCGCCGCCGCTTCCACCTGCCGCACGTTGCGCTGGCCGAGGAGGACCGTCGCGGTCGGGTTATCGGCGAGTAGCGCGCCGGTTGCGGCGCGGAGGACCGGCTCTTCGCGATCGGCAAACTTTCGCGCCACCTCGTCGCGCGCTTTGCGCATGCGCGCGAGGAACTCCGGGTCGCGGAACTCGGGGATGCCGCTGCGCACGTCGCCTTCGCCGAACTCTTGAGGTGCGTCGTACTTGCCGAGCAGAAGTCCGTGCTTGAGCGGCGAGAAGAACGCGACGCCGAGGTCGTGCGCGTCGACGTACGCTTTGAGTCCGCTCGATTCGTATTCGTCGTCGACGAGATTGCGATACGGCTGCACGGCGTCGGGATCGACGCGCTCGACGTACTTCATGATCGCGCTCGAGTCCCAATCCGACAGCCCGACGAAGCGAATCTTTCCTTCGTCGCGAAGCGCGTGCATCGTCGACAGCGCTTCGTCGAAGTACTCGCCGAAACGGCAATGATGAAAGTAGTAGAGATCGATCACGTCGATGCGCATGTTGCGCAGCGATCGCTCGCATTGCGCGCGCATGAACTTCGAGTCGTAGTAACGGCCGCTCGGCCCTTTCACATAGCCGAATTTCGTCGCGATGAAAATCTTCTCGCGCGGCACTTCGCCCCACACCTCGCCGATCAACTCTTCCGAGTGACCGTTGCCGTAGGCGTCGGCGCTGTCCCAATGCGTGATGCCGTTGCGATACGCGGCGACTAGCGCGGCTTTCACATCGTTGTCGTCGGATCCGCTCCAGCCGACCGACGCGCCTTCGTTCACGTTCGGGCCGCCGTGACCCCAGGTGCCGAGGGAGATGACGGGGACTTGAACGTTGGTGCGGCCGAATCGCGTCGTGCGCATCACAGGTCCTCGATGCGGATCGCGCCGCCGCGCCAGAGTTTCGTGAACTGCGCGGTCGTCGACGTCGCATCTTTCTTCTGTCCGCGCAGCGCGCGCGAGAGTCCGTACAACGATCGCGGATTGTTCTTGTTGCGCGCGAGATCCTCGCGGAACACTTTCTCCGCCGCGGCGTACTGACCGTCGCGCAGCAGCGCGGCGCCGAGGGACTCGCGTGTGGGGTAGAACCAGTCGGCCGGCTCGTCGTAGTCGAGCGCGTCTTCCGAGGCGACGGCTTTGCGATACGCCGCAATCGCGCCGGCGCGATCGCCGCGCGCTGCGGCGAGGCGTCCGTTCAGAACTTCCGAGGCGACGTCGACGATCTTCTGCTGCGAATTCTGAAACAAGCCCGTCTCATCCGCGACCTTCGTCCGCGCATCGCCGAATGCTTTCGCTTCGCTCTCCGCGCCGGCGATGTTGCCGAGCTGCGCGAACGCGACGCCGCGCGCGAAGTGCAGCAGCGCCGTCGACATCGGTCCAGGCGTGTCGAACTTACCGTTGATGATGTCGTTCCACCGGCCGAATCGCAGCAGCACTTTGAGCGAATCCACCGATGCTGCTTCGATCATCGGCATCATCGCCGTCATCTTCACGGCGTTCGACGACACTTCGTCCGCCACTTCTTTCGCGTTCTTGAAATCGCCGATCATCGCGTACGACGCCGCGCCGAAATCGAGATTGTGGTTGTAGTACATGCCCGCGTACATGCTCTCCGCACCGTACTTCGACATGAACGCGCGATCGGCTTTCGCCCCCGCCGCATTCGCTGCCGCGGCGCCGGCGTAGTTGCCCGTCCGCTGATAAATGTGCGCGGGCATGTGGACGAGATGGCCGGCCGACGGCGCAAGCGTCTTCAATCGATTCGCACTGCTCAATGCGCGCCCCGGATTCGGCGACGCTTCGACCGCGTGAATGTAGTAATGGTTCGCGCCGATGTGATTCGGATTCCGCTTTAGCACTCCTTCGAGCACGCTCACGATCTCGTCGGTGCCTTCATTTGGTTTGCCGTCGTGCGACCAGAACTTCCACGGATGCAAATCCATCAGGCTCTCGGCGTACAGCGTCGCGATGTCATCGTCCTTCGGATACTTCGCCGCGACTTCTTTCATGGCGCGGCTGTAGTTGACGGCGAGCTTCTTCAGATCGGCGCCAGGATCGTCGGAGTAGCGCCGCGCGAGCGCGGTGATCAAGTCCTGCTCTTTCGCCGACGCATTCGACGCGTGCGCCTGCGCGGCTTTCTCCGCTTCAAATGCCTGCTTCTCGCGCTCGGGATCGACGTCCATGTTGATGTTCGGTCCGAGCGCGAGCGCGGCGCCCCAGTATCCGAGCGCGAGATTCGGATCGAGCGCGGTCGCCTTCTGGAACGAGGCGATGGCCTGCTCGTGATTGAACGCGTACACGTAGCGCATCCCTTGATCGAAGTACTTCTGCGCCTCGGCGTTTTTCGTGGTGACCGCGTAATGGAGAGCGCCGAGGCCGTGATCGAGAGCGATGTCGGCGGCGAAAAGCGGAGCGGCGAGTGCGATGATGACGATGAGGATGGCGTGACGCTTCATGAATGACTCCTGCCTCTTTTGTCGCAAGATCGATGGCGACGTTTTATACGAAGACGAGCGCTGCGCGGTCGTGCTTCACGACGACTGGGCCGTCCTCGGGCACGCGATGGTCGTCTGGAAATCGCATGTCGAGAACGTCTCGGATCTGTCGGAGCAAGATGCGGCGCATTTATCACAAATGCATCACACCGCCGAGCGCGCGTTGCTCGAGGCGACGGGCGCGCAGCGCGCGATTCTGATGAAGCTCGGCATCGCGACGCCGCATCTGCATCTGCACATCTATCCGGTGCGCGCGTCGCTCGATCGGGCGGCGGTGTTCGCGATCATTGATGGGAAGACGCGTGTGGCGCGCGACGAGGAGTTCGTAGAGCACATTCGAGCGCTCATTTCTCCAACGTGATCTCAGTGGCCGGCGGCGTGACGATGCGCCGGGACGGCTTGCGAATGTATTTCTGCAATCGAGTCCACGCCCCACATCGAGGCATCGATGCCACACTCACCATACTTGATCCAGAAATATCCGCCTTCGCCCCAACCCACTCCCCAGCTGTTCTTGCAAAGCCAGGCCGACTTCGTATCGTCAAACCCCACGCAACATACGCAGTGTCCGCCTTCCAACTGACCCGAGGCATGTGCGTACACGCCGCCCGTGTATGAGTAGAAATCAGCGTAAACACTGAAACACGCGATCAAAGGCCCATTGTCATTCAACCATTGCTTCATCGATGTAATACCGCTGAGCATGTTCCATGTGCCGACTCTCGTGACGAGTTGTTGCCAGTTTGCGCACGGCGCAGGTTGACAGGCCTGATTCCCCGCCGTGTATGGATAACAAGTCAACGGAACCACGCCAGTTCTCGTCGCGAAGTCCAGAGCTGCCGCTGGCCACCAACCCATTCCGCAGGGATCTGACAGCGTGTTCCCACAATAAAACAGGTGCCCTTCGGAAAGATCCGGAAGCCTACTGCCGTCCGTGGCGTTCACGGGAATACCTTCGATGATGCGGGCACGTGATTCAAGGGCCGCAGCCGTGCCAAAAGCAACGCATGATCCGCATGCCTTTTGGTCCTTCACGCTGTTCACATAGTTGTTTCCGTTGTGATGTCTCCAATCGACAAACGCCGGCAACGCCACCGCGGACGGCGCAATCGCTCTGAAAGCAATCATGGCCTCCCGTGCCGCGACGGCAATCGTTTCGCGTTCTGTTAGCGATGGCTCTCCGGAAGGCGGCGTGTAGCCGAGGCGTCGGCGGCGATCGTCGGGCATAAGCAACATCATCGAGTTCTCACCGGGCCGCCAATTCTCTCCGGAAGCTCGGATTGCCTCCCACAACGCAGCGTGTTCTTCTGAATCCATCGGCATGATTGTCCTCCGGGCTGCTCCTTTACTTCACACGCACCCTAAATGTGCGCTCATCAATCGACTCATCCGGCGCATCCCACGTCCGACGCAAGCGCACGCGGATCACCGTCTCGCCACTTTGCGCGGCCAATAGAGGGATCTGACGTCGCCCGCCACCGCCGATTGCCACGTTCGCATTCGATTCATATGTGGAAGGCGATGACGTCAGCACACTTCCTTGCGACTCGACTTCCCATCGATAGCCTGTCGTTGGGTTTTCAGCCAAATCGAGCACCACTTCATCTCCAACAACCACCGTGATCGTCGTGCCGTCGTCCGGTTCGCGAAGGAACGTCCGAGCCATCGAGGATCCCTGCCCGTCACACGATGCCACGCAATGTCCTCTCTAGGTGTGACGCAACTCGTTTTTTCCCGCCGGCCGCCGCGATCTCCTTGACAAATCGCACTGAATGAGCGTTCATTCACCCACGCCATGAGCCGCCGCGCCGCCGCCCCCACCCTCCCGCCCGCCCCCACCGCCCAGGCTTTTCGCGGGACGAGCAAGCGTGAGCGCATCCTGCGCGCGGCCGTCGACGTCTTCGCGAAGAACGGCTACTTCAATGCGAAAGTGTCGGAGATCGCGAAGGCGGCCGGCGTCGCGGACGGCACCATCTATCTCTACTTCGACGGCAAGGAAGATCTCCTCATCACGATCTTCCGCGAGCACACGCGCGGCTATCTGCAATCGCTCGAGCGCGAGCTCGCGAACGTGCGCGCGCCGGAGGATCGCATCCGCATCGCCATCCGCCATCACCTCACGACGCTCGGCCGCGATCGCGCGCTGGCCGTCGTATCGCAGGTCGAGCTGCGGCACAGTCTGAAGTTCATGAGCCTTCTGTCGCAGCAGGAGGTCGCCGATTACCTCAACATCATTCGCAAGATCGTCGAGTACGGACAGACTGAAGGCGTCTTCCGCCGCACGCTTCATCCGCAGCTCGTGGCGAAGTCGGTGTTTGGCATTCTCGATGAGATGGTGACGTCATGGATTCTCTCGGAGAAGGAACACAGCCTGCCCGATCAGGCGGAGCAGATCGCCGACTTCGTGCTCACCGGCTTGCTCTGATTCTCTTCGTTGCGCTGCCGATTTGCGCGCAGCCGGTGCAAACGATCACCGCGCCGATTCACTGGCGCGCGCACGAGTGGGCGCGATTCGGTGAAGGCGTCGCACTCGTTCTCGCCGTACACGCCGCCGATGATCGTCTTCTTCGCGACGTGCAGCGCATCGGTCACGATCAGTTCTTTCACAACGTGACGCCGCTCGGCGGCGGCCGCGGAACACAGCTCACACTCGTGATGATCGGAGCGGGCTGGCTCTCGCACGATCAGCGCATGACGAAGACCGGCGTCGACGCGCTCGAGGCGTCGCTCATCGCATCCTTCGTGACGAAGGCCGGCAAGAAAATCGTCGGACGCGAGCGGCCCGATCACTCCGACAACCAGTCCTTCCCATCCGGCCACGCCACGAACGCGTTCGCCATCGCGACGGCGATCGCCACCGACTATCACGACAACCGCGCCGTGCCGGTCATCGCCTACGCGCTTGCCACAAGCGTCGCGCTCGCGCGCGTTCACGACAACGTTCACTTTCCTGCCGACGTCGTCGCCGGCGCGCTAATCGGACGCGCGGTCGCGAAATCCATCACTGTTGTGCCAGTTCGGCGAGGGGTCGTTGTGCGGATGTCATTCTGAGTCGCGCAGACGACGAAGAATCCGTAACGTAACGGGTCCTTCGGCGTCTTCGCGCCTCAGGATGACAAAATGGCTGCAGTGGAGCGCCTCACCCGACGCGACTGGCGGTTTCTCGCAACGTGCATCGCGCTCTTCGCGATCTCCATCGCCATCGCCACGACGTGGTTCTCGCGCGCGTTCCCCGAGGCGTCGATCGAGTTTCGCTTCGACCGCGACTCGTCGACGGAGATCGCGCAACGAACGCTCGCCGCGCAGAGCATCAACACGAACGGCATGCGCCACACCGCCGTCTTCGATGGCGACGATGACGCGAAGACCTTCCTCGAGCGCACGCTCGGCCTCGACAAATCGCGTGACGCCATGCGCGACGTGCGCCTCTGGTGGTGGCATCACCGATGGTTCCGGCCGTCGGTCGAAGAAGAGCTCGCCGTCGACGTCGCGCCGACCGGCGAAGTCACCGCGTTCTCGCATCACGTCGCTGAGGATCGCGCGCTGCCGTCGCTCGACGCCATCGCCGCCCGCTCACTCGCGGAGCGATTCCTCGGTCCGCGCGTCGCCGATCTCCAACTCGTCGCGCAAAGCGAACGACAACTTCCGCATCGCCTTCAGCGCATCTTCACGTGGGACTCGAAGTCGATTCATCCGGCCGGGGCGCCGTATCGCACCACGATCGTCGTCGACGGCAACCAGATCGGCGAGTACTACGTGCGCGTCAAAGTTCCCGATGCGTGGTCGCGCTCGTATCGCGATCTGCGATCGAAGAATCTGCTCGCGGGCAACGTCGACCTCGTCTTCCTCACGATCACGATGGTTGCGGCGCTGGCGATCTTCATCATCCGCCTTCGCCGCGGCGACATCCCCATCCGCTTCCTCGTCGGCATCGCCGGCGTCACCGCGGTCCTCGTCGCGGGCGATGCGCTGAACTCGTTCCCGCAAGCGCTCGCGCAATACCAAACGACGACGAGCTACGGCGCGTTTCTCGCGCAGTTCATCGTCCTCGGCATCTGCCTTCCGGCGGTCGGCATGGCAATGTTGCTGATGGTGATCGGCGGCGCCGGCGAAGTGCTCTATCGCGAAGGCGCGCCGCAGCAACTCGCTATTCCGCGCGTGTGGTCGCTACGCGGACTGCGATCGAAGCGCGTCTTCCGCTCGTTCGTTCTCGCGTACGCGCTGGTCGGGATCTTCTTCGCATATCAGGTCGTCTTCTACATCGTGGCGTCGAAGTTCGGCGCGTGGTCGCCGGCCGAGGTGCCGTACAGCGATATTTTGAACAGCGCGCTGCCGTGGATGGCCGTGCTGCTCGCCGGATTCTTTCCCGCCCTAAGCGAAGAGTTCCTGTCGCGCGCGTTCTCGATTCCGTTCTTTCATCGCGTGCTGCGCTCGCGCGTCGCGGCGATCGTCGTCGCCGGATTCATCTGGGGCTTCGGGCACACGACGTATCCGAACCAGCCGTTCTACATTCGTGGCGTCGAAGTCGGCGTCGCCGGCGTCGTCCTCGGCATCCTCTTCGAGAAGTTCGGACTGCTGCCGCTTCTCATCTGGCATTACACGATCGATGCGGTTTACACGGCGATGCTGCTGTTCCGATCGCACAACGCGTATTACGTGCTGTCGGCCGCGCTGTCGTCGCTGATCTTCGCGATCCCGATGCTCGTCTCGATCGCGCTGTACATCAAACGGGGCGGCTTCGATCCGGATGACGATCTCTCGAACGCGACGATTCCTGTGTCGCCGCCGCCCGCCGAGGCGAAGCGTCGCGAAGAGGTCGCGCTTCCGCCGCCGATTCTCGTCACGCCGCGACGCGTTCTGATCTGCGCGATCCTCGTCATCGCCGCAATCGCGTTGATGGTTGCGCGCCCGTCGTCGCCGGAAGACGTGATCGACTACCGCACGCCCAAAGACGGCGCTAAGTCGATCGCCGCGCGGCACGCATCCGAGCGAACGCGCACGCACTTCGACCGCGTCATCGCCACGCCGCTCGAAGGATTCCGATCGTGGGACGCTCACTCGCCGCGCGAAGAAGGCGGAGGTCCCGGCGGATTCGATTCGGTTGCGGCGTCGTATCTGCTCGCGCACGGACTGTCGATGGATCACCTCATCGATGTCTTCCGCGCGCGCATCGAAGCCGCAACATGGACCGTTCGCTTCTTCACGCCGTCGCAGAAAGAAGAAGTGTTCGTCGAAGTCGATCCGCGCGCCGGGCGTGCGATCGGATACCACAAGTATCAGGCGGAGACGGCGCCGGGACCGCGGCTCGAGCAGGACGCGGCGCTGCCGATCGCGCGCGCGGCGTTCGCGCAGTACGGCGTCGACGCCGCGAGTTTCACGCTGAAGGAAGCGCTCAGCTTTCAGCAGCCGAACCGGCGCGACTGGCTCTTTCACTTCGACGAGCAGCCGGCGATCGCGGCCGAGGGCGTGAGGCGGATCAGCGTGCGCGTGGCGGGCGCGGAGGTGACGCAGTTCACCACGACGATCAAAGTGCCGGACGCTGTTTATCGCGAGGCGTCGAAGCAGACGGTTCGCAACGTCGTGATGATGGTGCTGCGCATTGCCGGCATCATCGCGGTGCTCGGACTCGTGATCGGCGGGTTCGTCGTCAGCGCGGCGAAACGGCGTCCGCGATGGATGCGCGCCCTGCGATGGACCGCGGCGATGTCGATCATTCCGATCGCCAGCATCGCCGCGTCTTACGAAAGCATGCTGTTCGGATACGGCACGGCGGTGCGATGGGAGACGTTTACCGCGTCGCTCGCGGTCAACATCATTCGCGATGCCGCGCTGCGCATCGGCGTTCTCTTCCTCGCCTTCGCCGCGCTCGACGCCGCGTTCCCGTACGCGCTCGATCTGCTGCGCCGCGAGTCTCGCGCGCGATTCGGACGCAGCGCTGCGCTTGGCGCCGTGATCGCGGTCGCGGCGTTCGCGGTGGTGCGCGGCGCGATTCATTTGCTGTCCGTGCAATTTCCTGCGGCCGCAAACGTGTCGATCGATGTATCGAATCTCGTGGAGATGTCGTGGCCGTCGCTGCTCGCGATCGGCGAGGCGTTATTCGACGCAGTCCTCGGATCCGCGATCGTGGCCATGTTCGTCGTCTCGCTGCGCTCGCTGCCGGTGCCGCAGTGGGCGCGCGACGCGATCGCGATCGGCGCGCTGTTCTGCGCGTCGGTCGACGCCGGATCGACGCCGGCACAGACGCCGCTCATGATCGTTCGCGCGATCGCGCTCGCGTTGACGACGTGGGCCGTCGCGCGCTTCGTGCTGAACGGAAACGCGCTCGCGTGGCCAGCGGCGATTTTCACTGCGTTCGCGTTGCAGGCTGCGTCAGCGCTGACGCAGAGCCGCGCCGATCTTCGCGTGAATGCGATCGTCGTGTTGGTCGCGGTGATCGCGTTGTTGATGTGGCTCGCGGCACCGCGATGGGCTCCCGCCGATGCCTGAGTCGGCCGAATCGCGGTGGATGCGTTGGAGGTTCAATCTCTTTCCTGCGTATCGCGGCGTCGGTGCGCGCGTCACCTACATCGCCGCTGACTATCGCGAAGTGCGCGTCAAGCTGCCGCTGTCGTGGCGCACGCGCAACTACGTCGGCACGATCTTCGGCGGAAGTCTCTACGGCGCCGTCGATCCGATGTACATGATCATGCTCATCAAGCTCCTCGGCCCCGACTACATCGTCTGGGACAAGGCCGCCGCGATTCGCTTTCGCAAGCCGGGACGCTCGACGCTTTTCGCGACGTTCAAGATCGACGGCGCCGAGGTGGAGGCGATTCGCGAGCTCGCGAAAACCGGCGAGCCGCTCGATCGCGTGTACGACGTCGATCTCGTCGACAAGGACGGCGTCGTTCATGCGTCGATCGCAAAAACGATCTACATTCGACGGAAACCGGAATCGCTGTAACGATTGTCACCGAGCTGTGTGCCACCACCATCGCCGCTGAATGCGGCGGCGCGGCAGAATCAAGGCGACCACTTCGGCTGTTGGAGAGCGCGTGAAACTCGGAATCGACCCGTTTATCTACTCGGACCTTCAGGATGTGCATCGCCTGCGCGATCTCGCGGCGGCGTTCGATCACCACGTCGAGCGCAGCGACGCGAGCCTTTTCGCGCGCTTCACGAGCTATCGCGACGCGGTCGCGACAGGCATCGCGCGGGGCGGACTCGATGAGCCGCAGGAGTCCGCGCTTTTCATCGACGTCAGCCGCTGCGTCGGCGCGTTCGTCGCGCAACTGTTCGGCACCGACGAGACGCCGCTGCGCCAGCGCGCGACGCGCGACGGCCAGGTGGCGAAGTTCAAGAAGGAGTTCGTCGCCAAGCGTGTCGCGAAGGTTCACGAGATCAAGGCGGTCGACAACGATGCCGCGCTCGCGATCATCCGCACGGTCACCGGCGGTTGGGATGGCGACTTCGAATACGCGCTCGCGATCGCCGCGAATCGTCTGCTCGATGTGGAGCGCGAGTTCCCGCGCGGCGCGAAGTCGTTGTCGCCATCGGCGGAGACGCGCGAAGCGCTCGCGCAACTGCGTCAGACGCTCGGCCAGCGAACCGAAGGCAGCTCGCCGGAAGAGCTCGCGCGCGCTGCGGCGGCGTTGCACGCGCTCACCGATTTACTCGTCGAGTGGGCGGCGGCGCGCTGGAAAGACGGCGCGTTCGAAGGGTGGACGTCGTTCCGCCTTCCGCATCCGCTCGTCTTCGACAAGCTCGTGGCGACGAAAGCCGAAGACGATACGCGCTTCGGCGGCGTGCCGCACGAGTTCCGCCGCCGCGACGGATTCAAGCTCACCGATCCGCGATTCACGCCGCGCCAGATCACCGACGAAGCGAACTACTGCATCTTCTGCCACGAGCGAAAGAAAGACTCGTGCGCGCACGGCTTCCAGGAAAAAGACGGCACCTACAAACGCAGCGCCCTCGGCGTTCCGCTGGAAGGTTGTCCGCTCAACGAGAAGATCGGCGAGATGAACTTGCTTCGCAGCAGCGGCGAAGCGATCGCCGCGCTGGCGATGGTGATGATCGACAACCCGATGTGCCCCGGCACAGGTCATCGCATCTGCAACGACTGCATGCGCTCTTGCATTTTTCAAAAGCAAGATCCCGTGAACATCCCACAGATCGAGACCGGCGTCCTCACGGACGTTCTCTACCTGCCGTGGGGCTTCGAGATCTACTCGCTGTTGACGATGTGGAATCCGCTGAACGTGCGGCGTCCGGTGATGCTGCCGTACAACGGCAAGAACGTGCTCGTCGTCGGACTCGGTCCCGCCGGCTACACGCTCGCGCACTTTCTGGCGAATGAAGGCTTCGGCGTCGTCGCCATCGACGGCCTCAAGATCGAGCCGCTTCCCGAGCGCTACGTCAACGAGCCGATTCGCGACGCGCACGAGCTCTGGGATCCGCTCGACGATCGCATCCTCGCCGGATTCGGCGGCGTCTCCGAGTACGGCATCACCGTTCGCTGGGACAAGAACTTCCTGAAAGTGATCCGCATCGCGCTCGAGCGCAAAGCGAATCTGAAGATGTTCGGCGGCGTCCGCTTCGGCGGCACGATCACGATCGAAGACGCGTTCGACGAGCTGGGATTCGACCACATCGCCATCGCCGCCGGCGCGGGAACGCCGACGATCGTGCGGATGAAGAACAACCTCATTCGCGGCATTCGCAAGGCCTCCGACTTCCTGATGGCGCTGCAGCTCACCGGCGCGTTCAAGAAGTCATCGATGGCGAATTTGCAAGTTCGTCTACCGGCGGTGGTGATCGGCGGCGGACTGACGGCCATCGACACCGCCACCGAACTGTTCGCCTACTACCCACTCCAGGTAGAGAAGACGCTGGAGCGGTACGAGACGATGTCGTCGGAGCTCGGCGAAGAGGTCGTTCGCCGCGGATACGACAGCGAGGAACTGACGATCCTCGACGAGTTCCTCGCGCACGGACGCGCGGTGCGCGGAGAACGCGAGCGCGCAGCAAGCGCGAATGAACAACCGAACTTCATCCCGCTCGTTCGCGAATGGGGCGGCGTGACGATCGCCTATCGCAAGTCGATGATCGACTCGCCCGCGTATCGACTCAACTATGAAGAGGTGGCGAAAGCGTTCGAGGAAGGGATCTTCTACGCCGAGAACCTCTCGCCGGTCGAAGCGATCGGCGACGAATTCGCCCACGTGAAGTCGCTGCTGTTCGAGAAGCAGATCGTCGAAGACGGACGCTGGAAAGACTCCGGCGAGATCGTCGAGCTGCAAGCGCGATCTGTGATGGTCGCCGCGGGAACGAGTCCGAATGTCATCTACGAGAAGGAACATCCGGGCACGTTCAAGCTCGACAAGTGGAAGCAGTTCTTCCA
>Ga0207687_10001247_pt1 | contig 17414 bp, 16 predicted proteins | sample KBSM54metaG_FD_184399 | JGI IMG/M metagenome (GOLD analysis project Ga0207687, IMG submission 184399) | Miscanthus rhizosphere microbial communities from Kellogg Biological Station, Michigan, USA - KBS M5-4 metaG (SPAdes) (version 2) | ecosystem: Host-associated > Plants > Roots > Rhizosphere >...
CCGAGTGGGGAAACATGGTCGGCGTCCCCATCGAGAAGGACGTCTAGAGCAGGGGAGCCAGCCGCTCCAGCAGCGACTCGACGATCCGCGCGGTCGCGCCCCACACCAGGTGGCCGCCGACCGTGTAGGTCGGCGTCTTGATCGGCACGCCCTTTCGCAGCAGGCGCTGCATCTCGTGGCCGGCGATGAGGTCGGCGAGGGTGAACTCCAGCACCTGGGCGACCTCGCTCGCCTGCGGCCGCCACGTCTGGCCGGGCTCGATCAGGCCCACGAACGGAAAGATCCGGTAGCCGGTCACGAAGGTGCCGACCGGCGGCAGGGCGCCCACGAGGTCGACGCCCGCGCGATCGAGCCCGATCTCCTCATCGGCCTCGCGGAGCGCGCACGCACGCAGGTCCTCGTCCGGGAAGTCCTGGCGCCCGCCCGGAAAGGAGATCTCGCCGGCGTGGCGAGGAAGGTCGGCGCGCCGTTCGGTGAAGACGGCTGTGAGTGGCTCGCGATAGAGCGGCACCAGGACGGCCGCGTCCTTCGTGCCCGGCGCGTCCAGCTCCGCAGCCTGCTCGGGGGTGAGCAGCAGGTCGCGAAGCTCTGGCACGCCGGCTATCGCAGCTCCGCTGCGCGGTGGGCCAGGCCGGGCCAGCTCTCGATCGGCGTCGTCGAGTGGACGACGTGCATGCCGGCGGCCGCGTAGCGCTTGAAGGCTGCGTCCGCCTCGTCCGTGTAGTCCACGACGCCCGGCACGACCACCGGGGAGGTGCAGTCCTCGAGCAGGTAAGTCCGCTCGGCGAGCCCGCACTCGCGCACGTCCTCGTCGTCCAGCAGGTCGTCGATGGTCCACGCTATGCAGTGGCTCTTGGCCTGCCCGGCGACCACGACGGCGTCGAACGTGAGCAGCTTCTCCACGAGCCCCATGTTGATCCCGTCGAGCGGGTCGCCGTCCGGGCCCTCCGTGACCTCCGGCCCGAGCAGCGAGTAGTGCTCGGTGCGCGGGTTGTCCCCCTTCACCTGGAAGTCCGGCTGGCTGTACCTGGCCACACCGTGGAAGAAGATCGCTTCCTCGACCGCGGATACGAGCGCGTGCCCAATGCCCCCGAGCATCGCGTGGTAGGGCCAGATCGTCAGGTTGTACTTCCCGCCGGCGGCGAGCCGCCGGGTGTAGTGGGCCAGGTGGCGCGCGGCGTAGTCGAAGTCCATCCCGAGCGCCTCCGCGACCGCCTCGTTCACCCTCCAACGGCCGGCCTCGACGTCCTCGGGCGAGACCAGCGTGTAGGGCTCCGGATGGTTCCCGTCCTCGTCGACCAGCCAGATCGCGTGGAAGATCTGCATCGCGTGGTGGGTGTCGAGGCTCGGGAAGACCTGGGTGATAGTCCCGAGGTTGCGGTAGACGAAGTCGCAGAGCCGGCGGTTGTCCTCGACGGCGCCCACGCCGGAGCGGCCGGCCACGAACAGCTCGAAGTCCGGGACGCAGAACGTGTTCTGCACGTCGACCGCGAGGAGGCATACGCGGACCGGGTCCTCGGCCGCGCGGCGGATGCCGTGCTCCTCGGCCCAGGCCGCCGCCTCGCGCGCTCGGTCCTCATAGGGCACCCGCCAGACCTCGCCGACGCGGTCCGGGTCGAAGTGCGCGGGGACCGGAAGCTCGCGCATGGCGCCTCCGAGTCTATTGCTCCAGAATGGGCCGGTGATCGAGCGCGTCGTCGACGGGTTGTTCGCCTTCTGCGGCCTTCTCGGCACCAGCTCCGACGGCGCCCACACGATCGACCGCGACGGCGTGCGCGCCGCGGTGGTGCCTGCCGCGCCCGAGCGCGCGGTGGCGAACAGCGTGGTCTACCGGAACGCGGACGCGCTGGAGGATGTCTATGACGAGCTCGCGAGCGCCTACGCCGAGATCGGCGCGAACTGGACGGTCTGGGTATGGCCTGACGACGACGCCCCGGGCCCTTTCCTCGAGGGACGGGGCCACGTGCTGGACGCTCAGCCCGCCGCGATGATTCACGATCTCGCGGGCCTGGAGCGCCCGGCTCCGGAGGCGCTTCCGGACTGGACCGGCGACGGCGACTTCAGTGTCGTGGGCCCGCTGAACGACCGGGCATACGGGTTCGACACCGATTCCTTCACACGGGCGATGACGAGACGTCCGGGGGAGTCCACTCACGTCTATGTCGCGCACGACGACGGCGAGGCGGTCGGCTGCGTGCTCGTGACGGACCACGACGGCAACGCTGACGTGGAGAGCGTCGCAGTGCTGCCGGAGGCACGTGGCCGCGGCATCTCCGGCAGGCTCATGCAGCACGCGCTCGTCGACGCGGCGGAGCGCGGGAACGAGACCTCGACGCTCGTCGCCACAGCGCTCGGCTACCCCGTCTACGAGCGGCTCGGCTATCGGACGCTCGGGCGGTTCGCGATGTGGGAGCGCGCGACGCGCTCCTGATCAGACGAGCTCGACGGTCTCCTCGAACATGACCTCGCCCTCGAGCACGCGGTGCACGGGGCACTTGGCGCCGATCTGCATCAGCCGCTCGCGCTGCTCCTCGGGCAGCTCCTTGGGGAAGTTGATCACCATGCGGAAGCGCGTGGGGGAGCCGCGCTGTGCCGGCTCGTAGTCGACGTCGACCGTGACATCCCCGATGTCCCAGCCCTTGCGCTGCGCGTACATCTCCATCGTGATGGCGGTGCAGCTGGCGAGGCTCGCGGCGAGCAGCTCCTGCGGGCTCGGCCCGGCGTCTTCGCCGCCCTCGTCCTTGGGCTCGTCTGCCGTCAGGCTGTGATGCCGTATCTCGACCGCGTTCTGCAGCTTCCCGTTCGCGCGGTGTGAGCTTGCTTTCATCCTCTCCCCTCGAAGAGCTCAGGGTCCGGCTCGTCCGCGAAGCGGGCCATCGCGTAGACGGCGTCGGAGAGCCGGTTCAGATAGGTCAGCACGGTGTCGTCAGCAAGGTCGCCCGAGTCCCCCAGCTGGGCTACCCGGCGTTCGGCGCGGCGAACCGCGGCGCGCGCGACGTCGAGGCGCGCCGACAGCTCGGTGCCCCCGGGAATCACGAACTTGGGCGGGAGCTCGACGCGGTCCATGTAGCGGTCGATGTCGGACTCGAGCCGCTCGACCATCTCGGCCGTGACCTTGGAGACGCCCGGCTGGAGCCGCCCCGCGGCCTCGGGCGCCGTGGCCAGCTCGGCGCCGGCGACGAAGAGCTCGTTCTGGTAGCGGAGGATGTCGCGGTAGAGCTCGCCGTCGCGCTCGGCTGCGGCGCGCGCGAGGCCGAGCGCCGACGCCGCCTCGTCGACGGACCCGTATGCGTCCGGCCGTCCGGCGAACTTGGGCACGCGGCCGCCGTACCAGAGCCCGGTGGTGCCGTCGTCTCCCTTGCGCGTATAGATCTTCACGCCAGGGGATTGAACACGAGGCCCGTGGGGACCTTCGGGTAGAAGTACGTCGACTTCGGCGGCATCGCCTCGCCGGTCGCCGCCACCTCGCGTACCTGTTCGACGGGGGTGGCGCGCATGAAGAAGCCCGCGTCGGCCGCGCCCGACTCCACCCGCTCGATGGCGTCGTCCAGGCTCTTCGAGTAATCCAGGTCGCGCAGGTGCGAGATGTCGTCCTCGGTCATGTGGAGCGCACCGCGCAGGAAGATCGCCTCGAGCACCGCGGTGTCGAGGTGCCGGTAGGGCTCCGGCATCCCGGGTAGCACGGCGTCGGCGATCGACTGGTCCTTCAGCGTGAAGCGGAAGGGGCGCTTGAAGAAGCTGTCCATGTAGCCGAAGGCCACGCGGTCGTTTCCGCCCGGCGGCTCAAGCTCGCGCGGGTCGCCCAGCTCCTCGATGTCGAAGTCGCGCCGGGCGGTGTCGCGGATGGCGATCTGCTTGTCGGCGTCGTCCTTCAGCCCGGTCAGGAGCCGGTGCGTGGGGAAGATCAGAAGCCCCGGGTCCTCGAGCGCGACGAGCAGCATCAGCACGTAGCGGTGATCGCCCTCGCCGCCGACCTCCTCCGCATACACGCGCGCGGTCTCGTAGCGGTGGTGGCCATCGGCAATCAGCAGCTCGGCGTCAGCGAGCGCGCCCTGGAGCGCCGCGATGCTGTCGGGGTCGGCGATCCGCCAGAGCGAGTTGCGCGTGCCCTCGTGATCGGTCACCTCGGCGAACGGCTCGGCCTCGGCCACCTGCGCGAGCGTCTCCCTCGCGGTGCCGCTCGAGTCGGGGTAGAGGCTGAAGATGGGGGAGAGGTTCGCGCGGGTGGCGCGCGTCAGCTTGAGCCGGTCCTCCCTGGGCCCGGGGTGGGTGCGCTCGTGCGGGCGGATCCGCCCCGCGCCGTAGTCCTCCACGCGCACGCGCGCGAAGAAGCCGGTCCGTGTGCGCGTCGTGCCGTCGGGTGCGCTGTAGTCCTGCCGGAGCGCCCACATCGCGGGCTCGTCCTCCTGGGTGAGGACTCCGCTGTCGCCCCATTCGGCGAGCCGCTCGGCGGAAGCGTCGTAGCTCTCAGGCAGGTCGAGCTCGACGACGTTGTGGTCACTGCGGGCCGCGAGCTCGGCGCGCATGGCGTCGTCGATCACGTCATAGGGCGGCGCGATGAGGTCGTCGAGCGGGCCGGCGACCGCGGTGTCGTAGCGAAGCGTCCTGAGCGGCTGGATATCGGCCACGCGGAGCGCCACCCTAGCGGGCTTGCAACGGCTCGGCCGGGGGGTCATAGTCGGCTGAAGCCCCGAAAAGAAGGAGTGGGAATGGCCACCACTGAAGCGAGCTCTGAAGCCACGACTCAGGGCTACCAGCTCGAGGGCAGCCTTCTGGAGGTCTGCAACTGCGACACCCTCTGCCCCTGTTGGATCGGTGACGACCCCGATAACGGCTACTGCCAGTCGGTCGTCGCCTACAACCTCACGAAGGGCACCATCAACGGCGTCGACGTGAGCGGGCTGACGCTGATCGGCGTCGTCTACATCCCCGGGAACATCCTCGAGGGGAACTGGAAGCAGGCGGTGCTCGTGGACGACCGCGCGACGGACGAGCAGATGGACGCGATGCTGCAGTGCTTCGGCGGGCAGCTCGGCGGCCCGCTTGCCGACCTCGCTCAGCTGATCGGCGAGCGGGTATCGATCGAGCGCGCCAAGATCGAGCACGAGATCGTCGACGGCGCCGGCACGCTGAAGGTCGAGGGCAAGATCGACTGCACGATGCAGCCGTACCGCGGCCCCGACGGCAGCATCACGACCCTCAACAACTCGATCTTCTCGACCGTTCCGGGCTCGCCGGCGTACGTCGCCAGGGCCGACCATCAGAAGGTCGACGTCGACGGGATCGGACAGTGGGAGCTGGAGGGCAAGAACGCCATCCAGTCCGACTGGAAGATCGACTACAGAGGCGAGTGACCTCGCTGCCCCGGCCGATCCTGGTCGGGATAGCGGCCGCCTGGGCCGCCGCAATCGGCGCCCAGGTGGCCGGCGTCGCAGCGCTCGCAAACCACGACTCGCTGCTGGTGGGCGACGGCCCGCCCTTCGTTCTCGCCGCGCTCATCGCCCTGCTCGCCTGGCAGGTGATGATCGCGGCGATGATGCTGCCGTCGAGCCTGCCGCTCGTGCGGATGTACTCGCGTGCGACCGCGGACGCACCGCGACGCGGGCGCTCCATGGTCGCCTTCATCGGCGGCTACGCGCTGATGTGGAGCGCCTTCGGGCTGGCCGCCTTCTGCTTCGACGCCAGCATCCACGCCGCCGTGAACTCGAGCTCGTGGCTGGAGCACCACGACTGGTGGATCGGCGGCTCGGTGCTCGCGCTGGCGGGCGCATTCCAGTTCACGGCGCTGAAGGACGCCTGCCTCGACAAGTGCCGCCACCCCGCCCAGTTCCTGATGCGCTACTACGAGCGCGGCCCGGCCGGCGGCTTCCGCCTGGGCGCCCGCCACGGAGCCTTCTGCGTGGGCTGCTGCTGGGCCCTGATGCTGGTCATGTTCGCGGCCGGCGTGGCGAGCCTGATCTGGATGGCGCTGCTGACCGGCGTAATGATCCACGAGAAGACGCGCCCGACGGGCGCCAAGGCCGTGCCGGTGACCGGCGTCGCCCTGCTGGGCGCGGCATCCGTGGTGCTGCTCTACTCGGCGTACGCGGCGGGCGCCGTCTGAAGACGCCTAGACTTCGACATCTCGGGGCGTGGCGCAGCCTGGTAGCGCGCCGCCTTTGGGTGGCGGAGGTCCCCCGTTCGAATCGGGGCGCCCCGATTGGGGTATATGGTCGAGCAGGCTGAAAATACGCGTCCCGCTGGGCGGGTCAAGCCGATTGTGTTGGCGGCCGCCATGGCGTTTCTTGCCCTCAACATCTGGACGGGCAGTCCGCTGCTCGCGGTCTGGATCGGGTCCAAGGTTCAGGGCGAGGAGAGCCAGGCGTCCATGGGCGCGTACGCGGTCGTGATCCTGTCGCTGATCGCCTTCAGCTGGGGGCTGTACCAGCTGCTCAAGGTCGTCATGGGCGCGTATCAGGACGCCACCGGCACGCGGCCGACGGTCAGAACGCACGCGCCATGGCTGCGCAGCATGCGCGGCGAGCGCGCCGACGCGGCTGCGGCAAAGACGAGGATCTCGGGCGCCGAGAAGATCGTCGTGGTGAGCGTGCTTATCGCCGCCGTCGCCTTCGAGATCTGGTTCTTCTTCTTCAGCGGCTCCTCGATCGGCGGCGGTGGCGGCCGCTGACTCGTCACGCGCCGCCTGCGGGCCTACGCTTTCACAGTCACCCGCCCCGGTAGCTCAGCTGGATAGAGCAGCGGCCTTCTAAGCCGCGGGTCGCAGGTTCGAGTCCTGCCCGGGGCGCTAGGCGCGAGTAGGGAGTGGCGGGCAGGCACAGGTTCATCTGCATAAGCGTGTGCGTAGACGGACCGCTTGTCCCCCCCGTGTCTGGTCTTCGAACCCGGGCAGGCAGGGCTGCGTAGTACCGGCGAGTCAGTTTCCCCCGCTGAAAGGCACACATGGATTTCGCCCCTCGCGTCCCGCTCCGGCGCGCATTGACCGTGGCTGCGGCGACCGGTGCAGCCGCGCTCCTCGGGCCGGCCAGCGCTTTCGCTGCGCATAACGTCCTCGAACCAATCAGCGTGGCCCCGGACGGCGCAATCGGCAACGACTCGAGCGTGGCCGGCGACCATCTCGGCGACTACGGCGACATGACGCCCGACGGGCGCTTCGTCGTGTTCGCTTCCGCCGCGTCGAACCTCGTTCCGGGCGACACCAACGGCGTCGGCGACGTATTCGTGCGTGATCGGCGCACCGGCGTGACGGAGCGCGTGAGCGTTGGCGCCAGGGGAGTCCAGGGGAACGGCGACAGCAACTTCTTGGGCATCGCCACCGCGCCCGCGATCAGCGACAACGGCCGTTATGTCGCCTTCAAGTCCGATGCCTCGAACCTGGTGAAGGGCGACCGCAACCAGCTCACGGACGTTTTTGTGCGCGACCGCAGTACGGGCACCACCGAGAGGATCAGCGGGGCCGGCGGCGGCGATAATCCCGCCATAAGCCCGGACGGCAACTTCGTGGCCTTCGAGACCTTCGACTTCGACGGAGACTTCGCCCAGGACATCTACCTGCGCAATCGCAGCGCCGGCACGATCGAGCGGATCAGCGTGTCACACGACGGCAGCGAGGTCTTCGGCACCAGCGAGGATCCCGTGGTCGCGAACGGCCCTGTCGTTGCCTTCGCGTCGAGCGCCCCGAATCTCGTTCCTGACGACGGCAACTCGAACATCGACGTCTTCGTGCGAGACCTCAGCGGCGCGACGCCGACGACGGAGCGCGTGAGCGTCTCGAGTGCGGAAGAGGCGGCGGGGGAGTTCGACACGAGCCGTAATCCCGCGATCACGAACGACGGTCGCTTCGTGGCCTTCCAGTCCGACGCCCAGAACTTCACCCCCGTTGCCCAGACGGAGTTCTTCTCGGACGTCTTCGTTCGTGACCGGCAGGCGGGCACCACCGTGCTCGCGAGCCCGGACGGCGCCGGCGGGGAGGCATCCGGTCAGAGCGAGGACCCGGAGATCGGCGCCAACGGCCGGTTCGTCGCGTTCGCGTCGTTCGCGTCGGATCTGATCGCGGGCACGACCGACCCCGACGGCGAGCTCGTCCGAGACGCTTTCGTTCGCGACCTGACGGCCGGCTCAACCGAGATGGTCAGCATCAACAGCGCTCACGAGGACGCCATGCGCGACGGCAACCACGACGACGTCGGAGCCGGTCCGGTCAGCGCGGACGGGCTGGTGGCCCTGATGGGGACGCAGGCGGACAACCTGTTCGCGGGCGACACCAACGGGGTCAACGACGTGTACGTGAGCGATCGCCGGCCGGCAGCCGACCTGTCGCTCACGAAGGCCGACGCGCCCGACCCGGTCGCGCCGCGCGGGACGCTCACCTACACGCTCATGGTCACCAACCAGGGCCCCAATGCGGCGCCGGGCACGCACATCCTCGACACGCTCCCCGCGGGCGTGACGTTCGTCGGCGCATCGGCGGGCTGCGTGCAGTCGGCGGGCCTGGTCGACTGCGACCTCGGGACCCTCGCGAATGGAGCGAGCACGACGGTCACTATCCAGGTCACGCCCAAGGCCAGGGGCGTGATCACCAACACGGCCAGCGTCGGCAGTTCCGCACCGGACCCCGACAGGTCGGACAACACGGCGACCACCGATACGACGGTCGGGCGGTAGGCGGGGCCTGCCGACGAATCCGCGCTCCCCTGTTCGTCTCATTGGTAGAAGGGGCTCAGAGGGAGCTCCCGCGACCAGAGGAGAATCGAGATGGGAAAGCTGATCGCGACCACGCAGGCGACCGTCGACGGGGTCATCGACCCGGTCGGCGAGTGGGTGCAGCCGGACGGAGACCACGGCGACTACTCGTTCGAGCGTCAGGCGAGATCCGGTGGGCTCGTGCTGGGCCGCAAGACCTACGAGGGGCTGGCGGGGTATTGGCCGAGCCAGTCGGGCAAGTGGGCGGACATGGTCAACCCGATGCCGAAGTGCGTCGGGTCCAGGACCCTGTCCGGCGAGCTCGAGTGGAACGCGACCCTGCTCGAAGGGGACCTCGAAGACTCGATCCCGAAGCTGAAGGACGAGGTCGACGGTGACCTGTTCATGCACGGGAGCGGCGAGTTCGCGTACGCCCTGGCCGAGAAGGGCCTGATCGACACCTACGAGGTGTACCTGAACCCGCTCGTCTGGGGAAAGGGAAACGTCCACGTGCTCGGCGACAGGGGAACCGTCCGGATGAAGCTCGACGACGTAAAGCGATTCGACTCAGGAGTGGTTCTCCTCACGTACCTGCCAGCGTCTTGAGGTAGGCGATGTCGCACGAGAACCTTGACGTGGTCCGTCGTCTGTATGCAGACGGTGGGCCGTTCGCCCTGCCAATGGGTCCCGAAGGCGAGCGCACCCTGCTCGATCACCTGTTCGAGGAGTACTACGACGAGCAGCTTCAGGTCCTGATGCCGCCCGACTACCCCGAGGGCGAGCAGGTGTACGTAGGCCGGCGCGGGATGAGCAAGCTGATCGCGGGGTTACGGGACTCGTGGACGAAGTGGCGGTTCGAGGCGGAGCGCTTCATCGACGCCGGGGAACGCGTGATCGTCCTCATACGCGTGGTCGCCGAGGGCGGCTCGAGCGGGATCGCGACCGAGCGGGAGACCGCACATCTGTGGACGCTTCGTGCCGGCCGCCTGACATCGATCCAGATCTATCGCGATCGCGCTGAGGCGCTCGAAGCTGTGGGGCTCGGCGAACGACATACTGGACGGGCGATGTCGCATGACAACGTCGAGGTCGTGCGTCGATTCCTGCTCCGCGAGGTCGAGGAGGCGATGGCGTACGCCGATCCCGACATCGTCTGGAATCCCGCCGAGGAGTCGGCTGGCCATGGACACGCTGCAGTTCGGGAGAGCCTCGACCGCTGGAAGGGCGAATGGGACGATTACGAGCTGCGTCCCGAGCAGTTCGAGCACAAGGGCGATCGCGTGCTGGTGACCGTCCGTGTGCGAGGGCGGGGGCGGGGCAGCGGGGTGGACATCGACGCCCGCTTCTACGACGTCTTCACGCTCAGTCACGGCAAGATCGTCCGCATGGATCAGTTCACGGAGCAGTCGGAGGCGCTTGAAGCAGTGGGGCTGCGGTAGCTGTCGCTAGGGTGCGCGCGATGCAAAAGCGACTTATCTCTCGCGCGGCAACCGCCGCGATCGCGACCGCTCTCGCGGTTCCCGCCGCTGCGGCCGCGCAGGCTCCGCCTCCGCCCACGGCGGCGAACGGCAATCCTGTGACGACCCTCGCCCAGGGCGTTCCCACGCCGACCGAGTTCGCCTTCTACAGGCGCGCCGTGTTCGTCGGCGCGTACGGGCCGGAGAATGGCTCCGGCGGCGGCGTCTATCGGATCCGAAAGGGCACCGCGAAGCGGCTCAAGAACTCGCCCCGCACCGTCGCCGGGGTCGCCTGGCACAACCGCAGGCTGTACGTCTCTTCGGGCAAGCGGATCGTCGTCATGAGCCGCTGGAACGGCCGCCGCTTCCTGCGGAAGAGGACGATCTACCGCGGCCCGCAGGGCTTCAGCGGATTCACCGGCCTCGCGTTCGGTCCCGACGGCCGCCTCTACTCAGGCGTCGCGCTGAACGACAAGACCGACCGGCAGGCGGACACCGGGCCGTTCGCGCGCTCGGTGGTCTCGCTGAAGCCGAACGGCACGGACATCAAGGTGGTCGCCACCGGGCTGCGGCAGCCGTGGCAGCTGACATTCGTGAGCGGCAACCCGAACCCGTTCGTGTCGGTGCTCGCGGATGAGCGCATGCCGGTGCCGCCGGACTGGATCGTGAACGCGAAGCCGGGCGACAACTACGGCTATCCCACCTGCACCCAGGCCCAGAAGCGGCCGTGCAGGGGCTTCGCCAAGCCGATCGCCACGCTGGACGACCACGCCTCGCCGATGGGGATGAGCCCGATCGGCCAGACGCTCTACGTCGCGCTCTTCGGCGGGCTCGTACCGAGGCAACCGGTCGTGGTGTCGATGAACACCGGCGGCAGGCAGATCAAGCCGTTCCTCACCGGCTACGTGGCCCCGGTGCTCGCGGTCGGCGCGCGGAACGGCAACGTCTACACGGGCGACCTGACCGGCGCCATCTACCGGGTCAAGGCCGGCTAGGGAATCGGGAAAGGCTCCGGGTAGAGGCCAGGAATGCGCGCGATGACCGTCATTCCTGGCCAGCCCGGAAGCGCGGAGCTGAGCGAGCTGCCCGAGCCCGAGGCGGGCGCGGGCGAGCTGCTCGTCGAGCCGGTCCTGCTCGGGGTGTGCGGCACCGACCGCGAGATCCTCGACGGCGTCCACGGCGAGCCCCCGCCGGGGCACGAGCGGCTCGTGCTCGGACACGAGCTGCTGGGCCGCGTCCGCGATGCGGGCGGCGGGTTCGAGGCCGGCCAGCTCGTCGCCGGCATCGTCCGCCGGCCGGATCCGGTGCCGTGCGCGTGCTGCGCTCAGGGGGAGTGGGACATGTGCCGCAACGGGCAGTACACGGAGCGCGGCATCAAGGCGCTCGACGGCTACGGGGCCGAGCTGGTCACGATCGAGGAGAACTTCGCGGTCCCCATCCCGGACGCCCTCGGCACGCTCGGCGTGCTCACAGAGCCCTCGAGCATCCTCGCCAAGGCCTGGGAGCAGATCGAGAGGATCTCCACGCGCGCCTGCTCGGTCCACGAGCGCGTCCTCGTGACCGGCGCCGGGCCGATCGGATTGCTCGCCACGCTGATGGGCGTCCAGCGCGGGCTCGAGGTCCACGTGCTCGACCGCGCCACCGAGGGCAACAAGCCGGAGGTCGTGGCGGCACTCGGAGCCAAGTACCACACGGGCGACGTCACCGAGGTCGCCAAGGAGTTCGACCCGGACATCGTGGTCGAATGCACGGGGGTCGCCGAGCTCGTGGCGGGAGCGATGCGGCACACGGCGCCTGGAGCCATTGTCTGCCTCACCGGTGTGGCCGCCGCGCGCGAGCTGAGCGTCGACGTCGGCGCGCTCAACAACGAGCTCGTGCTCGAGAACGACGTCGTGTTCGGCTCCGTGAACGCCAACAAGCGCCACTTCGAGCAGGCCGTGAACGCGCTGTGCGCGGCTGACCCGGACTGGCTGCGCAGCCTGATCACCCGGACGGTCCCGCTCGAGAGCTGGACCGACGCGCTCGAGAGGGGCGACGACGACATCAAGAGCGTGGTCGACTTCTCGCAGCGAGGGTGACGCTTCGACGCTACTCTCGTGACCGGTGCCGACCTCTCTCGTGACAGGCGGCGCGGGCTTTCTCGGCTCGCATCTGTGTGACGACCTGCTCTCGCGCGGCCATCGCGTGATCTGCGTCGACAACCTCGAGACCGGCTCGCTCGAGAACATCAGGCACCTCAAGGACGGGTCGAATCTGCGCTTCGAGATGCTCGACATCACGGCGCACTTCGAGATCGACGAGCCGGTGGACTTCGTCTACCACATGGCCTCGCCGGCCTCCCCGATCGACTACGCGAGGCTTCCGCTGCACACGCTGAAGGTCGGTGCGTACGGGACCCACAACGCGCTCGGCCTGGCCAAGCGGCACCGTGCGCGCTTCCTGCTGGCCTCGACCTCCGAGGTCTACGGCGACCCGCTCGTCCACCCGCAGCCCGAGACCTACTGGGGGAACGTCAACCCGATCGGCCCGCGGGGCGTCTACGACGAGGCGAAGCGCTACGCCGAGGCGCTCACCATGGCGTACCTGCGCCAGCAGGGCGTCGACACGACGATCGTCCGCATCTTCAACACGTTCGGCCCGCGCATGCGCCCGAACGACGGCCGCGCCATACCCGCCTTCCTCGGCCAGGCGCTCGCGGACCGCCCGGTCACCGTGTTCGGCGACGGCAGCCAGACGCGGAGCTTCTGCTACGTGGACGACCTGATCCGCGGCCTGGTACTGCTGGCCGAGTCCGACGTGCACGAGCCGGTGAACATCGGCAACCCGAGCGAGATGTCGCTGCTCGATATGGCGAAGCTCATCATCGAGCTGACCGAGTCGCGCTCCGAGGTCGTATTCGAGGCCCTGCCGGTCGACGACCCGCAGGTCCGCCAGCCGGACATCACGCGCGCGCGCGACCTGCTCGGGTGGGAGCCCGAGATCGACGTGCGCGAGGGCATCAGGCGCACGATCGAGCACTACACGAGGACCCTCGGCACGCCCGCGTCCCGATGAGCTCGGCGGAGGCGAAGAACCTCGAGGTGATCTCGAAGGCGATCGACCACCACAACGAGACCTGCGAGTGGCCGGCCGTCGCGGTGGAGATGAATCCGTTCGAGGTCGAGCGCCTCGGCTGGGACGACATACGGGGGCTGCCGATTCGCCCGAACCCCGATCTCGGAACCGGTTCGTTCCGCGTCGTCTGCGCCCGTGAGGAGGGCCTGCCCGCCGAGGAGGAGACGGTCGAGGCCGTCGCCGACCAGACGGTTCCGGCGGAGTTGACGCCCCTCCGCTGATCCTGGACGAGTGTCCTAATTTCGCTCGCGCCTGGACTCTTGTTTTCACGCAATCTGCCGATACATCCCTAGTCCCGCAATCGGCGTCGTAGTGCGGGAAAGGGCTCTGTATCGACTTCGCGCGAATCCGTCACCTTGCTCTAGCCGCGGCCGCACTCAGCGGCCTGGTCGCCGGCGCATCGCTCGCCGGTGCCGATTCTCCTCGGCCTGATACCGGCCCACACCTGCTCGTGGTGCCGGATTCGGCCCGCGGAGAGCTCGCGCTCGCGCGTGCGGACGCGCGCGTGGTGGCGCGCTACAACAGCTTCACCCTGGTCGAGGCGACCGGGGACGACGTGGACCGCCTGCGCGACGCCGGCGCGGGCCGCCGCGACGACATGCGCGAGGTGCTCCTGGCGGATGGCCAGGTCGACCCCGCGCAGAGGCCCTCACTGGCCGCGAAGGACGCGCCTGAGCGTCGCGAAGCGCTCGTGCTCGTCCAGTACGTGGGGCCGGTGAAGGAGACGTGGCTCGCCCGGCTGCGGGCCACCGGAGCATCCGTCCTGGGATACGCCGCCCAGAACGGCTACATCGTGCACGCGTCGGGAGACGCCCTCGACCGCGTGACCGAGCTCGTGGGGTCTGCCCCCACGGTACGTGCCGCCACCGCGCTGCGCTCGAGCGACAAGGTCGAGCGCGGCGCGGCAGGCGGGCACGTGGCGGTGCAGACCGTGGCCGGCGCGCCCGGCAGGGACGCCCGCCGCGAGGCAGCGAGCGACGGACGCGAGCTGGCCTCGGAGCTGTCGGCCGTGCACGTGCGGACGCAGTTCCTCGACCTCAGCGAGGCCGAGGTCGCCGACCTCGCGGCCGACCCCGCCGTGGTGGCGATCGAGCCCGCCGGCCTGCCCGAGCTGCACGACGAGCGGGGCGCGCAGATCGTTGCCGGGAACCTCACGGGCAAAGCGCCGAGCGGTCCGGGCTACGCCGCGTGGCTTGCGACGAAGGGATTCGGAGCCCCCTTCGGGTTCGCCATCGACGTGACGGACTCGGGCCTCGATCGAGGGAATACGACCACCGTCCATCCGGACCTGGCCGGCCGCGTGAGCTACGCCCACGACTACACGCTGGACCCGGACGCCACGGACTGCGGCGGCCACGGGACGAACGTGGCGTCGATCGCAGCGGGCCTCGGCACGGCTGCCGGCCAGGATGCTCAGGGCTACAAGCACGGTCTCGGCGTGGCGCCGTTCGCGCAGGTCGGCGCGTCGAAGGTGTTCCGCTGCAGCGGCGCACCGGCGGCGGTGAACTACGCGACGCTCGCCGGCGATGCGTACGCCGGAGGGGCACGGATCTCCAACAACTCGTGGGGCATCTCGAACTTCGGCGGCTACCACGCCGCCTCGCAGACCTACGACGCGCTCGTCCGCGACGCGTCGGCGGGCACGCCCGGGAACCAGGAGATGGTCGAGATCTTCTCGGCCGGCAACGACGGCGACGGGAACGGCGACCCGCTCGACCCGAAGGGCGACGAGGGCTACGGGAGCGTCACCTCGCCGGGCACCGCCAAGAACGTGATCACCGTCGGCGCCGCGGAGGGCGTGCGCGGCTCGGGCACGGACGGGTGCGGCGTCACGAACGGCGGAGCCGACAGCGCCGGCGACATCATCAACTTCTCCGGCCGCGGCCCCACGCAGGACGGCCGCATGAAGCCCGACCTGGTCGCGCCCGGCACGCACATCACAGGCGCGTCGCCCCAGCACGCCGGCTACACCGGGGCGGGGGTGTGCGACAAGAACTTCGCCGGCAGCGCCTTCTACTCACTCGTGTCCGGCACCTCGCAGGCCACGCCGCACGTGGCCGGCGCGGCGGCCCTGCTACGCGACTGGTGGGTCCGCAGCGTCACCGCGCAGCCGCCCTCGCCGGCAATGACGAAGGCCGTGCTCGTTAACTCCGCCGTCGACCTCGCCGGCGGCAACAGCGGCAAGGGCGGCCAGATCCCCTCCGCGCCGAACACCGACGAGGGCTGGGGCCGCGTGAGCCTCGGCGCCGCCCTCGACGCGACGCAGCGCGAGTACGTCGACCAGGAGACGACGCTCGACGCGACCGGCCAGAGCGTCCTGCGGTCGTACTCGGTCGCCGACACGGCCAAGCCGATCCGCGTGACGCTGGCCTGGACCGACCCTCCGCCCGCCACCGTCACGGGCAACGCCTTCGTCAACGACCTCGACCTCGAGGTGAGTGCGGGCGGCCGCACCTACCGCGGCAACTGGCTGGCCGACGGGCTGTCGGTGCCGGGCGGCCAGGCCGACTTCCGGAACAACGTCGAGAACGTGGTCCTCCCGGCCGGTACCGGCGGCCGGATGTCGGTCAAGGTGGTGGCGAAGTCGCTCGGGGGCGACGGGGTGCCCGGCAACGGCAAGCCGCTCGACCAGGACTTCGCGCTTGTGGTCTCGAACGCTCAGGAGCAGGCGTCCTCGCCGGTCCTCGTGCAGGGCGCCGTGACCGTCGACGACACCGGGCCGGTCCAGAACGGGGACGGCGTCCTCGAGCCCGGCGAGTTCTTCAATCTGACCCAGGGCGTCCGGAACACGGGCACCGACGTGGCGACGAACGTGTCGTCCACGCTCACCGGCAACGGTTCGCTGAACGTGACGCAGGGAGCGTCCTCCTACCCGGACATCACGGCCGACGCGGAGGAGCAGAACGCGACGCCGTACCAGGGGTCGCTTGCTCCAACCGCGACCTGTGGCGTGGATGCGACCGGCGTGCTCGACGTGACCAGCAACGAGGGAGGCACGCAGCCGGTGCCCGTCACGATCCCGACCGGCCGAGCGGGTCCCCCGACGACTCACGAGCGCACGCAGACGGTCGCAATTCCCGACGACAACGCCGGCGGTCTCGTGTCGACCCTGTTCGTGCCGGTGAGCGGGCGCATCAAGGATCTGAACGTCCGTTTGAACGTGGCCCACACCTTCGTGGGCGACCTGAAGGTGGAGCTGACGAGTCCCGACAACTCAACGACCGTTCGGCTCGTCGAGCACGTCGGCGGGCCGAACAACGGCGGCGACAACCTCGTCGACACAGTCCTCGACGACGAGGCGTCCACCGTGATCGGCACGGGTGCGAGCGCCGCTCCTTACACGGGCAGCTTCCGCCCGATGGGCGACCAGCTCTCGCGCCTCGACGGCCAGCAGCAGCAGGGCACGTGGAAGCTGCGCGTGAGCGACCGCTACGAGAACGACACCGGGTCGCTGCTCGGCTGGGGACTCACTATCCGCACGGCCCAGTGCGACCCGAACGTGAACGCCCCCGACACCGAGATCCAGGCCGCGCCGCCGTCGCTCGTGGGGTCGCGAAACGCGAGCTTCCAGTTCGGCTCGCCGCGGCCGAACTCGCAATTCCAGTGCCGCCTCGACGGCGGCGACTTCACGCCCTGCGCCTCTCCGCAGCAGTTCAACGACCTGCCCGAGGGCACGCACACCTTCGAGGTCCGCGCCTTCGACCAGTACGGGAACGTGGACGGGAGCCCGGCGATCTACACGTGGGTCGTCGACGTGACCGCGCCCGGGCCGCGCATCGCATCCGCCGGAGGTTCGACGCCGAACGTGAGCGGGTCCGCCGGCACCGGCGCAGGGGACAACGACACCGTCACGGTCGACCTCTACTCGGGCGTGACCGCCGCCGGCTCCCCTTCTCAGAGCGTCGTCGTTCCGCGTGACGGCGGCGGCTCGTGGAGCGCCCAGTTCGACCCCGTAATGGGCGGGGCCTACACCGTCGTCGCGCGCCAGGGCGACGCCGCCGGCAACAGCGGCTCGAGCTCCCCGGCCCACTTCACGGTCGCCGGGAGCGGCGGATCGGGCGGGCCCGCGTTCGCGCTCTTCTCGACCGAGGAGTCGCTGCGCGACGCCGCGGCCGGACGCCTCGGTGCACTGAGCTCGTGCGACTCCGCCTGCTCGCGAACGAC
>Ga0207687_10001249_pt1 | contig 17403 bp, 9 predicted proteins | sample KBSM54metaG_FD_184399 | JGI IMG/M metagenome (GOLD analysis project Ga0207687, IMG submission 184399) | Miscanthus rhizosphere microbial communities from Kellogg Biological Station, Michigan, USA - KBS M5-4 metaG (SPAdes) (version 2) | ecosystem: Host-associated > Plants > Roots > Rhizosphere >...
CGAATGCTTTCGCCTTTTCCGCCACTAGCCTGGTGGTCGCCCGCATCACCCTGTTCCTGGCGCTGGCTTTCGCGCTGGGCATGGCGCTGGTGATGCCGCTGATCCGCCTGAACCAACGACGGGCGGCCGGCCGGGCCGAATCCATCTTCCCCGGATTCCAGGAACGCCTAGTGACCTACGTCGAGCGTCGCGATAGCGCGGATCCGTTTATCGATCTGCTGGCCGCGGATACGCTGAAAGATGCGCCGCAGGCTCCGCCGTCGCAAGTAGTCACGCCGAAATCGATTTTTGCATTCGCCACGTCCGCGGGCGCGGCCGGAGCCGTGTTGCTGTGGCTGATCCTGGCTGGTCCCGGATTCCTGGGTTATGGCGCATCCATGCTGTGGGCCGGTCCGCCGAAGAACGCCAGCGTCGATGGGGCGTATTACCGGATCACCGTGGAGCCGGGCGACAAACTCGTCCGCCGCCGCTCCGACATGCCGATCCGCGCGACCTTGATCGGTTTTCAGGCACCTGAAGTGCGCCTTATGGCTCGCTACAAGAGCTCGGCGAAGTGGGAACAAGCGCCCATGCTTCCGCGTGCCAACGATTCTTCGTATGAGTATCTGTTTGCCGCGGTTCCCGAGCCAGTTGAATATTACGTCGAAGCCAACGGAGTCCGGTCGAAGACCTACAAGCTGGACGTAATCGATCTGGCGGGCGTCAAGAACATCAAAGTTACCTATCACTATCCGGCGTGGCTCGGAAAACGGGATGACGTCGAAAATCCGGGCGGCGATCTGCGCGCCGTAATCAAGACGGTGGCGGAACTCGAAGTGGAGACCGATCGTCCGTTGAAGAACGGCATCATCGAGCTGAACGACGGAAGCAAGATCGACTTGCAATCCAAGGGCGGCAACATTCTCACCGCCAAGGTTCCCATCGACCAGGACGGCGCTTATCACTTTGCCGCGGTCGAGGGATCCGAGAACGTGCGCATCACCCAGGACTACTTCATCGAGGCGAAGGAAGATGCCCCGCCCAGCGTGAAGATTACGCATCCCGGCGCGGACGCGAAAGTCAGCACCATCGAGGAAGTCACCATCACGGTTCAGAGCTCGGACGATTTCGGATTGCAGGCCATGGATCTGCACTACTCGGTGAACGGCCAGCAGGAAAAAGTAGTTTCTCTGCTGAACGCCAAAGGGTCGCTGAACGGCGAGGGCAAGGTCGTCCTCAACCTGGAGGACTTCAAGCTGGTTCCGGGCGACGTCGTTTCGATGTACGCGACGGCCAACGACGCGAAAGCCCGGACGGTCGGCGATATTACCTTCATCGAAGCGCAGCCGTTTGAGAAGAACTACTCCCAGTCGCAGCAGGGCGGCGGCGGAGGCGGCGGTGGCGGCGGGCAGCAGGACGATCCCAGCCAGATCACGCAGCGCGAAAAAGAAATCATCGCGGCGACGCATAATTTCAATCGCGGCGGCAAGAATGCGCAGGCGAATGCCGAAAACGCTCAGTACCTTTCCGAGGTGCAGACCAAGCTGAAAGAGCAGGCCGCATCGATGGCTAAGCGTACCCAAGCGCGCGAGCTGTCTACCGAGAATCAGGATTTCCAGAGCTTCACCAAGGAAATGGAAGCTGCGGCGGCCGAGATGGGACCTGCGTCGGATAAGCTGAAGAATCAGAAGTGGTCGGATGCGCTGGAGCCGGAAAACAAAGCGCTGCAGCACCTTTCGCGCGCCATGGCGACATTCCGCGACATCCAGGTATCTCGCGGCCAGCAGGGCGGTGGCGGAGGAGGCGGCGGCGGAGCGGATGCCGGCCGCGATCTGGCCAACCTGTTCGACCTGGAACTCGACACCGAGAAGAACCAGTATGAGTCGCAGCAGTCCGCTTCTTCCGGCGACAAGCAGCAGCAGGCCGTGGACGAAGCCATGCAGAAGCTGGAACAACTGGCTCGCCGGCAGCAGCAGCTGGCGCAGCAGAAGCAGAATAACAAGCAGCAGGCCAGTGTGGATCGCCGCTGGGAGCAGGAACAGCTTCGCCGCGAACTGGAAGACCTGAAGAAACAGCTTCAACAGGCCCAGCAGCAGCAACAACAGAGCGGCCAGCAGTTGAGCCGCAATGGACAGCAAGGCCAGCAGGGCCAACAGGGCCAGCAAGGCCAGCAGGGTCAGCAAGGGCAGCAAGGGAAACAGGGCGGACAGAGCGCCTCCAGCCAGCAGATTCAGCGCATGCTGGACCAGATCAGACAGGCACAGGACGACCAGCGCCAATCGCAGCAAGCCCAGCAGAATGGCGATCAGGCTCAGGCCGATGCGGCCGCACGCCGCGCCGCCGAGCGCCTGAACGAAGCCCGCGACATCGGCGATCGCATGCGCCGTCAGGATACGGCGGGTCAGCTGGACGATCTGAAGGCACGCGCCGATCAAGTCGGTGAGAAGCAGAAGGAATTGGAGAATCGTCTAAGGCAGTCGGTCGCCGGAAATGGCAAAGACGGCAAGGGCGGGGCCAGCAAGCAGCAAACCGATCAGCTGGCATCCGAGCTGGATAAGAACCTGGAAGACCTGAAGAAGCTGGAGCAGGATATCCAACGGTCGGCCCGGGATTTGCGCGCTACCCAGCCGGACGCTTCGACCAAGCTCCGGGATGGTGTCAGCGAGATTCAACAGAACGACGTCGAGCGCCGGATCCAGTACTCGGCGGAATATATCCGCCAGGGCCGCGCCGATCAGGTGAATCAATCGGGATGGCTGCCTCCGGTGAATCGCGCGCTGGATACGATGCGCGAAGGCGTTCGCCAGGCGCAGCAAGCATTGAACGACGGAAACAAGCAGGGTGCCGGCAAAAATGAGCGGGATCAGCAGCTGGCGCAAGTGGAGAGCCTGCGTCGCCAACTGGAGCAGTTTTCACGTGGGCAACAACCCGGCCAACAGCAAGGTCAGCAGAACGGCCAACAACCTGGTCAACAGCCCGGTCAGAGCCAGGGTAAGGGCGACCAGCAGGGTAAGGGACAAGGCCAGGGCAAAGACGGCCAACAGCCCGGACAGGGCCAGGGCGGCGGGAATCAGAACGGCGGAAACCAAAATGGCGGACAATACGGCGGCAACCAGTTCGGCGGCAATCGCGCCGGCGGATATATCGGTGGCCAGTTCGGCCGCTGGAATCCCCAGGGTTACTACGATTTGCCGGACGGACGTCGCGCGGAACCAGGCCAGATTGTTCGCGACTTCGCGCGGGATTTGAACGATCTGCGCCAGCGCTTCAAAGACGATCCGGAGATGGCTAAGCAGATTTCCGATATCGAACGCGCTTTGACCTCGGCAAGTGTAGGCGACACGTCGGGTCCGGTGCTGCAGGAGCGGCTTAGCCGTACGGTGCTGCCGCAGCTTGAGACCCTTGAGGTCCAGATGCGGCAGAAGGCCGGCGAGGAAACCGGCGGCCAGGTTCGGAGCGCGGGCACCGAGCGTACGCCGGATGGCTTCGCTAACGCTATCTCTGAGTACTTCCGACAGCTCGCTGGCAAGACGAAGACGCAATAACGGAGTGGTGATCTAAGGCGGACTGAAGGCCCGGCGCAGGTCTGGAGACCTGCCCTGCTCGTCTCTTCAGTAAAGGCCACTGATCTGGCGAAAATCCTCAGAAGAGTCTTGGCGATCACACTTGTCACGGGTTTCATGGCTTGTGTTCTCGAATGCCGGCTTCCCCCCAACCGGAAACCGGGCGGGTCTATCGCATCGCCGTGAATCATGGAGATGTGCGCTACGTGAGCCAAAAGGAGTTTGAACGCGCCCATTTCGTCCGCTACAAGATGGTCCTGCCTGAAGTTCTCCTGTTCGCAGCGTTAGGGATTTTGAGGGCGCGTGATATAAGGAGTTGTGACCGCACCCGGAGACCGCAGCCGCGGCTTAAGGTTGCGCCGGCTGCATGCTCAGGGGAAGCGTCGAGAAGATCAACGGTGATCCGGTGCTCGCGCCCGTCAGAATCGCGCTGGTTGTTCCCGTCACGCTATCGAAGACTTCGAGCGTCGCGCTGACGCTGCAGAAGTAGGATTGACTCGACGAGACCTTCACAACACCGGTCACGTTAACGTGCGCCGCCGTGGTGGCGAGGTCCGAGCGGAGTGCGTCCACAAAGTCGGCTTGCCCGTAACCCAGGTTGGCAATCGTCTTTTGCTTAATCAACTTGCCCTGGCTATCGTAGAGGTCCAACTCCACCTTGCAGGGGGTCTGCGCGATGGCGCTGGCGATCGGCGGCGCGATGCGGACCAGGTTCACCACGTTGAGGCGGGCCGTGGCATTATTACCCAGGCCGATCATGCCGAAGGAAATCGTGGGAGTGTATTGGAAGCCAACGGGAGCGAGCCGATCCTGGGCGGGGGCGGTTCCCGGCGCGAGTAGCGCGGCACAAACAAAGCACACGAGTATCAGCGATCGTTTTTGCAGATAAAGCCGTTGCATAGAAAGCAGTCTCCTGATCGATTGTAGACTGCCCCACTCCGGTCCGCAGGGGGCGCCAGGTTCGTCCTATAAGAGTTCGCGGTCGCCGTGGCTGGGAGGGTTTGAAACCACCAGAAACTCGGCATCGGCGGCCGCTTGATTGCGAACCTGATGGGGTTCACCCGCAGGTACCTGGACGGCCTGACCTGGGCCAAGCACAAACTCACTGCCTCCTACTTCGACGGAGAGAGTTCCGCGAAGTACGTAGAAGAATTGGTTCGCCTTGCGATGACGGTGCCGAACCTCAGCGGTCCCCGGCGGCATTCTCTCTTCGATAACGCTCAATGCTGCGGTCTGGACGAAGTGCCATCCCTCGCAACCGGTACCCCAGGAGTAGTGCTGGGCGGTTCGCTTGTCGATCATTCCCCCAGTGTAGGCAGGCGATATTCTCGCCTGCCTTACCCGCTGAACGGTTAGATCCCGATCAACCGAACAGTCAGGGTCTTGGTGCTGGAGTTGCCCTTACTGTCGGTCACGGTCAGATCGAAGATATAGTTCCCTGGCTCGAGGCGCAGGAACACGTTGGGAGTCGCCGACGTTTTCTGGTAGATCACAGCGCGATCGGTACCCCGCACGGTCCAGTAGAAGCTCAGCGGATTGTTCCCCGCCGAACTGAATGACCCGGACGCGTCCAGGCGCAAATCGCGCGAGGTGGTGTAGATGACGTCCGAGGGGAATACGATGGTCGGGCCGGTACCCCCGGCGACCGTGACCGTGGCCGTGCGCGTCACGCTGCCCGCGGCGTTGGTCGCCGTAAGCGTGTAGGTGGTGGTCGTGGCGGGCGAAACGCTGCGCGTCCCGCTGTTCGAAACCGTCCCTAGCGACGTAATGCTCACCGAATCGGCGTTCGTCACGCTCCACTGCAAGGTGGAGCTTTGTCCCGCGTTAATGGAAGCCGGAGTCGCCGTAAAGCTGGCGACCACGGGAACCGCGGCGTTCACTGTGACCGTGATGTTGCAGGTGGAAGGCGGCCCGTCGCCGCCCGTGGCCCGGACCGTGTAGGTAGTGGTTTCGGCGGGCCTTACGGTGATCGTGCCGGTACTAGCCACTGCTCCGATGCCCGGAGTGATCACCACGTTCTGAGCATTGATGGTGGTCCAGGCTAACGTAGCCGACTGGCCCGGGCTGATGGTGGATGGCGTCGCCGCGCATCCGAACACCAGTACCTGCGTGGGCACACTGATCACGGCAACGGCCACCGACGAGGTTTCTTCGCTCACGCTGTTGCGCGCCGTCAGCACATACGTGGTGGTGGTTCTGGGAGATACGGACAACGAGCCTGAGGTGGCCACATTGCCGATGCCCGCGATATTCACAGTGTCCGCATTGATGGTCCGCCAGCTAAGCGTAACCGGCTGCCCGGCTACAATCTGTTTCGGATCCGCAATGAAGAACAGGATTTGAGAACGGTCGGCTGCGCGCGTCGAAATCCGGACGCGGGCTTGTCCCTGGCCGCCGTGATCGTCTTTGACCACCAGCCGGAATATGTAAGTCTGTCCGGCCGCGGCGGTGAAGGTGGGCCGCGACGTGGTGGGAGACGTCAAGCTCACCTGCGGGCCGGCCTCCTGGACCCACTGGAAGGTGATGGGATCGCTGTCTGGATCGTAAGAAGCAGATCCATCCAGCGCGACGGTTCCCGCAGCGACGTTGCTCTGGTCAGGACCTGCGTCGGCGATAGGCGGATCGTTTCCGATGCGCAGCCGCCGCGTCACCACTTCGTAACGCACGCGCGGAACTTCCATGGGAATCGCATGCTCGGCTGCCAGGTATTCCTTAGGCCGGATCATGTTGCCGAACTGGACGCCGAACACCGCACGGCCGGTGTTGCCGCTGGTCAGCATGGTTTCGTTGACGCCGCCTTCCGCCGTCAGCGCTATCTTGCTGTTCAACGGGAAGATCAGCCGGACGGTGCCGCCTACCCGGTCGCCGTACGCGACGCTCTTGAGATATCCGATATTGCCTTCCGCGTAATTCTTGCCCCACAGTCCGACGGTGGCGCTGACACCAGCCTGATCCACTACCTTCAAGTAGCGTTCCAGGATGACGTTACGCAGCAGGACTCCGCTGGCGTTCACATCGTTGCCGCGATTGATCAGTGCGTTATCCATGAACCCCTTGGTGCCGAAGATACCCACGCGGCCGCGCGAGAACAAATAGTCGATGGCGAGTGCGCCCTGTCCCAGAGTCCCGCCGTTCTGGTTTCCGGAAAGCGTTACATGCTTGAAGCTGGCGAACAGGCCGGCCTGCACGCGCTTTCCTAGGCGATCCACCAGTCCGACATCGAACTGGCCTTCGCGCTGTCCGTGCATGTAATAGTATTCGCCCTGCGCCTCGAATCCGAAGCGAGAGCCCATGGTGTCGAAGAACCGGCCTTTGCCGGTAAAGGTGACGTCGCCGTTGCCGTCGGCCCCGATGTTGGCGCCCAGCACCTGGAATTTGGGAGTCTTGGCAGCATCGATCTGGCGTGTGACTTCCGTAGCCACTTCGGATGCCGAGGGCGGCTTGGGGGGCTGCGGAGCGGGCTGATTCAGCCGCGCTTCCATGGCCTGCTGATTCTGGCGTAAGCCATCGACTTCTTTGCGCAAGGCCGCGTTCTGGTCGGCCAGATCGCGCAGCATCTTGGCGATATCGTCCAGCTTGTCCAGGCGCTTCAAGACTTCGCTGCAGCAATCGGCCACACCGGCTGCGGGGGCGGCAGGAGCCGTATTGGTAATGGCGCGAATCGCGTCGCCGGGACCCCCGGCGCCGACAGTGCGGCCCTGATCGTCGGTGACGGTCAGCACCACGCGCCGGTTCATAAAGCGGATTACGTCGGTAGGGCTGTAGACAGGATTCGGATTGGGAACCTTGGGCGCAGCCTTGCCGCGCGAGACGGTATCGATCTGAGCGGCGCGGGCGCCGTACTTGACCAGGAAGTCGCGTACCGTGTTGGCGCGATCCAGGCCCAGTTTTTGATTGAAACTGTCCGACCCGATCCCGTCGGTGTGGCCTTCGATGCGCACATGGTAGCCGCCATTGGTCTGCAGCAACTCAGCGATGCGCAGCAGGCTGGGGAATCCGTCCACCAGGACCGCCGAGTTGAAATCGAAATTGATTTCTTCCCAGTCATCCTTGCTGGCCTGCGTGTCTAATCCCTGGGCAAAAAGCCCTGTTCCCATCAGCAATATGGTCGACACCAACGCGACGCTTTGTCGAAACATGTTACAAACCCCTCCTGAATGGAATCTGCAATTCCACAACATTTCCAGCTTAACTTGTTTGGACCAGGATACGCCTCCAACACCGGTTGCGGGCGCACCGTGGCCTGTTGCTACAGAGACACATCGGCGGGGACAACTGTTTCAAGGAGTTGCCCTTAGTTCGCGGTACCCCGATAATGAACTGAGGCTTCTCGGACGGGCAATCGCTCCTTTCCATCTTCACGATGGGATAGGGGAGGAAAGTCCGGTCTCCATAGGGCAGCATGCCGGCTAACGGCCGGGGGGGCTCGCTCAAAGCGGGTTTCACGGAAAGTGCCACAGAAAATGTACCGCCCCTGGAAACGGGGGTAAGGGTGAAAAGGTGCGGTAAGAGCGCACCGCGGCCACGGCAACGTGCGCTGGCAGGGCAAACCCCATGCGGAGCAAGACCAAATAGGGGAGGAGGCGCGCAGGCGGGAGTCCGTCGCGCGCACAAAACACGGAGCGGCCCGCTCCGTTACGACTTCCGGGTAGGTTGCTAGAGCTGGGGAGCAATCTCCGGCCCAGAGGAATGGTTGCCATCCGTCACGCAAGTGGCGGATACAGAAACCGGCTTATAGTCCGAGAGGCCTCTAACTTCTCACTTACGCTCGCGGCGCCGGGAGCCAGACTTCCAGGCACGCCCCGCCGTCGCGCCGATTCGCCGCAGTGATCGCGCCCCCATGCTGCGTCACGATTCCCTCCGCCACGGTCAGCCCCAGTCCCGTTCCGCGCGCGTCCAGCCGTGTGGTGACGAAGGCATCGAAGATGTCCGGCAGAACATCGGCCGGGATGCCCGGACCGTTATCTTCCACAGCGACGGCGACCCCGGGCTCCCCGGCCCGGCTCACGCGCCGCGCCCGCACCTCTACCGTTCCGCCGGGACTCTCCACCGCATTCACCGCGTTGCGCAGAACGTTTACGAATACCTGCACCAGGCGATCCGGATTTCCCATCACGCGCTCTTCGGGATCCACCAGGTTGGTAAAAGTCAGGCCCAGAACCCGAGGATCGATCGCGACCAGGGACCAAGCCTCGTCCACTAGTCCACGCACAGCGACGGGCTCGGCGTGCTGCTTGCGAACCTTGGCGAAGTCCACCAAACTTTCGCTGATCGTACGCAGCCTCTGGGTTACGCGCTGCATGCGCGCGAGTCTTTCGAGAGTGTGCGGATCCTGTGTGGTCTCGATCAGCTTTTCAATGGATCCGTGCAAGACCGCCAGCGGCGTGTTCAATTCATGCGCCACGCTGGCCGAAAGCAGACCCAGGCTGACCAGCCGGTCTTGCTCCTCTAGCCGCCGGAGCGCGGCTGCTAACTCATCCTCCTGCCGCCGGAGCTCCGATACGGTATCGTTGCGCGATTGCATGATCTGGCCGATCTCATCGCCCGGAATGTCGACGGGCGGGATCAGCTCACTTTTGCGGTCCCCGGCCCGGGTCGCGGTATCGGCTTCGAGCATCCTCTGGAGCGGGCGGTACACGTACAGTGGCATGATGGCCGATTCCAGCAAGACGACGGCTGCGATATAGATGCTGCCCAGCACCAGGAACAAGGTCAGCTTCGCGCGGGAAATGGCCTCCTGGTAGGCTCTTTCCATCTGAGGATCGTCGGTTTGCCCGGGAAGTTGCTCCAGGATGGCGGCTTCCCGCTCGCGTGCGTCGGCTACCTGTTTTTCGAACAGCGGAATCAGGGAAAAGTAAGCGGCGCAAGCCAGAACCAGGAAGAACAGATTGTGCAAAACCATCAGTTTTGGCCGGACCTTGAGGTTGCCAAAAGTTCTTGCTAAACTATAACCGGTCCGGTTAAACAAGAATGATTGCTCCAGTTGCAGAAGTTATCCGGTCGTGGTAGAAACTATAGAAGCCCAAGTTTACAGAAGTCTGGGGAAGTGCGGGGAACCATGCTGCGTCCGTCCAGCCCAGTTTGACAGTCCAGAGGTTGGGGTGTGCGCGCAGGCTTTGAAGCCACAGGTGGAAACGCCAAGGACCATTACAAGAGATGGCTGCTATTTTTCCGAAGTCGTCTGACATAATTCTCAAAGTGCTAGGCGCCGTGATCGGTTTGGGCGCGGTGTCCACTATCGGAGCATACGTCTATTTCAGCTACCCGACGGTGATCGACACGGGATACCAGCCGGAACAGCCGGTCGCTTATAGCCACAAGCTGCATGCCGGACAACTGGGACTCAACTGTTTCTATTGTCATTACACCGTCTACCGCGGCGCTTATGCCGCTATTCCGGGAACCGAGATTTGCATGGGCTGCCATCAGAAAGTCAAAGACAAGAGCCCGCGTCTCGAGCTGGTCCGGCAATCCTACGAAACCGGCGAAGCCATTCCTTGGAAGAAGATCCACGTACTGCCCGACTACGTCTATTTTAACCACCGCGCGCATGTCACAGCTGGCGTCAGCTGCGTGAGCTGCCACGGCCGGATCGACCAGATGGTGGAAGTCCGCCAGGAGAAGCCTCTCAACATGGCCATGTGCCTGCAATGCCACCGTGACCCGGCTCCCAACGTTCGGCCTGCCGAGCTGGTAACCCAGCTTGACTGGGTGCCGGATCGCGATCCGCGCGTAATCGGCAGCGAGATCATCGCGCAGAAACATTTGAATCCGCCAACCAACTGCTCGGGGTGCCACCGGTAATGGACAAGACGAGTTTGTTTCAAATTCTGAACAATGCGCCCGACGAGCCGGCAGGGTTGAAGCAAGCTTCGACCAATTCCTCGACCACCCCCGAATACTGGCGCAGCTTGGATCAGCTTGCCGATACTCCCGAGTTCCAGCAATGGGTGCACCGCGAATTTCCTGACGACGCGGTAGCGGTGCTGGATGGCAACTCCCGCCGCAGCATGCTGAAGATCATGGCGGCATCGTTCGGATTGGCCGGACTAGCCGCATGCCGCCGACCGGAGCTGCGCATGGCTCCACAGGCGCGCGGCCGTGAAGATTATGTTCCCGGGTCTCCTTATAACTACACCAGCGCATTCGCGTTGGGCGGACATGCGGCCGGTCTGGTGGTCCAGACGTATGAAGGGCGTCCCAGCAAGATCGAGGGCAACCCCGACCATCCGTCGAGCTTAGGCGCCGCGACTGCATTGGCTCAGGCCAGTGTGCTGGGCGTGTACGATCCGGACCGCGCGAAAGTGGTCATGGAAGGCGGGAAGGAATCGACTTGGGAAAAGTTCGAAGCCGCCCTCAAGACGCTATCGCTAGGGGACGGTTCGGGCTTGCGTTTCCTGAGCGGCACCGTCATTTCGCCGACGCTCGAAAGCCAGCGCGCGGATGCGCTCAAGAAGTTCCCCAAGGCCAAATGGGTGGAATACGAATCCATCGCGCGCGATAACGAACGTGCGGGAGCCATGTTGGCGTTCGGGCAGGCCGTGGATGTGCATCCCCAGTTCGACAAGGCGAAAGTCATCCTGTCGTTGGATTTCGATTTCCTGGGTAATGACTGGCCCACGCCGCTGGCGACCAAATTGTTTTCGAAGAACCGGCACGTCGATTCCGAAGAGGATCTGGAAAAGATCAGCCGGCTGTACGTCGTGGAAAGCCAGTTCTCGCTGACCGGCGCGAATGCCGAGCATCGTTTGCGGATGCGGGGCGGGGATGTCCAGCAGTTCGCAGCGGACCTGTCCGCAGCTCTGGGAGCGTCGCCGGCAGGCGGAGCGACTTCAGGAGATAAGCGTGCGAAATTCCTGGCGGCGGTCGCAAAGGATCTGAAAGCCGCCGGTAAGGAAGCCCTGGTAGTTGCCGGACCTCGTCAACCGGCTGTCGTTCATGCGATCGCTCATCAGATCAATCAGACTTTGGGCGGCGCGGGTACCACCGTTGTCTTCACCAAGGCCGCGACGACCGACCGTGTCGAATCCGGCGTAGACGCTCTGAAGAATTTGACCGGTGAAATGACTGGTGGTCAAGTTTCGACGCTCATCATTCTCGGCGCGAATCCTGCCTACACCGCCCCTGCCGATCTGCAATTCGGCGCGGCACTGGCGAAGGTGGCTAACTCGATTCACCTGGGCGCTGAAAACGACGAAACCGCTGCTGCGGCAAAGTGGCACTTGCCGGAAGCTCATTATCTGGAAGCCTGGGGTGATGCGCGATCGACCGACGGAACGGTGGCGATTCAGCAGCCCATGATCGAGCCTATCTTTGGCGGCAAGAGCGCCATCGAAGTGATGGCTCTGGTGCTCGATTCGAAAGATAAAAAGGGCTACGACCTGGTCAAGAATTTTTGGGCCGGCCAGTTACCTGCCGCGAGTCGCGACAACGCGTGGAAGAAAGCGTTGAACGACGGCGTGGTGGCCGGCACCAAGTCAGCCGAGGTCAAGCCGACTGTCGATGGCAAGCGGTTGCAGCCGCCCGCCGCAACCACCGCGAACGGTATTGAAGTGGGATTCGTCCCCAGCGCCACGACGTGGGACGGACGCTTCGCCAACAATGCCTGGATGCAGGAAGCTCCCGACCCGATCACGAAGCTGGTGTGGGGAAATGTGGTTCTGGTGAGTCCGGCAATGGCGCGCGAGCGCAATCTGAAAGACGGCGACGTGGTCGCCCTGACGCGCGGCAACTTAAAACTGGAAGCCGCCGTGATGACCCAGCCGGGCCACGCGGCCAACGCAGTCAGCATCGCGCTGGGTTACGGACGTCCCCGCAGCGGAACCGTCGGCACCGATGTCGGTTTCAACGCCGGTCTGATTCGTACTTCCGACGGCTTCTGGTTTGGCCAGGGCTTCTCAATGGCTCCCACCGGAGCAAAACACATCCTGGCGAACACCCAGGAGCATGGCTCTATGGAAGAGCCGCAGCTGGTCGCGAGTATCAAGCCCCACCATCGCCCTCTGGTCCGCGAATCGACAATTGAGGACTACAAGAAGAACGCCAAGATTATCGAGGAGATGAACGAGGTTCCGGAGCTCGATTCTATTTATCCTCAGCGCACCTGGGAAGGTTTGCAGTGGGGCATGGCCATCGACTTGGGCGCTTGCACAGGATGCAATGCCTGTGTCGTCGCATGCCAGGCTGAAAACAATGTTCCCGTTGTAGGTAAGGACCAGGTTCTTCGCGGCCGCGAAATGCACTGGATCCGGATGGATCGCTACTACGTCGGACCGGTGGATGATCCTCGCGCGGTCGAGCAGCCCGTTCCGTGCATGCAGTGCGAAAACGCGCCGTGCGAAAACGTTTGCCCGGTACAGGCCACCACGCACAGTCCCGAGGGCTTGAATGACATGGCCTATAACCGCTGCGTGGGCACGCGGTACTGCGCCAACAACTGTCCGTACAAAGTTCGCCATTTCAACTTCCTTGACTGGCACAAGAATTTCCTGGAGCGGCGCCGGATTGAGCCGGAGCTGATGTCCATGGTCTACAATCCGGACGTCACCGTCCGCATGCGCGGAATCATGGAGAAGTGCACTTACTGCGTGCAGCGCATCCAGGAAGCGCGCATCAATACCAAAACCGACGGCCGGAAGGAATTCACCGGAGAGGGCGTGCTCACGGCGTGCCAGCAAACTTGCCCGGCGGATGCCATCGCCTTCGGAAATATTAACGATCCCAACAGCAAGGTGGCCAAATTGAAAAAGCAGGAGCGCAATTACGCCATGCTGGCCGAGCTGGATGTGCGGCCGCGCACAACTTATCTCGGCAGGCTGCGTAATCCGAATCCGGACCTGGAGGCATCATGAGCTCTGTCGTCCAAGATCCGCAGTTGCTGGAACTCAACCCGCCACTGGTGCAGGGTACCGGGGATCTCCACGACCTTACCGATCAGATCAGTTCCGTAGTCGAAGCGCAGGTCTTCGAGACTCCGCTCAAATACTGGATCACGCTGGCGTGTACGGCTTCCATCGTGCTTCTGCTGGGCGCGATGCTCACGTATCTTGTCGCAACCGGAATCGGCGTGTGGGGCAACAACCGGCCGGTCGGCTGGGCCTGGGATATTACCAACTTCGTGTTCTGGATCGGTATCGGCCACGCGGGTACTTTGATTTCCGCCATTCTGTTTTTGTTCCGGCAGAAGTGGCGCACGTCCATCAACCGTTCGGCCGAAGCCATGACGCTGTTCGCCGTGATGTGCGCCGGTATCTTCCCGCTGTTTCACACCGGGCGTCCGTGGCGCGCGTTTTACTGGCTGTTCCCGATTCCCAATACGGATCTCAATCTGTGGCAGAACTTCCGCAGTCCGCTGATCTGGGACGTGTTCGCGGTCTCGACGTATTTCACGGTTTCATTGCTGTTCTGGTTTACCGGCCTGGTTCCGGATCTGGCTACGCTGCGCGATCGCGCCACGACGAAAGTCCGGCAGGTGGTCTTCGGGCTTCTGAGCTTGGGCTGGCGCGGATCGGCCCGACACTGGCGGCATTACGAGCAGGCCTACCTGATTCTGGCGGGTATTTCGACGCCCCTTGTGCTCAGTGTCCACTCCGTCGTTAGCTTCGACTTTGCGACGTCGGTCATTCCGGGCTGGCACACGACCATCTTTCCTCCGTATTTCGTCGCCGGCGCTATCTTCTCCGGGTTCGCCTGCGTGATGACGCTGCTGCTGATCGCGCGCTGGACGCTCAACCTGCAGAACCTGATCACCATCAAGCACCTGGACAACATGAACAAGATCATTCTGGTGACCGGATCGATCGTGGGCTACGCCTACTGCACCGAGTTCTTCATCGCCTGGTACAGCGGAAGCATCTATGAGCGCTTCACCTTCCTGAATCGCGCCTTCGGCCCTTACTGGTGGGCAGCCTGGTCCATGTACACCTGCAACGTATTTATCCCGCAGCTGTACTGGTTCAGAAAGATGCGCACCAACCTGTGGGTGATGTTCATCATCAGCATCACGACCAACATCGGGATGTGGTTTGAGCGCTTCGTCATCATCGCCACCAGCTTGACGCGGGACTTTCTGCCCAGCTCGTGGGGCTACTTCAGTCCCACCTGGGTGGACATCTGCACCTTCATCGGCACCATCGGCCTGTTCCTGACCCTGTTTCTGCTGTTCGCGCGCTTCCTGCCGATGATCGCGATGTCGGAGGTTAAGGGCGTGGCGTCGCAGGAAAAACACGCATTCGCCGGACAAGAAGGGAAGGTTTCACACCGATGAGCCAGGTTCCCGATCCCGCAATTCTCATCGCTCAGATTAAGGACAAGCTGGGCATCGGCGCCGATAAGGTCTACGGCGTTATCGGTGAATTTTCCGAGCCGGAAGAACTGGTGGAAGCCGGGCGCACCATTCGCGGCATGGGTTACACCAAGATCGACGCCATGAGCCCTTTCCCGGTTCACGGCATCGATGAAGCTATCGGCGTTCCGTATTCCAAGATCGGCTGGATCGCAGTGTGCGGTGCGCTGCTAGGAATTACTACGGCACAGGTTTTGATCTACTACGTCGGGGTCATCGACTATCCGCTGATCATCGGAGGTAAGCCGCTGTTCGACTTTACCTACTCGATTCCGCCGACCTTCGAACTGGCGATTCTGTTTACCGCCATCACAACTTTCCTGTGCACCTGGGGGCTGAGCGGTCTGCCCCGGCTGTATCATCCGTCGATGAATTACCGGGATGCGCATCGCGCCTCGGACGACCGGTTTCTGCTGGTGATCGAAGCCAACGATCCCAAGTTTGACGCGCAAAAGACTGCCGAGGACATGCGCCGCGTGGGCGCGAATGACGTGGAGGTAGTAGAAGGATGATGCGGCCACTCGCAGTCATCGTTGTCAGCATGGCGGCGCTCGCCCTGGCCGGATGCTCCAGCATCCAGCGCGATCCGCCGATTCAGGTCTGGCCGGACATGCGCTTCCAGAAGAAGTTCAAGCCGCAGCGCTCCACGGATCTGTTTTCCGATAATCGCCAAAGCCGCCGTCCGCCTGAGGGTGCGATCGCTCGCGGGCACATGCTGGAGGACAATCCTCTGAATACCGGCATGGATGGCAAGCTGTATGTCGGCAAGAGCCCGGTGCCGGTCACCGAGGCGCTGCTGACGGAAGGCCACTGGCGCTTCAATACGTACTGCTCGCCGTGCCACGACGAGACGGGCTTGGGGAAGGGCATGGTACCCAAACGCTTCCCGGCCTGGCAGCCGCAAAACCTGATGGAGGATCGCATCGTGCAGATGGCCGACGGCGACATCTTTAACGTCATTACTTACGGACGCCGGACCATGCCGCCTTACGGCGCGCAGAATCGTCCGGAGGATCGCTGGGCCATCATCGCGTATGTGCGCGTGCTGCAGCGCGCCGCGCACGGAACCATCAATGACGTTCCAGCTGAGCTGAGATCGAGCGTCGAGTACAAGGGAACCAACCCCCAATGAAGCATTCCGAAACCTCTGGCAACTACACGATGTTATCGGCGCAATGGTCCACGGGCCGGAACGCGCTGATGCTGGCTGCCCTGATCTCGATCGTGGCCTGCGTGGCCGGGTACTTCCAGGATCCCGATCGCTTTTTCCGCTCCTATCTGGTCGCGTTCGCGTTCACCTGCACGATTGGACTGGCGGCGTTCTTTTTCGTCATGGTGCAGTATCTCAGCGGTTCGGCGTGGAGCGTGGTGATGCGGCGCATCATGGAAAACATCATGATCACGTTGCCGGTAGGCGCGCTGTTGTTCCTGCCGCTCGCCTTCGGTATCAGCCACGTCTATCCGTGGGCCAACGCGGAATTCATGAAGACCAGCGAAGGTCTGCGCGCCAAATCCGACTTTCTGGTCCCGAACTTCTTTATCGCGCGAACCTACGTGTATTTCCTGCTGTGGTCTATCTGGATTTTTGCTTTGTACCGTCAATCGACTAAGCAGGATTCGACTCATTCCATTCAGCAGATGAAGGTCGCGTCCCGATGGAGCGCACCGGGATTGCTGCTGGCGGTGGTAGTCGGCACCCTGGCCGCGTATGACTGGCTGATGTCGATTGAGCCGAGCTGGTATTCGACCATCTTCGGGCTGTACTACCTGGCGGATGGGGCTGTCGGCTTTTTCGCGATACTCATCCTGATCTGCCTGGGATTCCGCAAAGCCGGGGTTCTGGACAAAGAAATTAACGTCGAACACTATCACGATCTGGGCAAATGGCTGTTCGCCATGACCTGCTTCTACACCTACATGGGGTTCTCACAGTTCCTGCTGATCTGGTACGCCAACCTGCCCGATGAGACCCAGTTCTTCCGTCACCGCATGCCGGGCGCCTGGCTGTACATCAGCCTGTCGCTGCCCTTCATCCGGTTTTTCATTCCGTTCTTTACGCTGATATCGCGTCCGGCGAAACGCAGCCTGAAGATTTTGACAGTCATGTCCGTGTGGAGCCTGGTGGTGGTTTATCTGGATCTCTACTGGATTGTGATGCCGGTGTTTTATCCCAACGGTCCGCAGTTGCACTGGTTGGATGCCGCGACGATGGGCGCCGTGCTCAGCGTCACCGGGCTGATGTTCTGGAGCCGCTTCCGCAAGCACGCACTGGCTCCGGTGGGCGATCTGCGATTCGAACAGAGCTTGCACTTCGAGAATGCTTGAGCGATTTAAAAAGCGATGACTACTAAATACGATCACGAAGTCGCGCATCACGACCCCAAAGAGGGATTCGACCGCAGCGAGCTGGACGCTCGCAAAATCACGCTTTTCGTTATCGTCAGCGTGGTCACTCTTGTAGTGACCATCATGGCTCTGCAGTCCTATTTCGATAAGATTTGGAATGAGGCGGTCTAC
>Ga0207687_10001252_pt1 | contig 17372 bp, 15 predicted proteins | sample KBSM54metaG_FD_184399 | JGI IMG/M metagenome (GOLD analysis project Ga0207687, IMG submission 184399) | Miscanthus rhizosphere microbial communities from Kellogg Biological Station, Michigan, USA - KBS M5-4 metaG (SPAdes) (version 2) | ecosystem: Host-associated > Plants > Roots > Rhizosphere >...
GCACCGCAAGCGCCGAAAGCAGGCTGTATTGCAGCGGCGTCACCTCGAATTCTCCGCACGCTTCCTGAAACAGCGCGACGTGAATCTGATGCAGCCGCCGGATCAGAAAGCCCGGCCGTTCTGACAGCGGCCACGGGCGATGTCTGGTCTCGCCATGCCGCTTTTTTGCTTTCCGCAACGCACTCTCCCGCCTCGGAACATCGATGCGATTAGCTCGATTCGATCGAACTTCGCCACGGGAAGATCATGGCATGAAGTTTGCTCTTGTAAAATACGAAGTATGCTTCGTATTCTGGCGGGCGGGTAACGCCGCCGGCGAAGAACAGGGGAGATTGTTCATGTCGATCAGCGCCACCTTCGACCAGCTTCTGCGCGGCGGCCGTGTGATCTGCCCGGCCTCCGGCATCGACGGAATCAGGGACGTCGCCATCCGCAACGGCAAGATCGCGGCGGTGCAGAGCGACATTTTGCCAACCAGCGCCAGGGAGGTGATCGACGTCACCGGCAAGCTGGTATTGCCCGGGCTCATCGACACCCACGCGCACGTCTATCAGTATGTCACCGGCCGCTTCGGCATGAATGCCGACATGGTGGGCGTCCAGTCCGGCGTGACGACGCTGGTCGATCAGGGCGGTCCGTCCTGCATGACGCTGCCCGGCTTCCGGCACTTCGTCGCCGAGCCTGCAAAGTCGCGCGTCTATGCCTTCCTGTCGGCCTACCTCGTCGGTGGACTCGAGGGCCATTACTATCCGCAACTCTATAGCCCTGAAGGTGTCGATATCGACGCCACGGTAAAGGCGGCGACGGCCAATCTCGACATTATTCGCGGCATCAAGGCCCATGCGGAGATCGGCGGTTTCGCGCGCTGGGGTATTCGCGTCATCGAAATGGCGGCTGAGATCGGACGCCGCGCCGATCTGCCGGTCTATGTGCATTTCGGTCAGCTCTGGGGCCTGCCCGAAAGCGGCACCAACGGCGAAGATGTCGATACGATTCTGGAGCGCGTGATTCCGTTGCTGCGGGAGGGTGACGTGCTGGCGCATCCTTTCACGCGCCACCCCGGCGGCTTCGTCAACCGTGAGGGAGAAGTGCATCCTGTGATTCAGGCGGCGCTCGATCGCGGCCTGAAGGTCGACGTCGGTCACGGCAGTCATTTCTCCTATCGTCTCGCCAAGAAGGCGCTCGCCGCCGGCATTATTCCCACCACGCTCGGTGCGGACATTCACGGCTACAACACCCACGTGCCGGCACCTGCCGGGACGCCCGATCAGCACGAGGACGACGAAAATCATCCCTTCGCCGGCCAGGCGAAGTTCAGCCTGGTCCAGGCGATGAGTTCGATGATGGCGCTCGGCCTCGCGCTTGAGCAGGTCGTGCCGATGGTCACATCCAGCCCGGCCAGGATGCTCGGCCGTGCCGACGAAATCGGCGCGCTCAAAGTGGGCAGGGAAGCCGACGTCTCGGTGATCGGAGAACGAACCGGACGATTTGTCCTTCGCGACAACGAGAACAATGAAGTCATCGCCGAGCGTCTGCTGCAGCCCGCGTTCTGTCTGCGTGCCGGTACGCGATACGACGCTGTAGCGCCAATTCTGCCGCAGGCCGTTGCGGCCTAAGGAGGTCACGTCAGGTCGATCGGGGAGAATGTCACCGTGCGCAATGAGCGCGAGTTTCCTTCCGCAGGCGGAGCCGGCGCCGGACAAGGCGTCGGCGCGCGGCTGGCGCGAAAGGAAGACGATCGGCTGATGCGGGGCCGTGGCCAGTTCGTGGCCGATATTCGCCTTGCCGGGCTGCAGGACGTTGCGTTTGTACGGAGCCCTTTGGCGCATGCGCTGATCCGCGGCATCGATGTGCCGGAACATTATCGCGCGAGTGTCTTCACTGCGGCGGATCTGGCCGGCGTCAATCCGATCCGTGCGGTGTCAGGGCTGCCGGGATTCAAGATTTCCGAGCAGCCCGTGCTTGCCACCGGCAAGGTGCGCCAGGTCGGCGAGCTCGTGGCCATGTGTGTGGCGCCGACGCGCGCCGAGGCGGAGGACATCGCGGCGGCGGTGACGCTCGATCTCGAAGAGCTTCCCGCGGTCCATGACATGCTAAAGGCGCGCGAGCCGGATTCGGCGCTGGTGCACGAGCATTGGGGCGATAACGTCTTTCTCGAAACCAATTTCGAGGTCGACATCTCCAGGGCGTTCGATGCTCCGATCAAGGTGTCGCGCGAGATATCGACCGCGCGGCAGTGCATGTCACCGCTCGAGGGGCGCGGCGTGGTCGCGACCTTCGATCATCGTCTCGACCAGCTCACGCTCTATTCCTCGGCCCAGATGCCGCACATCACGCGCAGCGGCCTTGCCGAGTGCCTCGGCATCGAGCAGGGCCGAATCCGTATCGTCTCCCCCGACGTCGGCGGCGGCTTCGGGCACAAGGGAATCCTGCTGCCGGAAGAAGTCTGCCTTTCCTGGCTGACGCAGCGTCGCGGCCATCCCGTGCGCTGGACCGAGGATCGCCGCGAGCATCTCATCGCCAGCTCCAACTGCCGCGAGCACCACTACAAGATCACCGTTTACGCCGATCGTGACGGCCGGCTGCGCGGCATCGACTGTGAAGCGACCGTCGATTCCGGCGCTTACTCGTCCTATCCGTTCTCGGCGTGCCTTGAGGCGGCGCAGGTCGCCAGCATCCTGCCTGGACCTTATTTGATGCCGGCCTATCGCTGCCGGACGTTTTCGGTTGCGACCAACAAGTGTCCGATCCTGCCTTATCGCGGCGTGGCCCGCACCGGCGTCTGCTTCGCGCTGGAGCTGATGCTCGATCTGGTGGCGGCGGAAGCCGGGCTGGAGCCGGCCGAAGTGCGCCTGCGCAATCTGGTGCAGCCCGGGCAGATGCCGTTCGACAACATCACCAACAAGCACTTTGACAGCGGGGATTATCCCGAAGCGATGCGGCGGGCGCTGGCGTCCATCGACGTCGAAGGCGTGCGGGAACGCCAGCGCAAAGGGGAGGCCGACGGGCGCCGGATCGGCGTCGGCGTCTCGATCTATTGCGAGCAGGCCGCGCACGGCACCTCGGTCTATTCCGGCTGGGGCATTCCGATGGTGCCCGGCCATGAACAGGCTTCCGCGCGTCTGACGCCGGACGGCGGCCTCGAAGTCAGGGTCGGCGTGCATTCGCATGGGCAGGGCATGGAGACGACGCTGGCCCAGGTCGCGCATGAGATGCTGGGCATCGACGTCGCCAAGGTGCGCCTGATCCTCGGCGACACGGCGATGACGCCGTATTCGACCGGCACCTGGGGCTCGCGCTCGATGGTCATGGCAGGCGGCGCCGTCGCAACCGCCTGCCGCGAATTGGGTGAACGCGCCAGACGCATCGGTGCCAAGCTGTTGCAGCACGATCCGGCTGCGGTGGTGCTGCAGAACGGCGAGGTTCGCGGCGTCAACGGCAGCGTCACCTTGAAGGAAATCGCCCATACCTGGTATCGCCGGCCGCAGGATCTGCCTGCTGACGTCGATCCCGGCGGGCTGGAAGTGACGTCCGGCTACAAGCCGCAGCGCGATACCGGAACCTTCAGCTATGCGGCGCACGCCGCGGTCGTCGCGGTCGATCCGGATCTCGGAGAGGTCGAGATCCTCGATTACGTCATCGTCGAGGACGGCGGCGTTCTCGTCAATCCGATGGTGGTGGACGGCCAGATCTATGGCGGTCTGGCCCAGGGCATCGGCACCGCGCTGTACGAAGAGATGCCGTTCGACGCGTCGGGCCAGCCGCTCGCGACGACGCTCGCCGACTATCTGCTGCCCGGACCCACCGAAGTGCCGTCGCCGCGTCTTGATCATATGGAGACGCCGTCACCCTATACCCAGTTCGGCGTGAAGGGCATCGGCGAGGGCGGCGCCATCGCGCCGCCGGCGGCAATTGCCAACGCCGTCAACGACGCGCTGCGGTCGCTCGACGTGGAGCTGATGCAGTCGCCGATTACGCCGTATCGCGTCGTCGAGGCGGTTCTGGCCGCGCGCGACGCAGAAAGGCCGGCGGCATGAAACCGGCGCCTTTCGGCTATGAACGTCCATGCGACTTGCAGGCGGCGCTTGCTATGCTCGGCGAGGCCAAAACGTCCGCCAAGATCATTGCCGGCGGCCAGTCGCTTGGTCCCATGCTCAATCTGCGGCTGGTGGAGCCGGGGTTGATCGTCGACATCACCGCTCTTGCCGAGCTCAAGCAGGCCGAGCGCCGCGGCGACGAACTCGTGCTCGGGGCCTGTGTTACCCACGCCGACATCGAGGACGGACGCATTCCGGACGTCACGCGCGGCGCCATGCAAGGCGTCGCCGCCAACATCGCCTACCGCGCCGTGCGCAATCGCGGCACGGTCGGCGGGTCGCTCAGCCATGCCGATCCCGCGGCAGACTGGGTATCCGCGCTGTCGGCGCTGGGTGCGCGACTGACGCTGCGAAGCCGCGCGGGCGCTCGCATGGTCGCGATGGAGGATTTCATCGTCGGCGCGCTCGAATCCGCGCTGCGCGATGGCGAGATCGTTGAGACCATCCATGTCCCGGCGATACCGGCATCGGCGCACTGGGGCTATGCCAAGAGCTGCCGCAAGACCGGCGAATTCGCGCACGCGATCGGCGCAATCCTGATCGACCCCAGTGCCGCATCCGCCCGCGTAGTGATCGGTGCGATTGATTCCGCGCCGATCGTCATCGTCAACGCTGCAGAGCTGTTCGGCGGACGCATTGCCGGTGACTACAAGGATCGCTTCGACGTGCGTGTGGCCGATGTCCTGTTGGCAAAGGCGGGCCTGTCGAGTGCCGTGCATCGCCATATTCATATGAACGTGCTCAAGCGTGCGATCCGCGAGGCCACCGCATGAGCATGATCGCACTCACCGTCAACCAGCGGCCCGTACAGGTATTAGCGGAACCGCGCACCAATCTTGCGGACTTCGTTCGCGACAAGCTCGACCTGACCGGCACCCATCTCGGCTGCGAGCACGGCGTCTGCGGCGCGTGCACGGTGTTGCTCGACGGCGTCCCGGCGCGCTCATGCATCACCTATGCGGTGGCCTGCGAAGGGGCCGAGGTGACCACGATCGAAGGCCTCGACGAGGACAACATTACGACAGAACTTCGCGCGGCCTTCACCCGCGAACACGCGTTGCAGTGCGGCTATTGCACGCCGGGAATGCTGGTCTCCGCGCGCGATCTCGTGTTGCGTCTGCCGCAAGCCGACGAGCGCATGATCCGCGTCGGGTTGAGCGGCAATCTGTGCCGGTGCACCGGCTATGTCGGTATCGTGCGGGCGGTCCAGTCCGTGATCGAGGCGCGGCGTGCCCGCAATATCGCGCCGATACCGGACGGAGGGCGAAGGGTCCTGGGTCCCGTCGGCTCAGGTCGAGGCGACGCGGACCGCACCGAACGCATGCGATTGGTCGGAAACGAACCGACGTCGCCCGAAGCGGTCGGTTTGGTTCCTTTGATTCCGGACTTCATCCCTGCCACCGTGCTGGAGCAGCAGTTCAGCGTCGCGCATCCGCCTGAGCAGGTATTTGCGATGTTCGACGACATCGCAGCCGTCGCGGCCTGTCTTCCCGGCGCGTCGTTGACGGCGCCGCCGAAGCCGGAGCGCGTCGAAGGTGCGATCCGGGTCAGGATCGGTCCGATTGCCGCGACGTTCCAGGGCGCCGCACGCGTCGAGCGCAACCCCGCCGGTATGTCCGGCCGCATCATCGGCACCGGTAACGACCGGCGCAGCCGGTCCTCGACGCAGGGCGAAATTCGCTACCGGCTGGTGCCCATCGAGCAGGGGACGCGCGTCGACCTTTCGATCGGATACACGCTCACGGGCATGCTGGCGCAGGTCGGACGGCCGGGGCTGGTCCGCGATCTCGCGGCGCGATTGATCGCGGAGTTTGCCGGCAATCTCGATCGCCAGCTGTCGGGCGCGCCCGCAGATGCCGCGCCGGCCGAGCTGAACGGAATAGCGCTGGTGCTCGGCTCTTTGCGCGCGTGGGTCGCACGCTGGCTGGGCCGCGATGCGGAATGACGAAGTTTGGACTGCGGTTGGATTAACAGCGTGACAGTGGAGAAGAATATGAAACGGACCTTTAAAGTTGTTCCGGCGATCGCGCTGGCGATTGCCGTCATCGGCGGGGTCGCCGAGGCTCAGACCATCAAGATCGGTGTGAACGAGCCCCTCACGGGCGCGTTCGCCGCGTCCGGTACCTACGTCGTCAACGGCGCCAGGATCGCGGCCGATGAGATCAACGCAAAGGGCGGCATTCTCGGCAAGAAGCTCGAGCTCGTCATCGAGGACAACAAGAGCAATCCGACCGAGGCGGCTGCGGTCGCGGAAAAGCTGATCACCAGCGACAAGGTGCCGGTCCTGATGGGGGCCTGGGGCTCGAGCCTGACGCTGGCCGTGATGCCCAAGCTGATGGAATACGAAACGCCGATGGTGGTTGAGACCTCCTCGTCGGGCAAGATCACCACGACCGGCAATCCCTACATCTTCCGTATCTCGCCGCCGTCGGCGATCGAGGCCGCAGCGTTCAAGGGAATCGTTGACAAGCTCGAACTGAAGAAGGTCGATTTCCTCGTCATCAACAATGACTGGGGGCGAGGCACCGCTGAGGACTTCAGCAAGATGATGAAGGAAAAGGGGATCGCGGTCGGCGCCGTCGAGACGATGGATCAGGGCGCCCAGGACATGAGCGCGCAGCTTTCCAAGTTGAAGGGGACCGATTCCGAGACCATCATTGTAACGACGGCAGTGGACCAGCTGACGCTGATCTTCAAGCAGGCGTCGGCGTTGGGCCTCAAGAAGCGCATCATCACCACCGGTGGCTCGCAGAATCCGGACCAGATCATCGCGCAGGCGGGAGCCGCCGCCAACGGCACCATGCACCTGACGACCTTCCTGCCCTGGTTCCCCGACAAGACGCCGAACCCGGAGGCAACCAATTACTTCATCTCCGAATGGAAGAAGCGCGGCTTCGACTTCGCCGGCTGCACCGAAAGCTTCCGTGGCTATGACGGCATCCGTACGGTGGCTGCCGCGATCGAGAAGGCGGGCAAGGCGGAGCCTGCGGCGATCAAGGCGGCGCTGTGGGATATCAAGATCAAGGGCCTGAATGGCGACATCGTGTTCCGCAAATCCGGTCCTGAAGGCAAGGAAAGCGGCCAGAGCCAGCCCAACGTCTATCTGATCGAAATCACCGACGGTAAGATCGGCATGAAGACGCTCTGACGTCACATCACCGTCGAGGGCCGCGGCCCTCGACGGCATCAGGACATCTGGGGGCCCCTTGAGCGAGTTTCTGCAACATCTGATCAACATGCTGGTGCTCGGCGGCACTTATGCGCTGCTGGGTATCGGACTGACCTTGATCTTCGGCATCATGAACGTCGTGAACTTCACGCATGGAGTGCTCTATACGTTCGGCGCCTACATCATGTTCATCGTGGTGCAGCAGCTCGGAATTAACTTCTTCCTGGCGCTGCCGCTCGCCGTGGTGGCCGGTTGGCTACTTGGCGCGGCGATCGAACTGACTTTGCTTCGGCCGCTGCGCGGCTCCGACATCGACACGACCATGCTTGTCATGATCGGCGCCTGGATCGCGATGCAGTCCGGCGCCTTGTGGATATGGGGCGGCGTCGCGAAATCGGTGGCCACGCCGTTCCCCGAGGCCCCCCTGGTGCTTGGCCCGGTCTCCGTGTCCTGGCTGCGGCTGTTCGTGCTCGCCGCGGCGGCGATGCTGATCGTCGTCACCTATCTCCTGATCAACAGGACAAAACTCGGTTGTGCGATGCGGGCGACGTTTCAGGATCAGGACACCGCCTCGCTGATGGGCGTCAACGTCGATCTGATCTACACCTCGACCTTCGCAATCGGTTCGAGCCTTGCTGCCGCGGCAGGCGCGCTGCTCGGTCCGGTCTACGTCATCTTCCCGCAAATGGGCGATCTCGCCGCCGTGAAGGCGTTCGCGATCGTGATCCTCGGCGGGCTTGGGAATATCACCGGCGCGGTCATTGGCGGCTTCATTCTGGCCTTGGCGGAGGAACTGGGCGCCGGCTATGTTTCGTCCGGGTACCGCGACGCCATGGGCTTTCTGATCATCATCGCGGTTCTGATCTTCAAGCCGACCGGGCTTTTCGCGCGCTCGGAGCGCGTCGGATGAAGTCAGGGGTCGCCATCCTCACGGTCGTCGCGTTCGCATCGGTGCCGCTCTGGCTGCGCGATCCGTATCTCATGAACGCGCTGATCACGACCGGCATCTTCATCATCGGCGCGATGAGCCTCAATCTGCTGCTCGGGTTCACCGGCCAGCTCAGCCTCGGTCATATCGCGTTCTTCGGGATTGGGGCCTATGTCAGCGCATTGACCTCGCTTGGTTTCGACGTCGGTTTGCCGTTCGGCTTGCGTATCGTCCACGTTCCCTGGCCGCCGATCGTGGGCTTCGTGCTGGCCATCGTCATTGCGGGACTGTGCGGATATCTCGTGGGACTGCTATCGTTTCGCGTGCGCGGCGCCTATTTCGTGATCGTGACGATTTCTTTTGCGGAAGTGGTCCGCCTGGTGGCGCTGAACTGGGTCGAGCTGACGCAAGGCCCGCTGGCGCTGACCAACATTCCCTCGATTACGATCGGATTGCCGGGTCTCGGCGATCTCACCCTCCGCACCAAGCTGCAGAACTATTACCTCGTGCTATCAGTCGCAGTCGTCACCTATCTGCTGATCTCGCGCCTGGTCCATTCGCATTTCGGCCGCGCCATGCGTGGGCTGATGGAAAATGAAACGCTGGCGGTGTCGGTCGGCATCGACGTAACAAAGACGCTCACGCTGGCGGCGGTGATTTCGGCAGGGATCGCAGGCGCGGCCGGCAGTCTCTACGCACACTACATCCGGATCATCGATCCCGAAGTGTTCGCCTTCATCAATACCGTGACGATGGTGATCATGGTCATCACCGGCGGCAAGGGCTCGCTCGCCGGGCCTGTCGTCGGCGGCATGATTTTCGGATTGTTGCCGGTGTTCCTGCGGCCGATCATGGCGCCGGAGGCGCAATGGATTGCGTATGGCGGCGTGCTGATCGTCATCCTGTTCGTATTGCCGCGCGGAATCGTGCCGTCTCTCGCGCAACGATTTGCAAAACCGCGGAGCCGGGCCGAGACGGTTGCCCCGGTTGCATTCGCCGAACGCGACGCCAAGGAGCACGCGTGATGACGGCGATCGCCTTGCAGGTCGAGCAGGTTGCCGTGCATTTCGGGGGGCTCGTTGCGCTCTCGGATATGACCTTTACGGTCGGCGAGGGCGAGATCGTCAGCCTGATCGGACCCAACGGCGCCGGCAAGACGACGGCGTTCAATGTCGTCACGGGCTTTCTGGATCCAACCCATGGCGCCGTCAGCTATCGCGGGACGGCACTCAACGGACTGAAGCCGCATCAGATCGCCGACCTCGGGCTGATCCGCACCTTCCAGCGCACCAGCGTGTTTCCGAACGACACCGTTTACGACAATCTGCTGGTCGGGCTGCATCGGCAGGGCAGGGTAAGCCTGCTTGAGGCCATTCTCGGCCTGCCGCGTGCGCGGTCTTCGCGGCGCCGCTTGCGGGAACGCGCCAGCGAACTGGTCGAATGGGTTGGCCTCGAACGTCGCGCCCACGATCTTGCAGGCTCGCTGTCCTACGGCGAGCAGCGCCTGGTCGGCGTGGCGCTGGCGCTGGCGGCCGAGCCATCGATGCTGCTGCTCGACGAGCCGGTCTCCGGCATGAACGCCTCGGAGACCCACACCTTCGTGCAGTTGGTCCGCAACATCCGGGATCGCGGCGTCACCATCCTGCTCGTCGAGCACGACATGCCGATGGTGATGAGCGTCTCGGATCGGATCGTGGTGCTGAACTACGGCCGGATCATCGCCGAGGGATCGCCGGACGTGATCCGCAACGACCCGGCCGTCATCGAGGCCTATCTCGGGCAGGGAGCGGCACGTGCTTGAGATACGCGACATGGTGTGTGGCTACGGCGGTGTCACGGCGTTGCGCGGCATTTCGCTGGAGGTCAAGGCGGGGCAACTCGTCGCCCTGATCGGCGCCCACGGCGCCGGCAAGAGCACCACGCTGCGCGCGATCTCCGGGCTCGTCGCGCCGCGTTCCGGATCGATGCTGTTCGAGGGCAAGGACATTGCGGGCGCAAGGCCGCCGCGCGTGGTGGCCAGCGGGATCGCGCATTGCCCGGAAGGACGGCGGGTATTTCCGCATATGACGGTCGAGGAAAATCTCGACATGGGCGCCTATCTGCGCACCAGTGCCGCCGAGATATCGGCGGACCGCGACCGGATCTATGCCGAGTTTCCGCGCCTGGCCGACCGCAAGCGGCAGGCTGCCGGCACCTTGTCGGGCGGCGAACAACAAATGCTGGCGATCGGCCGGGCGCTGATGTCGCGGCCACGCCTGATCATGTTCGACGAACCGTCCCTTGGGCTCGCGCCGAACATCGTCGAGCGAACGTTTGCGATCATCCGCGGCATCCGTGACGCGGGAACAACGGTCCTGCTGGTGGAGCAGAACGCGTTTGCGGCGCTCGAGATGTGCGACCACGCGTATCTGCTGGAAGGCGGTCGGATCGTTCTGTCCGGACCAGGTGCCGACATGATCGAGAACGAGCACGTGCGAAAGGCCTATCTTGGCGGATGATCGGTCTGAAACGATGGCGTTGTCAGGCGAAGAGCAATGGATGCCGGTCTGCGGGCTTAGCCGGCTGATTGCACAAGCGATCGTCTGCGTCCGCGTCACCGGCGTCGATCTGATCCTGGTCTGGCACGAAGACCGCGCGGTGGCCTGCGAACGGATGTGCCCGCACGAACAGGCCGACCTCAGCCTCGGACGCCTGTCGGCAGGACGCTTGTTCTGTCCCCGTCATTCGGCCTCGTTCGATCTCCGCAATGGCCAGATTTGCTACGGCTGGCCGAGCCGGCCGCTGCGGATTTACCCGGTACGGATCAGCGACGATCAGGTCTGGATCGACGCCGAAGCGATCAAATCGCCAGCGACCTAATCGACGAGCTTTCGGGCGATATCGACGAGCGCGCCGTCAGGACGCCGCAGTTCCGCGAGGATGCTGAAATGATCTGCGCCTTCGATCGGGAAAAGCTTGCCGGGAGCGCCTGCGGCCATGCGCGCTTCATGAAGCCGGATTGAATCGAAAACCAGCGCCGGCAATTCGGCGCTCCCGTAGGCTATGTCGAGCCGCTTCTGGACGACGGGCAGGTGAAGCGGGGACAGCCGCGCCACCTCCTCGTCGGTCAGCTTCAGCGCATTATTCAGCCCGGTGTCGCGGATCGGCGCGAGATCGTACACGCCCGAAATCGCCAATCCGGCGGCGACACGCCGGTGATCGAGCGCCATGGCGACGAGCTGCGCGCCGGCCGACCAGCCCGCCAGCACAACGGGGCCGGAGATGCCGTAAGCCGCTCCATGTTGCGCCAGCCAATCCAGCGACTGGGATATCTCGGCCACGATCTGCGTCAACGATGCATCAGGGGCCAGCGAGTATCCGGGGATGGCGACCGACCAGCCATGCGCCGCGACGCCTTCGACCAGCATGGCAAATGCCTCGCGTGAGTTGCGCTGCCAGTAACCGCCATGCAGGAAAACCAGGCAGGGTGCTGCCTTGTCGGCAGCCGGATAAAGGTCAACCTTCGTCCTTTCCCGGTCGTCATAGGGGACATCGAGAAAGGATTTGCGGCTTGCACGCAGGGTTGCGGAAGCTTCGTTGCGTTCGGCAATCAGCGCCGCGCTGTTCTTTACCGCCGCATTGTTGTCATAGGCTGCGTCACGTTCGGTTTGGGAGAGCGCGGCCCAGTTCAGCCGGGGATCGAGACGGTCATCTCTTCCAATCGTGACGTCATTCACACCAGACACTCCTGCGATATCTCCCTGTTTTTATCAAAGTTATGCTCATCTCGCAAAATGCTTATGACGAGGCGCCAAATCTGCGGAAGCGCGGTCGCGCCTAGTTTCCCAGTCGGCCTAAGGAGCGGGTGCGAAACGCAGCGCTAGCAAATTTCTTCGTCAAAATTCCTTTCGGCTAAATATTCAGCAGTCAGCCATGGTCGAGGTATAATAGACTGGGTTGGCCGGTGCCCGGTCCGACCGTGGAAACCTCTTTCGCGAGCCCACCCGATGAAGAAATTACTGCTGGCCCTGCTCCTGACGGCATCCCCCGCCTGGGCACAGACCAAGTTGACACCTTCCAAGGGAGTGGCGGCGCGTGCCGATAATTGTGCTCCGATCGGGCGGACGGCGGATGGCAAGCTGGTCTATTCGATGAAGTGCGAGAACCTGCCGGTACCGCCGCCGCCGCAGGCTGAAGCGGTCAGGGAAGCTCCGTCGCCGGAACCGGAGGTGCAACGGAGCGGCATTTTAGGCTGGTCGTACGATCGGAGATGACCCGGGTGGCTCGATAGCAGGAACGGAATGTCGCAAAAATCCCTTTCCGATTTGAACGTCTGCAGCAAGGCGGACTTCGTTACTGCCCTTGCGAACGTTTTCGAATATTCGCCATGGATTGCCGAGCAAGCCGCATCGGCGCGGCCCTTTGCCGGCGTGAACGCGTTGTTCGCCGCGATGAAGGCCGCGGTGCAGGGTGCAGGTCCCGACCAACGTCTGGCGCTGATCAAGGCGCATCCCGATCTCGCCGACAAGACACAACGCGCCGCTGGCCTGACCGCGGAATCCAGTGCCGAGCAAAACAGCGTCGGTCTTGATCGCTTGTCGGATGCCGAATACCAGGCATTTGAGCGCGTTAACAATGCCTACCGCGCCAAATTCGGCTTTCCCTATATTGTCTGCGTGCGCCGGTACACCAAGGATTCCGTGCTGCGCGACTTCGAGCTCCGTCTGCCGAACGATGCGGGCACGGAAATGCAAACCTCGATCGGCGAGATCTTCCGGATTGCGGCACTACGCCTTGACCAATTGGTGAAGGCCGATGATCGATTATCCGTGCATGGTCGCCTGTCGACCCACGTGCTGGACACCCACAGCGGAAAGCCGGCGGCGGGAATTTCGGTCGTGCTCACCGAATTGTCCGGTCTCGGCGAAGCCCGCGTGGTGGCGCGTGCGATCACCAACAGCGACGGCCGTACCGATCAGCCGCTGATCGGCGGCCGTCCGGTGCCGATCGGCCGCTATGAGCTGATGTTTGCCGTCGGGACGTATTTTGCCGGCCGCGGCGTGTCGCTGTCAGACCCGCCGTTCCTGGACCAAATTCCATTGCGCTTTTCAGTCAGCGATCCCGAAGGTCATCTCCACGTGCCGCTATTGGTCACGCCATGGAGCTACGCGACCTATCGAGGAAGTTAAGTCTTATCCCTCATGATGAGGAGGCCTTACACATGCTGCGCCGATGACGCGGCGGCCGCCGCATCCGCTTCCGCCACGGCCTTGCTGCCGACGCCGTTGAAGAAGGCGTTCAGGATCACCGCGACCAGCGCACAAAGCAGGATGCCGGATTCCAGCAGAGGATGCAGGTCGTGCGGCAGGTTCTTGAAGAAATTTGGCGCCACCAGCGGAATCATGCCGAAGCCGACGGAAATGGCGACCACGAACAGATTGAAGTGATTGTTCTTGAAGTCGACCGTAGCGAGGATGCGCGCGCCGGTCGCGGCGACCATGCCGAACATCACAAGGCCCGCGCCGCCAAGCACGACCAGCGGCACCGCCTCGACCAGTGCGGCCATCTTCGGCAACAGCCCGAGCAGCAGCATGATGGCGCCGCCGGTGACGGTGACCCAGCGCGAGCGCACACCGGTTACGCTGACGAGGCCGACGTTCTGCGAGAACGAGGTGTAGGGAAACGTATTGAAGATGCCGCCGAGGAAGGTGCCGACGCCATCCGCGCGCAGGCCGCGGGTCAGCGCGTCGCGGTCGACTTTCTTGCCGGTGATCTCGCCGAGCGCCAGGAACATGCCGAGCGATTCGATCATCACCACGATCATCACGATGCACATGGTGATGATGGGCACCAGATGGAATGTTGGCATGCCGAAGCGGAACGGGATCACGAGCGCGCCCCATTGGGCCGCGGTGACCTTTTCGAAATGCATCACGCCGAGCACGCTGGCGAGCATCGCGCCCGCGATGATGCCGAGCAGCACGGCCACATTGGCGACGAAACCGGTACCCCATTTGATCAGGGCGAGGATCACCAGCAGCACAAACAGGGCGATGCCGAGCCCCTGCAACTGCCCATAATTGGGATTGGGGAAGGCGCCGGGGACGCCGTCGATCACCTTGGTGAGGGTCGGCAGGCCGCCACCGGCCCAGTTGATGCCGACACGCATCAAGGAGATGCCGATCACCAGAATGATGGTTCCGGTGACGACGGGTGGAAACAGCGGCAACAGCCGGCTGATGAAGGGCGCGGCAACAATGCCGAAGATTCCGGCAGCGATGACCGAGCCGTAGATGCCGAGGAGGCCGACATCGGGTGCGGCGGCCATCGACAGCATCGGGCCGACCGAGGCAAAGGTCACCCCCATCATGACCGGCAGCCGGATGCCGACTCCGGGAAAACCTAGACATTGCACCAGCGTGGCGAGCCCGCAGGCGAACAGATCAGCCGAGATCAGGAAGGCGACGTCTTCCGGCGGCAACTTCAGCGCCCGGCCGATAATCAGGGGTACCGCGACCGCGCCGGCGTACATCACAAGCACATGCTGCAGGCCGAGCGCGAGCAGCCGCGGCGCCGGCAGCGCCTGATCGACCGGATGGAGTTCGGTGGTCATGGTTATGGCTGAGACTCCCATTGGCGGGCCCCCCCGGGCCGTCCAAACCGATACAAGGCGCGTGCCAGACGCTTGTCTTCCCGAAGCGGGCTCCCGAGGGAGCTTGCTCAATGGCACGAACGTTGCTCAATATTGGACCATATCGGGCGACCATAGTCCCGCAAAATTATCGGTCGAACTGGAGGCTCCCAAGTGCCGCTGATCAAAAACAGATACGGGAAGGGCCGCGTCCGCGTGATGCGCATCCATCGCGACGGCGACCGCCAGGAAGTCAGCCAGCTCAACGTCAAGGCGATGATGGAAGGTGACTTTGCCCGCACCTACACCCATGGCGACAATGCCAACACGGTGTCGACGGACACCATCAAGAACGTCGTCAACATCGTGGCGCGTGAAAACAGCGGGCTTTGCACCGAGGAATTTTGCGGGGTGCTGACAAAGAAATATCTCGACACCTATCCGCAGATCGCCTCCGTTGCGCTCACGGTGCACGAGACCAAATGGAGCCGGCTCAGCTTTGGCGGTAAGCCGCATCCGCACAGTTTCGTGCTCGACAGCAACGGCCAGCCCACCGTGGAAGTGTTGTCTATCCGCGGCGGCGCAACCACGATGTCATCAGGCATCGACGGCTTTACCTTCATGAAGTCGACGCAGTCGGGCTGGGAGAACTACGTCAAGGACAGTTTCACCACGATCCCGCCAACCGCCGACCGGATGTGCGCGACCAGCATGGTGGCGTCGTGGAAATGGTCGGGCAAGCCTTTGAACTATCCGGCGGCCAACAGCAAGATACTCGATACCGTGCTGGAGGTGTTTTCGATGACCTACAGCAAGAGCGTGCAGGATAGCCTCTACCGGATGGGCGAGGCGGCGCTGGCGGCGGTGCCGGAGATTTCCGAGATCAGCATGGCCTGCCCGAACATGCATTTCATTCCGATGAATCTCTCGGCGTTCGGAATGGACAACAACAATGACGTGTTCCTGCCGACCGACGAGCCGCATGGCCAGATCGAGTGCACGGTGGGGCGGGGGTGATTGTCCTGTCCCGGACGCGGTGCAGCGTGCAACGCTGCCCGGCCGGGACCTATGCGACCGCAGAGTGGCCGCAGCTCTGCAGCGCATCGCCAAGGCGCTGCGCAGCGTCCGCGGGCACGAGAACTACTTCCCAAACTTCTCATGCAGCATTGGCCATAGCCGGTCCGGCTTGAACGGCGTCGCCGTGAAGCGGATGCCGGTGGCATTGGCGATGGCGTTGCCGAGCGCTGCGGCGACCGGATTGTACGGGCTTTCGCTCATCGATTTGGCGCCCATCGGCCCCAGCGTGTCCGTCGTGTCGGCGAACAGCACTTCGGTCCGGGGAACGTCGGCAAATGACGGCAAATGATAATCGCGGAATTTTGGATTGATGACGCGGCCATTGTCATCGATCACCATTTCTTCATAGAGCGTAGCGCCCAGCGATTGCGCAACGCCGCCTTCGACCTGGCCGCGGCACTGCATCGGGTTGGCGACGCGGCCGGCATCGGCGGCTTGCACGCTCTTCAGTATCTTGATCTCACCGGTGTATTTGTTCACGGCGACACGAAAACCCTGCACGTTGAAAGCAACCGACCGCGGCGTGCCCGACGAATTGCCGCTGGCGCTGAGGGCTCTACCCAGCGATTGCGCTGACGCGGCCAGCAGCGCGTAGGGCGTCCGGCGTCCGGCGCACACGGTGGCGTGGTTATCGAGCGCGCAGGCATCAGGGTTTTCGCCGAGCAAGGATGCCGCGAATTGCTTCAACTGGGCGGCCAGCGCCTCGGCTGCGATTTGCGTTGCGCGTCCGGCGACGAAGATGCCGGCGCTGCCATAGGCGCCGGTGTCGTGGCCGCCCTGCGCGGTGTCGGATTGGCGCATGCGAATGCGATCAACCGACGTCGCCAGCGCGCTGGCGGCGATCTGGCGATGCACGGTGCTGGTCCCGTTGCCGAACTCCGCGGTGCCGACCGTGAGATCGAAGCCGCCATCGTCGCGCAACGCGATGCTGCAATCGGCGAAATGTCCGGCCGGCGGCACGGTGTCGATCATGGTCAGCGCGATGCCGTCGCCGGTCAGCCAGTCTGCGGAAAGCTCAGGCTTTGGTTCATCCGCCGCCATGGCGCGCTCGACGAGGTCGAGGCACTGATCGAGGCCATAACTGCCATAAAACACGTCGTGATACTTGGACTCCGGCGGCGACAACATGGGATCGCCGGGTTTCACGACATTGCGGCGGCGCATTTCGAACGGGCTGATGCCGAGCTGTTTTGCCAGTTCGTCGATTGCGGCTTCGACAGCGATCAACGTTTGCGGCAGGCCGTAACCGCGAAACGCACCTGCCGGCACGGTGTTGGTATAGGCGGCGATGCCGTCGACCTTCTTGTTCGGGCAGTTATAGACGCCGATGCATTCGTTGACCGAATGAAACAGCACCGGGCCGGCGTGATTGCCGTAGGCGCCGGTATTGGAGAGTACGTCGAGCTGCAATGCCGTGAGCTTGCCGCCCTTGTCAGCGCCTGCTTTGACGGTGACCTGCATCGGATGCCGCGTCGAGGTCGCGATGAACTG
>Ga0207687_10001253_pt1 | contig 17350 bp, 14 predicted proteins | sample KBSM54metaG_FD_184399 | JGI IMG/M metagenome (GOLD analysis project Ga0207687, IMG submission 184399) | Miscanthus rhizosphere microbial communities from Kellogg Biological Station, Michigan, USA - KBS M5-4 metaG (SPAdes) (version 2) | ecosystem: Host-associated > Plants > Roots > Rhizosphere >...
GCCGGCGACGGAGGTCCTCGTCTCCACCGCGTACATCCGCGACTGCATCGAGAACAAAGAGAAGACGAAGCTGATCAAGGACGCCATCGCGCAGGGCACGTCGCAGTACGGCATGCAGACGTTCGATCAGTCGCTCTACATGCTCTACAAGAACGGCCTCATCACGCTCGACGAAGCGCTGCGGCGCGCGTCAAATCCGGACGAGTTCCGCCTCAAGCTGCAGGGCATTCAGTCGACCGGCGACATGGCGCGCGAAGAGATGGACTCGAAGCTTCAGGTCGCGGGTGCACCCGAGGATCCGTTCGGGGACGAGTCGCCGTTCGACTTCTCGAACAACGTTTGAGCGACTGCTACACCGCCGCGCTGCGCATTCTCAGCTATCGCTTCAATGGCGAGGCTGAGCTGCGCCGCAAGCTGGCCTCGAAGCGATTCGAGCGCGCCGAGGTCGACGCGACGATCGAGCGCCTGCGCAAAGAGAAATGGATCGACGACGATCGGTTCGCGGCGTCGTTTGTGCGCGCGCGATTGCAGAAGCACATCGGACGAATGCGTATCCGGCGTGAGCTGATCGCGATGGGAGTCGATGACGCCGTCGCCGCGCGCGCCATCGCCGAAAACGCGGACGAAGAGCGCGAGCGCGAAGACCTCGCGGAGGCGTGCGCGAAGCGAATCCGCCTGATGAAACGGCGGCATGGCGACGACGTTCTGGAGTCGCCGCACGAACGAAAGAAATTGGCCGCGTATCTGTTGAAGCAGGGATACGATGCCGCGCTCATTCAGAGCGTTGTCAAGGAGCTCTCCGTTGTCGACGACTAACGAAATCCGCGAACAGTTCCTCCAGTACTTCGAGTCGAAGCAGCACCGCCGCGTCGCGAGCTCGTCGCTCGTTCCCGCGGGCGATCCGACGCTGCTCTTCACGAACGCGGGCATGAACCAGTTCAAGGACGTATTCACCGGCCGTGAGCAGCGCGACTACTCGCGCGCCACCACGTCGCAGAAATGCGTCCGCGCCGGCGGCAAGCACAACGATCTCGAGAACGTTGGCCGCACGGCGCGCCATCAGACGTTTTTCGAGATGCTCGGCAACTTCTCGTTCGGCGACTACTTCAAGGAAGACGCGATCCACTTCGCGTGGGAACTGTTCGTCGACATCTACAAGCTCGACGTCGAGCGTTTGTGGTTCACGGTGTTCGAAGGCGGCGACGGCGTTCCCGCGGATGACGAGGCGGCGCGGCTATGGGTGAAGGCGGGCGCGCATCCCGATCGCGTGCTGCGCTTCGGCAAGAAGGACAACTTCTGGTCGATGGGCGACACCGGTCCGTGCGGCCCGTGCTCGGAGATTCACTACTTCCGCGGCAGCGACATGTCGAAGAACGTCGCCGCGCTGGTCAACGGCGAGGGCGACGACACGATGGAGATCTGGAACCTCGTGTTCATGCAGTACGACCGCGACGCGAGTGGCACGCTGACGCCGCTGCCGGCGCCGTCGGTCGACACGGGGATGGGACTGGAGCGGATCACGTCGGTGCTGCAGGGCGTGAACACGAACTACGACATCGACGCGTTCAAGCCGATCATCGTCGCGATCGAAGCCGCGAGCGACTATCGCTACACGGGAAAGATGGATGATGAGTTGGACACCGCGGTGCGCGTCCTCTGCGATCACTCGCGCGCCGCAACGTTCCTGCTCAGCGATGGCGTCATTCCGTCGAACGAGGGACGCGGCTACGTTCTGCGCCGCATCATCCGGCGTGCCATTCGATTCGGCCGCAAACTTCCGCAGCCTGTGTTGCTCACGATGCTCGTCGATGCTGTTATCGCGTCGATGGGCGATGCCTATCCCGAGCTTCGCGATCGCCGCGAGGCGGTGATGAAGACGCTCGAGGCAGAAGAAGAGCGCTTCTCGCGCACGCTCACAACGGGCGTCGAGCGCGTTGGTCAACTTCTTGACGAAGTCCGCGCTCGCGGCGAGCGCACGCTCGGCGGCTCCGAAGTCTTCCGCCTGTACGACACATTCGGCATTCCCGTCGATCTCATCGCCGAGCTCGCGGAAGACGAAGGCGTCACGCTCGATCGCGACGGATTCGATCAGATGATGTCCGACGCGCGCGCGAAGGCGAAGGCGTCGTCGAAGTTTCAGGCCGCATCGGTCGCGGCGATTCCCGAAGGCGTTCCGCCGAATCGTTTCGTCGGCTACGACGAGCTGGCGATCGAATCGGAAGTGAAAGCGATCGTCGCTGGATCCGAAGCCGTCTCGCAGTTGCCGGCAGGACAGCGCGCCGGAGTCGTTCTCGATCCGACGCCGTTCTACGCCGAGAGCGGCGGGCAGATCGGCGATCAGGGCGAGCTGTCGTGGCCGAACGGCCGCGCCACCGTCCTCAACACGGCGAAGGCCGGCGACTGGATCGTGTCGGAAATCGAAGTCACCGAAGGAACGCTGACGCGCGATGCGCGCGTGCAGGCGATCGTCCCGCGCGAGACGCGGCTCGACACGACCGCGAATCACACCGCCACGCATCTCCTTCACAAAGCCCTCAAAGACATCCTCGGCCCCACCGTGCAGCAGGCCGGCTCGCTCGTCGCGCCGGATCGTCTGCGATTCGACTACACGTATCACCAGCCAATCACCGAGGCGCAGATCCGCGAGATCGAAGACGCGGTGAATGCGAAGATCCGCGAGAACCTCGAGGTGTCGAAGAAGGTGATGCCGATCGAAGAGGCGAGGTCGACCGGCGCCGTCGCGATGTTCGGCGAGAAGTACGGCGACCAGGTGCGCATCGTCAGCGCGGGCGATTACTCGCGCGAGTTCTGCGGCGGATGCCACGTGAATCGCACCGGCGACATCGGTCTGTTCAAGATCATCAGCGATCGATCGTTGGCTGCAGGCGTGCGGCGCATGGAAGCGCTCACCGGCCGCGGCGCGCTCGAGCACTTCCGCAAACTCGATCACACGGTCGAGGAGCTGCAGGATCAGTTGCAGGAAAAACAGAAGCAGTTCGATCGCGAGATGAAGCAACTCCGCCAGAAGCTCGCCAGCGGCGGCGCGTCGCGCGAAGAAGAGAAGCCGGTCGAAGTGAACGGCATCCGCATCATCACGAGACTCGTCGAGAACGGCGTCGATCTCCGCAGCCTCGCCGACACGCTCCGCTCCAAACTCAAAAGCGGCGTCGTCGTCCTCGGCAGCGCCAACGAAGGCAAGGTGACGCTCCTGACCGCGGTAACGAAGGACCTCGTCGACCGCGTACCTGCGAATGTGCTGATCGGCAAACTCGCCCCCATCGTCGGCGGCAAAGGCGGCGGCAAACCCGACCTCGCGCAAGCCGGCGGCAAAGACGCCGACAAACTCGATCAGGCACTCGGGCGGGCGGAAGGCGCGCTCGCGGAGATGTTGGCGGGGTAGCTAAGCGTTCCTCCCCATTTGTAGCCGCCCGCGCTCCCGGTGTACCTTTATATCCCCGACCCAAAAGCAGAGGTGGAGGTGGAGCGATGGGGAAGCGGACGTTAGTCCTTGGCGCGTTGTTGATTCTCGCCGCGTCGGCGAATGCCGTCACCACGAAAGACATGGCCAGCGGCGTCACCGCTGACCAGATCGTCAGCACGCTCACCGGCGCCGGCGTCACCATCACCAATGTGAAAGTCACCGGTGCGAATACCGCCATCGGCACGTTCACCGGCGGCTCGGGCGATGGTCTGAGCATCGACACCGGCGTCATCCTGTCGAGCGGCAAGATTTCGACGGCAGCTGGTCCGAATACGAGCGAAGGCACGACCGGCGCGCTCGGTCAGCCCGGCGACGCCGGACTCGACTCGCTCATCAAACCGAATCTCACGCACGACGCCGTCATCCTCGAGTTCGACGCCGTCACCACCACGTCGACCTTCTCGATTCGCTACATCTTCGCGTCCGAAGAGTACAAGGAGTACGTCGGCAGCAAATTCAACGACGTCTTCGCGTTCTTCGTCGACGGCGCGAACATCGCGGTCGTCCCCGGCAGCAGCAGCCCGGTCGCGGTGAACACGATCAACAACATCAACAACATCGGCCTCTATCACGACAACCCCGCGGGCACGGACAAGTTCGGCACGTCGTTCGACGGCTTCACCTCGGAGCTCACCGCGGTTGCATTCGTCTCGGCGGGAACGTCGCATCACGTACGGCTCGCCATCGCCGACGCTTCCGATTCGATTCTCGACTCGGCGGTCTTCCTCGCCGCGGGCGGAATCTCGGGCACGGGCGTCGCGTCGGCCGTCGTTCCCGATCTCAGGAAGTTCGTCGACGCGAACGGCGATCTTCCGATCGCGCTCTTCGCTTCGAATCTCGACGAGTTCGACATTCCCGTGACCGTCTTCGGCGTCCCCGAAGGCAGCACCGTGACGATGTCGGCAAGCGGCCTTCCGGATGACTCGACGGTCACGTTCACGAAGATCAAGAACGATCCGGGAACGCCGACGTTCAACATGCACGTGAAGATCGGCCCCGACTCGATCTCCGGTTTCTATCCGCTGGTGATCAACGCGCACATCGGCGACTTCGACGTCTCCACCATCCTTCCCATCATCATCGACTGCCAGCCGCCGTTCATCCTCGGCTCGCCGGGACACCAGCCCACGAGCGCGACCGTGAACAGCGGTCAGAGCGCGACGCTCACCGTCTCGCCGAACGGCACCGGCGGCGCGCGCTATCAGTGGTACCTCGGCCACAGCGGCAACACGAACTTCCCCGTCGCCGGCGCGACGTCGGCAACGTTCTCCACCGGCGCCATCAGCGCACCGACGGAGTTCTGGGTCCGCGTGACGAACGCATGCGGCACGACCGATAGCGCGACTGCGCAGGTGACGCCGCGGTGATGGGCTGGCAGCCAGCGGGAGGCGGGGCATTGACGCGAGATGTCCCGCAAGCCGCTGGCCGCAAGCCCGTTAGATAATCGCGGCGTGTCGTCGACTCACAAGTGGGGTACCCAGCCCGAGCTCTTCGGACCTCGCCACGAGCATCGCCTCGCGATGATCGTGCGCGAAGTCGAGAAACTGCCGCGTGGCGCGCGTGTGCTCGATGGCGCCGTGGGACTCGGGCAGCTCGCGCAGAAGATGAAGCAGCGCGGCTATCGCGTCATCGGGATCGACTACGCGTTCGAAGCGGCGCTTGCCGCGAAGCGGAACGGGATCACGTCGATCGCCGGCGATCTCACGCGCATGCCGTTTCGCGACGCGGCGTTCGACGGCGTGACGACGGGCGAGACGCTCGAGCACCTCGATGACGACGCTGCCGCGGCTCGCGAGATCGGCCGCGTCGTGAAAGACGGCGGACGTTGCATCGCGACGGTGCCGGCGTTGCGCAGCTTGTGGTCGAAGTCCGACGACTACTACGAACATCGCCGCCGCTATTCGCGGCGTGAGCTCGAAGCATTGTTCGACGAGCGATTCAAGATCGAAAAGGCAAAGTTCTGGGGATTCCCGATCGTGCTCACGTACGACACGCTGTTCATCTTGCCGATGAACAAGCGCCGCGCGCGCCGCGGACTCGACGAAGACGCGGCGCTGCGATCGATCGCAAGCATTGGGAGAAAGCGCGCGCTCGTCGCGCTCGTGCGCGCCGTGTTCGCGTTCGACAAACTGTTCGAGTGGCTGCCGTTCGGACCAGGATTGCTGCTCGTGGCGCGGAAGCGATGATCGTCGCGAGTGCGGCCGATCTCGATCTCGCGCACATCCTCGCGCGTCGCGAATGCATCATCGCCGTCGGCGAAGGCGAATTGCGCGGCGACGCGCTCGCGTGCGCGCTTCACGCCGACTACTTCGTGATGCGCGGCGACGCCACGCTCGTCATCGACACGCCTCGCGCATGGAGCGGAGTCGTCTGGAGAATCGGACGCCGCGCGCTAGCGTTGAACGGCGCGATGCTCACCGCATCCGAAGCCCTGCGGCATGCACTCTGCGATACCCTTGATGTAGAGTGGATTGGCAGCCGCAGCGCCACCGCGCTCGACTCCGCCGCGTCGCTCATCAGCCGTAGAGGCGGCGACGCCCTCGAGCGCGCCGAATTCGCGCGGCTGTTTGCGACCGGCGAGCCGCGAGAAGGACTCACCGCATTTCTGGAGAAGAGAAAACGACCATGAGCCGCAACGAGACCGACGTTCCGCAAACCGCGACCGCGCCCCACGTGCCGCCGGCCACGAAAGACGAACAGCTCCAGCTCTTCGCGCCGGACGTCGTTCGCGCCGTTCGCGCCGAAGAAGCGCAGTGGCGCAAAGAAGTGCACGCGCCGATCGCCGCGAAAGTGAAGCCGTGGAAGAAAGATTTCACCACCATCAGCGGAATGGAAGTCAATCCGATGGCCACGCCGCTGTCGATCGCCGATCAGGACTTCCGCGAGATCGCATACCCCGGCGAGTTTCCGTACACGCGCGGCATTCATCCGACCGGATACCGCGGACGCTTGTGGACGATGCGCCAGTTCGCCGGATTCGGGACCGCGAAGCAGACGAACGAGCGATTCAAGTACCTGCTCGAGCACGGACAGACCGGACTCTCCACCGCATTTCATCTGCCGACGCTTTACGGCTACGACTCCGATCATCACTTCTCCGCGGGCGAAGTCGGCAAGTGCGGCGTTGCCGTCGACTCGCTGCGCGACATGGAAGTGCTCTTCGACGGCATCAACCTCGAGGACGTCACCGTCTCGATGACGATCAACTCCACCGCGCCGATTCTCCTGGCGATGTATCTCGCCGTCGCGGAGAAGCAGGGCGCCGACTGGAAGAAGATCAGCGGCACGCTTCAGAACGACATCCTCAAGGAGTACATCGCGCAGAAGGAGTACATCTTCCCGCCGCGTCCTTCGATGCGGCTGATCACCGACATCTTCAAGTTCTGCGCGGAGAGCGTGCCGAAGTACAACACGATCTCGATCAGCGGCTATCACATCCGCGAAGCGGGATCGACGGCGCTCCAGGAGCTCGCGTTCACGCTGCGCGACGGCATGGAGTACGTCGAATACGGCGTGCGCGCGGGACTCGACATCGACGACTTCGCGCCGCGCCTCTCCTTCTTCTTCAACTCGCACAACGATCTCTTCGAAGAGGTCGCGAAGTTCCGCGCCGCGCGACGCGTGTGGGCGAAAGTGATGCGCGACCGCTACGGCGCGAAAGATCCGCGCTCGTGGATGCTGCGCTTCCACACGCAGACCGCGGGTTGCTCGCTCAGTGCGCAACAGCCGTACAACAACATCGTTCGCGTCACCATCCAGGCGCTCGCCGCCGTCCTCGGCGGCACGCAGTCGCTGCACACGAACTCGCTCGATGAAACGCTCGCGCTTCCGACCGAGCAGGCCGCGCGCATCGCGCTGCGCACGCAGCAGATCATCGCCCACGAATCCGGCGTCATCAACACCGTCGATCCCCTCGGCGGCTCCTACTTCATCGAAGAGCTCACGAACAAGATGGAAGCAGGCTGCTTCGACTACATCGAGAAGATCGACCGCTTCGGCGGAATGGTCGAGGCGATCGAGGCGGGCTTCCCGCAGCGAGAAATCTGGGACGCGTCGTATCAGTACCAGCGCTCCGTCGACAGCAGCGAGAAGCTGATGGTCGGCGTGAACTCGTACACGGCCGGCAACGGCGAGAAGTACGACGCCCTCTACATCGACGAGTCAGTGACCGGCGAACAGCTCGCGTTGCTCGAGAAAGTGCGCGCCGAACGAAACAACGATCAGGTCAAGGACGCGTTGCAGCGTCTGCGCAACGCATGCGCCGACGAGAACGCGAACACGATGCCGTTCATCATCGACGCGGTGAAGGTCTACGCGACGGTCGGCGAAATCTCCGACGCGATGCGCGACGTCTTCGGCACCTATCAGGAGCCCGCGCTCTTCTGACGCTGCAAGTCCTGATAGATGACGTACGAGTAGACGATTGAGACGAGCGCGGTGACCATCACCGCGCCGATCACGAATGCGAACGCGCGGTCGCCGAACGCGAGTCCGCCGATCATCGAGAGAATGCCGGCCGCGACGAACAGCTTGCCGCTGAATCGATGCGTGCGGAACCAGACGTCGTCGTCGGCGAGCGTCCACGGCGTGCGGATGCCGATGAAGAAGTTGCGCTTGATCTTGCCGAGGTAGTTGCCGAGCGAGGCGAACATGGCGCCGAGGAGGATGGGGATGACGCGCGCCATCGCCACGCGCACGCCGGCGGCCGAGAGCAGAACGACGGTGTGAATCGCGATCGTGAACACGAGGATGCTGATCGTGATCGCGCGGAACGCGCGCGAATCGGCGTCGATCTCGAAGCCGCGCGGTGAGATGCGCGGCAGCAGCGCGAAGAGCAGCGCGAGGCCGAGGACGACGAAGGGCATCGTGAACGCTCCGAACATCTTCGACTGGAAGCCGTTCGCTTTTCCGTGGAGGTCCCAATGAACGGGCATCGTCTCCGGAAGGAGCGGGAAGATTGCGAACGAGATGGCGAATGCAGCCAGGACGAGAACGGCGGCCGTGATTTTCACGAGCGTTTTCCTTTCTTGCGGTCGAGCGTGAAGAAGTCGAGGAGCATGTTCATCGTGTCTTCGAAGACGCTGGTGTTGAGCGAGTAGACGAGGAACTGGCCGCGGCGCTCGCAGCGCACGAGGTCGGCGTGCTTGAGGATGTTGTAATGATGCGAGAGCGAGCCCTTGGTCATCGCGAATGCGTCGGCGAGCTCGCCCGCGGACATCGGCTTCGAACGCAGCATGCGCAGGATCTCGCGGCGGGTCGGATCGGAGAGTGCTCGGAAGACTTCCTGAGTTCTCATTTGGAAGTTTTGAAAAATATCAAACTATCCAAATGAATTCAAGGAAGCGAGTTTCGCATCCGGGAAGTTGAAGAATGTGCCCAACCGGATTGATCCGGATCTGGTCGCTATCTCATTGAATCGTTAGCAGGTTGCGCGGCGAAGTGCGCCGCGGCATCCATCTGGCAGCGAAATCCGTGTCACCACACGCAGTTATGATCCTCTAACCAACCGAGGAGATTTTTCCTATGCGTCGTTTCGTGGTCCTGGTAGCTCTCGCGATTTCTGCAACCGCGGCTTTTGCAAAGGATGGGTTCCTCACCATCGGCGGCAGCGTCGGCGTGTTCCGCACCGACGCCCGCATCTTCAATCCTTCGACGACGAAGGACATCACGATTCAGGCGTACTACCTGCCCGTCGGCAACGCCGACAACAGCGCGGTGCAGCCGGTGAGTCTCACCGTTCCGAAGCGGCAGATGCTGCTCTTCGACGACGTCGTCACCTCGCTCTTCCACAACGGCGGCCTCGGCGCGATCCGCTTGAAGTCCGACGACGACTTCATCGCCACGTCGCGCATCTACGCGCAGACGGCGGCAACGTCGTGTCAGGGCGCGGGAACGCTCGGACAATTTCTCGAAGGCGATGACGTCTCCAACGCGTCGACGACCGGCGTGCTCATTCAACTGAAAGCGAACGCCGCGTTCCGCACGAACATCGGCGCGGTGAATCCGAATGCGACTGCCGCACACGTGACGTGGCGCTTGTACGACAAGAACAACGCGCTCATCGCGACCGGATCGCCGGTCACGATGCCGCCGCTCGCGGTCGTGAGCCCGACGAGCATGGTCTCCGGTTTCTTCTTCAACTCTTCCGGCGATCTCAGTGACGCGTGGGTGAGCTTCAGCTCCGATCTGCCGATCTTCGCGTACGCGTCCGTCGTCGACAACACCACGACCGATCCGACGTACATCGCGATGTCGAAGGACTCCGGCGGCTCCGCGATCACGACGCCGACAGGCGCAACGTTCGACGTCACGCTCAACAGCTTCTTGATCACGATCTCGCCGAAGATCGAGGCGTCGACGTTGAAGGTCGGCGATCAGGTGACCTTCCGCATCACCAATCAGGCGACCGACACGACGCACGGCTTCACGCTCATCGGACCGACCGGCTCGGTCCTCATTCCCGATCGCTTCTATCCGCCGGGAACGGGAACGGTGACGCAGACCTTCACCGTTCGCACGCAAGGCACGCACACGTTCTTCTGCACGAACACCGGATGCGGAACCGGCCACACGAACATGTCCGGCACGTTCGATGTCGGGCAGCCGAGCGACAACGATCCGGGAGGGAAGTACTAAGCGAGTAACGAGTGCTGAGTCATGAGTGCTGAGTGACGCTTCGCGTCGTCCGACTCATCACTCATCACTTTCCACTCAGCACTTCGTCTTGTTTTTCGTGCTAACCTTTGCGCCGGAACGGGTTGGGTGTGATGGAGCTCTCGCAATTCGCAAGGAGCCGGCGCGGCGCTGAGTTGATCGGCATCGTCGTCCTCGCCGCCGGCATTTGCCTCGCGGCCTCTCTGATTTCGTATCACCCCGGCGATCCGTCCGCCTTCTACACGTCGACGAACAGCGTCGTCGCGAACTGGATCGGCTACTACGGCGCAACCGTCGCGTGGGTGTTCGTCAATTTCTTCGGATTCGCGAGCCTTCTCTTCCCGATCACGCTGCTCATCAGCGGACGCAATCGATTCTGGGGAAAAGAAGTCGAGTTCCTTCACACGAAAGTCATCGGGTTCACGATTCTGTCGATCGCGCTGCCGCCGCTTTGCGATCTCGCGTTCGGCAAAGTTTGGTTTCGCGGCGCGCTCGTTCCGTCGGGCGGCTATCTCGGATCGGAGATCAATCGCGCGGCGTCATCGAATCTCAACACCGGCGGCGCGGCGATTGTCCTTGTCACCGCGATCCTCATCGGCATCCTGCTCGCGACGCGCATCAGCCTCGGCGCGCTCTTCCTCGGTCTGCATCGCAAGCTCGTCGACTTCGGCCGCGCGCTTTCGCTGCAATGGGCGCGTTTCACCGAGCGTCGTCGCAAGGAGCGGATGAAAGACTCCGTGCTGCGCAAGCACATCGAGAAAGAAGCTCCGGCGCTGCGACTCGTGAAAGATGACGAAGCTCCTGCGGAGCCGAGCGACGAGATTCCGGTGATTCGCGAAGTGCGCGGCGCAGGACGATTTCAGATTCGCAAAGTGACGAAAGCGGATCTGCGCAAAGCCGCCGAGGCGTTGTCGCAGCAAGAGACGCCCGACCCGTTCGCGTTGTATTCCAGTGGAGGACAGGCGCCCGCGCCTGTCCTTCATCACGACGAAGAAGACGAAACGCCGGAATTCGAAGAGCCGCTCTTCCTCGAGCCGCCACCGCGTCCGAAGCCGCAGATGGCGAAGCCGGTACCGCGCAAACCGAGGGAAGCACCGCCGCGCACCAGCGGACGCGTCACCAACGATCTGCCGGCCGCAGAGCTGCTCATCCAGGGACCGAAGCAGGATCAGATCAACGACGAAGTCCACAAGAAGTTCCTCGAGATCGGTCACCTGATCGAGGAGCGATGCCGCGAGTTCGCCGTCGAAGGCGAAGTCACGGCGTATCACCCCGGACCGGTCGTCACGACGTTCGAGTTCAAACCGTCCGCCGGCGTGAAGTACGCGAAAGTCGTCAACCTCGGCGACGACCTCGCGCTCGCGCTGAAAGCGGAATCAATCCGCATCGAGCGCATCTCCGGATCGTCAACGGTCGGCATCGAAGTGCCGAACAAGAAACGCGAGCTGATCACGCTGCGCGACATCATCGACTCCGACGCTTTCACGCAGCAGTCGTCCTTGATGACGCTCGCCCTCGGCAAAGACATTCACGGCGATCCCTTCGTCACCGATCTCGCGAAGATGCCGCACCTGCTCGTCGCCGGCGCGACCGGCGCGGGCAAATCGGTCGGCCTCAACTCGATGATCGTCTCGCTGCTCTACAAGGCGCTGCCGAAGCAGCTGCGCATGATCATGATCGACCCGAAGATGGTCGAGCTGAAGATCTACGAAGACATCCCGCATCTTCTGCATCCGATCGTCACCGATCCGAAGCTCGCGTCGAACGCGCTGATCTGGGCCGTGAACGAGATGGAGAATCGCTACCGCTGCCTCGCCGAGTGCGGCGTGCGCAACATCGATCAGTACAACGCGATGCTGAAAGATCCGGAAGGCCTCAAGCGCGTGCAGAAGAACGATTCGATGCCGGTGCCGGAGCCGCTGCAATACATCGTCATCATCATCGACGAGTTCGCGGATCTGATGATGGTGGCGTCGAAGGACGTCGAAGACTCCGTCACGCGTCTCGCGCAGAAAGCGCGCGCGGTCGGCATCCATCTCATCATCGCCACGCAGCGTCCGTCGGTCGACGTGATCACCGGCGTGATCAAAGCGAATTTCCCGTCGCGCATTTCGTATCAGGTCGCGTCGCGCATCGACTCGCGCACGATCCTCGACACGCAAGGCGCCGAGCGCCTCCTCGGCAACGGCGACATGCTCTTCCTCCCGCCCGGCACTGCGCGCATCCGCCGCATTCACGGCGCATACGTTTCGGAGAAGGAGATCAACAGCGTCGTCGACTTCGTCAAACGCAATCAGGGCGAGCCGATGTATCTCCCCGAGGTGACGAAGATCGTCGAGGAGAAGAGCGGCGCCGACGGCATCGAGTATCTCGACGATCCGAAGTACGACGAAGCGGTGCGTGTCGTGTTGTCGACGGGACAGGCCAGCGCATCGTATCTGCAGCGCCGATTGAAGCTCGGCTACTCGCGCGCCGCGCGCCTGATCGAGATCATGGAAGCGAACGGCGTGGTCGGTCCTTCACAGGGATCGAAGCCTCGTGACATCCTCGTGCGCGCCGACGACTATCCGCCGGCCAGCGGACAAATCTAGCGGAACACGACCCACGCCTCCACGATCGTCGCGATGATGAATCCGAGGAGAAGCGCGACGTACGCGAAGCGCAGGAAGCGATACTTCTTGCGATAGAGGTAGACGCCGAGGGAGTGAATGTCGCGGACGGCGGCCTCGTAGAGTGCGGCGTCGTTGCTGAGGATCGCGCGCAACTCTTCCATGTAATCGTCTTCGCTCATGTTCGCGAAGTGGCCGAAGAAGAGGATGTTGCGCTTGCCGCGGCGCGGTTCCGCGAAGACGGGGAGGACGGCGATGATCGCGAGCAGCAGCGAGACGAGCGACGTCGCCGCGATCGTGAGCAGCGCCGGCCGGAGATGCGCCTCGTTCGAGCGGCTCAACGCGATCGTCAGGACGATCGACGAGATCGTGATCAGGATGCTCGCCTTCGTGTCCGCCATGAGGCTGAGTTGCACGTGATGCTGCTGGACGGTGCGCAACAGGTTGTCGACGCTGGAACGCGCTTGAACGTCTTCGAATCGTTCGCTCATTCGCGCCAAATCATATGCTGGCAACGGACGTGCTAATCACCGTCGCGTGCGTTGGACTCCAGGGGGAATCAGCAACGACATCGAAGACCGCCGCGGCTCGGGCGGATTCGGTGGATTTGGCGGCGGCCCGACGATCGGCTGCGGCGGATTCATCGTCCTGCTCGTCCTGAGTCTCATCTTTCATAAGGACTTCTTCGCGCTCATCGGCGGCAACTCGACGCAGCAACAGACGCCCGCGGCGTCGAATCGCCCGGTGCAGGAGTCGCCGCAGGAACATCACAGCGAGCAGTTCGTCTCGTTCGTGCTCGACGACGCGCAATCGACCTGGGACACGCTGCTTCCGCAGCAGGCGCGCACGCCGTACCACCACTCGCATCTCGTCGTGTTTCGCGATACGACGCAATCGGCCTGCGGATTCGCGCAGGCCGCGTCGGGACCGTTCTATTGTCCGAACGATGAGAAGGTCTACCTCGATCTCGGATTCTTCGATGAGCTGAAGGACCGCTTCGGCGCGCCCGGTGAGTTCGCGGAGGCGTACGTCGTCGCGCACGAGATCGGACATCACGTGCAGGACATCCTCGGCATCACCGAGAAAGTGCATCAGGCGATGGAGAGCGATCAGCCCAATGCGCATGAGTACTCGGTGCGGCTCGAGTTGCAGGCCGACTGCTACGCCGGCGTGTGGGGACACACGACGCAGCAGCGCAATCTGCTCGATCCCGGTGAAGTCGACGACGGACTCAATGCCGCCGCCGCGGTCGGCGACGACCGCTTGCAGCGCATGGCTGGACGCCGCGTGAATCCCGATTCGTTCACGCACGGCTCGTCGCGCGATCGCGCCGCGTGGTTCCGCCGCGGATTCGAGAGCGGCAAGATTTCCGACTGCGACACCTTCCAGCGTTAGCGGCGTTAGCATTGACGCATCTCGGGAGGCCGCATGAAACGCTCGAACGTCGTCGTTCTCGTCGTCGTCTTCGTCAGCGGTGTCGCCGTCGGAGCGCGTAGCAACTCCGTGAGCGCAACGATGTTTCAGGGCAAGTCGAAAGAGGAAGCGGGAACCGCGCTGCTCGCGGCCGCGCGCGATCAGGCGGGGAAGGGCAGCTGGGAAAAGATTGCCGTCGGCCGTGCGTACTACCTCGCCGGAAAAAAGAAAGAAGGGCAGGAGATCTTCGACTCGATCCGGAAGCCGGAAGACAGCGATCTCCTGCGCATCGGCCGCGTGTACTACGAAGCCGGCGAATGGGACAAAGCGAAGGAGACGTTCGAACGCGTCATCACGAACGCGCCGAAAGATGCTCCGTGGCTCGCCGAGATCGGCGCGTATCACAACCTCAAGGGCGATCGTGCGCGCGCCGAGGAGTTGTTCGCGAGGTCGCTGGCGCTCGAATCGGGCGAGGTGTGGAACACCACGAACATCGCCGCCTCCTACCTCGGCGTCGAACCGTTGCGGTGATCATCGCCGCCGCACGTGTCGTTGCGGCGCTTTGTGGGGCGCCGGCGCCTTCACCGGCGCCTTGGTCACCGTCTCGACGCGCCGTGGTCCCGGAGTCACTTCGCCAACGTAAGTCATCCGATCGCGGCCGACGACGTACGCGCGCCGCGCCAGCTCGCCGTTGACGAACATCGCATCGGGCGAGCGATAGACGAACGACTCGCCGCGCGCGTCGCGCTCGATCATCACCCATGAATTCACGAGCGACTGCCGCAGGTACGCGGCGGCCGCCTCTTCTTCGGACGGCGGAACGACGATCTGCGCGAGCACGACGTCGGTGGCGACGCCGCGGTTGTCGACGACGATCGTGCGCGCGTCCTTGACGGAAACGACGCGCAACATCGGAGCGGCGGAAAGCGAAAACGAAAACGCGAGAAACGCAAAAGCAATCAATCTCTTCATCGATTTTTTTTGTGGCGCGCGAAGAGACGGGGAGGTGAACCGCAGGGCTCGCGGGTCAGGTGGGTTCGCGGAGGATAGCCGAACTGATCCTTGCAGGCAACTCACATCTCGTTTTCGCTTCGTTCACATTTCTACGAAACTTTTCGTGTATTCCTACGAATGTATTCGTAGTTACAAACTTTTGAAGCTGGAGGCCGTCTTACACGCCATGCGAACCGTTCTCGCCTGCCTTGGTGCGTTTCTGCTGTCGTCCACCGCCATCGCTCAGACGCCTCCGACTCCAGCGCCCGCAAAGGAGCCGCTGCCGGTCACGAAGATCACGCGCGCGGCCGGATCGATCACGATCGACGGCAACCTCACCGATCCGGGCTGGCAGGGCGCCGCGAAGTTCGAGACGTGGTACGAAACGAACCCGGGCGACAACATCGAGCCGAAGGTCAAGCAGATCGGCTACGTGACGTACGACGATCGCTTCTTCTACGTCGCGATGGACATGTGGGATCCGACGCCGTCGAACATCCGCTCCGCGTACGCGGATCACGACGGCATCAGCGGCAACATCGACGACTACGCCGGTCCGATCATCGACACGCGCAACGACGGCAAGACCGGCGTTCTCCTGCTCGTCAACGCGCACAACGTGCAGTACGACGCGGTGACGGATGACGTGAGCGGCAATGAAGACTCCTCGCCCGACTTCTACTGGGACTCCGCGACGAAGCTCACCGATCACGGCTGGGTCATGGAGATGCGCGTCCCGTTTTCGTCGCTGCGCTACAACGGCGCGAATCCGCCGCAGTGGGGACTGATCCTCTACCGCAACATGCCGCGCGACCGCCGCTATCAGTTCTTCTCGAACAAACTGCCGCGCGGCTCGAACTGCTTCGTCTGCAACTACGGAAAGATCACCGGATTGAGCGGGCTGCCGTCGGGCGGGCATATCGTCGCCGCGCCGTACGTCACCGCGCGCGACACGGGCACCGCCCGCGGCGGACTCGGGACTCCGGTCAGCTACGGCAAGGCCGCGACGAATGCGGGCGCCGACATCAAGTGGACTCCCAACGCCGACACCGCGGTCGACGCCGCGCTGAATCCCGACTTCTCGCAAGTCGAGTCCGACGTCGCGGCGATCTCGACGAACCAGCGTTTCGCGCTTTTCTTCGCCGAGAGGCGGCCGTTCTTTCTCGAAGGAACGGAGCTGTTCAACACTCCGATTCAGGCGGCGTACACGCGGACGATCACGCAGCCGCGATGGGGATTGCGCTCGACCGGAAAGGTCGGCGATCACGACGCGTACACGCTGCTGGTCGCCGACGATCGCGGCGGCGGCAGCGTGATCCTTCCGTCGTCACAGGGCTCCGATTTTGCGGATCAGGATTTCGCGTCGATCGCGCTCATCGGCCGCGAGCGCCATGACGTCGGCAAGAACTCGCACATCAGCATCCTCACCACGATCCGCCAGGAATCCGGCAGCGCGTACAACCGCGTCATCGGTCCCGACTTTCAGTGGAAGAACGATCACCACACCCTCACCGGACAACTTCTTTTCAGCGATACGAAGACGCCGAATCGCCCCGACCTCGCGACGGAGTGGAACGGACAGAAGCTCCGCTCGTACGCCGGATACGTCTGGTACGGCTACAACAGCAAGAAGTACGACTTTTATAGCGAGTACAAGGACTACGGCAACGACTTCCGCGCCGACAACGGTTTCGTTCCGCAGGTTGGCTATCGATCGAACTACACCGAAGGCGGCTACACGATCCGGCCGGAGAAGCAGTTCTTCAGCCGCATCCGTTACTTCGCGATGGGGCAGTACGACGAAGATCAGCAGGGGTCGATGCTGTACCGCCTCGTCTCCGGCGGCGTTGGCGCCGATGGCAAGTTCCGCTCGTTCTCACGCCTTCGCTTCGCGCACGACAAGGTGCGCAATGGCGCCGACGTCTTCAATCGCAATCAGCTGCTCTACAACATCCAGTTCGGACTCACGCACCTCGTGCAGTTCATTGGCTTCAGCGGATGGGTGGGACAGGACGTCGACTTTTCGAACAACCGCCTCGCGCGCGGCGCCGACGTCGCCATCAACGCGACGATCCGTCCGACCGATCACCTCAACATCGACGTCAGTGAAGATCGCCGCTGGCTCCACGAGCATCCGAACGGATTCCCCGACGCGACGCTCTTCACGGCGCAGGTCGAGCGCATTCGCGCGTTCTACACG
>Ga0207687_10001255_pt1 | contig 17339 bp, 18 predicted proteins | sample KBSM54metaG_FD_184399 | JGI IMG/M metagenome (GOLD analysis project Ga0207687, IMG submission 184399) | Miscanthus rhizosphere microbial communities from Kellogg Biological Station, Michigan, USA - KBS M5-4 metaG (SPAdes) (version 2) | ecosystem: Host-associated > Plants > Roots > Rhizosphere >...
CATTGACCTCGATAAAAAAGGGAGGCGCAGTTCCAACCATTCGCGACGCCGGCACATGTTGGAACGCATCATGCACATCGAAGCCTGAGATCGAAGTGACCCGCAGGCCGAGGAAATGCAGCGGCACGGTCGGCGAATACAGATACACGCCGCTCTCATTGTCGACATAGCGGATCAGCCGGTTTTCCAGCATCGTATCAATGGCGCGGGCCACTTGCGGAGGTTTCTGGCACTTGATCTGATCGACTAGTGCAGCTTCGGTCCGTGCAATCAGAATCGATCTTCCCGGATCATTTTTGATCGGTGGCACAAAGACAGGGTACCTCGCAGCGCCAGGGATCGCAATCAGTCCCAGTAGAAGCGCGATGCCGTTCCGGAGATGTTGCTTCATCGACACCCCTCCCGCCCTTTCGCCAGGGCTCGATGCTTAGCTGTGTGACAGGCGTTCGGCCAGTAGCGGCCATCCTTCACGTGCGTCACTAGAGATCATCCGCAATCGCTCGTTTCAAATGACCGATCGCCTCTTCATTCCGGCGGTAAAATGTCCATTGCTTGATCCGCTTCGGAATCAACAGATTCGCGTTGACCAGCAGGTTGAGATGCTGGCTCGCAGTCGGCTGGCTCACGCCCAGCTTTTCAGCGATGAACAGCCCGCACACGCCGTCATCGACGAGATCGCCCCACATTTGCTCGCGGAAATGCGCGCGCGGATCCTTCAGCCACGCGAGGATCTCGAGGCGCCGTTCATTGCTGATCGCTTTCAGCCCATCGATCATCATATTGTCATTTAGCTAATTACCAATATAATGCAACCATCCGCAACGGGCGAGAGGCGAACATGATCGAAAATCGCGACTATGACATAGAGACCGGGGAAATCCTTCATGCGGCCGGTGAATCCTTCGATGTCAGCGCCATAGGCGCGGCGCAAACGCCCTGGTGGAACCGCACATTATGTGCGGTCAACGATGCCTGGGTGCGGCTTGGCGTAATGGAGGGTGATTTCCACTGGCACAAGCACGACGACACCGACGAGTTTTTCCTGGTGATGGAAGGCCATCTCGACATCGAGCTCGAAGATCGGATGGTTTCGCTGGCGCCCGGACAAGCGTTCACGGTGCCACGGGGTGTTATGCACTTCCCGCATGCGCGGGAAAGGTCGGTTGTGCTCATGGTCGAACGCGCCGGTGTGGTTCCCACGGGAGATCCGCTTTGAGCACCCGGCCTTGCAGGCCCAATCCGGGTGCCTCGTAAGCGATCCTGCAAAACGTCCTTGCCGGAAAAGTCCGGTTCGCCTCGACCATCGCCAGTCCTCGGCCCGCTCGACCAATCCCGCCCTGACCGGGTTCATCGCCACATAGCGCACCGCATGGGCGAGATACGCATCGTCCATCGCCACCGATCCGAACCGGCCCTGCCACAAATGACCGGTCCAGCCATGCCGCGCATTGATGAAACGGGTATAGCGGCGATGGAGATCGGCGAAGGTGCGACGCAGCCCCTGTTCATCCTCGGGTGTCAGGATGACATGGACGTGGTTGGGCATCAGGCAATAGACCCAGATTTCGGTGCGCGCGTTTGACGCGGCTTCGCTGAGCCACTTCAGATAGAGGATATAGTCGCCCTCCTCGAAGAAGGTCGGCGCGCGCCGGTTGCCACGCTGCGTTACGTGATGCGGCGATCCGGGGATCACGACTCTTGCCAGGCGGGCCATGGATTGGTGCTAGGGCGGAGGCGACTATTGGTGAGCTATCACCGTAATCCCACCGTAATCCAGGCCGATTCAAAGATCAGACGAGGATTGCTACTGCTACCAAGCGTCGAGCTTGAACTCGCTTCACAATTGTGCCTTGGCGCCCTGGACAAACCGGAGTGAAATCGCGACACCGTGCAGATGGCACCAACCTGCATCGACTTGTTCTCCGGATGCGGCGGTATGTCGCTCGGGCTACATGCGGCTGGCTTCAAGGGCTTGATGGGAATCGAGGCACATCCACATGCCTTCGAATCCTACCGGCACAACCTAATCGACACTGGCCACGTTGGCACCGACTGGCCTGAGTGGCTGCCGCTTGGCCCAACGAATGTGGTGGACTTGGCTACTCACTTTTCCACCCAACTCGCAAGTCTAAACGGCACTGTGGATCTAGTTGCCGGAGGGCCGCCTTGCCAGGGTTTCTCGACTAACGGCCGACGTGACCCTGACGATCCACGGAGCCGCATGGTCGATGCCTATCTGGACATCGTGGAAGCCGTTCGCCCACGCCTAGTCCTGCTGGAGAACGTGCGTGGCTTCGTATCGATGCCTCACGCCACCGGCGGAACCTATGCGGCGGCTGCCAAGGACCGCCTCGGTGACCTTGGCTACGATTGCTGGGCGGATATATTGGTCGCGTCCGATTGGGGGGTTCCTCAGCGCCGGCCGCGTTATATCTGCATCGCTGCCCGCCAGGGAACGCTGCCCGGTATCAATCCGATTGAGCGGCTCCGCACTGCACGGCGCGGCTTCCTTGCCGCGCGTGGTCTTGGCCCCGGTGCAACCACGGCCGCCCAAGCGCTTTCCGACCTCGGGACGAAGGACGAGACTATACCAGATCCCGAATGGGGAAGACAGGGTTTTTCTGTAGTCGAGCGCTTTGATGATACCCAACTCACGGCTTACCAGCAGCTAATGCGGCTCGGATCATCCGGGCAGCCAACTGATCGGCGCATTGCGCGTCATTCGCCCGAAGTTGCATCGAGGATGCGGCGCATCCTCGAAACTTGCGAACGAGGCCGCTCTATCTCCCCAGCGGATCGCCTTCGGCTGGGCATCGGAAAGAGAAGTACAACCCCGCTCGCTGCCAATTCGCCAGCGCCCACCGTCACGACCCTTCCCGACGACCTGATCCATTATCGCGAGCCACGCACCATGAGCGTGCGTGAATTGGCCCGGCTACAGTCTTTTCCCGATTGGTTCGAATTCCAGGGGCCATATACCACGGGTGGGGATCGTCGGAAGGACGCTTGCCCGAGGTATACGCAGATCGGAAACGCGGTTCCCCCACTACTAGCCGAGGCAATAGGGGAGATATTGATCGGGCTACTCGCCGATCAGGATAGCCTTAAGACGCCGGACAAGCTCGAGTTGGGTTTGGAATTCCGTCCTGTAACGAGGGAAGTCGGCGACGGTAACCGGATCGCCCTCACTGCGAATGATCTGCCAACCATTGTCAGTGCGTCCTTCTAGGGCATGGGCAAGTGTGTTTCGCCTGCCGATGACCTGACTCAGGTAGCCTCTGTTCAACTTTCGGACGATCGTGAGCAATTCGTCCCCGCCCATCGCTCGGGCCCGTTCCTTTACCTCGTTGTAAAGCGCACCACTATGCACGGCGTTACTCGCCAATAGGTCTCTCAACGTCGCTAGGCCATCAACGGTCTCAATTTGGCGAGCGGCACCGTCACGGACCCTATTTCTCAGGCTTTCAGCGATCTCGTTCCCAGCGCCTCCGCCCCCAAGATGGGTGAGTATCGCCCGGAAGTCCTCGTCGCATTCGGCCACCACTCTAGCCGCCAACCCCCGCATTGAGGATAGGCGATTCAAAGCTGGCGATAGATGGCTGACTAGTTCGCCAACACGTTGGGGCAGCCGGTCCCGATGTACACAATAGACACCCTCGACCTTTTGAGCCGCCATTCGATCGCGTAGCCCGGCTTCATCTAGGGCACTATAAAACAAAATTGTAGTTGAACGGAATGCGGCGCGTACTTGACTAGCTAGTTCATCACCGCGAAGGCCTCCGCCCAAGTTAAGGTCCAGCAGTATTAAATCGAAGTCTTGATGATGCGTTTGACGCTCGGCGAAGGCCTGAATTTCGGCCTGAGTCTCTACCATCTCTATCAGCGGTTCGAATCCACTGCTGCGCACAGCGGCTTCGACGCGATCGATCTCCGCGTCGCTGGCTTGGTCTTCTATCCAACAAATGCCGAAGTGGAGGCTCATTTCCCTTCCGCCGGCAAAGTTATAATGAAGTCGGCTCGGCCACGGTCGCGATTCGGATCCAACTCTATCGCGCCGCCCATTTTTTGTAGCACTTGACGCACATGGAAGAGTCCAAGACCGGTGCCCCCTTCAGTAGAGGAGTAGCCTTTCTCGAAGATTTTCCGTGGATCGACACGATCTTCGTCCAAGCCTCGCCCGTCATCGGAGACAAGAACCTCAACTTTGCCCCGCCGGCTCTGTCTCGCCGTCATCTTGAGTTGCCGGGCGCCGTGCTTCCGGGCATTGTCCATCAAATTGTCTACAACAACGACTAGATCAACTGGCGGGAATGTCGCTGACTGAGCCAGATCATTCGCCTCGAAAATAATTGAGCCCGCCCCGTCACGGCCAACACGCACTTGATTTACATACTCGTCGAGAAATTCGACAACATCGCCTTCCAGTTTGTCGGTTTCGAGGTCGAACCTCGCATTGGATGCGAATCTCGCCACGGCCATTAGCCGGTCGTTCTCAAGGTGAATGTATTCCAGATCGTCTAGCACTTGGCGCGCGTGGTGTCGGACTGCGGCCGCAGCGGCCACCATGTCCTCTTCGTCGGCGCCTCCCTCGAATTCCTGCGCCGCCTCCACCGCTTCCCGTAGGTTGCCAAGGCCGCGGTCTAGTGCCGCTCCAATGTGCCCGGCGTAGATGAGGACTTGATGGAGAAGCAGACCCATTTGCTGGACAGTCATGTCCTGCGTCGAGGCAAGGTAAGTCGCCTGTCTTTCCAGCAGGGCAATCCGCTGGTCAGCCCTCGCCACGGCCTCACGAGCTTCCCGAGCGGCTTCAGCCGACTCGCGCTCAGACCGCTCAAGTTCGACTTGCCGCGCACGAGCGGTCTCGACGCGAGCTAGGAGGTCCGTGTCTCCACGACTCTCGGCGATCGAAACAAGTGATTGCAACGCAGCACCCAACGCCGCTGCGTCCGTTTCGAATAATTCGACGATATCAGGATCAAAATATTCGATATCGACGTTCCCGCTAGCCGCCAGTTGAGCGATCAATTGGGCAGCGCGACTTCGGGTTGGTAACTGATCCAGACCGCTTGAGTCCTCTCGATCAGCGTCCGGCTTGTCCGGCCAAGTAACGCCCACCACATATCGTTCAAGTCGAAAAATCGCCTTTCGGCGAATAGCATCGTATAGATCGCGCACGCGGGCATCTTCGATAAGTCCGGCATCACGGCTAGACGCCTCCCGAAACATTCCGGTCGGCGCCGACACGTCAATCCGTCCAAGCAAATCGCGGGTACCAAGGTAACGAGATGAACCCTGCTGCTTTCTGCGAAGCAATCCGAGAGTATCATCGGTTTCCTCGCCAATTGGAAAGACTCGAAAACCATTAAGGAAGAGGAATATACTTCCAAACTCGACTGGACGAACCCCCATTCGCATGGTGAAGGTGTGCTTGGCGCTTCGGTTGAGGTAGAAGACCTCCATTGAAATCGACGCGCCACCGAGGCCTTCGTAAGAATTCTCCTCCTTTATGCGGTAGATTGATCGACCTCGGTCGATGAGTTCCGTGCGAATCTCACCATCGTTGATGGCGACTAAAACACGCGTGGTCTTTTCGGCCAACAAGTCGCGGATGTCGTTCCCGATCGGACCTGAGAGCCAATCGACGGTTTCGTCATCGAGTTCGCCATCGACTACCGTAATGTGGACCGGCGTATCGTCGGTCGTGCCAAAGGGGTCGATGAGTTTCTCCAGATACTGGCGTAGCCGGAAAATCTTGCCCTGATCCCACTCGCTCCTCAGGTCGCCAATCCGCAATGCCGTACCGGCGCCGCGGGGCATAGCTACCGGGGCATCGTCAGGGAAGCGGTCCACCTCTTCCAGTGACACCCCGATGCGTTGGAAAAGTTTCTTGTTATCCTCTTCGAACTTCCGCCATTCGACGGACAGCATCTGGGTGCTTTCCCGCTGCGATATCCGGGTCGACATAGTTAGGACACCACCGAGCGTGTCGCATGAGAAGCGACCGATGCCCTTGCTACCCGCGAACTGGCCGCTTGGCCGAATTCGGTCGCGGTAGTCGGCATGCACGCCAGCACGCTCGCTACCATCTGCCTTCGCGGAATACGCGACGAATAACCACCGGTCCCGAATACCGTCGGCGTCCATACCTTTGCCGTCGTCGACGACCCAAATCTCGTCGTTGTCGTTGTCTATAGCGATATCGACGCGGCGCGCTCCGGCATCGAAGGAGTTTTTCACTAGCTCAAAGACTGCCACGAACTCGTTCGTGACCAAGTCTTGGCCAATGATATCTTTCAGATGCGAACTGACGCGGAAGTGTTCTTGGCTAGCCATCGGTCGCAAGCTAACCCATCTCTAGAGAATGTCGATTCTTGATCCGGAAAAGCGGCGTGCTCTCATGGCACGATTTCGCGGCAAAGACACAAAGCCCGAGATATTGGTGCGCCGAGCGCTACATGCTGCGGGACGCCGCTTTCGCCTCCATGCAAAGAATCTGCCGGGCCGACCCGACATAGTGTTGCCACGCGACCGGACTATAATCATGGTCCACGGTTGTTTCTGGCACGCGCATGACGGCTGCCCAATTGCCCGCGTCCCCGCCACTCGGCGTGAATTCTGGGAAGCGAAATTCGACGCCAACCGGGAGCGCGATCGACGGAATGCCGACGCGTTGGCCAGCATGGGATGGCGAGTCGTGACGATTTGGGAATGTGAGGCGCGGTCAGCATCCTTGGAAGATTTGCTAGCTTCGGAAGGTTTGATACGTCGCCCGGACTGACTAGATTCGTTGCGCCTCCGACATCAACAAACCCGTTCACCCCCTCGTCCTCTCCCCATCGACACCCCACCTCCGCCCCGCTAAACCCCGCTCATGGCTACACAACTCTACGATCTCACCGTCCCCGTCTTCCTTCGGGGCTTCCAATCCATGTCGGCCTTCCTCGCCAAGGGCGAGGCCTTTGCCGCCGAGAAGGGCCTTGATCCCGCCGAGCTGGTGAACGCCCGGCTGATCGAGGATATGGCGCCGCTCACCAGCCAGGTGCAGCGCGCCAGCGATTCCGCCAAGCTCGCCATGGTCCGCATCGGCGGCGTCGAGAATGTCCCCATGCCCGATGAGGAAGCGAGCTTCGCTGATCTCCAGGCGCGCATCGCGAAGACGGTCGCCTTCCTCAACACCGTCCCGCGCGAGGCGATCGACGGCAAGGAGGATGCGCCCGTCGAAATCAAGCTGCCCAACCGCACGCTCAATTTCACCGGCAGCGCCTATGTGCTCGGCTTCGTTCTGCCGAACTTCTATTTCCACGTGACGACCGCCTATGCCCTGCTCCGCCACAAGGGCGTGCCGATCGGCAAGATGGATTATCTCGGCGGGTCCTGACGCGCGTGCGGATTCAGCCGGCAGCGAAGCGTTCCAAAGCCACCCTGGCCGTTTTGCTGGGCGCCACGCTGCTGCTCGCCGGCTGCGGCGGCAACAAGGCCGGCGGCGCTTCCGATCTGGCCTTCACTGAGATCAGCCCGGACGTCTTCACCGTCGTGATCGATCCGAAGGCCGATGTGCCGAAGACCGAGGCAGCCTTGCGCAAGCACTGCGATGCCCGCTCGAGCTGCACCATCTATGGCTGGACGGACGCGGCCGCCGCCGCGCGCGCGGTTCCGCTGGATGACGCCCATTATGCGTCGCTCGCCGTGCGCTACGTCGCGCACGCGGTCGGCACGGACGACATGATGTGGGATTGCCTCCGCTTCCCCGCCGCCAGGGCGCCCTGCCTGCCCAAGGCCTGATCGCCCCTCTCTCCCCTTGAACGCCGATCGCGATTCAAACCCGCGCGACGCCATGCTCTACCCTCCTCGGGGATATCCCGCGCCCACCCGGCGCGTGGAATGCCCGAACAGGTTTTGCGGGAGAAATGCGCGATGAATGCCCGTTACGACTCGCATAAGTCGGCAAGTAATATTGCAGTAGTGCAGCAATGTGTTGGATTGGCCCGCGCCGCCACTAGCCGATATCACGCTGTATCGAATTTTACACGATCAGTCACCATCGCGCGATCGTCAAATCACTTCGAGACATGGGGCACTCACCGTCACCTCGCAAAAGTCGGCAATTACTGCGAGGTTTCTCGCGGTGTACCGCGTGTGTCGTCACCATGTCTCGTAGATAATTGCACCAATGTGCCGCCACGTAACGGATTCACTGTCTCGTCCCCGATACGGTACTTGCACGCTCCAAATAAAGGCGAATCCGCCCAGGCGTTAGACAAGCGCCCCGCCAGCGCTAAGACTCACGCCGCCATGCCGGAGAAACGCTCCTTCCCCCCGATCGTCGCGTCCGGGGTCCGCCTGCTGATCCTCGGCAGCCTGCCGGGAGACCGCTCGCTCGCCGCGCAGCGTTATTATGCCCATCCGCAGAACCAGTTCTGGCGCCTCATGTCCGGCGTCATCGGCCGCGATCTGCCGGAGCTCGATTACGAAGCCCGCCTCGCCGCCCTGCTGGAGGCGCATGTCGGCCTGTGGGATGTCGTCGCCAGCGCCAGCCGCGAGGGCAGCAGCGACGCCGCCATCCGCGATCCCATAGGCAATGATCTCGCCGGCCTGGTCCGCACCCTGCCCGATCTCCGCGCGATCGGCTTCAACGGCGCCACCGCCTTCCGCAACGGGTCGAAGCAACTGGCGGGCGTCGCGGACATCGCCCTGATCGCCCTCCCCTCGAGCAGCCCCCTCCACACGGTAGGCGCCGCCGCCAAGCAATCTGCCTGGGACGCGCTGCGCGCGTACCTTGCTTAATCCCCCTCCCGCCTGCGGGAGGGGCTAGGGGAGGGCATGTCCTCAAGAACCTAGCGTTCGCGACAGGCCCTCCCCAGTGATTCAACTCCAGCAGTTCCTCGGATACCGCATCGGAATGCCCGCCATCATGCACCTCGCCCCGCCCCAAAGTTCATGCTATGTTCCACTCGTGCCGGAACCCGAACCCCTCCTGCCCCCACGCCCGCTGCGCTGGCTGTTCCTCGATCTGAACAGCTATTTCGCCAGCGTCGAGCAACAGCTCCAGCCGCACTTGCGCGGCAAACCCGTCCTCGTCGCGCCCGTCGACAGCGACACCACCGTCGCCATCGCCGCCTCGGTCGAGGCGAAGCGCCACGGCATCTCCACCGGCACCCCGGTCTGGGAAGCCAAACGCCTTTGCCGCGATCTGATCGTCACCCCGGCCCGCCACGAAAAATATGTCGAGTTCCACGACGCCATCATCGCCGAAATCTGGAAGCACATCCCGGTGACGCGAGTCTGCTCGATCGACGAGGTCGCGTGCCGGCTGCTCGACAATGAGAACAGCCTCGAGGCCGTCACCGCCCTCGCGCACCGCATCAAGGCGGGGATTCATACCCATATCGGGCAATGCATGACGAGCTCGATCGGCATCGCCCCGAACCGCCTGCTCGCCAAGCTCGCCTCCGATATGCAGAAGCCCAACGGCCTCGTCATCCTGCCGGCCGAAGAGCTCCCGGGCCGGCTCTATGACCTGAAGCTGCGCGACATTGCCGGCATTGGCGCGAAGATGGAGCGCCGCCTCGCCCGCGACGGCATCAACGATATCCGCCAGCTCTGCGAGCGCCGCCCGCGCGATGCCGGCACTGCCTGGGGCGGCACCAATGGCGATCGGCTCTGGTATCTGCTCCACGGCGTCGACCTGCCGGAAAAGGCCACGCAGAGCCGCAGCATCGGCCACAGCCATGTCCTCTCGCCCGGCAAGCGCGGGGTCGAGCCGGTCCGCCTCACCGCCCGCCGCCTCGCGCTGAAGGCGGCGAGCCGGTTGCGGCGCAAAAGCTATCGCAGCCGGTTGCTGGTGCTCCACGCCCGCTTCGAGGACGACAAATCGACCTGGCGCGCAAGCATCAAATTGCCCTCGACGCAGGACAGCTTCGCGGTGCTGGCCGGGCTGGAAGCGCTCTATCCGCGGCTGGTCGAGGCGGGGCGGAAACGGCCGGGGGATTTCCAGATCCGCATGGTCGGCGTCACCCTCGCCGAGATCGAGCCGGTGGCGGGCGAGCAGGATTCGCTCTTCGCGCTGCTCGATCCGAATGATCCGCTGGCGCGCGAGACCCGCACGCTATCGCTCAGCCGCGCGATGGACCGGATCAATGAGCGCTTCGGCCGCAACGCCGTCAGCGTGGGGCCGCTCCACGGCGGGCGAATCGACCGCGTCGGCACCAAGATCGCCTTTGGCCGCATCCCCGAATTGAGCGAATTCCATGAATGAATCGGGGCTGAATCTGTCGCGAAAAATGACAGTTTTGTTGCGGCGCAATAAAAATGTTGCGGCTGACGACAGGATGTGGCTCCGCCCCCTTGACGGCGGGGTTCCCGTAGGCAAAGCACCGCCTGCTATGATTTTCCGCACCCTCCCCCTCGCCGCCATCGCGCTTTTCGCGCTTTCGGCCTGCAACAACAACTCGCAGAAGCCCGTTGAGGTCACGTCGGTCGCCGACGATCCCCAGGCGGCCGCTGTCCACAACCGCCCGATGGCCGAGCTGCCACCTCCCATCAAGGCGGACGTCACCTTCCGCTGCAAGGACAACAGCCTCGCCTATGTCATCTTCTTCGAAGGCGACAAGGTGGCCATGGTCAAGACTGCCAAGGACGGCAGCCCTGTCCGGCTGACCGCCGAGAAGGCCGGCGATCCACTGAAGGCGGAAGGCTATTCGCTGACCGGCACGCCCAAGAACATCACGCTCACCGCGCCGGGCAAGGGCACGCTCACCTGCAAGGCCTAAGCTTCCTCGCATCCAATTCAACCCCGGCCGGCGGAGCGATCCGCCGGCCGTTTTCATGTCTCCAACACATGGCTCCAACTCCAACCGAACCTTGCCTCGTCCGGCGCTCTCCGGCACGATGCCCCAGCTGAAGCGAAGGAAGCGCCGTGGCGACGATAGCGATCTACAGCCTCAAGGGCGGCGTCGGCAAAACCACGCTGGCGGTAAATCTCGCCTGGTGCTCGGCCACGCTATCCGCACGCCGCACCCTGGTCTGGGATCTCGATCCGCAGGCCGCGAGCAGCTTCCTCCTCTCGAGCCATAAGGCAAAGGAGCAGGCCCAGGCGGTTTTCTCCAAAGATGTCGAACCCGCCAAACTGGTCCATCACACCAATATCGAGCGGCTCGACCTGCTCGGCGCCGATGCCTCTCTGCGCGGGCTCGACCTGCTGTTCCACGAGCTCGACAAGAAGAAGCGCTTGCAAAAGCTGCTGACGGGCCTGCGCAAACCCTATGACCATGTCCTGCTCGATTGCCCGCCGGGCCTGACCGAGACCAGCGACCAGGTGATGCGCGCCGCTGACCTGATCGTCGTGCCCGTCATCCCCTCGCCCTTGTCCGAGCGCGCTTATGGCGAGGTGGTGAAGCATCTCGGCGCAAAGGGTCCGCAGCTGCTGCCGGTCCATTCCATGGTCGATCGCCGCCGCAAGCTGCATGCCGAGGCGCTGGCCCGGCACCCCGACTGGCCGGTCATCCCGATGGCAAGCGTGGTTGAATCGATGGCGGCACGGCGCGCGCCGGTCGGCGCCTTCGCCGGCAAGTCGCCGGGCGGCCAGGCCTTCGCCCAGCTCTGGCAGGCGATCGAGCGCCGCCTCGCCAAATGAAGGTTCGGGCGCCATGAAGACCGGGCCGCTCGACGATGCGGCCGGCTTTGCCGCACTCGACCCTCAGCTCGTTCTGGGGGCCTATTCGATCGGCGTCTTCCCGATGGCGGATTCGCGCGATGCCGACAGCGTCTATTGGGTCGAACCGACCGAGCGCGCGATCCTGCCGCTGGATGGCTTTCACCTGTCACACTCGCTGCGCAAGACCCTGGTTTCGGACCGTTTCCGCGTCACCGCAAACACCGCCTTCGAAAGGGTGATCGCCCTCTGCGCCGAATCCGCCGAGGATCGTAGCGACACGTGGATCAACCCGCAGATCGAGCGCGCCTCGATCGAGCTCCACCGCCTCGGCTTCGCCCATTCGATCGAGGTGTGGGACGGCGACCAGCTCGCCGGCGGGCTTTACGGCATGGCCCTCGGCCGCGCCTTCTTCGGCGAATCCATGGTCAGCCGCGCACGCGATGCCTCGAAGGTCGCGATGGCGTGGCTGGTCGCGCGGCTGAAGGTCGGTCGATTCACTTTGCTCGACTGTCAGTTTATGACCCCGCATCTCGCATCACTCGGCGCGATCGAGATTCCGCGGAGCGCTTATGTCGGATTATTGTCCGCAGCCGTGGAAGGCGTGGTCGGTGCCGGCGCGTCGGCCGCCGGAGCGGCCGCGGCGGGCGACTTCTTCGCGCTTGATCGGGGCGTCGCCTCGTCATGGCCTGACGTATCGCCGGCGGGCATCGACTCGGGGCCCGCAACGGGGAAGGTCATCGCGCAGCTCTTGGTCCACACATCATAGATCGGGTGCTGGACAACGTTCAGCGACGGCCGTTCCTTGTAGAGCCAGCCCGAAAAGACCCGCTTCCAGCTCTTGTCGAGCTGCGCGACATCGAGCTGCACAAAGGCGCCGGTATAATGTTCCTGCTCCCAGGGCGCGGTCTGCTCGCAGGCGCGCAGGCGGATGATCACATCGCCGATCCTCGTCGCCTCGCCGGGCTTGAGCGTGATATCGCGGGCGACGCCGTTGCGCTTGTTGAGCAGGCCGAGCACCGCGACGCGCTGCGCCATCGGGGTTGCACCCTGCGACGGATCGACGCTGGCCGGCAGATCAACCGTGACGACATCGGACGAGGCAGACTCCTCATCGAGCGCGGTATGCGGGGTTGGCTTGGGGCCGGGCGCTTCGCTCTTCTTGCTGCAGGCGCTGGTCGCGAGCAGCGCCGCGATCGCCGCGCCACCCACCAGTCGCCGGATCACGCTTCAGGCACCCAGGCTTCGTAATCGCCCGTCGCGGCGGCGCGGCGGCCGCCTTTCTCGAGCGCGCCGGGCGGACGATAGGCAAGCGCCGTGCCGGTGAGATTGGGGACGGCCGGCTTCTCCCAGGCACGCGGCGCCGGCAGCGAGCGCTCGGGCACATCGTCGACCTGATGGTGGAGCCAGCCGAACCATTCGGGCTCGACCCGGCTCGCGTCATTGGCGCCGGCATAGATCACCCAGCGGCGGGTGACGCCGTTGGGGTCGGTGCCGCCTTCATAATAGACATTGCCAAGGCCATCCGACCCGACCCGCGTCTTGCCGCGCAGGCCAAGCAGTGTGCCGAAGGTGGCGCCGTTCCACCAGGTGAAGACTTTTCCGAGGACGCTCATCCTCAGCCGCTTACAAGCTGGCCGCGGGGCGGGCAACTGCCCGCGCAACGGGTGCAAGGTGAAATTCAGCCCTCATTTCCCGTGGCCGGGCCAACTCACCTTGTCGCCCTCGGCAATACCGAGTTCGGCTGCGCGGCCGCCATTGAGCTCGAGGACTGCCGCGACGGGTTCGCCAGACGGGATCTTGTCCTCGGAAAATGGCACCGCATTATCGGCGATGTGGGCAATGGTGCCGTCGGCGCGGATGAAGATGATGTCGAGCGGGCTTGGCGTGTTCTTCATCCAGAAGGTCGCCTCGCGCGGGGCGCCGCCCTCCGGCGGATAGGGCGCGAAGATCATGCCGCCATCCTTGGGAATGTTGGTGCGGTACATCAACCCCCGCTCCTGCTCGGCTGCTGTCCTGGCGACCTCGACGACAAAATCATGCGCGCCGTTCGAGCTGGTGATGGTCAGCGGAGTCTTCGGCGCCGCCTCCTTCGCAGCCGGCGCGGCGGCATCGCCGCCGTTGCAGGCGCTGAGCGATAGCGTGGCCAGCGCGAGCGCGGCCGCGACATTCCTGAACATCATGATGGATTGACCACCACCGCGAGCGGCCCCTTGCGCCCCTCGACGACGCGGGCCAGCAGCGGCTGGCCGGGCTCGACCTCAATGATACCCGCGCGCCGCAGCGTTTCCATATGGACGAATATATCGGCGGAATCGGCGTCGCGCACCAGGAATCCATAACCCTTCAATCGGTTGAACCATTTGACCCGCACCGGCTCGAATGGCCCGGCATCGTCAGCCAGCACTGCCGGATCGATCCGGTCATTGCCGGCGCGGCCGCGCGACTCGGCCTCGACGGCATTGCTCAGGTCAATCGACAGGATCTCGCTCGCCTGCATGCCGCGCTCGCGCCGCACCGCGAGACAGGTGACACGCGCGCCTTCCGGCAGGCTGCGTCGCCCATGCGCCTGCAGAACCGAGAAATGGACGAGAATGTCGCCGATTCCCGGATCGTCAGCCACGAGAAACCCGAAGCCGCGCGTCACGTCGAACCATTTCAGCGTGCCCGAAAGCGACAGAGCGCCGGGCTCCGACTCAATCTCCGGCACAGCCTCGTCCCATGTCCGGCCCCCATATGCCGGTTGCAGATCGTTACGCATAACAACCAGTTCCCCCAAGCCAACGCTAGCACGACATAGTGAATAGGACAAAAACGACGTTCTTGCGCCAATTTCACTCGAGCTGGTCAACGTCCTCCCCCGGCGCCATCGAAGCGATTCGGCGTGCAAGCGTGAAATCATGACCGCCGCGGATCATCGCCGCGATCTGCTTTTCGCGCTGCGGCCGATCGGGCGCCGCGCTCGCAAATGGCCCGATCCGGCGCTTCCGCGCGAAGGTAAGCGCGGCATCAAGCGCGCGCGCCTCAATCGCCGGAGCAAGCGCCTCGGCATCTTCACTGCCGATACCGACCTGGTGGAACACTCCCGCCACGCGCCTCTTGCCCAGTCCCCGCCGCGCCATCGCGCTTGCGCGCGCCTCGCCAAAGGCGCGATCATCAATATAACCGAGCCCGACGAGCTTGTCGGCAAGTGCAGCCGGATCGGCTGCATCCCCTTGCCAGCCGCGCTCACGGATCTTGCGGACCAGATAGGAAACGAGTCGCGCTCGGGTCGTTGCGAAGCGCTCGACATAGCGAAGCGCCATCCGGTCAAGCGCCTCTGCATCCAGTTGTGGAGGAGGGCGACGGTCTCTTTTGGTCCTCGAAGAAGGAGGTGCGGAAGGCATGGCCATCATTGTGCCACACTCGGAACGGATTTTGAACGCTTGCAAGCGGCAGAGATGCAGGCTTCAAAACTGGAGCGGTCTTTGGGGAAAGGCCGCTATCAAGGGCGCAAAAAGAAGATGGTAAGTGACGTTCTGGAATCGGAGAGGCTGTTGGTTGCGGGGGCCACGGTGACAGCAACCGCGACCGAGGACAGCCTCGCACGCCGTTTCGCCGATTTCGAAACCCTGGGCGACGCGCTGGATTATGCCGCGAGCGGCGCGCGCGGCCTGAATTTTCATGATGCCCGTGGTGCGCTCGTTCGCCCCTACCCCTTCGCTGAGCTGCGCGAGGACGCACTGGCGATGGCGTATCGCCTGATCGCTGCCGGTGTGAAACCCGCGGATCGCATCGCGCTGGTCGCGGAGACGAGTGCTGAATTCGCGGCCCTGTTCTTCGGCGTGATCTATTCCGGCGCCTGGCCGGTGCCGCTCCCGCTGCCGACCTCGTTCGGCGGACGCGATTCCTATATCGAGCAGCTCCGCGTCCAGCTCGGCAGCTGTGACCCGACAATGCTGATCTACCCGGCCGAACTCGGCCAGATGGCGGGCGAGGCGGCGCGCCTCGTCGGCACCAAGGGCGTGGCCTGGGACGAACTGCTCGCCCGCCCAGCGATCGAAGTCGCCCTGCCGGCCGCAAAAGGCAGCGACATCGCTTATCTGCAATATTCGAGCGGATCGACACGTTTCCCGCATGGCGTCGCGATCACGCACCACGCCTTGCTCAACAATCTCGCTGCGCACGGGCACGGCATGCAGCTTCAGCCGAGCGACCGCTGCGTTTCCTGGCTGCCCTGGTACCATGATATGGGGCTGGTGGGCTGCTTCCTCTCGGTGATCGCCAACCAGGTTTCAACCGATTATCTGAAGACAGAGGATTTCGCGCGGCGCCCGCTCGCCTGGCTCGACATGATCAGCCGCAACCAGGGCACCACCCTCTCCTACTCGCCGACCTTCGGCTATGATATCTGCGCTCGCCGCATGTCGAGCCAGACCAAGGCAAGCGACCGGTTCGACCTTTCGCGCTGGCGCGTCGCCGGCAATGGCGCCGACATGATCCGCCCCGACGTGATGCAGAATTTCGTCGACAGCTTTGCCGATGCCGGCTTCAAGGCAAGCGCCTTCCTGCCGAGCTACGGCCTGGCTGAGGCGACCCTCGCCGTTTCGATCATGCCCCCAGGCGAGGGCATTCGCGTCGAGCTGGTCGAAGAGACTCAGCTCTCGGGTGTCGCCGCCGGCCGCGACCGGCCGCAGCGTTACCGCGCGCTCGTCAATTGCGGCAAGCCCGTACGCGACATGAAGGTGGAGATCCGCGAGGAGGATGGCACGCCGCTTCCTGAGCGGGCGATCGGCAAGCTCTGGTGCTCGGGCCCATCGGTCATGGTGGGCTATTTCCGCGATCCCGATGCGACCGCCGCCTGCATGGTCGATGGCTGGCTCGACACTGGCGACATGGGATATCTGTCTGACGGCTATGTCTATATTGTCGGCCGGGCGAAGGACATGATCATCATCAACGGCCGCAACCATTGGCCGCAGGACATCGAATGGGCGGTGGAACAGCTGCCTGGCTTCAAGGCCGGCGACATCGCCGCCTTCGCCATCACCACCCCCGGCGGCGAGGAAACTCCCGCCGTGCTCGTCCAGTGCCGCAGCTCGGATGATGCCGAACGTGTTCGGTTGCGCGAGGAAATTCGCGAGCGGGTGCGCTCCGTCACGGGCATGAACTGCGTGATCGAACTGATCCCACCGCGCACGCTTCCGCGCACCAGTTCGGGCAAGCTCAGCCGGGCGAAGGCCCGCAACCTCTATCTCAATGGCGAGATCAAGCCCTACGACATCGCGGCCTGAGCCGAATTCCGACGCCTGCACGAGATTGTTGCTCCAGCTCACCGCTCCAGGCGAATGCGGGTGTTCGCGCCTCGCATGCCGTTTTGCCGCTATCGCGATAAAAAATTACCTCGAATAGGCGTGCTAACCATCCGCTAACCACCTCGCGTTATGTCGGATTACGTGAGCACAGAACCATCCTCCCAATTCGCCCAGCCCAGGCTCGATGCCCGTGCGCTGCTGGGTCTGTACGATCCGGCCGACTCGACTGATTGGGCCCCGATCCGCGCGGCACAGCTTAATGCGGGCGGCCAGCTTGCCCTGTTCTTGCTCGGCGCCAATGTCGTCGCCGCGATGCTCGTCACACTCGTACTCCAGCGGGTTGCCCCGATCTGGCTGCTCGCGAGTTGGGGCGCGATCGTGGCGGCTATCGCCGC